>JABAOF010013974.1_pt1 | contig 29321 bp, 27 predicted proteins | sample 7062171 | NCBI WGS metagenome assembly JABAOF01 (sample SAMN14538628, study PRJNA623070) | marine sediment metagenome | biome: marine biome [ENVO:00000428]; feature: marine pelagic biome [ENVO:01000023]; material: deep marine sediment [ENVO:00002113] | place: India: Gulf of Khambhat ...
GACAAGGCGCTGGTTGCGAGGATCAGCTCTTCTACCCCATAGCCCTCGATGATTCGATCGAGGTCATTTAGGGATCCCAGAAGCTTAAGACCTCCATCGACCGACCCGCCCTCCGCTAAGCCATCATCCACGACGCCAATAAGGTGAAGACCGGAAGTCTTCCAGGTTACCAGCTGCTCAGCCAAGAGTTGGCCTTCTTCATTCGCGCCTATCAGCAGAGCCGGTGTGAGGAAGTGTCCGCGCTGACGAAACTTGTACACGACTCGACGCAATACGAAACGGCTGGAGGCTGTGAATAGAAAAGTATAAGCCCAAGCCAGAAGCAGCCAGCCTCTAGCGATAAGTAAACTTGGTTCGAGAAAGCCGGCAACGATTACGAGTAACAGCGCAATCGTCGTGGCCCGGAAGACCAACGCGTATTCCTGCGTGCCGCCCAATAAGTTCCTACGCCGATAGAGCCCCACTGCTGCGAAGATCAGCAACCATAAGGGAAGTAGCGCAAAGACGAGAAGGGAATAAAAACGAAGAGAAGGGGACACCTCGAGGCGAAAGATTGGCAGCGACAATTCAAAGCGGGCCCAATAAGCCAGTCGGAAGGCCATGGCTATGACTATGGCGTCGTTGAGAATGAGACTAAGTATGAAGATAAGCCATGGTGCCTGGCGGGATAGGCGCGAACTCTCCCTACCGAGATCTCCTTTTATCGATGTCTCAAGATAGATGTCAGTGCCAGTTGCTGATGAGCTCATCGTAAATTCCCTCCAACTGGGCCGCGATCTTCGCCCAGCTATGATGCGCCTCAACATATCGGCGTCCTGCCTCTCCAACCCGTTTCCTCCTTTGGGGTTCGTCTATCAAAGACAGAACAGCTCTAGCGAACGCCTCTGGGTCCTGTGCGACGAGTACATCTTGACCCGGACGTACGTGCAGCGCGGAGACTGCTTGGGGGCTGGACACGACGGGAGTGGCGCAAGCCATCGCCTCGAGCACCTTGTTTTGAACTCCCACCCCGTAGGTCGGTGAGGCCACCGCTACGGTCGCGCCCCTAAGGAAGGGACGGATGTCTTTTACAGTGCCAGTAACGCTTATCCTAGGATGCCCTGAAAGCTTAAGAAGTTTACGCGGAGGATCCTTGCCGACGATCCAGAGCTCAACCTCTGGACGGCGTGCCCAAACCTGCGGTAGGATTTCCTGAACAAAATGTAGCGCCATGTTGACGTTGGCGTGGTAGCTCATCTTCCCGCTTATGACCAACGTAGCAGCTGCTCGCGATTGGTTGCCGTCTGACGAGAAATAATCTATGTCAACCCCATTCGGCAGGACGCTGATGGGAGCTGCTTGATCGCTCGCCAGATTAATTAAAGCCTGCTGATCGGCCGCCGACGTTACAAGAATCCAGTCAAACTGCTCAAGCAGCCATCGCTCATACTTCTCGGTTCGGCTCAACTCAAATCGGGCAATCCAACGGCTTGCGCGCACCTCACTCTGTTGGGCCGCTTGGCGGAACAGAGAACTGATACAGTCAACACTGTCCCAGACAACAGGGACATCGCCAGCGATGTTCTTCGGTTGCCCTTTGATATGGACTCCATACCTGGCGCCGCGTAGATGCTCAACATGAATCACGTCAAACCGCCCACTCCCGTTACCTAACTTCATGAGTTCAACCAATTGCCTGGCCATCGCCGGTTGCCAACAATAGACTGCCTGCAACGGGGTTCGTGAGGGAAGGGCTCTCAAGCAGTTCCAGATCGAGCGAATCCTGGGAAGATGAGCAGCCTTGACCTCGGCCGCGATCTCGCCAAGACGCTCCACGTCTTGGCGTTCGCGATCGCCACACCATAGAGTGAGAACCGTCACTCGATGCCCGCGTGAAGAGAGCCCCTTGATCAGGTTATAAGGTCGAACGCGGATTAGATTGGGAACGTAAGGGACAACAAACAGGATATCCATTCAAAATAAAAGTTAGATTTCCATCAAGAAGAAATTAAACTGTTGAGTAGATTTGATCTCTAGTGTTTTATATTTGGGGGAAATATGTAGAGGGTCCTAAAAAAAACTACGTAGACAGATGTGACTTGAACACGCCATCCCTTCGCCCGCTCATACGATTTCTCAATAATTTATATCCTTCATAAATTGTGTACGAGGCAAACATGATGAAAAAGGCGTCTGAAGGGATTCGATAACGGATCATGGTCCATGAAATAGCATATACACCAATATTCACGATCAGAAAGAGGTAAATTATCCCGAGAGATCGCCAGCGCGATAAATTTAAGATCAGACCAATAACAGCCAAAGGCAAAACAGCCCCGGCCGATAACACACGAAGAGCATTAGCCTGTAAAGTCGAGTCAGGTGTTGGCCAAAATGTGAATAACTCCCGCAATCGAGTAAACGTAAGCAGCAAGAAATGCTTCGGGTCATTTAACACATTTTCAACCCCCATCCACAGGAGATCCGTAGTGATTTCCGCGTCATTATTTGTCTTGAGAATTTCAGGTGGAATGGGAAAGACTTTGTAGGGGTGAAAATTGCCTTGATGGTCAGGATGGTTCCCATTCCAGAAAACATGACCGAACTGTGACTCTAACAGCATGAATTTCCCCCAGAGTCGATAGTTTCGAATGGTGAATGGGAGCACTGCAAGTATGATCAATAGTATTGGAATAAGGACCAAATGAGCTCTTCTTTGTTTCCTCACCCCAAATGCCAATATAACCAACAGTATCAATCCAAAGAAAATGATCGCCATCCGTAACAACATTGCAAGAGCTAGCGCGATTCCAAGGCTCATCCAAAGAACAACGTTTGATTTTCGTTTCAATTCTATAGCGACATTCAAAGCAATCAAGACAGCCAAGAGGAAGGGTGTTTCCGTAACCAGTGTGACACCATAGAATATTAGGTAAGCATATGAAGCCGCAATCAAGCCAGAGATCACAGCAATTGTGGAATTGAAATGATATTTTGCCAGTCGGAAGATCAACCATACCACTAAGGTGCTCAGTAGAGCCATGAACAATCGAGCGACAATTGGATAATAGCCAAACACGGAATAAATCCCGGCGAGGATCAAGCTCATTGTGTATGAATAATAGGATTGTGCCGAATTGGCACGAATCCAAGGGTACCAATTCTCTGGAAAGGTCATTCCATGGTCAGTGGCAAAGCGGTGTCCAAGCATGCTATAAGAAATCTCATCATGTGCACCAGATAGCCCACTTACTGTATTCCCTAAAAACACTGCCGCGGCTATTCTTAGAATGAGAGCCAATACCAATATTATGAGCAGGTGAGACTGCGATTTATTGAATACCTGTACGAACGATGTTCGCGTATCTATTCTACGCATATCGAACTCGAGTCTCGATCAAGTAGACAATCGGTGTAAATGGCGAGGTTGGCCACTCCTCTACCTTTTCCACTTGAAAATCAGCTGTTCTAAGTAAGTCTAACCATTCATCCAATTTCAAATCTCGATCAATCGGTTGAAATGTCAAACTTCCGAATAGCCATTTACGTCGCACCAAAATCCAGAGCAGTTTGGCGATCAAGGTAAATGATGGAAGTTGACGCAGTAAGCGGTTGTGTGCCCACTTGCGTAGGGAATCAGGCGTCGGCACAGAAAGTACAAATTTACCTCCTGGGGCTACTACGCGGTTTATTTCACCAAGGGTTTCTTCAATAGCGAAAACATGCTCAATCGTATCCGCAGCAACAGCCAAGCCAAAAAAATTCGTCGGATAGGGCAATCGTTCAGTAATCGCAACTGCAGCCCTCAAACGGGGAAAACGGTTACAGGCTTGTCGAATGCCGACGCCGGAGATATCGATACCGTGCCATTGAAGCGATGTTGGAGCGAATTCCCATAAGTCTCCGTCCCCAGTACCAATGTCAATCAAGCGCGGATTCGGGGCATCGTTGCACATCTCAAGTAATCGCGATTTCGTATATCGCGAATACTCAAGATCAAGCTGTGTGCCCATCAAACCAGGATTTGCATATACTTTGTCATATATAACCTGAACTGTACTTATAGTCGGCTTCAAAGACTTTCTCCAGATAAACCAATCTATGGTTTTAGGATTAGATCATAGATCATCCCTTAGATCCAAGATCGGTAATAGTTAAGGTCACTATTCATATCAGGAATAATGGAATGCACGTTGCTAATGGAATACCGTGTCAGTCGTAGTAAGCTGCGACAATATGTCTCTATTTGCTACAAATAGTGTCTTCGTGGATAGTATTTCAAACCCGAGCGGAGAGTGTATCGTGAATATTATAAGGATATTGAGTTCCAATTATAAATGGTAATTTGCAAAGGGCCGGTTGTCCTGAGCCATTTTAAGACCACCAAACCTCTGCCCAAGACACAAAGGACTTTCAAGGATGTAATTCTTTCTCTCCATGAGTTGTTCGCACCCAATCAGTAGGTCTATCGCCAATGCGGCTATTTATGGCTAACCAGGAACGCCAAAGAATGAAAAATGGCCCTGAAAGGATAACGTGGTAGGCTGTAGATGGCGCCTTCTCTAAGACCAGTCCGAAGAATGGATATACAAATAGGATGAAAACCAATGCACTCCAGGCCAATACGAGCTTCCATGGAATTATTGGGTTCATCATCCAGTTCACAATCACCTGCAGCAAAAGCACGGCTATGCTTGCTATTGTAAGCGTTGAGTAAGATGGAATGACTGCCTGAAGCGCACCATCGAGTAATGCAGGCTCACGACGTTTAACTCCCTCAATAAGTAGCTTTTGAGCATTATCTCGGTTAGCCTCCTGGGTACCTGCAAGCCACCGAGCTCTTTGAGCTTGTGCACATTCCCAGTTGATCGGAGCTTCACCATAACCAATAGCGTTTGGCTCATATACGATTCTGATACCTTCCAGGAGAAGCCGCTGACGCAACTCATAGTCCTCAGTAAGACCCTTCCCCCAGCCTACATTCCGTAGCACATCCGCCCGAAAGCAGATGGAATCCCCCATGTTCTTGGCCGACCAGCCGAGGTTCGAGCGACCGAGATTCTGGAAGCGGTTGTCAATGAGAAACATCGCCCAAGTAAGCGCTGGAAACCAGCCTGCCTCCGGATTGCTGATCACATGCTGCCCTTGGATAACTTGATCTCCTGCGGCTAAGTGAGCGTCCATTACGCGCAGAAAGTTTGGATCCACCTGTGTATCAGCGTCGAAGATCACCAAAGCATCACAGTTATCGTCGCTCAATACCCGTTGGAATAACCAGGAGAGCGCTGCTCCTTTGCCAGTCCTCGGGCCAGCGTCCCGTTCATGAACAATTGCGCCAGCGCGTTGAGCAACTTGTGCGGTATTGTCAGAACAGTGATCCGCTACGACATGGATCGCAAAACAGTCCTGAGGATAGTCAAGCAGGCGCATGCGTTGGACTGTGGACTGGATGACGGCTGCCTCATTATGCGCAGGTACGACGACGATGAAATATGTCGAGGGGTCTCGGTTCAGGATCGGCGATAATGAGGCATTGCGTATCGATGCAAGTGCAAGGAAAAGCAGATAGGCCAATGGGACAAGCACGGAGATAAATAGTATGAGAGAAATGATTGTCATATAGCGAGCTCAGCCAACATAGGTGAATGATTGTTCTCTGCCCCTCGCCTTATCGAGGGCGAGCAAAGCATCTATAAAGAATTTAGCCGCCCAATTGGGGTATTTAAAACGCTCGTAGCGACCGTAGATTGGATACGATCCCGCAATAGCCCCACGGAGATTGATATCCGTTGTGAGCAGATTTTGAGTGCGGGCGACGAAGATGATCGCCTTTTCAGCAGCTTCGTAGTACGCCATGTCGCCACTCATCTCGTAGAACCGTAGCCATAGGTGTGCCATTTGACCATTCCCCGTGAGGCAACTCGAACGGCTGGTCTCGCGCCAAGCCGAGGTATAGGTTGCAGCCAGACTTCCATCGACGCGCAGATTGGCTAGAAGTGCATCAGCAGTCCACTGGGCGGCAGCCATATAGCGCGGCTCATGAAGCAACCGACCGCACTCAAACAATCCTTCGGCAGTGTAGGCAAGCGTGTGCGTGAGTGGGTCCTCCCCTTCAACGAGAGCACAACGCTGAAACCAACCTTCGTCGTCCTGCTGCTGCAATGCCCATTCTAAGTTGTGGACAGCGGACTCGTAATAGGCGTCCTGATGAGTGTGCTGGTGCAACTCAAGTAGAGCCCATGCCACGCGAGTGTCAATTACTTTTTCGACACCCAGGTGCTGGTTCTGCTTCCAGGAACCCGAAGGGGCTTGTATCGAGACGAGCCAATCGCCCGCGCGCACTGCAGCGTCCAGGTAACGTCGATCGCCGGTGGCTAGATATGCTGATAACCAGCCAAAGATGGCTTGCCCTGTGTCAAATACAACAGGTTTTGATCTCGATCTAGCCTTAAAATGGGCCATACCTCCTTCAGGGGTCGTACTACTCAGGAGATAATCTGCTAAAGAGACGGCTATAACTTGAAGATCGGCACAGTCTAGGAATTCAGCCGCATTGAGCAGAGTAGGAATGGTATAAGCTGTTGTCTCGGGGTATGAGGGCGCCCAACGACCGCGAAGCAAAGAGTATCCCTTTGAGATTCCACCGTCGCCAGCAGCTTCGTACGCCCGCTTAATCCACTCGATTGTTACTTCCATGCGTCGCTTGACTTTCAAGCTTGTAACTGAAAGTGTGTCGAGCTTGCGCAACCCACTCAAGATTCCTTGAAAAGATGGAAATCCCATAATTTCTTCAACAAGACCACGAATTGCTTGCAGGTAACCGCATACATCTTCAATCAGTGGAAATCACCAGATATTTAGCATATAGCTTCGGACAACATTTTGCATCATATTAGATTGATCAATCCCATTTGAGTCATACCTCAACCCCGCCGCGCAAAAAAAAGCTCGGCTTGACTAAGCATTTGAGTAATTGATCTTTCAAAAGGTTAGGTCTTTGGTTATTAGGCTTAGCATGTTCCTCGATAACACACGCCATTCCTTTTCGTTTTCCATATAGTAAAGGATTTTCTCTGGCATTTGCTCTAACGGACACTCTACAAGATGCTTTCCTGGAACAAAGGGGTACTTGTTCAATCCGGTTTCAGTGGACACTACCGAGCCATTCGCAGCAGCAATGTAGAAACGAATACTCAATTCATCTGCTGAACTTGAAGAGAACAAATTAGGCACAAGCCATGTTTGATTGAGCAACATTGAACGGGTCCTGCCGAAAATGAAGTCGTTTTCCTTGCCATCGTATAGGTGCATGATGCGGCCATGTTTCTCAAGTTGTTTTCGTAACCAGAAAACAGCACGCGCTCGTCGTCTTATCCTTAATTTACCCAGTCACACAGCCGCAATATCCCTTCTTTGATCTCTAACTAAGCCATAACTCTCGTGATAGCCTCGAGGCACAAGGATCGATTTGATCCCTTTCTTGGAGAGGTACTCAGCATAAAAAGTTGAAGATAGTACAAGAAGATCTAGCAAACCTTGGTGATGGAACCACAGAATATCTCCAAGATATCCAATACGGGCACCTTTTAATGCGCTGGGAGTGGGGACAATTTGGCTCAACTTATACTCTAACTTTCCTGGAAATCCAAAAGCCTTCTTCATATCTGAAAAATTTCCAGCCATTATCTTTCTTAACCATTCTGGCCAAGCCATCTCTAGAGACTACTGGAACCAATACACTAGAATGGGTCTTTGATTCGTAGGATAATCAATAAGCTGGCGACCCAACGGTAAGAGAGACCCATAAGGACCTTGAACAAGCACTATTCTAGCATCCGGAGGAAAAGTCTCATCAAAAAAGAAGACCGATGCTCATATCCAAGCTTTTGAACTACATCTGCTTGAACCTCATGGAGTTCTGAGGGCAGATTCCATACAAGGCTGGCAACTATAGGTTTCCCATTATCCTTCATTGCTTACTCTTGATAAACCGGCTGTGCAGTGGCTGGCTTATCTATATGCAACTAATGTCAGACGTAAATTGCTATTTGCTCGTATATTATCCCTGCCCTTTCTTGAGGTTATCAGCAGTCAAAGATTAGCCTCTTGAACGAAGCATCCGACCTAGGCAAGGAACGAGTGTGGGTTTTGTACAAGCAGCCACATCATTTAATCTGGCGCGCGTTATCACTTCTGCATATGCATCCACGGTCACATGTCCATCAGAGACCATGGCAAATTCGTCTTCTAAATTCATAACGCAAATCAGTCCACAGCATAAACATCCATTAATCGGGTCTAGTGAGCTCTTAGTTAGAAACAGACATTCGGATTTGACCCAATCACGTTTAGCGTAACTTCAATTGGCGATGCTCATTCGGGGTAATTAGAATCCCTGCAACGCTTTCATCAATTGCCAATAACGGTTGGCAAGCATCAAATGTTTACGCCGTTGGGTTGGTTGTTCAAGCCAGACCAGTGGGCTGATCATCAATCGGGTTAAGGTTGCCGCCAGCAAGATCAACTTGTACTTCTTAACCGCCATCCATCCGTGATGTTTCCTGAAATAAAGTATCTTGCTCTCATAGAGCCTCAGAAACATCTCGGTCGGCACCTGCCTCGTACTTTGATCACCGTAGTGAATTACTTCTGCCTGAGGTACCCAGTAGATTTTCCACCCAGCCTTTCTCAATCGATAGCAGAGATCCACTTCTTCTGAATAGATGAAGTACTCTTCATCAAGCAGTCCAATCTGATCCAGCGCTTGTCGTCGAAGGATGAGACAAGCGCCTTGAGCGATGTCCACCTCTCGGTGTGTGGTATTCATCCATTCGGCCATGAGGTAGGAACTGTTAGGTATCAGGCTTTCTAGGTGGAAAAGCCTAAAGATTTCGCGTGTTAGAGTTGGTGCACGATAGCAAGAATTTTGTAACGTTCCATCAGGGTTGACCAGCCTAGCTCCGGCCGCACCTGCATGCGGATTCTCCTCCATGAATTTAAGGAGAGCCTCTAGGGCGCCGGACTTCACCTCCGTGTCCGGGTTCAGCAACAGAATGTATTTTCCTGCGCTTCGTAGAATGGCTTGATTGTTGCCCCGGGCAAATCCAAAGTTCTCTTGATTCTCGATCAATTGCACTTGAGGGAAGCGCCGACGGATCATCTCAGTGCTGCCGTCGCTAGAAGCGTTATCCACAACCCAGATCTCAAATCGACAGGCAGGGGAGTAGTTGTAGACTGAAGTGAGACAGCTCAACAGTAAATCGCATGTGTTCCAGCTGACAATGACAATCGACAAATCCATCAAAGTCCCACCGTCCCGCTTCCATTCTTAGAACTGCGCGTCATTTGCCCCAACGCTACCAACCCACCCATAAATAGCCATCCCAACGCACTGGCTCGGAACCCTTTCAGACCGATGTTGTAGACAAAAGGCAACACCCAATCACCAAACATGCCGGCGGCTAATGTGCCAACCAATCCACCTAGAGCTCCGTAGACATACGCTTGGGGAAACCCTACCGGCACTCGCGCTCGCAGCTGCCAGCCTAGACGTCCCAACTCCCACGCAAACCAAACGAAGCAGGCCAACCCCAGCAAGCCGGTCTGCGCGACGATGTCTACGAAATTATTGTGGGAACTGAAACTTACGGAGTACCCCATGATCGGAAATAGAGGAGCATACCAATAGTAATTCGCCGGCCCCAGTCCTAGGATTGGATTTACCCCTACAATCCCAGCGACGATCTGCCAGGCTTCCAAGCGAGTCATTAAGCTGTACTGGTTATCACCGACCATCACAAAGTTGGTTACGCTCTGCCAGTTCTGCGCCGCCACGAGGCTTGCGCCAAATACTGCCAACAATCCAAGACGTGGTGATGCAGCCCATAAGATCACAACTGCGGATACGAGAGGCGGTATCCAACCTGAGGACCAGCGTCGGCCCTGGAACATGTTGATATAGAACACACTCAGCACGATTCCAATCAGCAGCAGCCGTGAACGGGTGTCCAGCTGCTGATTAAAGACAGCCTGACTCAGCGCCAGAGCCACCAACCAAATCCAGAAGAGACTCCCGTCGGCTCCACGTTGAACTATAAGGCCAGTGAAGCCCCCAACAACAGGGATGAGTCTCCCAACGGCAATAATGCCCCCAATGGCTAGAAACAGCCAAGTTAACCGTTGAAGCCATGTCAGTTCGTTCACCTGGCAGGCCACTAGAAGGAACGCGCCTGCTGAGAGCAGGAATATAGCCAAGCCTCCTAGTTGGGCACGCAAAGGCGCATGACTAACGGAGCTAAACCATGGCAATTGGCCAAATCCGAAGGACATAATAGCCACCAAGATAAACAATAATAATGGAAGGACTGTACTCGAACGCACCAGCCGGAGATGCCTTTGGCGTACAACCATGTCCAACAGCCACAGGCCTATCAAGGCTGTGAGAAGTATCACTGTGATGTTGATGCTGGTGTTTGTCCCAGTGCCGATAGAAAAAGGGATTATCAAGCTTGCGGGGATGAGAGCCGTAATCCCGAGTGGCGGCTTGTGAAGGAAAACCAGAACCACACCAATAACAAGTATCAAACCAAGAATGCGCTGTTGGTTGTGATGCAATGGCGGGTGAGCTATGGCGACGCTGAGTATGAGCACACTGACAACAATCATCCCGCGCAGCAGGAGTTGTCTCTGATCAATCAGAGTGTGCTTTATCAGGTCATTGACAAAAGAAAGACGGTGCATCAAGGATTCAAGGTGCATAAAGGTTGATTGAGGGATGAGGGCGCACGAATGTCGAGTTACCCGCCGCGTGTTCGATCAGTTCCAGGAAATGCGGCATGACGACTCCCCAATGATACTTTTCTCGCACTAGCTGATAAGCATTTCCCGTGAGCCGCTGGCGCAAGGAGGGATCTTTCAACAGGCGGATGACAGCATCTGCAAACGTCTCTGGCGTATCCCCGATCAGAAGGTGTACATCATGCTCCATCTCCAGACCTTCGGCGCCCTTTGTGGTTGTGACCACGGGTGTACGCAGCGCCATGGCCTCCAATATCTTTAAGCGCGTTCCACCCCCGAGGCGAATAGGTACCACACTTACCCAAGAAGATGCGACCAGCGGACGCACGTCTTCTACCAAGCCTGTAAGGGCGACATCTTCCGCTGGCGGGAGAGGCATGTTTGCATGGTCACCCATAATTGTGAGTTGGACATCGACTACCTGCGCCTTGACCCGCCCATATACCTCACCAAGGAACCAGACCATGGCATCGTGATTGGCGAAGTATCGAAGTGAACCCGTGAAAACCATAGTATTCGGATCAGGTTCCAGGGAGATTTGCTGATACTCTGCAAGATCTATGCAATTAGGGATCACCTCGATGTTCCGGTAATCTGGCACCAACCGACGCAGGTAGGTTTCCTCGGTTTTGGAAACCACGGTGCTTACTTGAAAGTGCGGCAAGAGCTCGCGCAGATAATAGCGCAGCTTAAGCAAAGGAAGTCTATGGCGTAGTCGATGCAACATTGTAGGGGCATTTGCAATCTTGGCTTCGTAAATGCCCACTTCTACCTCCTCAAACATCGCTGGCCGTTCGTTAAAGCATTGCCAGTAGGCTGCTGTCTGCCATTGTGAGGCGAGTATGAGATCAGGAGGGTTGTCCTCTAGTTGCCGTTGAATCTGAATGGCCATATCAGGATTGTACGTATCCACAATCACCCTGGGGGTGAGGCTGAAGAAACCAAGCAAAGCGCGTTGGCTTGATGGATTGTAAGGGCGCTTTCGCACGATGTGTATCTCCGAGCACAGTGCTTTGATTCGGGGTGACGGCGTTATTGGACCTTGATCGGCGAATGCGATAAGCGAGACTTCATGTTGCTGGGACAACCCACGCAGCAGATTGAAGATGCGCATCTTCGAGCCATTGTCCGGCGGGTCTGGGTACCAAGCGGAGAGGAAAAGAATACGCATGGGTCAGGTCTATTGGCTTTCCTCGATCGAGAGCAACGCGGATTCAATTTGGTCAACCATATTTGCAAGCGTGTAACCCTTTTGCACACAATGCTGGCCAGCCTTAGCCAGACGTTTTCTCAATGCCGAATCGGTTGCCAGACGTTTGATCTGTCGCGCCAACTCTTCAGCATCGCCTGTAGGAAATATGAGACCTGTCTCGTTCTCAGTCAGGATATCCGCAGCGACACCGGTGGTTGTACCTATGACGACCAGGCCGCTTGCTAGCCCCTCGAGGACCGTTCTACCAAATGGCTCTTGCCACTCCGATGGGTATATCAGGGCATCTCTTTGTGCCATAACATCGGGCAGTTCGGAATAAGGCACCCAGCCTTCAAACGAAACAAGGCCATTTAATTGATTGCTCTGTACCAGTTCCTCGAGTTCAGCTTCATAGCCACGATCCCCCTTGCCGACGATATCGAGAGTGACACGATACCCGTCTTCGCGCCCGACGATGAGACCAAGGGCACGAACGGCAGTGTGAACACCTTTCTCAGGTTCGAGTCGCCCGACATATAGCAACCTCAGATGTTCGGATTTCGTGCTATGACGATTTTTCGAAGCCTCGATGAACCCATCGGCTTGTATGCCTCCGTGAATAATCTTTGCGTGAGCAACGGGTACACTTTGACGCACCAATTCCTCTCGAACCCCCCTGCTCACGCAGATCGGATGCTGTAGCTTCAGGTCGATCGGGGGTTCGGTTTCAAGTTTGGCCAGAAAAGGTTTACTCAGTAGACATTTGGCCAGCCGCATTGATCTTCTTCTGGATGGGCTGCGCAATCGTTGAATGTAGGCATTGGGCAAGGAAGGCCAGTAATCACTAAGATAGTAAACCACACGACCAGGGAGCAATTGCTCAAGCAAGGCCGGCACGGCGCGAGGGATGTTCCACATCCCCCAAATCACGGCCAAGTCAGGTTGGATGCTTTGGACCACCGCCTCGGTTCTTCTTAAGTCCTCACGCTCTAAATGATGACGGTCTTTGAGCAGCCGGGTGACCGTATGAGCCAGACCGTCCTCAACCTGAAGGTGCAACCAACGATAAACCGGAACACCAAGGTCATCGGTTTGCTCAATGCTTCCTGATAAACACGAGGTGAGGACACGAACTTCGTGACCGCGGCTGACGAGTTCGGTGGCGACTTCCTGGCACCACAACTCGTAACCGCCATGAGTTGCTGGGGGATAGTAGTTCGATACGAAAATCAACCGCATATTGACAGAACCGTTTTATTGCTTCGCAAGTCTTCCGGAGGGGTGATCTTTAATCAATTGTGCGTGGTCTTTAACCGGGGTTAAAGAGGCTTTCGCAACTTCAAAATTCGGTAAAGATTCAGCATTGTACAGCTCAATGCCAAATGATCTTACGATTCTTAGAATGTCGTCGATTTCTCGCGTTTCCAACTTTTCCTGCCACTCAACCAATGGATTACGCCCACTGAGCAAGTAACTATCCGGACGAGTCATCTCTGTGATCTTCTTGATCGACTTGTTCGTAAACCAAGTCCTCCGAATACCCAGTTGATCGAGGATCCTGCTTGATTCAATGACTGGTTGGCAGAACAACCGCTCATAGGTGGTGAAGATCCAACCCGAACTCTCGAGTGATCTCAGCGGAATGAGGTTCTCGATGCACCACATCACTGCTTGCCGTTGGACTTCGGTTGTCGACGAAGCGATTTGGGGCATGTATCGATCAAGGTGGTCCTCCGTCAGCCTAGGTTGAGCCAGAAATTCCTCAATATGTGTATCCCATTTCAATCTCATGCGAGACAACACAACCGCACATGGATGTCTGGTCATGAAAACAATGGGGGTACGAAACATACGATCGATCCGAAGTAACATCAGGTTAGCCCGGATTGTTTTGACCAATCGTCTCCTCGCCCACCAACGGTTTCCCATCCGGTTCACCCATGGGTTGTGAATCCTCCCCTTCATCACCTGCGAAAGATAAGCCTCCCATTCTGGATAGCTCTCGTCCGGTCGCATGTACGGCATGAGTGGCATGCCCCGTGCCTCTGGCACTCGGCGGTAATCGAACGGCTCAAAGATGATCCGGAAGTTTGGATTGGCGGCGATGATATTGGCTAGCCAAGTCGTGCCGCTCCTACCAGAGCCCGTCAGAAGGACCGTGTTCGATAAGGCTCTACCCTGGTTTGACATCGAGCCTCGAAGTTGAACTAAATTCTTTCGCACCTTTTCGCATTGGCAGGACATCTAAAAAATAATCGACGATCTGATCTACCATTCGATAGATGTCGAATTTCTCCAGTACGATCCTGCGCCCTTGAAGCGCAAGTCTGTGCGCCAATTGGCGGTCGTCACATAGCTTATCGATCTGCTTGGCAAGTCCAAATGCATCCTGGGGCTCAAAAGTAAGCCCGGTATCACCTTCAAGGAGTATCTCCCCCATTCCTCCGGTGGTCGTCCCGATGACAACCAGGCCCGACGACATCGCCTCTTGGACGATCCGTGCCAACGCCTCCTCGCAAATCGATGGCAAAACCAAAGCATCATACGCCCTCAAGAGATCAGGCATCTCTCCCCTCGGAACGCTGCCGCGGAAGCGGACACTGGTCTCTAACCCGTTGAAGGCTACGTAGCTTTTCAGACGACCCACATACTCAGGGTGTCCTGATCCCACAATCGTAAGGGTGATGTTCTTTCGATGCTTCTGCTGAGCTAAGATGTCCATCGCTTCAATAGCAGTGTGGACGCCCTTGTGTGATGCAAGGCTCCCAGCGTAGATCAGCCGAAAAGCATTTCCATCCGTTGAGCTTTCCGACGATTGGTTCTTGGGCACAAATTGATCCGTTCGAATGCCGTTGTAGATCACATGCATCCGGTCCATAGGAATATCGGCGTTCGTCGCCAAATTCATTCTTACTGCTTGGCTCACACAGAGGACATGTCGGAAGTTGAGCGGATAGCCACGACGTTCCTGTTCAACCATGTTGATGGCTGCCATCGCCATGATTCGCTTCAGGAAGCGACGTGGTAAAGTCCTCGCCGGATCTTGCCAATACTGGACATGGATATCCGGGGCATAGGGCCAATCGCTAGCGACATAATAGACAACCGATCGAGGCTTGAGCTGCTCAGCCTGCCATGCAATTCTCCGTGATAAGTTCCACATGCCATGAATAAACAAGACATCAGGATCGAACTTGGTGATTGCACCCTGAACATGGCTCAAGTTGTGGCGCAGACGTTGACTTCTTCCAAAAAAGAACTGATAGGGTTTGTAATGATACAAATCGCTTTCAAGATGCAGAACCCGTCCAACGCCAGGTCTGTCAGTGCTGTCAGCACCCGCGAGATAATTGCTCGTGAGCACGTGGGTTTTATGACCACGACTCCGCAATTCGAGGTTTATCTCCTCCACCAATTGCTCCCAGCCGCCAACTCTATGTGGTGGGTAAAAGTTGGATATGAACAATATGCGCATCATCAGATTGGAAACGTTTTTTGTTTCTGCCAGACTTCAATAGGGTCGTAAGGCACCAAACGACTTACGACTTGGCCGACCCGAAGGAATGATGTCTCATTTTGAGCCAATCGATAAGCCTGGCACCCATCATGGATTTGATGAGGGTTGGTAAAAGCTGAGGGGAAAGAATGATCTTTGGATAAGCCCGCAAAGCTCGCGACAGGAAATACCTTGTCTCTTTAAAGCTTCTTGCGCCATAGCTGAGCAGCCCAAGTGCAAAATAGGCGTTTGAATATACCATAGCCTTGAAATGATCCTGCATAAAAATATCCATCTCCACGCTAAAGAACTTATCAAGCATGCCAATTAGCAACATACCATTGGACAGGATTTCGATGCTGTTGAAGTCGCCGCGGTACCCTTTGGCCACACCACCCCACGCGAGTTCGTACATAGTATCGAGTTCAAACAATAACTCAGGGCATATTTTCACAAGGTTGCGGAAACAAGAATAGGCGTTCGTGACATCTTGAATTTGAAGAAACTCAACAGACGACATGAGATAAGCTCGTCCGTGTGCTCGCCGCCGCTTATCGCTCCACATTGAAGTCTGGGGAACACGCCTTCCAAAATACTTGGAGAGGACAGCCATTCGGTTGCGGAGCATGCGTTCAGGATCGGTTGACATGCTGTCTGGTAAGACACGATGTAAAGTGAGTACACAGCTTGTGCCTATTACTTTGTGCTGCCTTGAGATCCTTAGCCACATGTCCCAGTCTTCACAGGCTTGAAGTTCCTCATCGAATAGGCCAACTTTTCTATAGCAATCACGACGAGCTAGTATCGATTCTGGTGCAAGGAAGTTACCATCAAGGATCGCCTCGTGGAAGCGTCCTTCTGGCAACGATCTTGTTTCGCGTTGAGGTAGAGGGTTATCTTGGTCGTCGATAAACTGATAACCACAGTAGACAGCGTCCACATCGAGGTGGAGGTCCAAAATGGGAAGCAAAGTGCTGAGGAAATTCGGTTCAAGCAGGTCATCGGCATCCAGCAAGCCGATGAACTCGCCCGCCGCCGTGCGTATGCCGTTGTTGCGAGCCGCAGACAGCCCTTGATTTTCCTGCCACAGATAACGAACTTTGTTCCCGAACTGAGAGACTACAGTTCGGGTATCGTCTGTGGAACCATCGTCTACAACGATAATTTCGAAGCCACGAAACGATTGATCCAGGACACTTTGCACTGCCTGACCGACATACTGTGAATGGTTATACGCCGGGATGATGATGGAAACTTTTGGTCTCATGGATTAAGGGGTTGTAGACTCTCAATTCTTACGAGGCTAGAGAAGACTCTCTCCAGCCTACTCACCGTGCTATCCCACGAATATTCTCGGTCAGCGAGAGTTTTGGCATTTTCTCCTAATTTCCGGCGCAGCTCCGGGTTTTCATGCAACTCCAGTATAGCCTTCGCAAGTGTAAGAGCGTTGTCAGGGGAAACAAGCAGACCGGTTTCATAGTTCGTCAATATTCGCTCGAAGTTAGGTAATTTCGTAGCAACGATAGCCTTACCAGCAGCCATGTATTCGAACAACTTCAGAGGACTTCCTACCATCCCAGATTCGGTCAATCTGTGAGACATGACCGCCATCTCTGCAGTACCGAGGAGCGCCGCGACATCCTGATGGGAAACCTTGCCGGTGAAAACGACCCGCTTATCGAGACGCAAAGATTTGACCTTTTTTTCCACTTCAAGGCGCGTAGGTCCATCGCCAACCAGGAGAAGTTGTGCTGTCTTGTGCGAATGGTAGACGATATTGAATGCATCAATCAACAAATCTACGTTATGCCACGGCATAAAAGCTCCAACAAATATCACAACCGGCGAGCCATTCAATCGGTATTTCTGTTTCAATGCAGAGGATTTATTGGCCTGAGAAAACAGATCAATATTGGCACCATTGGGGACGACGGAGATCTTACTCGCATCGATTTTCCAGCGCTTTGCTGTCAACCTCTTGAGGGGCTCGCTCACCGTGATGACGTGCGTTGCTCCCATAAACAGACAACGGTTGATCAGGTGAATTGCGGCCCATTGAGACTTGCTGAGCCTGATCCCAAGTTGGGCATATTCACTGACCAGGTCACCGTTGACTTCAAGCACCAACGGAATTCCCAATTTGCGTGAAGCCATAAGCCCACCAAAGCTATTTAACCAATATCGTTCGTATAAAATGTGACAATCTGTCAAGCTTGAAGTGCATGCCTCAGCAAAGCGAAGACTTTCAAAAAAGTTAAAGTAGGGTAAGGACAACCGACTCTGGATTCCCCTCAATAAACTCTCGAGCATAAGGAAAACCGACGATTCTTCCAGCATAAGTTCAATCCGATTCCATGAAACCATATCTCGGGACCAGCTATGGAAACCATTCGAGAACGTGACCATCTGAACGTGATGGCCAAGTTTTTGCAGGCCGTCTATAACCGCTTTTACATGCAAAACAGTTGCGCTGAGCCGAGACAGATCCGCGCTGTTATATTGCCACAAATATCCGATCCTCATAGCCTTCCTTCAATAGCAACTTGCTCAATGATCTCTCGGATCTTTTTTTGGGCATCTTCAACATCAAATTTTTCGCGCGCTATTTGACGCATCCTCGCCTTCTTGTGCAGCTTTTCCTTTTCGGTATGACCGCAGTATTCAAAAATCCGATCCTTCAGTTCCTGATGGGTGTCAAACAGATTTTCTTCGGGAAGTAGCTCCTCCGAACCATCCCAACGATGTGACAAGCAGTAGCATCCCGACGCCATGGCTTCAATTGGTGCTACCTGCAACCCCTCGGAATAGGAATTCGAGATGAAGATGTCAATCTGGTGGTACCAATTCCACGGCTCCGAAACACGCCCATAAAATGAAACTTTGTCCTGTAATTTCAATCGCTCGACCAGGTTTCTAAGAGCCGAGTAATAGTCGAGATGTGCTTGGTGGGGTCCTCCCCCAATATGCAGATGGAATCCATCGCGTTCATTCACCAACTCAGAAAAAACGATGATCAAATCATAGACACGTTTTCGCGGTGTGAGATGGCAGAGAATACCAATATCGCCACTAAAAGCCTTATCAGTCGGCACAAACTTATCTGCGCGGATAGCCTCATTGATGACGACTGTCTTTGGGGCTTGGGTGGGGAATTTCGCAATAAATTCTCGCTGCTTTGCTCGGCTCACCAGAATAACTTTATCAACAGCGTCCCAGTTGACTTTGTCTATCCACTTATACATTTCATAACGGTGCAGCCTGGTGACAATCCCTGACGACTTTTCAAGATGGGTCGCAGCAGCCAAGAGATCGCTTGCCCACTCGAAAAAGACCACATCATTTCCGCGCATGAAGCTATTGAGATCGCGCTGAAAGCGATACCGATTCACCCGTGTGTTAAAGATGGGCAGGTGAAAGATACGCCTCTTGAACAACGTTGTTTCATAATGTTTGACTAGATCATGGTAGATTTCACTGAAGAAATCCCATGTTTCCTCAATCACCACTCCGACTCTCATCCCAGCAAATCCTTTCCAGCACTTTCCTTAAGATTTATAAGTAATTCAATTGGATTCAGTTTGTGTTGAGCGATTGATGGATGAATGGAGAAAGCGCCGAGATCATACCCATCAGCATTAAGCAGGGTGCGGGACCTGATACTTGCCGGAAAACCTATATATAATGGATCGAAGAAAAATCGATAACGCACCTTTATTTCTTCCAAAGGGCGGATAGTATAGGACCGCAGCCATCACATGCCTTGGTACCTTTGAGTAGTTTTTCCTTCGATAGGAGATGAACGCCCGGTTCAACCAGTAGCAGCCATTGAGGAAACGGATGTCTGCCTTCGTGCCAATGCCATCCAATTCAATCGATATGCGCTTTACAACTTCGTTGGTTGTCGCATCCCCGATCACCATCTCATAGGCCAACAATTGCTCAACCAAACCCCTCAGTTGCTTTTCATCCACCCTGGCCTCCCGACGCTTCGCCTGAGCCAGCAGGGTTTTGCCCTCATCGCACCTCCCCCACAGCACTTCTCTCACCCCCCTGGCCGAATACCCCCGGCTCACAGCCCAATCACATTGCTGTTGCATCCATGACAGGCACTCGGGTAGCTGCGTAAATACCTTCCTCAAAGCTGTCTCATGGTCCCCACCATCCCTCATACTCGCAAACACAAAATACTCAGCGAGATGCTTGGAACCTTCAGATGCGAGAGACGGCTTCAACTGTACAGAATTGAGAAAGTATCGATGTGCAAGTCTCGTGTTTCCTTGGACAGCCGCCTGGTATGCCCATGTGATGTAATGGCTTGCATAGGCTTGGTTACGAAGCGCGACCACTTCCGGCGGGCATCGTGGATCGGAGAACGCTGTTTCGAGTGCCCGAAGATAGGTTTCAACCTTCAGGTCTATGTCCTTATAGAACCTTCCGCTGTGGAGTCTTCGATAAGATAAAACTGACTCAATCCCCGAAAATCGACACCCTGCCAGTGCCAATCTCAAATGAAAGTTTAGATCCTCACTGTTCAGTTTGAAGCTTTCATCATACAAGCCAACGAGAACCGCCCACTTACGACGTACGACAATGTTACTGTGCAAATGATATGCAAGGACAAGATCCGCCAGGCCTACTTCTGAAGGTGCACGTCGTACTGTGAGGGGGTTTCCGCGTGAATCTGTGAAGATCGTCGAGTTATACGACAGTCCAATCTCGGGGTTAGCTTCTAAGAAGCTTACATACACCTCAAGCTTCCTCGGATGAAACCAATCGTCCGCATCCAAACATGCAATGAGTTCACCTGACGAAGCTCGAATTCCGGTATTCCGAGCAGCTGGCAATCCGCGATTCTCGGCATGTTCAATGTATTGAATGCGCGTGTCACTGAATTGCTGTACGACTTCTTCTATACCATCCGACGAACCGTCGTTCACCACAATGATTTCAAAATCTTGATGTGTCTGATCCAGGACGCTTTGAATAGCATCCCCAAGGAATTCAGCTTGATTGAACACCGGGATGATGACACTAATTAATGGTTGACTCAGATTACCTCTCATAAAGAATCAAACCTTGTTCAAGGTCACATTGGCTTTAAGATCTACCAAACCTTGAGCTGAATCGGATCCCTCAACCCAAAAACCCATGGCCCGCTCCAATCGATCGTAGTAATGACGAAGGTCTGAAGCCGCCACATCAGTGCCTAGCTGATACTCCCCTTCAAGGAGGGGGAAGCTTAGAATGAATTCCACGCGGCAGCGGTCGCCAGCAGAGAAATCCGGAGTTTCAATATCCATCCAGCGTGTTGTTGTGTCATAAACCAAGCGGCCGTCCGGGGTGCGAATTGTCAATGAAAAAATGGGCTGGTGCACATCTTTGTGAAAGCTGACATCTACAACAACGGATGCGGACCTGCCAGACTGTATGGCAGTCACTGGTTGACCGGATTTATCCAGCAAACTAACACTCTCTATCTCGGCGTCAAAGGTCATTACCCGCCTTGACAGCCCTCCCTCCACAGGCACTTCTGCATCTGATTGACGTGCTGCTTGGCGGACGGCGTCCGAGTAGACCACGACGGCTTCAGCGGCGGTTCCATGAAAGATGTCTTCACCACGGTACATAACCAAACCCAAATCACATACCCTGCGGACGGCCTCCATGTTATGTGAGACAAAGATCAACGAGGTACCGTTAGCTCGCAACTTGTCCATGTGAGCGTGACATTTTTGTTGAAAGGCATAGTCACCAACCGCTAACACCTCATCCACCAGCAAGACATCTGGATCAACATGGGCGGCTATAGCAAACCCCAACCGAGCATGCATACCTGATGAGTAGCGCTTCACCGGCGTGTCCAAATATTGACCAATCCCTGCGAAGTCAATAATTTCACCGAAACGGGCTTCAATCTCCGCCTTGCGCATGCCCAAAATCACCCCGTTGAGGTAAACGTTCTCTCGACCGGTCAGGTCTGGATGAAAGCCGGCGCCCAGTTCAATCAAGGCTGAAAGACGTCCATTGACACGAAACTCACCGTTAGTCGGCATGGTCACCCGGGACAGCATTTTAAGGATCGTGGTCTTGCCAGCTCCGTTCGGCCCGATAATGCCCAAGGCTTGACCTGGCAATAACTGAAAACTTACATCCTTGACAGCCCAATGGTATTGTTGAGAATGTGATTCAGTCCAACGGCCCAGGGCCTCCCGCAGACTTGGAATCCTCTGGCCGATACGGTACCGTTTTGAAATCCGATCAACCATAATGGCGGGGTCCACAGCTTTCACCTCATATGTCATCTGCAAAACGGGGCTCAACCCTCTTGAAGAACCAATAGCCAATCAACATAACAATTGCAGCGGAGAGTGCGGAGATAAGTAGATAACTTTCCGGCAGTCTTCCATATAGCAACACTGCGCGATATGCCTCAATTGTGCCCGCCATGGGATTCAAGAAATATATGGGACGCAGTTTCTCGGGTACGGTGGATACAGGGTAAATGATGGGCGTTGCGTAGAACCAGAGTTGTAGGCCAAGGACAAAAAGATGTTTTATGTCTCGGTAAAAAACGTTCAACGCCGCACCGGCCAAGCCCAAACCCAGTGCCAGAGCCAGTTGTATCGCCAATATAAGCGGTAGGAATAACCACCCCAGCAAGAAGATTGGTAGCTTAAAGAAAAGTATCATGAACACCAATAGCACCACTGCGATGGCAAAGTCTAAGAGCCTGGCTAGCAATGCTGCGAGTGGCAGGACTTCACGCGGGAAGTAGATCTTGCTAACCAGATTCATATTAATTGTCAAGGAGTCCACCATATCCGTGATGGAAGTGGCAAAAAGTGTCCAAGGTACCATAGCAGCGTAGGAAAACACAATGTATGGAAGTCCACCCGTGTCAATCGGAATGAAGATTGTGAAAATAATGCTAAAAATGGCAACTGCGGCCGCCGGCTGTATTATGGCCCACAACGCGCCCAGTACAGACTGTTGATAGCGCGCACGAATGGTGCGGTTGGTCCACGCCCAAATCAATTCTCTAGTCCTAATGAGACTTCGAATATGAGTCGTCATACAAGAGAGTCCCCACTACTCTTATGCTTGTCGCTCTCGACATATCAAAATCGCGATAGTATGGTGAATCACTCGAGCGGGTCTCTAATCACGAAGTTTTTCATCAGGCACTATGCTGAACACCTATCGTTTTACCCCAAGGGCATTTTGAGGTTCACAAGGCCAATAAGGGTTGCCGCTCAGCCATCCTCACCATCGTATTCACGAAATTGGGCTCCACGTTCGCTGGCTTTATCTTTCAGATGCTGCCCTGGCTCTCCATACCATTCATCGATTACCAAAGCGTCTTGAAAATTGAACTGCAGCGATCACTACTGTGAGAAATATCACAACGGGCACAACACCTGCGATTATGGGAGTGGTTGGCCCTCTGGCGGGAATGATCTCGGAAGGATCCGCAAAGTGATTCGCAGGACCCGTTTGAGGGGAGGGTTTCGTAGATGCTGCAGTGGTACTTAGCGTGGCGGTTACAGATGGAATCGGTGATGGCAATGGTGTAACCGGCAACTCTGGCGCATCTAGCGTTGCATAAGAATACCAGATTCCATTAGGGCCGGCGCCTTCATCTGTTCGCCAAGTAACCAGGACCACATTTCCCTGGCAGACGACTGCCGTTGCATAAGATGGATCAAACCCCTCTCCGCCCGGCTTGTCTCGATATGTTGGTCCTGAAACAATCGCCTCTGGGCTGCTCCATTGGTCGTCTTCCCATATGCTCTGCCACATACCATGGATCTGCTCCCCACTGCGATTGCCAAAAAACATACGCAATGTGCCACCGCTATCGATAACCAACGATGCGGGTCCATTACTTCCAACATGATCCTCGAAAATACGAACCGGTTCAGTCCAAGTACCCCCCCCGTCGGATGACCGTTGCATCCAGCGGGTAGTCGGGAAATCATTATGATAGATGACGATAAGCTCCCCACGATATTTAATAATGGAAGGGGTGTTTGCTCCCTGGCCAATCGCCTCGGCCATGCTGGAGGGTTCATTCCAGTGGAGCTCACGAGTGTCCATGCTGGCATAAAGAACCGCCACGCCAAGGCCATGCACGCCCACAACAGACCAAACGAAGTGAAGTCGCTCGCGTCGATCCATAAACATCTGGATTCCCCAAGGCCAAAAGGTTCTGGTTTCAGTGACAAACAGCTCTTTGGGATCTGACCAGGTCTCACCCCCATCTGTTGAATGAACTACATAGAGGGCGTTCCCCAGCAGATTTTCTAAATTCCCACTATAAACAATGACCAGAAGACCTTTGCCATCGCTAGCAAGAGCCCCTGACGTGGGAGTTATGGCGCCTGGGCCCACCACCCGCGGCGATGACCAAGCACCGGCGTGCCCCGCGTCCTCAGCTGCTGCGCTCGTGTAATAAATATCCGCAGCCAAGTCATCACCCGCAAAAAATGTCACATGCATCCTACCGGACTCGTCCAAGATCGCACCTGTGATCCGCGCTTGTCCTCGAGGGGGCAGCATGATTATCCCTGGTGGTGTCCAACCTTTTCCAATACGCCATTGACTATAGACAATGACCATATCGAGACCAACCCATTGGGAATTGAAGGCATGCACGGTTCGATTGCGGTCTGCTATGAGATATGGCGAGAATCCCGCGTCACCAAAACCGGGAATGCGTTGCATTGGCGACCATTGATAAGTGGGTGCACCTACAGCAGGGATGGTACGTGCCAGAAGGATTCCAATCATTACCATGGTAATCCCAATGATTTGATGCAAGCTTCCTCGCTTCATCAGAGATCCTCTATATGCATCAACTTAGTCACCTGTAAACGATTAGAAAATCGTGTCAGACAATCGACATAACTCCACTATGCAACAATGTGACAATGAGCCGAATTAGGCCAGCCCATTGTTCGCCTACATTCATAGACTATGCCAGCTAGTCTGTATCCACCATCTCCGTCACATTTGTAAGATCATAGGATGGTCTATTGTTGAAAAGTAGCTTTCGTCATCTAAAAGCATCAAACTTGCCCCAAAATAGTGGTTGAGAATTACCCTGAAGGTGTTTACGGGGGTTGTCTCATGATATAGATTATCGTTGCCACCGTGGGGAAGATAATATTCATTTAAGTATGGCCATCCTCTCACGAATGTTGGTTTTTTCTAGGCTCCCAAAATGCAGCATTGAGCCGCCGCCATGATCGCCCTGCAGGATGATGATTGGTTCTTGAGGAGAATTCGCGAATATGTCACGTATGCTTTCCTCAAGTTCCTGTGAAACAAAATAGAACTGCTCCCTGTATCCCCTAATATATTCTTCTCTACTCCCCTGGGTCATGAAGAAATTTGCATCAGCGAGAGAATAATCCCGCGGCGGATTGATCTCCTCGCCATCTCTACCAAACACAAAGGGAGGATGGCATGCCAAGATATGAGCAAAGGTAAACGTAGGATCCTCAATTAACGCTATTTCTCCAAGATGTTCAAGCGTATATAAGATTCTGCTTCTGTGGGAATCGTATTGAAAGTCTGATGACCTAGAAAGCAACCTGTTGATCAACCCTGGAACAGGGGTAGTGTTCAGCAGCAAATTATGGAATTCACTAAGCGACCATCGATTTGATAGATAGCGATCCGCTCGCTTTATTTCTGTATAAGCCATACCCGTGGCGAAAGTAATAAACAGATAACCATTCTCCTTGAGTAATTGGACTATATGACTATCGTGGATCAACCTTCTTAGTGGGGCTCTGTCGTCGGATTCTGTCCCAACCAGATCTGTCATTTCATCAAGAAAGTTGAAATTTAGAGAGGAGGCTACGGACAGATATGTCTGGGAATAATTCGTCCTGCTCTGATCTCCCACGAAGAAACCCATTTGGATTAACTGATCCTTAAATCCCTCAGGATCAATATCGTAGAATTCACCCAGGACATCTTGTCTTGCACAACCATCGAGCAAGACATAATAAATATCAGGGCGATACTGCGTAGCCACCAAATTTGCCGAAACGCTTCACTACTGAAGTTCACTCGTTACTCTTGTGCTCGTTACATAGGCCGCAGATAGAAACGGAATCATGATAGATATCGAAGCGCTTACATTCAAGAAAAGAGAGAAACTAGCCAAGCTCTTTCGTGTCATCAGAAGCAAAAATACTATGAGGAGTAATAATGCTGCCCAGAGTGGGAAGATGTATTTATGTTGCCCAATGTCTGTTGTTCCAAGACTCTTGTTGGCAAATAGGTTAAATAAGCTTCCATAAGAACTAAAGAATATGAGAAAAACTGACGCCAATGTTGCAGCTTTGAATCTGTCACGGATTACAAGGATTAACGGCAACCAAACAAGTATCGCCAAGCTAACAGCTATCAAAATTGGGATGACCAGCTGTCCTAAAGAAACTAATCCTATGTTGTGGGAAAACAAAAACAGCACTGGAAGGACAGCGAAGAGAACAGGATGATATGGTCTCTGGCTCTTCACGCGATGCACTAGATATAACCTCGATAGCTATATCTGCAGCATAAAGCGACACCTATCCATGATTTGGAGGGTTTTCGCCTTGGAGCCGTCGAGGGCACAGGACATCTCATGATGTCCACCACATTTTTCCTAGAGGCATGCGTGAACCGCAACAAAGGAGAAGATTGTACAAGTCGCAATACAAACTTTACGCCCAATTTCTGTTGAACTTACGTGGTCAAGCGCTTCCGTCATAAGTGTAAAATTCATCCTGGAATAAGGAGTAAGGGGCGCAAAAGCGTGAAATAGATGATCGAAAGCACCACTCGAGCAATCAGATCTCCAACCGCGGACCCAATGCGTTTCCAAGTGGACCAAGCTCTACGTAGAATGTCCATTCTCCTCGCCTCTATTCGAAACTAACCTGATGTCGCGCTCCATCCAACCAGAACGATCCCCACGCAGATCACGAGCGTACCTAACCATCTCACCCCAGGGATAGTCTCAGAAAATATCACTCGTGAGACGATGGTTATCAGCACGAAATTCAAAGCCAGAAAAGGATATGCGTTACTCAGATCCACGCGCGAGAGCACGACGATCCAGGCCAGGGCATCCACTCCATACATCAGAAGCCCTAACAGCACCAAGGGCCATCGTATCATCATGACAAAAACCCCCATGGGACCGGACTCTACCAACCCCGTCGATTCTGGATGGTTCACACCAAGTTTGATTGCTGTCTGTCCTGCGACGCCCATCATCACGGACAGACCAATGAGCCATAACGTTGAAACTTGTTCTTTCATTTGCTATAAACTTTCAGTGATCAGCATTCAGGCTTGGTCTCCCAGCTAATCGTTGAAACGCAGTCAGCGGTCGACTACATAGCTACCTTCCTAATTAATCCTGTTTGCCATCTCTTCCGCATGCGCCGCTAGGTCACTCCTCCCCTGCGTCCCCCACCACCAAATATAAACCTCCATCTCATCTCTGGCCTCTGGGATACCATCCAGAAGGACGGATGCGCGATCCATCTGTCCTGCCCAAACGTAGCTATAACCAAGAGATTTACGGATACCTCGATGTCCTGGATCAAGCACAAAGGCTTGCTCTAGATGGGAAACCGCAGTAGCAAAGTCGCGTTGTAGCATGGCGATCAACCCCAACCGGTGATGCGCCGTCCGGTTGTTGGGAGCTAACATCAAGGAGCGCTTATAAAAGCTCTCTGCAGAACCTAGCTCGGCAAGATTGTAGGCAACGTCCCACGTACCCACTGGCCATTCAGCAAGGTCAACGCGCGCCATCTCGATTGCACCGATGTTGGCGTGCCAATCAGCAGACCAAGTAGGTGTGGAAACCACACCGACGAGCAAAAATAATATCGCCACGAAGAAGATTATGATAACCACCAGACGCCATCGGTGTGATGGGCATATTGGCGCTATTTTCTCAGTTTTACTCGGATTTGAGAGTGCTAGCGCTGCTGGTATCAACATGAATGGAATGGCGCGTGTGGCGACAAGCGTTGCGTGGGCAAGCCCGTGTAAACATAACAGTAGCAGGCCAAATGTCCCCGCGACAAGAAGCTCACTTTTGGGGTTATCTGGTGAACCAATGCGTTTTGTCGCCGCCCAAATTGCAACGAGAAGCAAACTTAGGAACGAAATCGCCCCAAGCCATCCCTGTTCCACCAGAATATTAAGATAAGCATTATTCCCTGTATCTTCATTCAAGAAGGCGTTATGTGGGATCACACGTATATATGTGGAATAGAGGGCTGGAAACGCCGCCAGCCCTCCGCCAGTAAACGGCGTGTCTTGGGCAAGACGCCAAGATTGGCTGAAGATTTCTTCTCTCCCAGTGGCAGTGTCAGGACCCGGTATTAATGAAAACAATTTTAGCAACTTTGGCTGTATCCAAAACATGTATCCCACAATCGAAGCTACAATCACTAAGCCAGTACCAAAAATTACGATGTGACTTAGATCTAATTTCCTACGAATTAGGTTAGATAACCACCACCAAAGTGAGAGTCCTATGACGATCCCGGCTGCAATCCATGGTGTCCGAGACTCCGTCATAATCAGACCGAAGAGAATTGCAAGACCCCCAAGGAATGCCATCATAATTTCAATGCAGCCAACGATCATTTGCGCGATTGTTTTATCGCGGATTTTCCAAACACGTTTAACACTTTGTGACACTGTTACAAGCGCTACCGGTGCCGCTAGCATAAGGTTGCTGGCGAGGATATTTCGAATCACATACCAGCGGGGTAGGCTCAATTCAAAATTTGGGATGAGTTGGTTAAGCCACAAACCTAAATTGCCAACAGCTTCAAACCGGGCGGGGATTTCCCTCCAGTCGTTCTGGCTTGCGAAGAAAATTCCTGCAACAGCCGACATAACGACGAATGCATTAGCAAACCATTTTAAAGATCGCGGATTACTATTAGAGAGTGTATAGTAGACCCCCGTTGCGCTCAGAAGAAGATATAAGCGAGCCAATGCAGCTGTTCGGTCAGGCGCAGCCCAATAGGCGACCAGTGCACTGACGAGGAAAAACAACAACGGGAGATCGATGGGTGAAGAGTCTGAAAACTTTCCGATGCGTAGCCAACGAACAGCAGCGGATAAGATTATCAAAACAACACCGAAGTTCATCCATATATGGAAAGTTTCCGACGAGAGAAATAGCGAAATCGCTATGAGAAGGGCTATCCATTCTGATGCCAAGAGGGCTCGAGTAAACCACTGTGACGAGTTTAAGCTCAATCTAGTTTCAGAATTCACGCGATTAGTCGTCAACTTAACTTGAAGGAAATTGAATGAATCCTACAGACACATAGCCTTTGCTTGGTGACTGAGAGATACGCGATAACGAGGTGAAAATTGGTTTGTGGCTAGTCCCTAAGGTTCGATGTGCTTGCGCTACTTAATCAGTGGATGCTTATATTACTTGAGAAGAGCAATCTCGATTGCGTAAAACTATTGATGGACCGTATCCACCAAGGATCCTTGCTGCACACTTATGCCTGTGTTCGTCGATGCCATCTGAGATGTTGTAACCCAACACTGACGGCCGATTTGACAAGGAAATAACCTAGACTCACCCCCATAATCCCACCACCAACAATGCCCACCCTCACTTCGTCACCTGGGATTTTTGAACGGGAGAAACCTCTTCCACTGATTTCTCATGAGGCTGAGATATCACGTTCAACTCAACAAACCTCTCGAGGATTTTGACGATGCGATGAGCCGCATGACCATCGCCGAATATGGGTGGTCGCTTATCTGGTGCAGTAAACGAGTACCATTCATGCAACACAACATCAGGAT
>JABAOF010001549.1_pt2 | contig 29266 bp, 31 predicted proteins | sample 7062171 | NCBI WGS metagenome assembly JABAOF01 (sample SAMN14538628, study PRJNA623070) | marine sediment metagenome | biome: marine biome [ENVO:00000428]; feature: marine pelagic biome [ENVO:01000023]; material: deep marine sediment [ENVO:00002113] | place: India: Gulf of Khambhat ...
CAATGGGAGTTATTGATTCACGATAAGCATCAAGTGTTTGTAGAAGTTTCTCAGCCATTTGATCATTTAATCGAAGTGTGACGGCTTTGTTTTTTAGTTCATAGGATGAGTCATTATAAACGTCTGGTTCCATTCGCAGAATAAGCCAAATTTGCCATTCAATTTCTGCATTGTTTTCCTTTGCGTATCTGATAACATCTATGTCCTCAGGTGGGTTACATAAAAATTTACGTGTACTTTTTCCATAGGTCCTGAAATCTTCACGCATCGATTGAATAGCATCATACATTACGGATAATGCGTTCTTTGAACCATTAATCATGATTCTTGGGAACCATTCGTCATTGGATTTCCATCGAACTCTCCAGAGATAGAATGTGAGTTCCGTGTACACCTGTCGATGGCTACTTTCCTTCAATTCTTTCGCTTCCTTAGTCACCAAGGATTTGTGGAGATAATGTTCCAAGTCCATATTTATGACATTGTAATAAATGCTGAATTTCTTCAGGTTCTAATTTCATTAATTGCGCAAGTACCGCATCAACTGAAACCGGGTGATGCCCTAAAATAAATTTGTTAAGAGGAGTCGTTTTGGGTCCGTTCCATCCTTTGACACCCACTCGGGCATCCACTACAGCAAGACTAGTTGGAATGATTCTGTTCAAATCACTAATGACTTCATGGATATTGGGGTGATAATAATTCTGGTTCTTGCGTGGAAGGAGCCCAAAGAGGTTCTTCAATACACCAGTAATCGATGTTAGGTAATGGGTTTTTGCCTGCGCCACAGAAATAACATATCCAGGATTCACTAGAACATCGGGAAGTTCAGGATTCTGAAAATAATCACCCTCGAAAAGTACAAGTTCGGTTTTTCTTTCACTCAGATTTACTAAATCCACATCATACTTTTTGTTCTGAAATCTTGTAGTAAGATCAGTATACCCATATTTTGTAAAAGCTTCATTTGCCCATTTACTTTGGGAATCAGATTCAACAATTCTTACAGAAAGGTTAGGATTTTGTTGAAAAAGTAATTCAAGAAGTGCTTCTACCACCATAGCATGCGTTACAGAATAACCAGTGTTATCAGAAATCGTGCAAATGTTTGGTTTGATTATCACAGGGGATTTTAACTGTCCAAAACTACCGATTAAATTGAGTCCCTTTTTAAGTATCGTAACGAAATCATGATCAGCATTGACTAGGGCAACTAATTCCATGTTAAAGAAGAAATCTGCTGCGTACTTTTTTAATACTTTTAATAAATCGTCTGAACCTCAACTGCTCCTATCTTGGAGAAGTCACCGACAACCTCAAGACCAGCATTTCTACCCATACCTTCAAAGATGAGTTCTTTTTTGGATTTGCCTAATGAATAGAATAGAACATGAATACTACTATCGAGACCCTCTATTATCCGTCCCGTCATCAAGCCCTCCACTGGAGATCGAAGCATAGCTCCGTGCGAACGTTGTGCATTAACCTCAATTAAGAATCGCTTATCTTGAATAGTAAAGGTCACAGCATGATCAGAAACTTGGAGAGCAGAAAGTTTTGCTCTTGTATAAGTGGTGAATCTGTGCACCTTTCCATTATAGAAGAGACCGATTAGATATCCAGTGAATGATCACTTTATCCACGGAATATTCGCAATTGATGCGGTGAAGGAAATGCCATGAAAGTCAAAATGGTTGGATTGCATCCAAATCCAAGTACAAGGAAATTCTTTACCCCAATCCTTTTCGATGTAACCACGGCCATTTGAGAAATCAATCACACGTTGATTGATTTTGATTTTCCTTGAATGTCATGATCAAAGCTAAGGATACCATGTTGAGTTTGCATTCTTGGAACAAAACGAAATGGCCCCATAGCTCCAGGGTTGAAGAGTCGAACTGGCCATGGAATTGGTTCTCCAAATTTAAGAGAACCAGATATTTTGTTTTTACCATCATCTAGATTTAGACTAGCACCATTTAACCGGAATTCATTTTCTTGTATAGAAATTTCAAATTGTTTGCGATTGCTATTGAATTCAATAATGGGGAATGTAAAGTAATATGAATCTAAGTTTATCGCATCAAAGACTTGTACAAATGAATGACTCTCCTCCTGATTCTTTCCAAAAGAGACACTTGGAATAATCGCAATTGCATTTTCTTCATTGGCATCTACGTTCTTATAGTACCATCCCCCGAAGTGATTTGGCTTTCCCCTTTTTATTTGAGGCATTTCAGGTTTCCAAATATTTGGCAATTGACATACTCCTAATCAAGTTCATAACTAATCGAGAAAGATTACCTAATTTAGCTGCTCTAAAAGTTGACGAGTTTACCAATTGATTGAATAGGGAACTGGGCATGAATCATTATTCGAGATACTGATTTCAAATATTGTTCCAATTCAAACAATTATAAGATTCCCTGTGAATAGGGTTCAAATAACTCATCTGTGTGGAAGAATCGACTTTGTCAAAGACGATTAGGAAGCATTTATCGTCAATTAATCAATTAAGAGAGAAAGGTGAATATAAAGACGCATTAAAGCAAATGCGCTCTATTGCCATTGAAAAACTATCTCCGAAGGACAAATTTTCGTATAAATTACTTGAATGTAGACTGCAACTCGATCTTGGAAAACTAAACCAAGCTCATTCAATAATTGATGAACTCGAGGAATCTCAATTAGTAACTGCTAATCCCTTGTTTAAAGTTGACATTCTGATTTTTCAGGCGGAGATTTATTGGCGCTCAGAAAACATGGATAAAGCTCTTGAATCAATAGAAACTGGTTTCAAACTTTTAGATGGTATTGATAAGGAATTAGAGATGGAAATCGCCCGACGAAGGGGAGATCTTTTCCATAATGGTGGCATTGTCTACTGGTATCAAGGCGACCTTGATATTGCCATAGACTACCACAAAAACAGCCTTAAATTCAAAGAAGCCTTGAAAGATAAAGAAGGTATCGGCCGATCATTAAACAATTTAGGGCTTGTATATTGGTCGAAGGGAGATAATGATCAAGCGATAAAGTTCTTTCAAAAAGCACTCGAAGCTAACAAAAAAATTGGTAATAGACGAAGGACTGCGACTATCTTTTCCAACCTTGGCAATTGTTATGTAAGAACCGGTGATCTTGGGAAAGCCCTTGAATATCAACAACAAAGTCTAACTATCCGACAGGAATATGGTCTCAAACGTGATATTTTCTTGTCTCTCATTAACTTGGGTTCAGTGTTTCAGTTAAAGGGAGACCTCACAGAGGCTCAAAACTACTATCAGCAAAGCTTAGAGATTGCTAAAAAGACAGGAATCCAAAGAAATGTCGCTCTGGCAATCAACAATCTTGGAAATATTTACGAATTGAAAGGATATTTGGATCAAGCCCTCGAGTGTTTTCAAAAGAGTTTGGCAATTTACGAAAAATTGGGAATAAAAGAATATACCGGCTTGTTGTTGTCCAATGTGGGTGGAGTGTATCGGAAGAAGGGTGATTATAGGCAAGCCCAAAAATATTATCAACTAAGCCTTGAGATCTTTGATAAACTTGGAAATGAATACCTAAAAGCTGTTGTATTGTTGGAGCTAGTGTGGATTGCTTTAGAAAGACGAGATTCACCTCTAGTTGACAAATCTCTTCAACAACTCAAAACAATCAATGTTCGTGCTAATAATCGAATCATCAATCAACGATTCCGGATAGCCCAAGCCCTAGTTCTAAAAACAGGTAAACGGACCCGTCAGAAGCTTAAAGCAGCAGAAATTCTTGAAGAAGTTGTTGCAGAAGATGTAGTGGATCATTCTCTGACTGTTACGGCAATGATCCATCTTTGCGATTTACTGTTATCTGAACTCAAATTAACAGGTGAAGCTGAACTGATTGGTGATATATCAGAACTTACAAATCGACTCTTATTAATCGCAAAGCAACAGTCTTCTCACTCCTTGCTAGTTGAAACCTACTTACTTCAATCAAAGCTTGCTCTAGTCGAAATGGACATGGGCAAGGCAAACAAGTTACTCACACAAGCACAAGCAATCGCGGATGAGACAGGATTAGAAAAACTAGCCAAAACTCTATTAGAAGAAAGAAACATCCTCGATATGCAAATGCAAAAATGGGCTTCCATTATCAAAGAGAATCCTACAAAACAAGAAATGATAGCACTCACCAAACTCGATGACCTACTTGAGCGAATGATACAGGAGACCGTCACTGATCTGATGGACGAGAAAGGAATAATTCGACCGGAATCTGAGAAAAAATACAAATTAGTTTACCTTGATTTATTGAGAGAAAATCATCAACACGAGCAGTCGAACTTCAGGATTGGTATAGCACAGATTGGGCTATCACAAACTGGTGACATCCTTAGCGAATTCTACCAAGAGGATTTACCGGGTCTTTTCAGACTTCGTGAGAACAAAATTCCTGAAATTCAAACCACACTACAAAAAATGGTGAAAACAGCTTCAACATACGATATCAAAATTCTGGCATTCCCTGAACTCACAATTGATCTTAATTCCAAGGCACTACTAGACTCTGTTTTAGCATTAGCAATGACCTATAATATGTACATTATTCCTGGGTCATATCACAACCTTGACACGAGACAGAACATTAGTACAATAATTTCCCCAAAAGGTATTCTCTGGCAACAAACGAAGCGCATTCCGGCAACAATTCATTTCCAGAAACAGCGCATAATTGAAGGAATAGTCGCCGATACATCACCAACACAAATAACCGTAGCTAATACCGAATATGGGCGAATTGCCATAATCATCTGTCGTGACTTCCTGGATATGGATCTACGTGTGGAATTAAAGAACCACGAACCTCCCATTGATGTCATTATCAATCCAGCCTTCACACCAGTTACCGCTGATTTCAAAGCCACTCATTTTGATGCTCGCCGCTCCATCTACGCATACAGCTTCTTCGTTAATGTAGCTGAATTTGGTGACTCACTTATTTACACACCTGAAAAAGAACGAGCAGAAAGAACCGTCCCTCCGGGTAAACAAGACATCATTTACAAAGATATCAATTTGTTCGAATTGCGATCTGCTCGGAAGGAATGGGAACGCAAACAAAATAAGACACGATCTTTTATTCAAAGCACACGATAGGACCAAAAATTTAGGAGTTCTAGGAATTATGACGAAACGAGCGAAACTAGAAAATCCCGAACCTAACTCAAGAGCTCAACTCGTTGGTCCTAATTTAATGGATGAGGTAGGGGCTCATCTTAATATTATTGCCCAATATTTCGATTAAGATAAATGCTTATCTCATATCATTTTTATTGCTGAAGACCTAGTTTGACAACAGAATCACTCGTATCTGGGCTGGTGAGATATGCGAAAGAAGTGGAAGAAAAAACGTGCACGAAAAATCCGGCGAAAACGCCGTAAAAAGCAGAAATAGTTTTCGTTCCTTTTTTACAATTTTATTGAGATTAACGTACTGGTTTATATTGGGGATTTTGTCGGCAAGAAACCTTAATAACCAGTCCTCAGGAAGAACGGTTATTTTCTCCCAAAACAATAGAATGGGACAGTTCCCATTGGTGGAATTGTGAACGACCATCGCAAAGAGATAACGGATATGAGAAAGAATGAATCAAGACCAATGGGAATATCTGAAAAACTTTGTTTCAAAGAATTGGATATGTGACGAGACGAACCGCAAATTCACTTGGTCAGTCCAGATGTTTTTGACGGGATACACATCCAAGTCCATCAAATGAAACTCATATGGTCCCGAGTCGATCAGGTCGTTTTTCAAGAGTTACTCACCCTTAAAATCTCGGGCCGCTCAGGATTGGAAAATTAAAAAAATTTTAATACAATCATGGGGCGAGCAAGCTGTCAATTTTGCCAGAAAAACAATCAAAAGGAGTTTTAAGAAATGACTTCAGAAGATACGGCACGATCGCTTGTTCTAATCGGTGGTCTCATTAACCTAATCCTTGCAATAGGAATGGTCTCCATCTTCGTCATATCCTTCTTCCTAGGCTTCGGAGGCTTCGGATGGATGATGGGTCCTTGGATGATGATGGGTCCTTGGATGATGGATCACATGCCAATGTTCTACTACCCGATGATGGGTGGATTCATAATTGTGGTTGGTATTTTAGGTATACTGTTCGGGGTTTTACCGCTCATGTGGCGAGACAAACCTAGTAGTTACCGCGCTGGGCTCATCATCTTGGGAATCCTTTCCATCATGACCATTGGTGGACTCTTCGTTCTCATCGGAGGAATCGTTGCAGAAGAAGAAGCTGCGTAGTTAGACCTGCCAAGCTGGCTGTTTGTACTCCTGTTTACAGTTCCAATAATGAATTCTACTGTGCAAATACCGTGAGCCACTGCTTTTTCTGTTAGGACATTAATGTTTTTGGTGTTACTTTATATTCGCGCCACGATGACGCTGCTAAATTAGCTTTCCACAGTACTATAACCGTTCTTACACAAATACCGTAGCCTTAATAGGCGTGTTTTTGGAGAACCAAATCAACACAAAACTGGTAAGGATGTAGAATTATGGGACGAAAATTAATCGGACTGTCAGTCGGCTTTCTACTCACCATCTCAATAGCCTTTGCCATGATTCCCGTAGAATACAATAACATCATTTTATGGCTTGCACCCTACTTTGGCCCTTGGCTACGCTTTTTCCTAATGTACCTGTTCCTTATTTTCGCCAACCCCCTCAACTTCACAACAAACATCGTTATTTGGGCGATAATCGGTTTCATTACTGGATTATTTGTACGAAGCCTCTGGGGTGCCATTCCAGTTGCCATTGTTATATTCACACTAACCTTCCTAATGCTAATTATTGGGATTATCGCGATGGTTATTCCACTTCTTATGTCAGGAGGGAGTGGCTTCGATCCAATCNNTGCTATCAAGTATACCACCTAATGTCTCCTTGTTTGATATCTTGGATGCTCCAGTAATAGGGCCTCTCATCGAATCAGCCACAGGTGGCTTAGGAGATATAATTGGTGGTACCGGAGTAGATCCGGATGCACTAGTCACATTATTACAAGCATATCTGGTGAATACCATAGTCCTACCGCCAATATTTAATTTCATTATCTTAGTCGTTGCTACAGTGATTGGAGGTTTCATCGGGCGTCTGCTCATACCCGTCCGCAATTAGAAAAAATGGTGTTGATCATAAATGAAACGAACGCATAATGTTAACCAAAATTTTTCCAGTAAAAAACTCCCTCTCTTATTCACGATTACCGCTTTAGGTTTCCTATTTATTATAAGTGGATTCTTGTTTCCTGTCGCTCTTAGCAAACCAATAGTCATTCCTCCTGTCATGCAATCTGAAACAACTGAATTCCTAATTAAGCCCACGCATTCAGCTATGCGTGCTCAAAACTTCACTATGGAGGGTGAAGCAGATTTAACTGCCTTTATGGTGAATCCCGACGGATCAATGACGAGCACAATTATGGCTGTGGGTGATGTTGGTGATTATACAATCACTGCTCCACCATATCAAGAATGCCTTCTTGCTCTATCCATTTTTCGATGGGGTGAATACCAAACTGTCCTTGATGGGCTTCTTTCCATTATTACTAATGACACTAGTGGCGGAGGCGGCTCAGAACTAGATATGCTCTATGAGCTTCTAGATATGTTACCATCAAATGCCATACTCATGATCTTCATGGGTGGTAGTCCTGCCGAAATCCAGAATTGGGGACATGCTATTCATCTTGAATTCGAAGAAACCCTCGCAACACCTTTTGAACGAATCTTTGGCCTGGCTCTACCAATTCCCAACATGACTCTAGGCATCGAAGCTTACGGCTTCTATGGTTTTCCTAGTCCAGATCCTGTTGATATTCAAGGACGCAACCAGTTCGAAGCATATATGGGAACTTTGGGTGCTTCCCGTTATGGTGGAACCGCATTAGTCACTAACACACTGGCTGAGGATTCCATCGGCGGAATAGGATTGTCCGGCTTCATCAATTTTGCAATTATGGGCGGAAGTCCCACACCAATGCCTATGAAAACAGCCATGCAGCCGTCTGAAGCTATCACTTTTGCTGCATGGGGGAGTCAACATCAAGACAAATTCTTCGGTACAACTGAGCAAACTTTCGATGTCAATGATTTCACTGGTCATTTGGGTAACATTGAAATGGGTGCCACCTTGGAAGCATTTGAATTCACTATGTTATTCCCTCTTGGCGTTAACATCACTTCCTATACACCCACTGACATGGTGAACACAACAGGACCTGAAGGACCTATGGTAATCCGATCCACTGGTCACTGGCTAAATGTGTCTAGTGTTTCCAATATCATCGTTAACTTTGAAGGCGACTTTCCGCCGGGTCTTACCATCTCGAAAACGATTACCCCTATAATTGCAGTTGGAGGTACAGCAACAGTTACGATAACACTTGAAAACATTGATCCAAATCAGACCGTATATAACGTCAATCTTGATGATTCTGAAAGTTGGCAACTCTACGAAGGCTTTCCCTTTGGTGGAATAACCGTCGATGGAAGCCTTACAGCCAACTGGACTTCAATTGCACCGGGTGTGATGGAAACTCATACCTACGAAATAACAGTATATGGAGAAGGCAGTTATGTGGCTCAACGCACCAATGTCTCCTTTGAAGATGCTTCGCTTCGTGTCTGGCATAAAGCCAGTAATGAAGCTTTTCTCACCGTTGTTTATGGTAGTCTCTTTGACTTTATACTAACTATCATGCGCGATATTCCATGGTCTATCCCAGTGATTCTAATTATCGTTCTCATCGCTCTCTACGCTCTAATCTGGCTTCTAAAATCCCTACTCGGTATCTTCCGACGCGGAGAACCCAGTTACACCCCGCCCGCATCCACTCCTCCTACTGAATCAAAGATGGAACCAAAAGAACTACCGCCACCCCCCGATGAATTCGATGTACCTGCTAAAGCCTATCCAGAGACCACTTGTTTAAATTGTGGTTCACCTGTACCTCCTGGCGTTATCTTTTGCCCTGCTTGTGGGGCAAAAATTTCTGACTAATACTATCACTAATAATTCAAGTCAATTGAACACCAAAGGAATAGGGAAACAGTCATTATTTTCCCTATTCTATCATTCTTTTTCTTGAAGTCCTTTAGAATCTTATCTTAAATTCATAATAGATAATCAAAACTGCCTATGGATCGTTTCTAAATTTAGAGAAATTGTTGCTCACCAAATTTTTAATTAACTTTTTATTTTAACATATTTTATATAATTTGTAATTTTAACAATTGATACAGCCTTATGTTGTTCTCAATTGTTTTCTATTCATCGAATAATTATAACAAATATTTGTATTTATTTTTCATTAATATTTTAGATGAAAACAACATTAAACTCTATATCATTGATTTTCTTTAAATCGAAAACACTAAAAATACCATTAATTGTATAACAATTTTATGCAAACAAATTTCATTTCAAATCAAGCTAGGAAGGCTTCGATAAAAACGTGATAATTGAAGGAAAGTTTTATTCTCCGCCCGTAAGTTTTGCTAATGCTATCTTAATGGCGTGACGTACAATGAGCTCTTTCTCTGTTCGAAGTAATCGTTGAAGGGGATCTTCAGCACGCATTTCTCCCATTTCACCTAGGGCCACTGCAGCCGCTTGTCGCACATATAGGTCTTCATCTTCTAATCTGGCGATTATTGGGTCAACAGCTTTCCAATCGCCAATAGCTGCCAATGCTTCAATAGCTGTTTTTCGAACATACAAGTTCTCATCTTCAAGTGCGCTACAAAGTGGTTCAACTGCTTCTCGGTCACCAATTTCACCGAGAACATAGACGACGCCACGCCGAACATCCGGGTCTTCGTGATTCAAATCATCAAGTAGCTCCTCAACGAGGTGTTCGTCTCGGATCTGCTCGAGAGCCCAAATCGCCGCTTGCCTTACGTCGTAATCAGAATCTCCAAGTGCCTCTAGGAGGGCTTCGACGGCTTCAGCTTTTTTTAGGTGACCGATACCTCGGGCTGCCTGTGCCCTTTCCATAGGGTCGGTGCTCTTCTTCATAGTCTTAATGAGTTGTTCAAGGCTAACAATTTCAATCATTAGTGTCACTTGAGATTCTCTGTAGATTGTTTGTCGTTCCTCCTCTTAAAAGCTAAGTTTTTAAAAAAATCCGCTAGGTAAAAGTATAATGTTTCTGATTAGTTAACTCCTTTGTAATTTTGTTAAACTATTTAACAAAGTTTGATTTTTTATAATATATTATTATACTATATCTATCTATCATGTGTCTTCTATTAATCGAAAACATTAACAATATATTTGCATAACTATTAGTAGATTATTTTAGACTATTATATGTTTATAACTACATGTGAAAGATTAGGCTAATACTGAACAAAAAGGGCTACATCAATTATTTTCTTTACATCGAATATATTAAACACAAATCGAAAAATTATGAGAGAACGTTGATATAATTTTTACATCAAATCAATAGAAAGCTCAAAAATATCTTCAAGAAGGTAGAGTGAACAGAGTATTGGAGAGCTAGAGTTGCACCACACTCTAGCTCTCCGTGTTAGGAGGTGGGTTAATAGGCTCCTTCTGGATCCGTTTCTGCTAGTGGGTGTGTACGTTGAAAGACTGCTCGTTCATGGGCTAACGAGACATGAGTGTAAATCTGTGTGGTCGTTAGATTCGAATGCCCTAGGAGTTCCTGTAAAACCCGAACATCCGCTCCTCGTTCTAGCATATGAGTAGCAAAGGAGTGACGCAACGCGTGAGGTGTGACCTTAGAAGTGACTCCCGCCCGTTGTGCGACCTCTCGCACTGTTCGCTGCACGGTCAACGGTGAGAGTCGCCGATCTCTACGGCTCAGGAAGAGAGGGCCCTCAGCGGGTCGAAACTGCAAATACTCAATAATCGCATTCATAGCTGGAACCGTCAATAACACCATTCGTTCTTTATCGCCCTTACCCCGCACTCGAATAGTGCCTTCTGAGAAGTCAATGTCCTCAACATTCATATCACAGAGCTCTGAAACCCGGGCTCCCGTGCTATAAAGGACCTGGAAAATCGCGTGAGTCCGTTTGGCGTTTTTCTCAGAGTTTCGTGCGGCCCAAAGCAGTCGGTTAATATCTTCAGATGAAATGGCTCGGGGAAGGCGTTGGCTAAGTTTCGGAGTAGCTAAACCCATCGTTGGATCAGTTAGAACCATTTCTTCTCGAACTAAGAACCGGAAAAACGATCGAAGACAGGCAAGCTTTCGACGTAATGAAGCATTAGCATATCCCTTATCGCTTTTTAGATAGGTTAAAAACATTCGGACATGATGTGCTTGTACCTGTTGGGGGGGTACACCAATGTATTGGAAGAACATCTCGAGATCATAACGGTATACACGGGATGTCTTTTGACTCCCACCGCGTTCAATGGCAACATACTCGGTAAAACGATCAATCGCTTCAGAAACGAGCATTCGAATAGGATTAGGTTGCGTTTTAAAGGTCAGACCTTCGGGTTCCATAACCAGTTTCACCTAGCAGTCAATTGACTTGTCTGGTTTTCTAGTCAGTTGATTTAATGGCTGGTATTACCAAAATTCATGTTTTAGCTGGGCATTTTCTGTTTTGTTCTTGTCTTTTGTAGCCTTTAGCGGGGCGTTTCCGCTTCAATGACGTAAAAACATGGTTTAATCTCTAAAATCCTCTTTTACTTGACCTATAGCGCCTAGTTAATGCAATTTCAGACCAAAAGGGAAACCTCAAGGCTTTCGAGTATAAATACGGTGTAATACCAGCTTTCTTAGGGAAAATCGAACACACGACAAAGAGAAACATCCTCTTCAGCGGGGTGATGTGATGAGTTCCGAAGTAGACGATAACGCTCTATTAGATGGCATCGCTGAGCTAATGCTCCTTCCCATCCAAACTGGAGAAGCGAAAAAAGTCGAAGCTCAAATCACTGTTGAATTAGACGATAAAGATGGTAAAGTCAAGCTCAGCGCATCAATCAATAGTGCCAAAGAAAACAAATGAACCTAACACCAATCCTATACTATCGACTAAATGTCTCTGAAAATTCCGTTTAAGATTTCTATTTAAAAGTCATATCGCCTACCAGCAAATAGGGCATATAACAAAAAAATTTCAACCATCAGCAAAAATATTCCTGCGATGAACATGATAATCGAAAATAACCACAATGGATAGTAGGCTATTATCTGAGCAATTATCGCTAGAATCCCTGATATTAGAAATACGGATATCAAAACAACCCCAATGATACATGGTGTGCTCCGACGTTTTTTCTTAAAGTTCTCCAGCCTATTCGAGTTTAATTGCAATTGAAAATCCCTCAGGATGTTCTTTTGCCCTTCGGGCACGCCTGGATACATACCCCACATACCGGCGCACCAAATTCTACTTTTCCTTGGTCAATTTTTTTAGCACACCGATCAATATCCAATAATTCAGCTCTTTCAGCATTAATAGTCCAGTTATTGCCACGAATCGCATCCATAGGACAAGCTTTCACACACGCCTTACAATCTCGACAGAGGCTCTCTGTAACCGGTTTTCCAGGCAATAATGGTGCATTGGTTAATACAGATGTCAAACGTACTCTTGGACCAAACTTTGATGTAACTAATAGGGAACTTTTACCAATCCATCCGAGACCTGCTCTTGTTGCTACTAGTTTATGCGACAAATGCCCTAAATGATTCGTTTGATCCACAGTTTGTGAAGTAGGAATTGGATAGGCGTCATAGCCACGCTGCTGTAAAAAATTCATCGTTTGAAGGGCCAAATCATCCAATAATCGATTCATTGCACTATAATGATAGGCATAAGCTTTCGTAGGACCGGTAATAAGCTCGTCAACGATGCTTTCAGATAGTCTCACGCCAATACTGATGCCACGAGTAAAATCTTCAAATGCCTTTGGTAATATTCCTTCTAATTTTGCGAATCCAAATATCGAAGCTCCCCAATTTGGGAGTGATCCTCGAAGATTAATTGTAATCCACCAAGCACTCATTGTAAATTCAAAGCAAGTTATCGAATTAGTCACATAATATTTTATCTCAAATACATTTGAGATTGGCCAAACCAGATAAGTGAAATAAATGGTTTATTTCCAAGGTGTATAGACTCCAGAACGCTAATTAGCAATCCTTTGGAGCCACTCAACATGAAATCTATTTCTCATTACAAACGAATCATCATCGCCGTAATCATTGGAACACTTCTTGGAGTTATTATTAGCATTGCTTTTGTCAATTGGCTCTGGATTCCCCTCATGATCGGAGTCTGTTTTATTTTCAGTCTCTTTTGCAAAGAGGCATCCGAAATCCCCGAGGAAGAAGAAAACAAATTTTATGACCAATAGAATCTCATTGGCTTCTCACATTTGTGCAAGTTGCCCCTCGTATACCCTTTTTTCCTGCTATAGAGTATTTTTGACGCCGGCATTGAACACATATCCTGTTACACCCGATTGAACGCTAAATTGTGAAACCTAAAATAGTTGATTTTGATTGGCTACACTAAGAAGTAATCTCTATGACCCACCAAGGCAACTCACATATGGCAGGTGAACATCCCCTGGGCCATCAACTCATGATCGGGCTCTTCCTGTTTTACATCATTGTGTGGGCTCTCGACTCCTTCATTTTCCGTTTGACAGCTCTCGTCTACATCACCCCATTCTTTTTCAACGTCCTAATTAGCATCATTGTTATCATTCTCGGTCTCTGGCTCACTTTCAAAGCTGACATTGTCTTTGAAGGCACCGAACCGCACGTCGTCGACTCCGGCGTTTATGCTCATGTGCGCCACCCAATGTACCTGGGCATGGTTCTCGTTCATGTTGGCATCTGGATCGCCACTCTTTCTCTATTGACCTTATTTCCTCTTTGTGCCGTCTTCATCGGCTACAACTATCTCGCAAATGATGAAGAAAGACGCATGGAAACTAAATTCGGTGACGAATACCTCACCTACAAAAAACGAGTCCGAAAATGGATCCCAGTGTAAGTGAGAAATTTCAATACTTAGGTCTTTTTTTGCGCCGCTTTGTTTTATTGGTTAAGAATGCTCCTGTAGCTCCACCGATGAGTACACCAAGAAAAAAGGATAACCGTATATAGCTGGAGGCGCCCGTAGCAACCCATAGTGGAACGCCCACTAATATCCCAAATATTATTCCGAGGATTATACCGCCAACCAAGAACCTATAATCAGAGTAATCTTCCCACATAAACTCCTTCCAATGAAGTAATAATAACTCATCTTGAAAAACATCACTATTCCTACATCAAACTCAGCAAAAACCCTGCCCCAACATCCCGTTCAGGGGCCACTTGCACATAATTTCGTGTCAAAGGCGAATCATACTGGGGCTAGTGGGAGAATTTTAGGTTCCTTCCAATCTTCACGGAGAATGCTATAGAGCGTTCCATCCCAGTACTGACCAAAGCCATAGAGCATTTTCCGCATGACCCCTTCTTTTTTAAATCCAGCCTTCTCCAACGATCGCTTGGACCCAATATTCCCTTCATAAATAACTGCTTGAATGCGCACGAGTTCTTTTTCCATAAAGAGATAATCCACCATCATGGCCACCGCCTCACTAGCAAACCCTTTCCGCCGATACTCTGGACTCACCATATACCCGATCTCCTTAGAGGTCGCATAACCACCAAAACGTGTCAAAAAATGGGCGATCCAGCCCGCTGGGCTCCCATCCTTTGCCGTAATAATGAATCGCGCGCTATCCGGCGACGGCTCCGCATAGCTCTTCTCAAACGCCGGCAACGGAAGCATCACCGGCAAAAAATAGGGACCCACGAACTCCCTATCATTCATCCATCTAGCAAACACTAGCACATCTTCCTTCTCCATGGGTCGCAAATTGATCTTTTTACCCTCAAGCATCAAATGTCACCTGAAGACCGTTAAACAACGTTGAACCTTAAAAATTAATGACAAAACAACTCCTAAACCCAGCCCCGAATCCCCCAACATGGGTAACTTGCACAAAATGGCTTTTGATTTGCTATTGATGGGATGAAAAAAATGGACCAGTTTAGAACCGAAAATACCCTTCATGTGGATGCACAATTACTGAATCAAAAACATTTCAGAAGAGACGAGGAAAAAGCAAACTGTGTGGCTTTACTGTTGACAGAATTGATAGCAAAAAGGGATATACTTTAGGAAATTTACAGATGCTTTGTTTTATTTGCAATATGGTGAAGGGAAAATGGCTTAACATGAACGAAATGAAAAAATCAGGTCCTGTCATAGGTTCTTTGAAGAAGGAGGCAATTAGTTGAAGAATAATTTTTCATAATACCTAGTTCAATAATCCTGTTTTAAGGAGTTCAACCAGTTCAAATAGGCTAGTTTTAGGTTCAATGACGTGAAACACCAGTTTCACATCATAAAATTTCAATGCGGTGATGGTCTTTTGGGAGGATTTTTTGTTATTACTTTGGTTTGATCATCATTTCTGAGTTTATTTCGCTAGAGCGAATTATATCGTTGTATTTTTATTTGTTTAATTCATTTTATGTTTTTTAGTTTGTATTTGATATACATTTGTAGTAATGGTTGTTCAATTGTTTTTGTATTTGATTTACTTTTTATGATTTTTCTCAGTTTTCGATGCATCGAAAATATTTATGTTTCACGTCAGAAAAATTAGTTAATTCTTAGTTTTCGACACATCGAAAAAAAGAAGAACGAGCCCAGCATGGTGCTGGGCAATATTTTTCGAGTTATTTTTTGCTTTTACGACGGCGAATGACAAGAATGAAACTGAAAGCTCCTACCAGTCCAATAACTAGGGCTTCCATCGGGAATCCAGGGATTGCGGGGGGTGGTGGAGGTGGTGGGGGTGTTGTGGGTTGACCGTTGTCGGTGGTGATGGTTTTGGAGTCTGTGCCCATGTTTCCGGCGTTGTCATAGGCTTCAACGGTGATTGTGTGGTCGCCATCAATGAGGGTGGAGGTATTTAGTGTGTAGCTGTAGGGTGCACTGTAATCGGTATGCTGTTGTGTACTATCAATGAGAAATTCTACGCGGTTCATTCCGCTTTCTCCGTCAGTGGCGGTGACGTCAATATCCAGCATACCACTGACAATATCGCCTGTATTTACACTTGTAATCGAGACACTGGGGTCAATTGTATCATCTACGCTGTAACTAAAGATAGTAGATGGAAATCGGGTGTTCATGCCCCACGTGTCGTTTGCTTCAAAGTAGTAGTCCACATCCGTTGTATATGGGTAACCAGGGATAGTGGCACGATAGGTATCCCCGGTTTGATGGGTCATTGGAACGATGTTCCAAGCTGATCCGGAATTGTTGGTATAAACTAATGTGACGGTATCAAGGTCTTGGTCGATCGCGTCGACCTCTACTTGGACGGGATCATTATGGTTGGGAGTACCCGAGGCGATCTGATGGTTGCTTAGTTGGGGGGCTGGGTCGTCATAGATATAGAGGTCATCGAAGAGGACTTCAAGAGAATTTGTGTCCGCGGTCGCCCAGAATCTTAAATTGACCATCGTAACATCGGGTAGGCTGCCGAACGCGGTTTCGTAGTCATGTACGAGGTCTCTATGCATCTGAATCCATGAACCGACGGTTCCGCTCCCTGTCACATTGAAGAATCTCTCCATTGAACTGTTGCTAAAACTGCCCCAATTATTCGTCCCAAGAATATAGTGGATAACTCGACCATTGTCAAATTCAAGATTAAACTCTATTAGCGCACCCGTGAAGGCTTCGATTCGCCACATGACATCTAAGTAGGTTTCACGTGAACTGTTTAGGGGTCGGTCATTGAGTTCATGATCAAGCATCACTGATCCAAACGGACCTAATGAGCAATTGGCGGCTTTTCCACCACCATACCCTTGATCTGAAACTACAAAATATAATGAATAATCTCGATTCCAGCCAAGAATTGGTGAACCCGGATCATGTTGATCTTCGTAGTCGGCATCACTAACAGCTCTTGCAACGAAACGAACATCATCAATTAGGAGATTAATCCGGGCATCCACACCACCCGATGTAGCGGTGATATAGAATCGATTAAGGATAGCATCATTAGTCCCAAAGGTGGCTAGTAAATCTTGCCACGGATTGCACTGGAAGTGTTGCCAGGATCCGGTTGTGTTGAAACCGTCCGCATGTAGGTATTGGAGTAAACTTGTGTTGCTGTAAGGGAAGGTGTCACCATAACTGAGTAAATAATAGAGTGAAAAGTAGCCGGAGAGGTTGTAAAATTGGAATTGTATCCAGGTATTATCCCACATGGTGACTTTGTCTTGAGTAAGATGCCACCATAAACTGAAACTTCCTTGATTTTGATTCGTTATACGTACACGGGGATATTGATAAACTTGGGCTGTACTGATATTACCAAAAGATGCTGCAGTGATGTTGCAACTGGATGCACCTGAGTAGACGGTGGAACTTTGGGTGACATGGGATGCATCATAGTTCCCTGCACTATACCAGGGGTTCCAGAAAGGATATTCACAGTCTCCATTGTTAGTTGTACTTCCGATGAAGGTGGTAGTCCCATTTTGTAATTGGACGTCATCGAAAAAGACCCGTAACCATTGATCCGATGAAGAAGCCGTTTGTATGTAGAACCAAAGGAACGTAACTTCTAATCCTGGCGCAATTGAACCCGGAAAGAGAGATAAAGCTAGATAGTCGGCTGTGATGTTCCGATTGAAACTATCCCAAGTGCTAGCGGGCCCATTGAGTTGGAAATACCCCATCAATGTCTGGTTAGTAAAGGAAAGTCCTTCAGCTCCAACAATAAAATACCAAATCGTACGACCGTCAGATAAAGAGACATATAGCATGAAATAATCAAGGCTAAGGCTCGGAACTGAATCCGCATAGTAATCAAAGTGTAAGGTGAGATTTCGCATATCTGCACCTAAATTGCCTTGATATACGTAAGTCCAACCCTGTTCTGGTGCACTATATCGGGTTTGCATGCCAATTGAATAGGTTCCTTGACTGACATTCCAAGGCGGCTGGGTTGCAAACCATTGGTATCTATCAATATTTCTGCTAGTACGCCATTCTGCTGGAGCGTAGGGGCTGCCCCAGCTTTCAAAACCTGGGTTTAAAGCATGATCATTAGTCCAGTTTGCGATTCCCAGATCAGGACCCGGATTTGGAATAAACTTTCTAGATGAAGTGTTGGCTTCGTTTATTTGAAGTGACAGCTGTTGGGGGGATTGGGTAATCTGTAAAGAACTCATTGAATTTATAGCCGCTATGGGAATTATTGTGAGGAGAATAAACACGCCAAAAAGTGTTTTCGTTTTATGTTGAGGAATCATTTTACCTGAACCTCACAAAGGTTGCATAGAACGAAATAGGGTTAGACCTTGCTTTTATGTGTTTAAAGTGAAATGGGTTCAGTTAAAAAATGCTTCAAAGGATTAGGTTAATGGCTAAGTCTAGAAAGAGTTCCAGGTCTTTCAATCTTGGACTAATTAATGATTAAGTCATACGTTTTTCCAAATTACGGGCAGGTAACCTTTCAAGGGCACGCCAAGCTGCTTGTCGAACCTGTTCATCTGGATCTTTGCGAGCTTGAAAAATGGCTCCCAAAACACGGGGTTCAGATCGGATATGACTTAGGGCTTCCACAGCATAGCGTCTATCGTCGGCATCCTTGCTTTTCATGGTCTCTAAGAGTGGATCAATCGCTGGTTTCCCAATACGGCCTAGTGAGAGGGCCGCAAGTTTGCGTGTGTAATCATCGTCTTCTTCTTTTATTGCTTTGACCAATTGAAATACAGCTAGGGCTCCGATTTCAGAAAGGGCGGTACTGGCTTGGAGGGCTTCACGACCTGGTTTGCTTAGTTCTTTGATGAGCTCCTCAATGCGTTGCTCAACATTCACAAGAAAATCCTCCAACGAATAAGGTTAGCAAGGCGGTACATTTTGAGTGTTTCGATTTTTGCAGTTAGTTTCCTTCTGTTAGTGACAGAAATCGGACTGAAAATGCTATATAATTCAAAGAAAATCAAATAGATTTAGAATCAATTAATGCAGAAGAATGATGTGAAAACAAAAAATTGGTACATATGGCTCGCTTTTGTGCTTCATTTTTCAAAGTAAAATAATGAATATTTCAAAAAAATCAAACATGCTCAAATCTATCATTCAGATCCGAATAGTTAATTTTTAGATTAATAACACTCCGATTTGGCGCAAAAAAGTCGCTACGTCTATAAGCTGCCAAAACTCCGCAAGTTTGCCTTCTTCAAATCGATACAAGTTGAAAGTACTAAATACAGCTTTCCTTCCCGTCGGCGCAGTTCCCATGAAATCTCCCTGGTGTGTTCCAGTAATTGTGGCACGCATTGCAGCTCGATTGTTTGTCGCGAAGATGTCTTCAATCTTTACTTGCACATCTGGCAAAGCTTTCAAAACTAGCTGCATGAAATCGTTCAATTCATCAAGCCCTTCAACATTTGTGAAGGCAGCAGCTATATCATGGCGAACAAATCCAGATGTCACAAGCTTAGGAACGACGGTCAGATCCCGATCATTAAAAGCTTGAATGATTCGCCTAATATTCGTAATATTTTCTTCTGCAGACAAATACTCACCATCCTTGTAAATCTCATCTAGTTCCAATAAATAATTAAGATTTTCACCCTGCTTTAGCTTTATAAAACAGAAAAAAACAGCATGGATCGCTAAAGATAATTATTTTTGTTCCACCCGGTACCAATAAGAATACGTGTCCTTAAAACCGAGTCCATAGTACAATTTCTGAGCTGGTTCGTTGGTTTCTTCGACCTGCAAATAGCCATGCGTTGCCCCACGTATTAACCCCCAATTAACCAAGCTCTGAGTAATGGATGAAGCCACACGCCTGCGCCGATATTTTTCTTCTGTAACCAAAGAAAACAATCCTAACCACTCCCCATCTAAGACGCCCAATCCGACGCCAATGACCTGATCACCCATGATAGCTGCAGCACAGGCTTTTTCAGTGCTAATTCGTTCAAAAATCCCTTGGCGCACAATCATATTTTTTGTATCAAAACCAGCCGCTTTCTTGTAGGTGGCATACCAGTCTTTCCATGGGGATCCAAACACAACGATCCCAACTTCCGGTTCTTCAAGGAATATATTGTCTAGGGGTGCAGTTAACACTTTTACATACATATCGATGGCTAATTCCTTAGATGCAAGAAATGTATCAAGGTCTTCTGGTTGACTTACTGACGTCATTTGAAAACGTACCGGCAACTTATAGTTTTGATAAAATTGTTGAACCTTCTGGAATGCCTCTTCAAGGCGCTTAGTAGCGGGTTTTTTTAGAGGTAACACACTATTCGCCCTACGAGTCACTCCCTCTGTCGCTCGAAGGAGCCATCCTCCATATTGTTCAGTATGTTTTGCAGGCCATGCACGACTAGCAATCTCTTCAATCAGCGCAATATCTTGAGGAGAAGACACAACAATCACCTGGAATCTCTTTCCATTTAATGGTTACATTTGTTATTCATGTTTGAACATTCACAAAATCACGACTTTAAAGGAAACTTTTAATTCTTGGATTTTTGTCGGGTGGAAAACAAGAAAAAATCCATTAAATTCATTAATTTCATTGAATTCTTTCAATCAAAGTGTACCAAATCTTTATTGAGTAATTCAGGAAACCTTAAACTAATATTGACAAGAGGGATACAGTTTATTTAGGAAAAGAGGCGCTACCTTAATACTAGATTTGGATAGCGGATTACAAGGCTTCGGGTAGAGTGCTATGGCTATTCACAGCTTCTATGTCATCGCATGGGATTCAGGGCAACCACTCTACAATCGAACCTGGGTTGAAGTCGCTGAAAATCCTACGCTACTTTCTGGACTCCTCGCTAGCGTGGAACTCCTCGCTCTCAAAATTACTTCACAACATGTAGATATGGTAACTATGAAGAATTCTCGCTTCTTTTTCAAAGTTGATGATGAAAACGGGCTTCTTCTAGTCTTTATAACCGATGTAGCCGATGATCCAACACGTTTTGGTGACTATTTAGACATGCTACACAATCGGTTCCTTGAGAATTTTTCAGATATTACCTCTCATATTCCAGTTTCTCAGAGGGATTCACGGCGGGCTAGTGTTTTTGACGAATTAGTAGATAGTCTTATCTCCCACTGGGAAACCGGTGAAGCCTCGCTTCGCACAGCAAAAGTCATGGACCTCTTTGATATTTTCACCCAATTTTATAACATCACATTACAAAAAATTATTACTAGCCGATCACGGGAAATGCACTTTAACGATATCCAACGCATCTTCTCAACGCACTTGAAAGCAGATCCAGCACTCCGACCTGTATCCGTCGATAAACATGGTGTTGTGTCCTTTGATAAAGTTGACCCCGACCGTGTGAGAATATTGGACCTGATAGACACTTTGAGCATAATTCTGAAAGAATTAGTTGCCATAGCTCGAAGGGCTCGTCGCCGTCAAAGTTATGAATCTCTCTTCTTTGAGTATTATGCACCACTAATAAAATCCGAACAAGAACGAATTGAAGAATATGAACTTCAGAAAAAATTGGTGATGGAACTCCTATGACCCCGCCACCCGCCGAATACTCCTCAGAAAAACCGACATATACTCACAGAGCTAAAGTTATCGTCGTTGGGGATGCCGCCGTAGGAAAGACAAGTCTAATTGTCCGATACGTCAAAGGAGTCTTCAATCCAAGCTATATCATCACCTTAGGCGTGAATTTTTTTATACAAGATATCAGTCTAGGTGAAAAGACATTGCGTTTTCAAATATGGGACACTGCAGGACAAGAACGATTCGGTCCGGTTCGCGAAAAATATTACAAGGGTGCCCGAGGCGGAGTAATTGTCTTTGACCTAGCCAATCCTACAAGCTTTGAACAACTAAATTTCTGGCTTGCTGAAGTTAAACGTTGCTGTGGAGAAATTCCCCTTGTCCTTGTTGGAAATAAAGCCGATCTACGCCCCGCAATATCTAATGAAAAGGCAAATGAGTTTGCATCCCGGTATAATCTAACCTACGTAGAAACCAGTGCAAAAACCGGTATGAATACTGTCAAACCCTTCTTTCTTCTTGCACCTCAAATTCTAGAAAGTATTGAAGGATGACTTTTTTGTTTGTTGAAGCCTATTATTATAATCTCATATATACGTGTAATATCGTATTGAAGTGTCAAACCTAAGCTAGAATGATTGAGGCTACTAATTTGAAGATGAAAAAAACGCCAAACATTCTCCTTGGTCAGTCTAGTCTTGGGAAACTAAGCTGGGAAATTACCTCAATAAAATCATTGGCAAAGCTACCTCGTGGCCGAACAGTTCCCTATCGGTTTAGCTTTCTAATCCACAATCATTATGATCATTCTATAGACGTTAGGGTTCATGTTTCCTCTCCTTCGAACGTTTTAGTATTTAGAAAAAAAACCTCTAAAATGATGGGTCGCAGCCGGTTAAAGACCATTACAGATACTCTTGGGAAAAAAGTTGAACACACTATCCCTAGCCAGCAAAATAAAATCTTTCAATTTTCAACCATATTTCGTCCCCATTTTGCACATCCCCTACAGCCTTTTCTTGTACTGCAATATCGTATCTATGCCCGTAACATAGATGAAGATATCTCGTTTAGTTCCGACCCGTATAGAATAAAAATACCGGTAAACGTAAGCAAAACCTAGACGTCAAATCGAAATCGTATAAAAGCGTATCAAAAGAAGTAACGGGGTTTTAGCGGATTTGACTCTTCTGAAAACACGTCCCCATTTAGGGGAGAGGTACTGGTTTTCACTGATACGAAGTGTCAGATCATTCGCTACCTCGGGGTCTGAATTTTTGACCCTTAAAGTAATATTCTATTTTGACCTTTCATTTAGAGAGTAAAAATGTTCTGATTGTGGTAAAATTTTATTTAATAAGATTTTAACTTAAAATATTATATTTTATATGTAATGATTAAGTAATAGTATATTATTATAATGGTGTGTTGGTGCTAAATTTATATGTTGTATTTGATTATATTAACATATGTTATGCAATAAATATATTGTTTTGTAAATAAGAATATACATTAATATACACAAACTTAAATAGAATATAATAATATATTTTAAAAGTATTTAATTTATATAAAACATATAATATATTATAGCCATATATTATAAATTTTTGAATTGTATTACTGTATATATTTGATAGAAATAATAGTTCGTTATATTATAAGCCATATCGAAGCAATATCAAAAAAAGAGGATAAATTATTAATTTTATCTTCTTAAATAATAGATTTCCAAGCAACCAAAATCCTTTTTTTATATATGCATCCTAAAATGCGCTGAGGTACTGGTTCGAGGATAGATTCTGGGAAACTATGATGTGCGGCGGGACTAAGACCTTAACAGTGGAGTAAGGAGAAGGCTTACCGCCGACATAATCTCCACCTAAAACAAAAAACCTATGATATTGGAAAAAATAAATGGAGAGAAACGAAATCACCATTGCTATCCTTGTCTCTACTTTTGCACTAATCTTCATTGCACTACATCTCGCTCCATCCAATACCACACCAACAGACCCTATTGATGAAATAAATTCAACTTCTAAATGCTGGTCTCCACCCGGTATAGAATTCTCGAAAGGCTTCTTCTGGGAAATCGAATGCTGGAACGCGTATCCAGACACCTATTATGAACCACTTGTTGCCGAATGGATCTTCGTTGAATTCTATAGCTATGCGTGTGGAACAGGACATTGGATCCCCGTTGGCTGGTTTGCGACAAACTGTACAGGCTACATTGACCTTTGCGGACCACCCGGGTGTTACAGATTCACTTGGGTCAAAGCCGATGGATCGCGCGAAATGACCTGTATGGAGTGGTATGATACAGAACCTATATACTGTTGCCAAGATGTCTACACGAACTATCTAACGCCGAAAGGTGGAGACAAGGCCTTTCTTTTTTTTGATCCATCCAAGAATATCATAATTCCCAGTCAAACATTTCTGGGAGATGTACATCAGTGACCGCAACGCAGGTTGCTAAATTTTTTCAAGCTGTCAGCAAGGAGAGAGCGGAAGAACGGTGGGTATGGGAACAAAGAAAAGAAAGAATTGGTTTCACATCGGAAGCCGATCTAGTCGCAGCAGTAGCGTATTTACGCAAGCAAACTCGTGCACCATTGCGATTAGAGTATATTTCACAACTCTATTTACCAATCTATCTTGTAAGCATAAGCTCGGATAATAGTCTAATTATTGGTGGGGTAGGAACTTCTTCGATCATGCTGAAAAACGTTACAATACTCCCTCCAGAAGCATTTGAAAATCTTCTAAGCCACGTGGATGACATAGAACAAGTTCCCCGCCTAATTACTAATCTTGACAAACTTGTGAAAAATCTTCATCCTACAAGCATAACTTTACCCAATGTCATGAAGCCATCAATGGCTGACCCCATTCGCCGGCTCATTGACCACTCACTTTCTCATCCATCAAACAAAGTGTGTATCGAATCAACCCTTGACACAAAAGGGGCAATTGAGCTTGGTTCAGCAGTTCGTGAAGAAATCTCACGACTCGACCATTGCCATGAACATTTGATGCATATGTTGGATGCGATTAATCGATACATTGAGGTTCAATTACAGTATATTAATGAAGAACGCATGAAAATTCACCAGAATACAGCGGCAGAACTAGGTATGGCTCAACTTTTGAATCACTTGGAAGGAATCTTGAAGTTTGCCACAAATCAATGCCGGCAATTTATTGTGCAAATGGATTCGAGCCCAACTAAGACAGATCTCATTTTTAAGGAAAGTACTGAGGATTTGATTCAGCCACAGATTCTTGCTCATGACTTCCGTCAAACACTCCAACAAACATCCATTGAATTAGATGCCGCCTTTTCTCAACTAGAAGCGGCTGAAAGGCAGTGGTCATCGATTTATGAACAAGAAAATATTGGAATCCAACACAATATGAATGTGCAATCAGCCTCCGAATATACAACTTTTCCTTCATCAAAAACGAGAGTTAATTTAGAAAAAGATACTCAACTTAGCATTTTAGTGAGTCTAAGAGAACGAATTTTGGGAAACTATCCTGTTCTAATTCAAACCCTTCATGATCTCAGTTCAAAACTTGAAAAACAATATAATCGATTTATCGAAATTTCGGCAAAGATGGGTGATTTACAAGGTGAACATCAAATAGTCAAAGTTTTAGTTCCAATCTTTATGGTTAAAACATCCAACCCAACACGTTATGCGATTATTCCACCTTTGAAACTTTTGCGTCCGACCTCACCAATCCATTGGAAGGGTTCGAAACAGGTTCCACCAGTGAAAGCATTTAATGTTACGCTTTTTGATGAATCATTCTGTATCAAATTGCAAGATATGTTGCGTTCAGAGATGGTTACCAGACCCAAATTCCGAGATACATTAGATAAAATGGCACATCGAAGTAATAAGCTTAAGCACAAGAAGCGAATTGATCAGTTTCTCCATGGGGTTCAGGAACTCTCTCTTCGGGGTTTGTTGTCAACACATCTTGCCCATGATCTATCTCAGTTTTGGATTCAAATCAAGTAATTAATTAGACCTGTGTGTTTTACTTCATTTTATCTTAGTTTAGCTATGTTCTTGTCAAAATTTTCCAATGTTGGTTCTAAAATCTAATAAGCCGAAACTGAAATTAATAGAAAGAACACTACCTTAACCACACAAGTTAAACGAAAGATCTTCTGTTATTGCTGAGATTAGATAATTCTTGAAATAGGTGCGTATTGTGGAAATAGTTGAACGTGATGAAAGTTTTCTTAATTTCCTCACTCCTGCTGTTCTTATCATGGTAGGACTGCTCATCCTCTCTATTGGGGCTCTCTCACTTATTCTTATTAATTTCTTTATTCCCCTGCTCATTCCTGACCCGATCATGGCATCTATCCAAATGAATTTGGTTGGACAAATAATTGGCATCATCGCCACACTTCTTTTCCTTATACCCTTTTTCGGCTTGAAAACAGTGAAAACCAAAAAACCTACCCTGTTTCGAACAATCAAAGTCTTGGGCATCGCATGTTTTACTCTCACACTCTCTATGGGATTAGCATTAGTTCTATGGACCTTTTTTTCAATACTAGGTATTCCAATTGAACATTCCTACGGTGACATCATCCTTACACCTGGGCACTTGGCGAATCCTTGGAACCTCGTTCTTTTCTTAGCTACCGCCACTATTGGGGCTGCCATTTTTGAAGAACTCATCTTCCGACGCATTCTCATTCCTGCTCTCGAATACCGTGGCATGGCCCCTACTGCAGCTGTCATTGCATCAAGTATGGGTTTTGCACTCATCCATGTCCCCAATGATCTCATTAATGGGAGTCTTGGATATGTTATCACGCACTTCATTACCACCTTTACCATTGGCCTGATGTTGGGCTTTGTGTACGTTTTCACGCGAAATGTCATTTATCCAATGATTATCCACGGTTTCATTAACGCCGTTGCTTTCACTGAGCTCATCCTAATTAGCATCGACGACTTCAACCTGCTTCTTGTCTATGCGGGAATTCTCATGATTCTATTGATTGTCGGTATCATTGTAGGAGTTCTTGCCCTTGTTTGGTTCTTCCGTGACCCACCGCCACAATGGGTAGAAACATTGCGCCTAAAATCAAGAATTAATATATTTCCTGGATTAACAGGCTATTTAATAATCGCCTTTGGTCTCTTTTCAATTCAAGTTCTTGCCGAATTAGGTTTCACATTTGCTATTTACCCCAATGTCTTCTTTCTCTATGTTAGTCTTGCCGGCTTCTATATTCTCTACTTCTTGATTCTATCCTACCTTGCATACATCACACGTTATGAACAACCCATTGAAGTGAAACCGGAAACACGACAACTCTATGATTAAACTGATGATGTTACCCTGGAACCTCCCCCAGAATAAGAGGAAGCACCTTTTGGCTTTGCCCTCGGACCACCGTGACATCGATACGGGTTCCCGGTTCCCGCTTTCTGAGTCGTCCTTGGATTTCACCCATTGAGATGATTTTCTCTCCATCAAAGGCTATGATGATATCACCTTCACGGAATCCTGCACGTGATACGGGGCTCGATTCAACCACTTGAGCGATTAACACTCCTTCAGATACTGCAAGTTTATATGCGCTAGCTATCTGCGGATTCACTCCCACACCCAAAAAGCCCATATAAGAACGTCTTACACGCCCGAATTCAATAATTTCTTCAGCAATTTCTTTCACAGTATTAATTGGAATCGCAAACCCAATGCCTTGCGCAAATGGCAGCATGGCCGTGCTTATCCCAACAACGCAGCCGTTAATGTCGCAAAGAGGTCCACCGCTGTTTCCTGGGTTAATTGCTGCATCAGTCTGAATGAGCTTCTCCATTATGATATTTCTTGCCTGGATCTGTCGCTGAACTGCACTAATAACGCCGGTCGTCACTGTAGGTCCGCCAAGAATGAATCCATAGGGATTGCCCACGGCTATTGCGAGTTGTCCCACTTCGAGCTTATCTGAATCTCCAAGTGAAGCCGGTTCAAGCCCACCGTTTTCGACTTTAAGTATTGCAATATCAACGAGTCGATCACCACCAAGTAAGGTTGCCTCGTGTTGACCCCCATTGATATCAGCAACCGATATTCGTTGAGCCTTGTCAATGACGTGTCGGTTTGTAATAATATGCCCTTGATCATCCAAAACTACGCCAGAGCCCATACCTCCAATCGGAAGTACTCGATAATAGTTTCGCATCAATGCGACTGTGCTAACACTTACAACGCTTGGTATAACGCGGTTTACAGCTTGAATAAGCTCTTCTTGAAAAGGGTGAGTTGGGATTGGCATTTATAATTAGCTCACATTATGTGAGTATTAAATCTTTTACACTCACAACTTAACATAATAGGAAAACGAATAAAATAAACAAACTCTTAGGGAATACTCATCTTTAAAAAATATAACCTTTGAAACTTTTCTGAATATACATACCAAATTAATTTCTTAGCCTGTTGTTCAAACAACCTGAGATTATGCTTCAGCAGATACATTTCTGAAGCAGGGTTTTCATAGTCGATTAATCTTGTGCATAGAACTTCTCTTATAGTAATATCAGTTAAGTAAACAAGTTTCTAAACAAAAATAATAGCGTGAACCCAATAATTGTTGTAGAATTGTTAACCTCCGAAAATTCGCTAAAAGGATATTCCTGAAAAAGATAATACTTAAAAATGATTATTAAAATCCGGGAGCGAAGGGAAGTTGCTCTGCAACTAGATATTTTTCAACTTAGTCTTTTAGTCTTATTTTTGATTCCAATCGTATTAGCCATGCTATACCAATTAATTACCCTGTTCACCAGCACTGGCAGAAAACGTACCCTAGCAATTCTGGGATTTCTCATCGCCCTTTTCCTAATGTTAACATACACAATCTTTGCTTTTGCAATGTATCAGCCACTCTCCCTATGGACATCACTCTACTACTATATTTTCTGGGGTTTGTGGGCGGTTGGCCAGTTTTTCCTAGTATACTATGTCATTATCTTGGCATTCCCTGATTTCTTCAGTCAACGCAAATGGACAATCATTCTCCCAGCCATTGGACTCATAGTATATGAAATAATGACTATCCTCAGAATCCCCGAAGGCACTGTCTATTGGTCATTTCTAATCTACAATGTGATCTATTTACTGATAATTCCATTGATTTCAACATATAATTATCTCCGGCTCGATCGAGTTCGTGGAACACCATGAGTAAAATGGATCTTTACCATTACACTGGGAGTGGTCCTTTGGTTCATAGCGTATGCAATGACGTCTGTCTTGTTGATTATGTATCCAACCATTTTGATACCGCCAGGAACTGAGATAGCGTTTACTATCCTTGCATTGGCTTGGTGGATCATTCTCATCGGCTCCTTCATGGATTCACGGGTAGAACGCTAAAGAACCGATTGAGGTTTGTTTGATGCCCGTAGGTTTCATTGAAGGAGCTTACAGGCTCCTTTTTTCTTTTAATTCGGAACGCAAGCCGGAGTTCAACTAGTATTTCTTACATTAGGAACTCTACTCGCAGAAACTCGGTACCTTGTCCTAAATATTCTTGATACCATCTACGTCAATG
>JABAOF010002224.1_pt4 | contig 29251 bp, 29 predicted proteins | sample 7062171 | NCBI WGS metagenome assembly JABAOF01 (sample SAMN14538628, study PRJNA623070) | marine sediment metagenome | biome: marine biome [ENVO:00000428]; feature: marine pelagic biome [ENVO:01000023]; material: deep marine sediment [ENVO:00002113] | place: India: Gulf of Khambhat ...
GGAGGGTACCCTCCTGCCCAGCGGCCAGGCAAAGGATTGGGGGATGAATGAGGACATATGCGATCAAGGATCGAGCGGACTTGAGCGCTTCTCAAGTGAGATCACCGCTCTGGTCTATGATTTGCAGTTCAGGCCGGATGAGCCGGATGTGGCCTTCTGGGTGAACTGGTGCCGAGAGGTTGGCGGGCCGGTGTTGGAACTCGGGTGTGGCAACGGACGGGTTTCGATCCCACTTGCGCGAGCAGGCCTCGAGGTCATCGGAATTGACAGGTCAGGGCCGATGCTGGCGGTGGCGCGCAGCCGGCTCGCCGGCGAACCGGCTGAGGTACAGCAGTGTCTGCAGTTCATTCGCGGGGATATGCGCGATTTCGAGCCAGGCAGAGAGGTCGCCTGTGTGATCATACCCGCGCATACATTTGCGGTGCTGCTCACTCACGAGGATCAACAGCGAGCACTGGGCCGTATCCGCGCTGCCTTGAAGCCAGGAGGCCGACTGGCCTTTGATATCCGATTGTTCCCCAATGACTGGCTGGAGGGAACACACCGGTTGCCGCCTGTTCGGCGTGTATCCGCTGACGGCGAGGTGGACTTCACGGAGGAAAGGTGTCTTCAGTTCGACCCGTCCAGCCACATCATCACAGGCACAAGTACTTACACCTTTCATCGGCCCGAAGGTTTGTGCCGCGCTGCTGAATCTGTGAAAGGCCGCGTACTCTCTCGGCAAGAAGTGGAGGATGTCTTGCAGAGCGCCGGCTTCGTCGTTGAGACTGTTTGGGGCGACTATGACCGCAGCCCCTTTGGCGGTGATTCACTCAAGATGATATTCGCAGCGAGGAGAGTGTGAGCATGGCCTGGTATGAGGAGTTCTTTGATGAAGATTACATGAGGTTCTATTTGCGCGGCGGGGCAGTCCACGCGGAAAAAGCGCCCGCGGAGTGTGATTTTATTGTAAAGGCGCTGGAATTATCCGAGGGAGCGAAAGTTCTTGACCTCTGCTGTGGACAGGGGCGCCATGCCGTCGAATTGGCGAAGCGCGGCTTCGAGATAACCGGCGCGGATCTGTCCGAGTATCTGCTCGGCCTGGTGCGAAAAGCGGCTGAAGAAGCAGGCGTGTCGGTCTGTTTTAAGCATTGCGATATGCGGGAGCTGCCGTGGGAGACCGAGTTCGATGCGGTCATCAACATGTTCACGTCATTCGGCTACTTCGAATCCGATGAAGAAAACGAGAAGGTGCTGCGCGCTGTCCACAAGGTACTCAGGCCCGGCGGGCGGCTCCTCTTAGACTTGCCGAACCGCGATGTCTTTGTCAATATGATACCTGATGGACGCCGCACCTGGTCCGAGCATGAGGGCTGCCTTGTGCTGGACGAACACACCTGGAATCATGATGAGGGGCGGCTCTATCTGAACCGAACGATCATAGACCCGGATGGGAGCCGCCGCCAGAAGTATCACGATCTCCGGGTTTACAGCCACTCGGAAATTGCGGATATGCTGAGTCGCGTCGGCTTCGAGGCGGAGCGCACATTCGCCGATCTAGATATGTCTGACTTCACCTCAGAGTCCAAGCGCATGCTGGTTGTGGCAAGAAAGCCAGGCACTCCCTAGCGACATTCTCGGCTGGCTGATGGCCGGCAACGTAAAGCTCTCGGCAGCCCCTTTGATGGGCCAAAAAAGAGGAACTGGGCCGCCAACAGCGAAATCTCAGAAAGTCAAATTCGCTGCAATAGCGCACAGGAGGAGATAGAAGAGATGAAGGTCCCGCAAGTAGATCCAGATCTTTGCACAGGCTGTGGCGCATGTGCTGATGTCTGCCCGGAAGTGTTCGAGATGAGCGATGATGATATCGCCGTTGTGAAGAATCCGAAGGGAGCGGGTGAAGACAAGATTCAGGATGCGATAGACGGCTGTCCAGTAGAGGCTATTTCCTGGTCGGAATAACAGGGCTTGCGGACGGGGGCTGGGCAGCCTGGTGCTCTTTTCTTGATGTTGTCTTTCTCGAAAGAAGCGCTGTAGGGCGGGCATTACTATGCCCGCCGGAAATGGAGGGAACGTTCGGCTGGCGTGGTAACGCCAGCCCTACAGCAATGCACTCCGAATTATGAGAGAAGGCACTAGGCAGTCCGCTGGCGAGGGCGCTGGAGTCCCGAATATTCGGCTCTCCAGCGCGCCGTCGCTTGAGGATCCGCCTACGCAGTGGGCTGAGGCAATTCGGAGGGCAGCGGCTTGGAGGAAGCCGAAAAGATTTCTAACAAGCGCTCGCTGGCATCTTTCGCCAGCACCCTCACCAGACCGATGGTAGTTCTATCATCGAAGAGCAGCATCAACAGAGCGTCCTCCCCCACCAGGTTGAGATGAACGTGCTCTTTTTCCCCCTGGTGGAAAAGGATGCTGAAGCCGGGTTCCCCTATCAGACGGGCGATCTCTTTGGTGGCGGCAAATCCTCCTGCGGCGAGGGCCGCCAGTGAAGTTGTATCCAGGGAGCCGGTTTCTCCGTGCTGCCAGATTAGTGAACCATCCTGATTGATAATAAGTGCGCACTTTATCTGACTTTCTATCACCAAGGCACGCAGCACCTCATCCGCCTGCTTCAGTTCTTCCTCATAGATGAGGAGAGTTTCATCGTTTGTCATCTTTCAAGTCTCCGGAAGCATTGCTCTGAGCCTCCTCTTGCTGTAAAGAGGAGATGAGCCCTGCACATATTTCATTGAGTTGTTCCGCGGCCGATCGCATCTCCAGCCTNNATGGCGGAGATGAAGAGCCTCGCTTCTTTCGTCTCCATCATTCCGAGGGCCATGTTGCTCATGTCCATTTCCCCTGCCCAATCGGCGATCATCTTGCCCATACAGGCTCCCAGGCCCGCAGCGGTCTCTGCATCCAGGCCGGGGGGCAAGTCTGAAGCGATCGGCAGCCCGTCAGGGGTTACCACGAGGGAACCCTTCATTCCATTTATGGAGTTTATGCGCTGTAGCACTTCACGCATGGTTTGCCTCCGCCGACAGGCTTGGTTGCTGAAGGTCCGCCGCTCTCACTTTGCGCCGGCGGTCAAGACCCTCTATCGCCTTGGAGATTTCTATTTCGGCGGCTCCCAGTTTCGCCTCCGGCTTCAGGGAGACGGCCATGACATAATCCTGATAGCGGAAAATGCGTATAGTGCGCGGCTCTTCTTCAATCAATCCACCTTCTAGATATCCCAAGCCCAGTTTGAGCAGATAGCGGTTGGCGGCCTCACACATACCGGCCAATCCGGCTGCAGCCTCGTCCCTCAATCCCTTAAGGTCAGATTCACTCGCCACCAAGAGGCCCTCTTCGTTAACCAGGCACACCCCGCTTATGCTTTCACACTCGGCGAGGAGTTTGGTGAGCTCCGCTTCTCGGCCCTTGACCAGCCCTGGAGGCGCGGGCAGGGCGTCTTCTTCTATCGGCGCGGGAGCCTCTTCCTCGGGGCCGATGAGTTCCTCGACTTGACCGGTGCTCAGAAGGGAGCGCGCCCGTCCGGCAAGCACTTGCGCCTCTTCATGTTGAGGCTGCCAGAAGAGGAGGTGTTCAAGGTGTTCCAGTGCCTGGCGGGCGTCTTTCTGTTCCAGCAGAAGCCGACTCAACCCGAGCCTTGCCCTGGCATTGTGAGGGTCCAGACTGATGCCGAGAAGGAACTCTTCCTTGGCTCTTGCCTTGAGGCCTACCTGATGGAGAATCTCACCTAAGATGGCACGACCCGTGGAGTAGTGCGGGTTGGCGGCCAAACCACGGGAACACACCCATGTGGCCTCATCCAGCCTGTCTTCTTCGCGCAAACGCTCGGCCAACCTGGCGAAGGCGGCCGAACCAGGATTGCGCCGGATCTCTCTTTGCCAGGCGCTAACTTCTCGGCTCATTAGACAGATCTGTCCAGGACAGCGGCATTCGGCCTCCCACCATAGGGAGGTCCTGCCGTCTAATATCTTCCATATACACACCCTGGGCTGAGACCTTATGCTGGAATAACCTTCCGCGCCTCTCAAAATATCTCCGGAAAATGGAATGAAGGAAGGACAGAGCGCTGCGAATGTTAAGAGTCAAAGCGATGGAGAGGAAAAGCGTGAGAAATCTTAGAGACATGCCTGTCTATCCTATGCGTACGGTGGTGAAACTTACTGGGGTCGGCCCCCATAAATTGCGCTTTTGGGAGAGCCGCTACAGGCTCATCTCCCCTTCCCGCACCCGAACCGGTCATCGTCTCTATTCCAAGCGTGATCTGGAGCAGATCAAGGCCATAGCAGAGTTAGTGGAGAAACAGGGTTTTTCACTTGTGGCGGTAAAAGAGATGTTGTCCGCGGAGAAGGTTGCCAGTCCGAGAAGCCGCCGCAACAATGGAAATGAACGAAAAGACAAGTAAGTGCAGTATAGTCAAACCAAGACACCGAGTTTCACCCGTAGATCCAATGGTCGGATAATAGAAGAAGATATATCTTATCAGCGCCCGCTGACTTGGTCTCACGGGCTTTTTCCATTATCCTAGGGTATAGTCGTACTTACGCAATGATAGAGGGACAGAGCATGATGTGGCTTGTCGCAGCCACAGGGCCGGCCAGGGCAACGACGACGGTTTTCGTCATTATCGCGCTGCTTGTCACAGGGCTTGCCGCGATCCTGCTGTTGAGGTTGTGGGCTTTAGTCCGACAGGAGCGCCGCCGCTGCCGGCAGGAGAGTCTGACCTCTCTGGCCGCGCTGTTGCGCGCGCCGGAGAAGAGCACGCGCCTACATGCCCTTACCCTGCTCGCCTCCTTCCCTCTAATGGAGTTGAGCGCGGTTGAGGGGCCTTTGTGGGATATGATGAAAGACCCTGAACCCGAAGTCCGCCAAGCGGCGAACCGCCTCATGCTCATGCTCCATCCCCCCGATCAGTTACTCCATCAGTTATCCGGGCGGCAGATGCCTGAGAAGTTGGGGGCGATAGAAGGATTGGCGGCAATAGGAGGGCAGAAGGCTCTTGCGGCACTGTTGGAGGCGGCCGCACGTGCGTCGGAAGAACCTATTCGACGCGCGGCGAAGGCGGCTCTTGCCCGCGGCGAAAGCCCGGGGGTATCTCCCTTCCTGATAACTGCTCTCGACAGCACGGACCCTATCCTCCGGGCAACCGCGAAGGATGTCTTTCGAGACTGCGGCCTGCGCGCCCTACCCCCTCTTCTTGCGACCCTGAGAGATCCCAGGAAACCGTTTCGCGCAACCGCCGCGGAACTGATTGGCGACCTTGGGCTCCAGGAGGGTGCGGAGGCACTTGTCTCTCTGCTCTCGGACCCTGTGGATGAGGTGCGCGCCCAGGCGGCACGGGCACTGGGAAACCTGGGTCAATCCGGGCCGGGCATCATGGCAGCCCTGGCAGAGGCGCTTTCCGATTCCTCTACACTTGTGCAGGAAGAAGCGGCCAATGCTCTTTCCTCCATCGACGATTCGAAAGCGCTGGTCCCACTCTTGGAGTTCCTTCGGCAGCGGGCTTCTCGCGCTGCTAATTGGCACACTCCGCCTGTGCTGCCCGCCCAGTTTATCAGCCGCCATTTGCCGGCCAATTCGGCCTCCCTTTCCGCTTGCAAGCACCTATTTGAATCAGCCGACGATGCCTTCCTTTCGACATTGGCGAGAATCATGGAAGAGTCGCCGGAGAACGTGAAGAAGGATTGGATCGAACGGCTGCCCTCACTGGCGGATGATATGCGAGAAACGCTTCACTCCCTGCTGGTAAGCCTGGGCAAGCACGGCTTGCGCGAGCCTTTCCGAAAACAGATTCATGACCACTCCCCCGCAAATGCAGCCGCGCGCGCAGCAGTGGCGCGGCTGCTGGGGGAGATTGAGGCGGACGATCTTGGAGAAGAGATATTCGCTCTTCTGTCTGACCCGGATTATGAGGTGCGGCGCGCGGCGGCTTGGGCGGGAGGCCGCATCCCTCATTTCGCCACGATTGATGGTCTCTGTCAGGCCCTGAGCGACCCTGACACGGAGGTGAGAACAGGAGCGGCTCGTTCCCTGACCCACCTGATCGAACAGGCTCGAATTCAAGAGGGGCTTCCCGAGGAGGTGGTGGGCCGGCTCGTGGATCAGGCGGGGGCCGGGCTGCTGCAAGCGATAAATGATCCGGTAAACGGAGTGAGACAAGAAGTTGCGAGAGCCCTCGGCTTTGCCCGAATAGCGGCGGCCGTTCCCTCCCTGGTGGCCTGGGCGCTGGGGGATGAGAACCCTGGAGTAAGGGAAGCCGCCGCCGAGGCACTGATTCATATGCCCCCCTCTGATGCAATATCCCTGCTGGCGGAGGCGCTTTCTTATGAGGACGAGAATGTGCGAGGGCGGGCGGCTGAGATACTCGGCGCCATCGGAGACCCCGTCGCGGTGTCTCATCTCATCCGCTCTCTGCAGGATGAATCTCCTCAAGTGAGAGAAGCCGCGGGTCGCTCATTGTGGGAGATCGGCTTCGCAGGACACGGCAATACTCTGGGGATACATCTGCAAAGCCCGGACCCGAAAATCCGCGCCAGTATCGCAGGCCTCCTGGGCAAGGTGCAGGCGCAAGATGCCCTCGACGGGCTTGTACATGTTTTACGCGATCCGAACGAATTCGTTCGTGCAGCCGTGGTGAATGCGTTCGCTAACCTGGGGCCGCTTGCTCGCCGTCATCTTTCCGCGCTGATAGAGAGACTGGAAGACCCAGACGCTTTTGTGCGCGCACGGACAGTGAGAGCCATCTTCGCCGTCGGGGAATCGGAGCCTCAGGTGACAGAGGCTTTGGCGCACGCGGTGGAAGATGAAGACCCGATGGTGGTTGCCGAAGCCCTTCAAGCTATGCTCGAACTCGCCGCACGAGGGGTGCTGGAGCCTCTCGCGGGAGTTGTCTCCGAACCAAACTTGCGCAAGACAGCATGTGATCTGCTTGCTAAGTCGGAGGCCTCCACTCTGCGACTTATCCTTACCGCAGCAAAAGAGACGAGCGGTGAAATACAGGTCAACCTCCTTGGCTTGCTCACAGAGACGATGAAGTCTTTTGGCAGTGTGGAGGAATACAAGAAGGATTTGGCTTCTGCCGAGGCGAGTGTGAGGCTCGCCGCCTTGGAGGCTCTTTCTCTATTCGGCATAGAAGAGGCAACAGAGGCTGTGATTGAGGTTTTGAAGAACGACCCGGTCGCACAAGTCCGCCAGCGTGCGGCGATGTTGCTTGGGCAATTGCCGAAGGAAAATGTACAACGCGTCTTGATCCACGCAGCAGAGCAAGATCTCGATCCCGATGTGCGGGAAACCGCGCGCTCTCAGATAAGGATTTCCTCCTGATTCTCTGATCTCGCAGGTCTTGCTGAAATAGCAACCACAAGTATCAATGGCAGCGTCAATTATCTTCCTCGCCTGATACGGTCTCCCATCTTCTAATCTACGCCGCTCTTCTCCACACACTGACCTAAAGGACGAAATTAGGTTTCAGGCTCCGCCCAAGTTCACGAGTTATCCGAAATTGCTGTTTGAAAATCTCCCTTGAAGCAAGCCCGCGCTGCAGGCTGGCTGTTCACCTTGACACCGGCAGGGAGGTGACTCTATGATGGTGGAAAAGAGACTCCCCGGGGAGCGAGGAAACAAGAGATGCCTAAGAGCAGCCCCCAAGAAGATAATGTAATCGGGCGGCATGTGCGGCGACAATTGAACCGCCGCTATGTGGACTGCAGCAAGGTCCAGGTTCGCGTCTCCTATGGGGTAGTCTATCTCACCGGAGAGATGCGAAAGCCGCGCGGCTTTCAAGGCACACTGAAGGATGAACTGGAGATAATCCGTAACATCTTGCTCCACATCCAGGGTATCAAGGAGATTGCAGACCACGACTTGCGGCTGGTGGAGTGAGTAGTGCCAGGAGAGGTGCTGCATAGATTACTGAGGGAGAGAGGGCTTTGCCTCTGAGCGGGAGCGCTGGCTCGCAAGGCATTCAGGGATCACTGATCGTCCTTTCCGGACCTTCGGGTGCAGGCAAGGGCTCTATTTTGAAGGGGGCGATGGAACGGCTCCCCAATCTGTGCTGTTCTGTCTCGGTGACCACTCGTCCTCCTCGTCCGGACGAAAGAGATGGGGAAGACTACTTCTTTCGTTCCCCAGCTCAGTTCGAGCAGATGAAAGAGAACGGAGAGTTCTTGGAATGCGCCCGCTATTTGGATTACTGGTATGGCACACTCTCTTCCTGGGTACTGGAGAGACTGCAGCAGGGAAAGGATGTGGCTCTGGAGATTGATGTCCAGGGAGGCAGGCAGGTGCGCGCCCGGTTTCCGCGGGCCGTGCTCATTTTCGTGATGCCGCCCAGTGAACAAGCTCTGCGCGACCGGTTGATGGGCCGGAATACCGAGACCGAGGAATCGCTCGATAGACGGTTGAATGCTTATCGTGAGGAACGCAAGTATCTTAGCGAGTATGACCACACCATCGTCAATGATCGCTTGGAAGAGGCTGTGGAGGAGTTCTGTCGCATAGTGCGTGAGGAGAAGACGAAAGCCGCCCGGGGAGCTGCCCATGGGTAGTCCACTCGCCGACAAGAAGATAGTGCTGGGAGTAACGGGGAGCATTGCCGCTTACAAGGCTGCGGACTTGGTTCGCCGCCTCCAGGAGCGGGGCGCGGAAGTGCAAGTGGTGATGACAGAGGCCGCCAAGCAGTTCATCACCACAGATACACTTCGCACACTTTCCGGCATGCCCGTGGTGAGTGATATGTTCGCCGAACCGGCACAATGGCGGGTGGGACATGTTTCCCAGGCGAGTTGGGCGCAGTTGGTGCTCATTGCTCCCGCCACCGCGAATACGATGGCCAGCCTGGCGCACGGCCTGGCAAATGATGTGCTGTCATGCTTGGTGCTTTCCACCCGTGCGCCGGTCGCGATCGCCCCCGCCATGGATGAGGGCATGTGGTTCCATCCCGCCACTCAAGCCAACACCGCCCGCCTGGTGGAACTGGGCTACACCATAATCGAGCCGGAGAGCGGCCCTCTTGCTTCCGGCAAATCAGGCAAAGGCAGGCTCGCTTCAATCGAGAAGATAGTTGCGGAGGCGGAGCGCCTGGTTTCCCCGCAGGATCTGGCCGGTTTGCATGCGGTGGTGACGGCGGGCCCGACGCGGGAAATGATGGATGCGGTGCGCTTCATCTCCAACCGCTCCAGCGGCAAGATGGGGTTTTGTATTGCCGAGAGCGCGCGGCGAAGAGGCGCGCGGGTGACTCTCATCAGTGGTCCCACGGCCCTGTCTGCGCCACTGGGAATGGAAGTGCACAGAGCAGAATCTGCCGCTCAGATGTATAAGATTGTGATGGAGAAGGCAAAAGGCGCGGACCTCTTCATAGGCGCCGCCGCGGTGGGAGACCTTGCCCCTGAGAAAGCCTCCCCTGAGAAGATGAAGCGGAGCGGCCCGCATTCGCTCAGATTGGTCCCGACCCAGGATATAATCGCCAAGGTTGCGTCTTTGGGTAAAGGTCGTCCGAAGTTCGTAGTGGGGTTCGCCGCGGAGAGCGCGAATCTAATGAAAAATGCGCGGGAGAAACTCACTCGTAAGAGGCTGGACATGATAGTCGCGAACGATATTACTCAAGCGGAGGGAGGCTTTGGCTCAGACTTCAACCAGGCAAGTCTGATTCTCGCGGATGGAACTCAGCGCGCCTTGCCTCGGATGTCGAAGTTGGAATTAGCGGAAGAAATTCTCAATGAAGTTAAGGCACAACTAGTAAAGGCCTGAAGAAAGGAACAGAGATGCCTGCGGCTCGCTACTTGTTTACTTCTGAATCAGTTACTGAAGGACATCCGGATAAGATGGCCGACCAGATTTCGGATGGGATTTTGGATGCAATGCTGTCCGTGGATCCGCTCAGTCGGGTGGCGGTAGAGACTCTCGTAACCACGGGTTTGGTCATCGTGGCGGGAGAAGTGACCTGTGAAGGTTATGTGGAGATTCCCCAGGTGGCTAGGAGTATAATTGAAGGTATCGGCTATACGCGGGCGAAATACGGCTTCGATTTCGAGACCGCGGGGGTGCTCACGGCCATCCAGGAGCAGTCTCCCGATATCGCCCAGGGAGTGAAGGTCGGTGGCGCCGGCGACCAGGGCATGATGTTCGGATATGCCTGTGACGAGACTCCTGAACTGATGCCCATGCCCATTGTGCTGGCCCACAAACTCGCCCGGCAGTTGGCCGCCGTTCGCAAGAATGGTGAAATGCCATATCTCAATCCGGATGGCAAGAGCCAGGTCACCGTCGAGTATGCCAGCGAGCGGCCCGTGAGAGTGGATAAAGTGATCATAGCCGCTCATCACCGGCCGGATGTGGACATGGCAACTTTGTCGGAAGATGTGAAAGAGAAAGTTATCAAACCCATTCTGCCCGCGGAGATGTGGGATAAGAATACCCGGATCTTCATCAATCCCACCGGCAAGTTCGAGCGCGGCGGTCCCCAGGCCGACACCGGGCTGACGGGACGCAAGATCATTGTGGACACCTATGGCGGTATGGCGCGGCATGGTGGAGGCTGCTTCTCCGGCAAGGACGCCACCAAGGTGGACCGCTCCGCTTCCTACATGATGCGCTATGTGGCAAAAAACCTGGTGGCGGCGGGTCTGGCCAAGAAAGCGGAGGTAGCCATAGCCTATGCCATTGGTGAGGCGCATCCTCTCGCCCTGTCGGTGGATTCCTTCGGCACCGGCGCCATATCGGATGATGACCTGACCGAACTGGTGAAACGCCACTTCGAATTCACCCCGGCCGGAATCATAGAACATCTCGATCTGCGCCGTCCGCAGTATCTTCCGCTCGCCGCCTACGGCCACTTCGGCCGCACCGACCTGGATGTCGGCTGGGAGAAGACCGATCTCGCAGACGCGCTACGCGAGGATGCGGGAGTATAGAATCTCCGGCCGGTAGTCAGCGAGTTCTGTAATGGCAACATATGCTGATGTTCTGCCAGTAGTGGGGCGGTCTTTTCCACTTCTTCTCACCTACTCAATCCCCGATGGGATGGCGGACCGCCTGGAGACCGGCTCGCAGGTACTCATCTCTTTGAGCGGCCGCACGGCAGCCGGATATGTGGTTTCTCTCCACGACCGCCGCCCTGAATTCGAGAATATCCTCCCCGTCGAAGCCGTACTCGACGCCCCCCTCGTCTTCACACCGCGGGAACTGGAACTGGCGCGCTGGATGGCGGAGTACTACTGCTGTCCTCTCTCACAAGCCCTGCGACCCTTCCTCTCCGAAGTCGGCGCGGTACGAGTCCGCCGTCAACTGCGATTGACCGAGCACGGCCGCAAACAACTGGAGGCACCGGCTGACACCCTGAAAGAAGAGACTTTGCGAGCGCTGGAAATGCTTCGTGAGCGCAAGGGGAAGATCAGCCGGCGGGCGCTCGCCGCTGTTTCGGGTGCCCGGCGAGTTTCGGCCCTGTTGCGCGCCCTCAAGGAACAGGGTTTGGTGGAAGAGACAGCCTCTGTCGTTTCTCCCGGCGGAGAAAAACGCGACACCCTGGTATCACTCGCAGTGGGGGCAGAGCAGGCCCTGGAGACAGCCGAAAAAATCTCCCTGCGTGCTCCCAGACAGGCGGCCGTGTTAAGTTATCTGGCGCGGCTGAAGAGCGCTGGAAGGACTGCCGGAACCGGCTCCGCGGAGGTTCTTCTTTCTGAGGTAGTGAGAAAAACGGAAAGCCTGAGCGCGGTCCGTGCTCTGGAGCGCAAGGGCTTGGTGAAGACGCGTCATATTCCTCACTGGAGGACCCCCTGGCCTGACGCGCCCACTGATCACCCTTGTTCATTTGAACTCAATCCACAGCAAAAGGCGGCCCTGGATAAGATACTCAAGGCAATACAGAAAGGCGGATCGGAAGTCTTCCTCCTCTTCGGGGTTACCGGCTCGGGAAAAACGGAGATTTTCCTGCGCGCCATTGCAGAGGCGCTCTCCAAAGGGAAACAGGCTCTTCTCTTGGTGCCGGAAATATCTCTTACCGCGCAGGTGGTCGGGCTTCTGCGCGCTCGATTCGGAAACCAGGTGGCGGTGATCCACTCCGCCCTTTCCAGCGGAGAAAGAAGGGACGAAAAAGAGCGCGTCCGCCTGAGAGAGGCCCGCGTGGTGATGGGGCCGCGCTCCGCTCTTTTCTCACCTTTCGATGACCTGGGAGTTGTGGTGGTGGACGAAGAGCACGATAACTCCTACAAGCAGGAGCAGGAGCCTCGCTATCATGCGCGGGAGGTTGCCCGGAAATTGGCGGAGCAATCCGGCTGCCCCTGTGTGCTGGCCAGTGCCACACCTTCGTTGGAATCGTTCTACTTGGCTCAGAAAGGCGCATATAGACTCTTGCGCCTGGAGGAAAGGCCGGAGGGGCGTCCCTTGCCGGAGGTGCATCTATTGGATATGAAGGGCAAGAGCCGGCGTTCCAAGATTCTTCTGCCCGAACTGCGCCAGGCACTGACATCTTGTCTGGAAACTGACACCCAGGCCATTTTGTTCTTGAATCGCAGAGGCCACTCCACCTTTCTTTTCTGTCCGCTGTGCGGGCACGCTTTTCGCTGTCCTCACTGCCAGGTGGCCCTCATCTATCATGCCCAGGGGAAACTGCTGCGCTGTCACCATTGTGACCACACCATGGGCGCGCCGGAGACATGTCCGAACTGTATGGGCGCAACCCTGCGCTTTGCCGGTTTCGGCACTCAGAGGTTGGCGCGGGAACTGGAAGAACTCTTCCCCGCCGCCCGTGTGAGCCGCATGGACAGAGATACAACCTCACTGAAGGGCGCTCATCTTCGCATCATCAGCGATTTTCGCGCGGCCGCAACTGATCTCCTGGTAGGCACTCAGATGGTAAGCAAAGGTCTGCATTTCCCTGGGGTGACTGTGGTCGGGGTAGTGGCTGCGGATATGTCACTGAATACCCCTGATTTCCGCGCCGCGGAGCGGACCTTTCAACTGCTCACCCAGGTGGCCGGCAGAGCCGGGCGCGGTGAAGAATCCGGAGAGGTCTTCGTCCAGACTTATCATCCGGATCATTACGCCATTCAGGCGGCAAGCAGACATGATTATGAGGCCTTTTGTGAGGAGGAATTGAAGATGCGAGAAGAGGCGGGCTATCCGCCCTTCTCCTATCTTGCCAACATAATCGTCTCCGCCCCGGGGGCGGCACCCGCCAAGGAAGACTGCGAGCGGCTGGCACAGCGAATTCGCGAGAAGAAGGGCAAAGCCGACCTCGAAATCCTGGGTCCGGCTCCGGCTCCGCTTGCAAAACTGAAGGACCGCTATCGCTACCATATCCTGCTGCGGACAACCGAAGCAGGGCTCATCCAGCGCGTATTGAATGGGATGCAGGAAGATCTTGTTTCACATGGAAGAATTCATGTTGTTGTTGATGTGGATCCCGTTTCACTAATGTGAGACTATGAAAAAGGCAAAAGCGGGCGGACAACCGGGCGAGTTGCATATTCTTCATTATGGGGCAGAGGTTCTCCGCAAATCGGCCGCACGTATCAGTAAGGTAAGCGCCGCTCTCAAGGCTCTTGCCGCGGAAATGCACACCCTCATGCAGAGACATAACGGCATAGGCCTGGCCGCGCCCCAGGTGGGAGTGGGGAAACAACTCGCCGTGGTGAACATCGGGGAAGGCAGCACGGTATTGGTGAATCCACGCCTCCTCCACAAGGAGGGTGAAGAGGTGATGGTGGAGGGATGTCTCAGCCTGCCGGGTCTTTATGGAGAGGTGAAACGGGCGGCGAAAGTTACCGTGGCCGCCACCGATCTTTCAGGCAAGAAGATGAAGATAGAGGCCGAAGGCATGTTGGCGCGGGTGCTTCAACACGAGATAGATCATCTTCAGGGGCGGCTCTTCATTGACCGGGTGGATGAGTCAACCCTGCATTGGCTGCTGCGCCCGGCGGGTTCTAGCGAATCGGAAGAGGGTATGCCAACCGAACCTCTTACCGTGCCCACGACTTTGCAGGACGCCCTGCGCGTATTCACCTCCAAGCCCTGCTCCTGATTGTCGGCGGCTGGCTTTTCCCTTCTCGAATCGCTATAATTCTCAGCGTATCCTACCACTTGCCACAACGAATCCCTTACCAAGGACAGGATAGAGATGACCGAGAAACTTGTACGCCCTGCAATTACGCGGCTGAAACCTTACATTCCAGGCAAACCGATTGAAGAAGTGAAACGGGAATTGGGTCTGGATGATGTAATCAAACTCGCCTCCAATGAGAATCCCCTGGGGCCTTCGCCGCGAGCGGTGCAGGCGATGCGAAAATGTCTCAAAGATGTCCGGCTGTATCCGGACAATGAGTGCTATCACCTGAAACGCAAACTCGCCCAACGCCTCGGCTTCCCTCCCGAACAGGTGCTCGTGGGCCGGGGCTCGGACGAGATCATCCACATGATAGGCCTCGCCTTTCTGGAAAAGGGCGACGAGGTGCTCATCCCCAGCCATCCTTTTGTGTTGTATGAGTTCACCGGCACATTGATGGATGCTGAGTTGGTGCGGGTTCCGCTGCGTGAGTATCGCTATGACCTGGAGGCGATGGCGGAACGCATCGGCCCGCGAACGAAGTTGGCCTTCATCGGCAATCCCAATAATCCAACGGGAACTATTATCACACATGATGAACTGGTGAGATTCCTCGACCGCCTGGGAGATCAGGGGATCGTGGTGTTGGATGAGGCCTATTATGAGTATGCCGAGGACGCCGCCTATCCCCGCTCTCTGGAATTGGTGAAGGAAGGGCGTAATGTGATCGTGCTGCGCACTTTTTCCAAGATATACGCGCTGGCGGGACTGCGAATCGGTTATGGAGTGGCAAGACCGGAACTCGCCGCGGCCCTGGCGAAGGTGAGAGAGCCTTTCAATGTCTCCACTGTCGCGCAGGCCGCCGCGCTCGCCAGTCTGGAGGATGGTTTTCAAGTTGAGCGCAGCCTGAAGATCAACCGCAGGGGGAAGAAATATCTCTACCGCGAACTCAAGCGGTTGAAGTTGAAATATGTGCCGACAGAGGCGAACTTCATCTTCGTTGACTGCGGGCGGGATGCTCTGGAGGTGGCGAGGGAGTTATTGCGGCGAGGAGTCATCGTGCGCGCCGATCCCGCCTTCGGTTATCCAACCCATTTCCGCGTCACCGTCGGCAAACCCGCGCAGAACAGACGCTTCATCGCTGCACTGAAAGAGGTTCTGGCCTAAAGGAACTGCTAACTGCCTGGGGGCGGGTTAGCGATCCTCAGGGCACGGTATATGTCTCTTTCAGCAACTCATCAGTCACCTTTGTGCCGGAAGGCAGGGTGAGGGTCAGTTCGGCTTCGCTTACAGGAACATTTATCTGGAAATCGTCGGCAAAGGTCGTAACTTCGTCAATCGTCTTGTAATATTCTCCTGTTTCTTTATCCAGCTGGTACTGCTTGTAGGAAACTTTGGCCGGCCCCCACAAGTCAGCGCCATATTCTCGCACCTCGACATCTGACTCCCATGACAGTATCTTTTCGGTATGATCACCGCCCTGCACCCAACCTCTCGCACGGGGAATGGTGAATCCCTTCGTCGGATTCAACCAAAACCAAGTGGGGCGGGTGGAGTACTTGCTTGTTAATACAATCTCGACAATTATGCACTCATCACCATTCAGTGTCTCCCGGCCGACAATCCGCGGTGCGCTTCTGGTTATTGAAGACGGTAGTGTAGGGTGGGGCCATTTATCTGTTTCCATCAGACCATGGGCCGGCTTACTATGGCCTATATCTACCCCCACAACTGCAGCTTCCCTATAGTCTTGAAAGACGGATCGTCCAGAGTGCGACTTCATATCGTTTGGATCAGATATAGTAGCCTTATCCTCTTCTAATCTGACCGTTTTCTCGCCGTCATAGGATGATTCTCTCCTGAAGGTGTCTGGTTTCCATACTCGCGCTCCAGTATATTCTGGTGGAATGCCTGGAGTGTTCTGTAGATATTTCGTAACTGAAGACAATCTGAATTTGTCTCCTGAAAAGGCTATCTGGTGCTTGGTTTCTGTTTCCCTGACCCCGCCGTCATTCATCCTTGACCAAGAACGACGTGTGACTTGGCCTTTGCCGGACTGGATGGCGGCGACCGCATTTCGACTTCCCTCCACCACCACCGGCAACTGGGCCTGATCATCTGAAGCAGTGAAGGAATCCGAAGTCGATCTCGAATCGGTCGTCCATAAATAGGCGCCGACCGCAAGCAAGACAAGTAGCAGCAACAAGCCAAGGGCACTCTTCTTCATCGAAGCAGACCTCCTCATGTGTCTTGAGATGTAAAACACTTACGGCTCTATGAGATGATGCTGCTATAAGGGATCACGAGGATATTGGGAACCGGTGTACTCTTTGTGCGCTCACATAACAGTTACCCTATTGGAGCCTGGTATTATTCACCGGCGAGGAGATCTTTTAGTATCTTCCGGACGACTTGGGCGTCGGCGCGGCCGCGGGTCTGTTTCATCACCCGGCCGATGAGGGGGAGAGGACTTTTTCGTTGCCGGCGCGGTATAAGGCGTTGAAGGCGGTATTCGCTGAGCGGATTTCCAACATTTCTCACGGAATTGCGCTGAAGACGAGGAAGCAGCCCAGCGCGATGAAAAAGACGGCGGTACCCAACTTCACTGTTGCGATGTTTTCTTTTGAAATGCGGGCGAGCCTGTCGGAAGTCGTACCACCATAAGCCAATAGAAAGCTGGCCACCAGCGGCAATATGAACATGAGGTTGTAGAGGCCGAGGAAGAACAACCCGCGACTTCTCAATCCTTCCTGGCTGGTGACAAAGGTAATGGTGGGAAGATATACCTGACCTGTGCAAGCCAGTTCCAGTATGGAAACAATTAGCCCGGCAGCAAAGGCGGCCAACACTAACCTGGGCGCGGCCATGCTGGTGCGCAGAGTTTGGTGTTTCGAATATCGAAGTACTCGGCTTCGATCTTGCAGCCGATCTTGTCCTCCAGAAGGCTAAGGTTTTCCTGCTCCACAGGTTCGCAGTATCCACAATCTGGGGAGGCGAAGACGAAGATGCGGATGATAATCGTCTGTTGGGCATATACCGGGGCAAGTGAACACGCGAGCGCAATCAACAACAATGTGACGAGACATCCTCTGAGCGAAGGCACTTGGCGCGCCGTTTCTCTGCGCACTGTCCTATAGGTCCTCTACGAACCCACTCACAGGAACTCTGAGCAGAGGTTGGTCGGGGTCGCCGAGATGGATGACTATCTCACTTTTGATCCTGCCAGGAGGAGCAGTATCTTTGAGTGCGACAATGATGAGATACTCCTTGTCCCTGATCTGAGGGCTCGCTTCTATTGAGACATAATCAAGTGGGTTGTCTATCTTCTCTATCTTCAGTGGTCGGGCGTTGTCTGCGGATATTGTTACAGTCGCCTTCTTCTCCATTCCTTTGCCGACAAAGCCAAAAAAGATCGTCTTGGGAAAGCAGTCAATCGTACTCTTTATCCTGGCAGTAATGGGCACCTCAATCTGCGGCTGTTTGGGATGGTTTGTATGGAGCGTGATTGCGCTCGTGAATTCGCCTGCCGGGAGGTCGGGGTTCAAAGTCACGGTTACCAGATACCCGGTACGCTTCTCATCTTTGATTTGCGCATATGTCGCGGTTATGAACGGAGAATCGGGAAGAACTTCTTTCACCATAAGCGAACCGTCTCCGGGGTCTTTGACGTACATCTCCCGTTTGGCGCCCTCACGCAATTTGAGTTCTCCGAAATCGAGACGTCGTGGCGACAGGAGCACCTTGCTGGATTTAACGAAAACCCCGACCTCTATTTGCGCCAGTGGTGATATCGGGTCGTTTGAGTGAACATAAAGGACCTTCACTTGTTCGCTCTGGAGGTCAGTTGTATCGAATGATATCAATATCTCTCCTCTGCCGTCTGGCGGGATAGTCTTCTCTGATGTCTCGGCCTCCATGCAAGCGCACGATGAGCGCGCACCCGAAATGAGCAAGTCTTCTTCGCCGACGTTCCCAAACCCGAGGACATGCTCTATTATCTGTCCTTCGTCAGCTACACCGAGATCGCAATAATACTCATCGAACCTTACATCCGGCCCTTTGGCATCTATGCTGGGAAAAAGCCCGTCCTCCTGAGAAATCAACAGCGCAAAGCCTGAGAAAACCTCTCTGAAATCTTCTATGGATACGATCTCTGCTTCACCGGGCGGGTTCGTTATTCGGAGGCCGTCAACGCCTCCATTTTCAACCACAACGAAGTGATTACCCCAAAGATGAGCAACGGCCGGCACTTCGAGTTTCGCAAGATCCTCCACTCCTATTTTCATACCTACTGCCTTGAGCCCCTTTTCCTTGGCCGCATTGTACAGGCCGGCCAGAGAAGTGCCAGTCTCATCGGTACTGGAGAGACGAACGAGTTCGTCAAGGTCTGTCTCTATTCCGAGCTGTTGACAGATAACGAGCAGGCATTTGGGACCGCACAAGGCATCCGACTCCGCGCTGCAATCGAAGGCAGAATGCGCAGACGACACAACCAGACATGAAACAAGAGACACAAGTCCTATCAGGCAAACCCTGTTCAATAGACGGTTCATATTTCTGATCTCCCTCCTGATTTTCGGACACTTTCATAGATGCGAGTGCTGGGCATGGAGTGATTCAAACCCAGCGAGGATAACTTCGGAGGAAAGAATACGCTACGAGGTCTTACGGCACGGTATAAGTCTCTTCCAGCAACTCGTCAGTCACCTTTGTGCCGGAAGGCAGGGTGAGGGTCAGTTCCTCTTCGCTTATGGGAACATTTATCTGCAAATCGCTGGCATAGGTCGTGACGATTTCGTAGCGTTTGTAGTATTCGCCCGTCTCTCGACCCATTGCGTACCCAGACATGGTCACCTTGGCAGGCCCCCAGAGGCTATCTGTATACTGGCGCACATCCGCCTCTAAATCCACCAGCAAGGTCTTCTCTTGGTACGGCCCTCCTTGCGCCCAGACTTGAACCTGCGGCACTGTGAATCCTTTTTGAGGGTCAACCCAAAACCGGAACCAATTCTGGGAGGTTCCCCCGCTTTTGGTCGGCCCGTAATCTAAAACCTCGACAACGATGCACTCACTGCCGTTCAAGACCTCTCGCCCGACAATCCGTGGGGGCTCCCGGCTAACGCCCGGTCCGATATTGCCGAAGTTGCCTATGTCCATCAAGACATAGTTAACAACCTTCACATGCATGTAGTTGCTGAATGCGTGCCTACCGGCATTAGTGCTCTCATCGCCCCGGAATGCTTGATTCGTGTCGAGAAGGTACCATACTGCCTTCTCTCCATCGTAGGCAACCTTCTCGGTCCGAACAGTGCCGGGCGCCACCAACGCTGTACCAGTCGGCAGAGGTGTCCATCTAACGTTCTTCAAGAGCTTGCTGGTTGTTTCCGTCTTGAACTTATTGCCTGAGAAGGCTACTGTGTTAGTCGCATCTGACTCCGAAACGCTTCCGTCCTCCGAGAAGTTGCGGGAGTAAACAGTAACCTGTCCTTTCCCGCTTTGGACAGATTCAGCCGCGTTACGACACCCCTCCAGCACCACCGAAATCTCATCTTCCACCTCAAGAGTATCCACCGCGAACGAAGTCCTGTCCAGCGGCCAAAGAAGAACCGCGGCCACTGCAGTGACTGCCAGCGTCACCATCAAGCATGTTGTAATCTTCATGGAATCATTCTCCTTTCCCTCCCCCTTCTGTTTCCAGCCCGATTACTCGCACGGGCTGTGATACCAGATTGACAATACCGGGCCTGTGTTATGACAGAAGTTCAAAAGCTCGTTACAAACACACTCATACTGCCGAGCGCATTCCTCCGGATCACCTAATGAACACTGATTTCCTGAAGCGTGCAAGCCACAGTCTTCCACTACCGACTCAGTCTGGCTGAACTGCGGGCAGTAAACTTGGCTAGATGATCTGCAATACTGGTCGACACATTCCACTTTCTCTCCGCATCGCCAATACAGCCTGCATCTAATACAGCCACCTTCTACCTTTGCCATGTCATCTATCGTAAGCACGGATGCGGCTTGGGTGGTGATACTAAGAATACCCAACATCAACGCGGCCAAAAGAAACACTAGCAATGTCGCTCTCTTCATCTCCTTATCCTTTCACGAATATTATTCTTCATACGGGCCTCATAAAGAAACAAATCCGTAATCCGCCCCGCACAACTGACCGGCGCTCCCGCCTACCTTTGTGCAGATAGGATTTGACTATGGACTGCTGCTCGACCCGCTATTTGGCTATCCGGAGACAAGCGCTGTGCATCTTCGTAAAGCCTTAACGCCTTGTCGTATTGCCGAAAATGGAAGCCCAACACGTTACCGGCGCCCAGCGCCGCCTTGGCGCGCGTTTCCAGGGCGAATGCGGAAGATTCTGCTACGCTCGTATATCGCTTCAGCGCCGCGTCATACTTACCCTGCTCCACATACAGGTCTCCAAGCATAACGCCGGCATAGCCGGCCTCGTAGAGCGTGGGATGCCATTGAAGAACGCTTTTCAGCATTTGCTCCGCTTCTCTTGCATCACCTTCCTGTTGACTTTCTTGTGCCAGATGCATCCGCACCTCCGCAGTGCGGTGGTGGGCCGGAAACCTAGTAAGCATTTCGCGCATATACATCTTCGCCTGCGAGGGTTCTCCTCTGTCAAACCAGGCGGTGACCAGCAGGCTCAGATGATCTGCGGTAATGAAGTCTTGCAACTGTCCGCTCGAAGTAGACTCAGTCAATACCTCTACCACGAGGTCGGTTTCGCCGATTTCAAGAAGTTCGTTGCAGACCACATAGAGTTCGTCGGCGAGGAGGGAACCCACCGAGGAATTGCCGATTCCTGCAGACAAAGCGCGGCGCAATTCCTCTACCGCGGAATGCAGATCCGCCTCAGAGTGGTAGGAACTTGCTATTGCCAGCCGAAGCAGTCCTGCAGCGGAAGGGTCTTCGCATACAGCAACGACATCAGCCAGTCTTACACGTGCTGAGGCCGCTCCGAGCCTGCGTTTGAGCAATTCAGCCAACTGCAATGCCGCCGCATGTTTAGCGGAGATTTCCTCTACATCAGCATGGAGGAATGATTCGCATAATGAAATGGATTCCTCGAACCGGCCAACCTCATAGAACAACTGCGACAGTGCGAGAACTGCGGGTCCGGTGTTTGCATCAACCCGACCCTCAACGAAGGCTTTCTTGTAGGCCTGCTCAGCCTTCTCGTACTCTCCATACGCGACGTGTGTATGACCCGTCCAAAGCTGTGCATGAGTTACTTGTGCGGCGTCTTCCGAACCCGCAATCAGCGCTTCCAGTTGAGAGAGGCTTGCGGTGTAAGACTTCCGATCGGCCGCTGTGTCGTTCTCGGCGAACTTCACCGTCTGCTGTGCATCCAGCAGTTTTACGATTCCAAATGTGGCCGTATTCTTGGTCTCCGCCACCCCTATCTCCGCCATCCCCGGCGTCAGCTCAACCAAACCCTGATACTCGGTGATGTCACTGTCACTAATCCGATAAGAAAAACCCATCGCCAAATCCGCCCTGGGGGGCATTCCGATCTCAGCCCATGGAATAGCGGCTTCACAGACCCAGGCGCCGCCTCTCTTTTGCGCGGCCACAGCAGTTATGCTCGGCACTTCGCATGGAGCATTGGGGCCCTGCCAGCAATAGGTGATCGTCTTCCCGAGATACAGCGCCAAGCCGAATTCACGATCATCCTCAGCATATCCCCCTTCCTTCTTGTCCAGCTTGGGGTCGAGTGCAATCTGTATACTGTCATCAGACCAAATGTATGACGGGTCAAACTGATTCTGGGAAAACACGTCGTCTTCAATATCGGCCGCGAAGTAGAAGAACTCTTCATCCCAACCAAGCCAAAGTCTTCCCGAGCAATCCAGCGGTCCTGCCCAACGAGGGTACTGCTTCACATGCGCGGGATCGGTGCCCAGCCGCAGCGGTGACAGGTTCGTCCACTCATCCAGCCGGCCGTCTATGGTTGGGGGTTGGCTGAGACGCGCAACTCCCCATGTGAGATTGGCGGAAGATGGTTTCGTTGTAGTGACGGCGAAAAGTGGCGAACTGAGGATGACAATCGGGCAAAACAAAAGCGCGATGGCCGATGGCCTGCAAGATAGTTGCTTTGGAAAAGCCCCCCTACTCAATCCAAGCCTCCGCTATCCGACTTTTGCAATCAGAACAACTAAGCGATAATCAGAATAGTATATCGCCCCTGCCCTGTCAAATGCCGACACCCAAAGGCTTGGTACTGCACGCCGGTGCTGCCCCAAATCAGCAGCAAACACATTATACCATACGGGGCCAGAAAACCCTCCTACCAAGGGACGAATTTCATCCATTCTTGTGCCGAGGCAGAACATTATTTGCCAGCGAGCAATCGTTTGAGAACCGTCTGGACGAATTGGGCATTAGCACGGCCGCGGGTCTGTTTCATCACCTGGCCCATGAGGAAGGAGAGGACTTTTTCGTTGCCGGCGCGGTATTTGGCGACTGTATCCACACGATTGTCAAGAAGAAGCATATGTGGCAAGAAGCGCTGTCTCCGTTGCGGCCCGTTCTGCACTGCCCCAATGCTGCTGAGCGGAGAAGACTTTCTCTACTCTATGACCCGCTCGCTTACTGAGCCAAGCACCCGTGTGCCTGAAGCGAATTCAGGGCTGAAGAAGTCTTCTTCAATGGGCTGGTTCAGTTGAAGTCTCAACACTTTCATTTCTGCTTTCCGAGTCCAAAACTCTTCTCCGTCAGCGAACCTCTTCAATGTGGTGCGAGTTGCTTCCGACGGCAGCCAAATCCCACCGTAGTCGGCACATTTGAATTCATAAACGGAACGTACTTGCGAAGGCACGTCTGGGGTGCTTTCATACTTCAGCAACGCGAACCCCTGACTAGGTGCTATCCACCAAGAGTAGGTTGCCCCCCATTCATCCGGGGGAGAGGTGAGGTGATAACATTCAACTCCGTTAATAACCGATGTGCCCACTATGACAGCGCCCTTCTCTATCAGCGCTCGGCTGAGTGGTATTCTCGCATTGTAGTACTTGAAAGCCAAATTGAGCCAGGCCCCGAATGAGCCGTTGAGCCCCACCTCGTATAACCTACTCGGTTCAACCTCCATGGCATATCCCGTGGCAGGTTTATAGATGGCCCCTTTTTCACCGTCAAATACTCCGATCTCCAAGGAGCGTGAGATCTCAGGCAATTCCTCTTGGTGTACGTCAAGCGACACCCTTTCTTGTCGAAAGCGATTTCCCTGGAATCCCCATGTAAACCTCTCAGCAGCCACTGGAGGGGAAGGTTTCTCTATGTTCGCCCATAATCGAGACACAACCTCAGGGTCCATATTCAGTGTGGACTTGACTAAGAAGACACCTTGCGCGCTATCAACCGATTGTTCGCGTAACTGAAGCCCTTTTACAATAGCCTCAAGTTCGCCTTCGACTGATGATGTCTGTCCTGCGCAGAGAAACGCGCTAAGACAGAGAATCACCAAAGCTGCCCCGGTCAAAACTAGACAAACCGCGACTCGGCTCTCGCCTGGTTTCCAGGTTCTCATCTCATCTCGCTCCTATTTGCATCTGTTTCACACATCTCAACCCGTTTGCCGAGAACAGCCGCTTCATCAATGCCTTACGGGAGGTTCTGATCCAGAAGTAGACCCTCTCAAGCCTGCGATATCTGAGCCTTATCTTCATACGCTGGCCGTCGGCCTTGCTCGCAAACAACCTCTCCGTTCTACTCTATCACTCGCAGACCGGCAATACCGTGCACATGTGTCCCGGAAGCATATTCCGGCTGGAAGAAATCCTGAGAGATTGGCTGGTTAACCTCCAGGGAAAGCACGGATGCCTCGGCTTTTCTCACCCAGAACTCTTTGCCATCGGAAAACCTTGTGACTACAGTAAAGTCACGCTTCATTGGCAGCCAAATGCCGCCGTACTTCAGGTACTCGGCATTGGAGACGTTTTGCACGGTGGAGCCAGTGGAGAGTTGGTTGAGCAAGAGTTCTTCTCTGACAAGAGCAAAGTCCAGATTAGGCGCAATCCACCAAGAACGCGAGATTCCGGACGCACTTGGTGGCGCAAAAAGATGGTAGCAGTCAATGCCATTTACAACTTCTCGACCGACGACCACAGCCTTCTTCTCGATCAATTCTTGGCTTAGCGGCCTCCCAGTTCCATATTTATGCGATAAGTAGAGCCAATGCCCGAAATTGCCCTCAATGCCTGCTCTTGACAGGCGATCTGGCAGCACCTCCATCGCATAGCCTGTTCCGGACTCGTAGTAGTACCCTTTCTCAGCGTCAAAGGCCTCTATCTTCCGGGATTCGGGAAGTTCTGGTCGGCTCGCCTGACCTATGTCGAGCTTAACGGTCTCTTGGCGAAATTGCCGACCTTCGAACCCCCAAATCACTTTTACAGCATCACTTGCCGGGTGCAATGCAGCCAGATCAGGATCTATGTATTTCAGTAGTTCCGGATCCTTGTTGAACGTTGTTTCTTCAAGAAAATCCCCTCGTGCGCTCCAAACCTGCTGCTCACGTTGCTGTAAACCTTCAATGATGGTGGCAAGTTCTCCCTGGATTACAGGCTCTTCCGTTGCACTTTGCCGCGCAAAGGGCCACAATAATACAAGACCAAGAAGTGGTAGAATGATTGCCCTTGTGATGCGGGCCTTCCCGACCGTTACGAAGCCGGCGAATCTCTTCATGGCACGCGTCTCCTCTTCATTGTCGTGAGATTTCCTTGTCGAAACAGGCTAATAACCGTCACTAGGTGCTCCCATCGCAGGCTTGAATCGTAATATATGTCCCCCAACCTTCAAAACACAATGGGTCGCAGTTATCATCCGTATAATATTTCCAGCGCGCACATTTGACTGTCTTGTTGTCGTCACAGAACTGGAACCACCAGCCCGATTCACAAACCGTATAATTTATATCAATTGCTTTCTTACTGATGTAGCCCAACTCCTGCTCTTCAGGCGTAGCCGATAAACACAATGAACCGCAACCCGCGTGTTCGTCAGTACACTTCTGTCCGTTGCAACCGCCTACTATCTTGCCCATCTCTTCCATGGAAAGAACCTGCAGAGATGATGCCCAACCGGGGATAGTCGCCACAAGAAGCCCCATGGCCACCAGCCCCATCACCGCCAAAACCGAATTGCGATTCATGCGCGAATCCCTCCTTTCCTGGTTTACCTTTCGTATCTACCTAATAAGCGTCCGATTGCCTTTCGCTCAGGGTCTACTGCGCGCTGGAAAGCGCCTCTATCTCCTTATTAACTGTCTCTCTTTGTACTCTCGCCAGGCTTCCCGCGGCTCCGTCGGCAGAGAGGAGAAGCGCTTTATCGTAAGCATCCCGGGCGGCATGGTAGTCTCTCAACTCGAACCGCAACAGATTCCCCAGTGCGATGTAGGCCCAGGTACGATTTGATGCATCTAGATTGCGATTGGCGGCCGTGTCCCGATATTGCTGGAGTGCCCGTTGGATTTCACCTCGCTGCTCATATAGCTTCCCCAGTCGAACCCCTGCCTGACCTGCCGCTTCTTGCCGCGGGTAGTATTGCACAATGCGCTGCAGCATTCTTTCCCCAGCGGCAACCTCACCTTGAGAAAGTCGGAGTTCAGCCAGAGCCATGCTGGCGGACGCGGCCGTGTGGTGGTCCGGAAACCTCGTGACAAGTCTTTCTAGTTGCTCTGCCGCTTTCTCGTATTCCCCCTTCTCTTCGTAAGCCCAGGCCAAGAGGCTCAACGCATCGGGAGAGATATACCGTTCCGAGGAAGGCATCTCTACGAGCGCGCGGATTCCTTCCAGAACCTGGTCCGCTTCGCCTTTTTCGACTGCTTCAGTGCAGGCCGCTTGAAGTCCGTCCGCGACGCGAGCCACTGCCGGCGAGCCGGGTGGAAGGACAGAGAGAAATGCCTGCATTTCAACTATAGCGAGCGTCGGTTTACCTTCCATTCGGTGGGTCAGTGCAAGTTCCATTATCAGTTCGATGAGAGGGATAAGGCTGTTCTCCGCATCGAGGGTGTGAGTGAGCTGCAGGAGCGAAGAGCGCGCTCCCGCGATCCCTTGATCTCGTATAAGCAACTCTGAGAGTTGCTTCACGCCGGCGCTAATCGCGTCAGGATCGTCCGGGTAAGCCTTTATGAGAGATTTACAGAGAGCAATCCCATCACTCATTCTTCCGGTCGCAGCATGGAGTTCGGATAATGCTGTGACTGCTCCAACAACAGTGCTTTGGTTTACTGCGCCAGATGAAATCACTTCACTGTAGGCTTGGCTCGCCTTCTCATAGTCCGCATAGGCGGCATTGATATTCCCTATCCACAGCTCTGCAAAGCCGGCCTGAGGAGTGTCTTGGTGGGTTGCAGCGAGGTCTTGCCAATGAGATACAGCGGCCTGGTACTGCTTTTCGTCCCATTCTTCTCTCGCGGTATCTTCTCTTGTGTCGCTCAGAATGAGTACGCCGAAGGCGGAGGGATCCTTGCTTTCACCGATCCCGGGGGTCCGCTCGATCCAACCATCCCTCTCATGCTTGTCACTGTCATTTACCATCCAAGTGAACCCCAGACGACGCCCGGTCTCGGGGTGGATTCCGATTCTCTCCCATGGTATGGCCGCCTCCAGAGTCCAGCCGGATCCGTTGCTCTTCTTTACCACAGCAGCATTCATTTCCGGAACTTCGCAAGGAGCCCCGGGGCCCTGCCAGCAGAAAGTCACGGACTTGGACATTGCCAGTGCCCATCCAAACTCCCGGTCATCATTGGCATAAGCCCCTATAGAGTGATCAAGTAATGGATCAAGAGCGACTTGTACGCTGTCATTCTCCCAGATGTAGGAGAAATCGTAGTGGCCTTGGTGGAACACACTGTCTGTCACGTCGACGGCAAAATACAGAAACTCCTCATTCCATGCCAGCCACGCGATTGCAGAGCAGTCAAGAGGCCCGGCCCAATAAGGGTGGTGCTTCACATGCGCGGGATCGGTGCCCAGCCGCAGCGGTGACAGGTTCGTCCACTCATCCAGCCGGCCGTCTATGGTTGGGGGTTGGCTGAGACGCGCAACTCCCCATGTGAGATTGGCGGAAGATGGTTTCGTTGTAGTGACGGCGAAAAGTGGCGAACTGAGGATGACAATCGGGCAAAATAAAAGCGCGATGGCCGATGGCCTGCAAGATAGTTGCTTTGGAAAAGCCCCCCTACTCAATCCAAGCCTCCGCTATCCGACTTTTGCAATCAGAACAACTAAGCGATAATCAGAATAGTATATCGCCCCTGCCCTGTCAAATGCCGACGCCCAAAGGCTTGGTACTGCACGCCGGTGCTGCCCCAAATCAGCAGCAAACACATTATACCATACGGGGCCAGAAAACCCTCCTACCAAGGGACGAATTTCATCCATTCTTGTGCCGAGGCAGAACATTATTTGCCAGCGAGCAATCGTTTGAGCACCATCTGGACGAGTTGGGCGTCGGCGCGGCCGCGGGTTTGTTTCATCACCTGGCCCATGAGGAAGGAGAGGACTTTTTCGTTGCCGGCGCGGTATTTGGCGACTGCATCCGGGTTCTTCTCAATGGCTTCCCGGACGGCGGCGGTGATGGCTTCTTCATCACCGATCTGGGCGAGCCCTTGGGATTCGACAATCTCGGAGGGCGGTTTGCCGGTCTTGAAGATTTCGTCGAATACTTCTCTCGCCGCGGTGGCGGATATTGTGCCTTTGTCTACGAGGCTTATGAGTTCGGCAAGATGGGCGGGCGTAACCGGTATCTGGTCCGCCTCCAGATTGCCTTCTTTCATGCGCCGCGCAAGCCGCCCGTTTATCCAGTTGGCGGCGGCTTTCGGCTCCGCTCCGGCTTTCACGCATTCCTCGAAGTAATCGGCGAGGGCGCGCTCCGCGCTCAACAATCGCGCATCACTGGCGGATAATGCATATTCCTTTTCGAACCGGCTGCGCCTTGCCGCAGGAAGTTCGGGCAGGCTCGCCTTTGCGCGCGCGATCCACTCCTCATCAATCACCAGGGGCACAAGATCGGGTTCGGGGAAATAGCGGTAATCGTGGGCAACCTCTTTGGTACGCATGGCCAGAGTCACCCCTTTGGCATCATCCCACAGCCGGGTCTCCTGTTCGACCGGCTTTCCGGCTTCCAGCAGTTTCGCCTGGCGGCGTATTTCGTGTTCCAGGGTGCGAGTGACGGCGCGGAAGGAGTTGAGGTTCTTTATCTCCACCCGGGTGCCGAGTTTATCCGAACCGGCGAGGCGCATAGAGATATTTACCTCGAAGCGCAGTTGACCCTGTTCCATGCGCGCTTCACTGGCTCCGAGATAGAGCAATAGGCGGCGCATCTCTTCCATGTAGGATTCGACTTCGGCGATGCTGTTAAGGTCCGGCGCGGAGATAATCTCCAACAATGGAACTCCGGCGCGGTTGAGATCCACCAGAGTGTATTGGTCTGTCGAGGTTGGATGCAGCAGTTTGCCGGCATCCTCTTCCAGATGAACATCCACGATGCGCACTGACTTGGCTCCGCCGTCTGTGAATATCTCCATGCGGCCGTTCTTTCCAAGCGGATGGCGGCGCTGGGAAATCTGGTAATTCTTCGGCAAGTCAGGATAGTAGTAGTTCTTGCGCTCGAAAATCGAAGGATTGGAAATTTCGCACTCCAGGGCCAGCGCCACCCGCAGGGCGTGTTCCACCGCCCGGTGGTTCAGCACCGGCAGTACACCCGGCATCCCAAGACATACCGGACAGGTCTGGCTGTTGGGCGGCGCGCCGAAATCGGTCAAACACTTACAAAATATCTTGCTCTTTGTATCGAGTTCGGTGTGGACTTCCAAGCCAACTACAGGCTCATACCCGGTTTGTGTTGCGGTTTGCGTCATTGCGATTCCCTATCTCTGCCGCGGACGATTTCCACCTCCGCGTTTTCCACCCAGCCGCCCACCGAAGGCTCTCTCTTGCGTGCGCGTACTAACACTTCCTTCACCTGTGAGAACTCCGATAAGAGCCTCTGGGCAATGGATTCGGCAAGGGCCTCCAGGAGTTGATAAGGCCCTGCGTCTTCGGCCTTTTTGACTACTGCATATACCTGGCTGTAATCGAGGCCTGCGGAAAGATCATCCGCCCGTCCCGCTGCCGACAAATCCAAAGATAAGTCAATATCTACGGAGACCGTTCGCCCCAGTTCGCGCTCATGTGCGTGGACACCGTGGCGTCCATAGAAGGTAATGTTGAGAAGTCG
>JABAOF010000477.1_pt4 | contig 29244 bp, 25 predicted proteins | sample 7062171 | NCBI WGS metagenome assembly JABAOF01 (sample SAMN14538628, study PRJNA623070) | marine sediment metagenome | biome: marine biome [ENVO:00000428]; feature: marine pelagic biome [ENVO:01000023]; material: deep marine sediment [ENVO:00002113] | place: India: Gulf of Khambhat ...
GCCCGCGCTTCCAGATTGACGACCGTTCCTTTTAACGCTTCGATGTGCCCCTCCTCTTTGACTTCCCTGGGAAGACGCGTGTAGGCAGGAGGGATGAGGGTGATCTTCATCTTGCCTATGTCGGGCGCATCCACGACCCTGACGCCGTAGATGGAAGAATTGGTCCGATTGCTAAAGGCCTGATATTGGAAGGAACTCTGAGCCGAGGCGATCTGGTGGGTGAAACTGCCGTTTCCCTCGGACTCCATATCGAGGCGAATCATGTCGCCTTTTTCTGGCCAAAGCCTGAGCGAGAGGCGATCCGGAACATATCCTGTTGCCTTTGCCTTGACCATTACCGGGGTTCCTCGCAACACGATGGGGGGGGCAGGTTCCACGGAGATGAACGTTTCTCGTTCCGGAAGGGCGGAAAAAGGATTGAGGATGGAAGCCAGTGAGCGGTTAAGGAACTGAGGGTCCAGGCCGAGGACCACCGTGAAAGCGAAAAAAAGAGGGAGGAGGAGTCTTAGATGGGGCAACGCCCTCCTGAAATTCACAACTTGTTTTGGATGGATTTCCGAAACCCCATCAGCTGTCTTTCGCAGGTGGGCCCTGACCAACCCCTCTGAGATCTGATCGGATCCCGAGGGTCTCTTGATTTGATGAAAGAGTAGAAGGGAGTTGGTCACATCATCCTTCAGCCGAGGGAACTTCTCCTCTATTCCTCTGGCGACGCGTTGCATGGATAGCCTGGAGGCAATTCTCCAGAGACCGACCAAAAAGACCAAGACCAGAGAGATCAAGGCCAGGAGGTAATAGACGAAGGGGAGGTAAGGAAATACCTCCGTCGCTTCTTGAACGAAGAGGGTTCCTAAGAGGATGATGAGAAAAACGGAGGCCAGTCGTAGAAGGGATTCAAGGGCGATCAGGAGCTTTAAGCGGAAGGTGATCCCCTTGAGAAACCTTTTAAGGCGGAGATAATAACGATCCAGACTTGTGTTGGGCACCAACTCCCACCTCCACGTTTATAGTAATTTCCTTTTTACAAGGGGATAAATTGGAAGAGGCCATTTATGTATGCACGGCCTATCCATCCCACCATATGCCGCCGCCAAGCACCCGATAACCTTAGATATAGTATAACCAATCACATAGCTGCGATTCAATAATTCAATATATCTCGTATCAGCGGTTATTGAAAGGCCACCCCATATTTCCCTACCTTGCATAAATTATTCTTTCTTGCTTTCAATAAGGCAGGGTTCCTGACCGCCAGTTCACTTCATACCAATCCTGAAACAGATGCCCTGTGCGTCGGCCTAGACGGTTAGAGGAAAAGCATAGCCGGCCAAAGGACGATTCCGGAAATACTTCCCCTTCTTTTCTAGCCCTCCTTTGCCTTGTTTGAAGGTAAATATGGCACGTGGATTGCAACAAAAAATTATAACCCCAAGATGAAAAAGGAGGAGCCCGTGGAGTGTAGAGGGCAAATCCTGGCGATAACATCAAGCAAAGGTGGCGTTGGAAAGACCCATGTCGCCGTCAGCTTGGCGGCCGCCATGGCGAAAAGAAAAGCTCGTGTTCTCTTGATCGATGCCGATCTCGGTAATGGAATCATCTCAGATCGGATCGGTTTTTATCCCACATATAACCTAGCCCATTTTTTCTTGAAGGAAAGGGTCTTGGGAGATCTGATTGAAGAAACTCCCTTTGGTTTCTTTCTGATAGCTGGAGATCGGGGTAATCTTGCCCTGGCCAATCTGAACTATCTGCAGAAGATGAAGTTTTTGAGGAGTTTCATCAGGGTCAGCAGGAGCTTCGATTTTGTCCTGCTCGATCTGGCCTCAGGCATTAACCGTCAGACCATCGATTTCGCCCTGTTGGCGGAAAAAACGGTCATTGTGACATCTCCCAATGATCTGATCAGTGCTTTCGGGTCGGTGCGAGCCTGTTTCTCCCGATTCGTGCAACTACAGACAGCGCTCTTTGAGAGAATTGATGGTTACAAGCCCCGACGATACTTTAGACCCCTTATCCTTATGAACCACGTCACGGAGCTCTCACAGGGGAAAGCGGCCTTTGAGGCACTTGAAAGTGCCGTAGAGAACAGGCTCAACGGGAAAGCGGGTCCTTTCGGAATCAAAATGGGTCACTTGGGAGTCGTCTTTCACGATCCCGGGCTGTTTAAGAAATCCGAGGATAGGCGGCGCCCAGTGTCTCTGGTTTCGCTCTATTCAAAGGTAGCCTTCTGCATCGACTCGATAGCCAGTGCCATTTGCAGTCCTTCTCCGATCAAGGGTTTCGATGGAGAGGAGCGCCTTCGTTACACCATTCAGATTCTCATGGAACAGCAAGAGAGGCTGAGAAAAGGGCTGACTCAAAAGGTCATGAAAGTCTCTCCCATGAAAATTCCTTTCCGCCAGAGAAATCAGTCCGCTGTCCACTGAAGCAGGATGCCCATAGAACTCCGCTAACGCTCCTTTCACTGGGGCCGCCTTTTATTGAGAAAGGCGTCCACTCCTTACTCTGGCATCCTCGGTTATGGATGGTTTGGTCATAACTCCCCCCATTATCGAAGCTGCCCCGAAGAATGGGACGGATGTAAAGAGGGAAGCGCACATTGCATCATTGAATCCGGCTGGCGCTGGCACCTTCAATCTCATCAAGCAGTGCTCGTATTCGCGCTATTGCCAGCTGATCATCGGCTGCTTCAGCTGCGGAAAGAGCCATCTTCCCAAGCTTGAGGGCTTCTTCTCTCTCTCCCTGGGCAAACATACTGCGCGAAGCCCGAAAAAAGCGATCGGCACCCGCCCTGGTATCGCCCGCGCTCATATACGCTTCCGCAGCACTTCTGAGAGCTCGCACCATTTCCCGATGTCGCTCTGCCTTCCTGAGTAATGTCGCCTCGTTGTCAAACTCCTTCGCCGCCCTCCCCGGTTCGTTCTTTCCCCGGTAGATGCGTCCCGCCAATGCCAACAGTCCCGCATGCAGAGAAGGATCCGATACTTCGTTGGCATATTTCGTGGCCGTTTGAAGCTCCGAAAAGGCGCGCCCTATATCACCCTTATCACACGCAATATGGCCACGAAGAAGATAGACCTGTAGGCGGTGGCCGTCCGTGGGAAGCGATGCACGGTGAGATAGTACCTGTTCCGAAACTGCCAACGCCTCGTCTGGATTACCCTGCAGCCGTGCCACTTTTGCTTCCACCAGAAGAATATCAGCAATGTTACCCTGACTGCGCGAGAATTCCCCCTTGGCTTCCTCCAGCAAAGCCCTCGCTCTTTCGTGCTTTCCCTGGCGTATGTAGCAGGCAGATAGGTTGTATGCAGCATTGCCGATTGCTGAAGCGTTGTCAATGGCTCGGGCCCGCATAAGGGCCCGCCGGTAGAAGGTGGCTGCCTGCTCGGTCAAGCCTCGATCAAAAGCAGCTCGCCCCGTTGCCATGGCCCTGGAGAATTCCGGGTCAGCAACTAATACATCGGAATCAGCGGCCACCCCTTTCCCACGATCTGGGCCGGAGCAGCCGGTTGGCCCCAGAAAAAGGATGGCAAAAACAAACCACCATGCCAGACCGAGCGATGAGACCCGTCTGCTCATAGCCGTTACCTTTCCGTACTGACTTCACCAGGTGGAATGCGCGTTGTCGGCCCGCCTCGGTCGATATACTCGCGAAGGAGCCAGTGTCTCTGCATGCCTAAGACCAATCTCTCTATCTCGCGCAAAGTATCCTTCGTCTGAAGGACCAGGGCGGGTAGCGTCTCCATTTCTCGGTCGAGTCTCTGAAGGATGTTTGGAAACCTCTCCATCGTTTTATGCACATCGCCGAGGACGACTTGAACATCCCTGAGAGCTTTTTTCGTCTCCGATGCAACCTGTGGCACTGCAGCGAGTTCTTCACGGACAGCATCCGCCATATTCCCCATCTTACCGGTTAATTCTTGTGTGTCCTTTAGAACCGCCTGCAGTTGGCCCAAAGATGTATTAATGCCAGCTACGATTTTCCCAAGATCTTCGCCCAGGGATGTGTCCGTCAAGAGCTTGGCAGCTACGCCCTCACCCTCCTCAAGCCTCTCCGCAATACGGTTCATTCGGCCGAGAAGGAGTTGGAAGGAGCCATCCGGGTTTTGAAGATCCGACGCGAGCTTCGCATATTCCTGGATGGTAGGCAAGATCGACTTCCTTAACTGGCCCAGTGTTTCCCGCATCAACACTATGACGCTCTCCTGGGCTGTGCAAGCGATTCTCGCGTTCTTCCGCGGGAGCGGTCTGCCTTTTCCCCGTGTGATATTCAGGTAAACATCTCCCGCGAGGAGTCCTATCCTCTTTCGGATGATCGCAACGGAATCTTCCCGCACGAATCGAAAAAAATCAGATCGCATCCGGAGCTCCGCTTCTATACGACCGGTTTCAGTAATGGTTATCTCCCTGACCTCACCCGCGAGGGTACCAAGAACCTCCACATCGGCCCCTTCTCGCAAACCGTACGAGCCTTCCTCGGGCAGGAGAGTCCGGACGATGATCTTCGGCTCTAACCACCTCTGGGCTCGGGCAGCCAGGAAGAGCGAGACGACAACAAGGGCCACTACGAGAATTACGATGGTTCCCGAGAGCTCATTCACGTACCGAAACTTGAAACGATTTGCCATCAAGTCTCCTCAGCGACTACATTCATCCGAGAGCCGAACATGGTGCATTTCAGGGTCGGGTGAATGCCCGCGTCATTCCAGACGCGAGGTTCGCTCGTTGTCCAGAGCACTGCACTGCCTCTCTCTCGGGCAGCTCGAAGAGCGTTGATGAGAGGAGGCATAATCCCCGGAAAGAGGTTTCGCGTCGGCCGCTCCAGGATGATGAGAACGGGATTTCCGATAAAAGCACGGACAAACACGGCGAGATTAAGATCCTGCTGGTGCATCCTTGATACGGGTCCCCTGGGTAACCCTGGAAGGCCGAACAGATCTGCCAGGTTCGCGGCTTCTTCCTCGATATCCTCGTCTGGCCGTGTTGAGTGATGTCGTTGCGCGAGCATGATATTTTCGTCTGCATCCAAGTCGCTGATCCACGCCTTGCTCTCAAAAACCCTGCCGATTTTCCCTCGCTGCGCCGCCGTATGATCTGGAGACATCTCGCGCCAGTCCTCGCCAAGAAACCTGACCACTCCCTGACTCGGCGCCAAGATCCCTCCAGCCACATCTCCTATTGGAAGCCGGAAGTGCCCCCGTTCCAGCCTGATGAGAATGAGGTCTCCGGGAGCGAGGGTAAAACTGACACCCCAAATCCGTGCGTCGTAAAAAGGCTCGGGCTCGGTCGTAACATTCTGAAACTCAAGAACAGCCGTATTTCCCCCGCTAACTTTGTCCCCCATCCTTTACATCCTTCCGAGGACTTTCACGTAACTTCGGACCCCTCACTATCCTTCATCCATCATAGCATGATCAAGTTTAAAATGTAAGAATGGAAAATCTTACTAATCCTTCCTGAACCATGTCGGACCGAGCCTGATATCCCGGAAGGCACTCGCATTGAGGGTCAGATTTTCAATGAGAAAGGGAAAAAACGAACTCCCTTTGACCAACTCACAGGTAGGTTAGGAACGAGACCAGAGCGGTTGTGACGAAGAGAGTCCTTATAGAACGCGCCAGAGCACGCCTGGTCGCTGTTGGGACCTCAGTGACAGATGAAACGACCCGAAGCCCCTCAGTACAACAGATCGCGCCCGTTAGCAATGCGGGGATAATGACTTTTGCCATGAAGTTGATTACGTCGGTCGGACTGACAGAGCTTAGGATGCTTTGGACAAAGGTGCCGGGATCGCTGATATCCGGGTTCAGCAAGAGGCCGCATAGGTAGCCGCTCGCGAAGGAAACGACGATAAAAATGAAGCTGAAAAAGAAAACCGATACCGTCAGACTGAGAACCCGAGGCATAACCAGGTAGATGAAGGGATCGAGTCCCTGTGCTTCCAACACACGAACCTCACCTGAAATCTTCATATTCCCCAATTCCGCGGTAAAGGCCGTCCCATTGCGACCGATGGCGAGGAAATTCGTAACAACGGGAACGGCCTCTCGAATCAACACGGTCACGAGCAAAGGCCCCAACAACCGTGATTGGCCGATTTTCTGTAACCAGACCAGTATCTGGGCTACGACGGATATTCCCACAGCACTGGCCACATAGGAAACAAACAAGGTCGAGTCCAATCCGACAGCGGAAAGCTGACGGGAAAATTCGGCACGAACGCTTCGTGTCCAGTACCGCGGCCTGGGGCTTAAGGACAACACGCTCCAGGTGACTCCGGTCAGATACCGGAGTTCTTCCCACCCTTTCAGCGCATACCGGCCAGCACGAGCAATGACATTCATGGGAAACTCCATTCCCCGGCCGAGCGGGGGGGGCATCCTCGGTGGCGGTTCAGGCCCTGTGAGGATGGTAACGCAATTCTCCCTTAGATCGGGGGATAAGGCCCGTTTTCGGATGAAAGAGGTGCTCGGCCATCGGCTCGCTTTTTTCGTGCTTGAACTCCTCTGGTCGGCGATTTCATGAGGGATACCGGCCCCGTCATTTCCTCCCCGTGAGTAGATAGGTCCGAACGGGGCCCTTTCCCTTAACATAGAATTCACCCCGCTCCTCCAGCAGGTACTTATCCCGCAATTGCTCGTATGTCGCAGCCGTTACCTGAATACAGCCGGGCAACCCGTGGGATTCCATCTGGGCCGCAATATTGACTGTTTCACCCCAGAGGTCGTAGGCCAACTTGGCGGTTCCGATGACCCCCGCAACTACGGGGCCAGTGTGGATACCAATGCGTAACTGCAGCGGGTCCCCGGTCCCCGTGTCGAACTTTACCATTTCCTCCTGCATGGAAAAGGCCATTTCTGCGATCGTCTCCGCGTGATCCTCCAGTGGAACGGGGACGCCACCGACCACCATGTATGCGTCCCCGATGGTCTTGATCTTTTCCAGGCAGTACTGGTCGGCCAGCCGATCAAATGCCGAGAATACTCGCCCCAGTAATTCGACTACTTCGACCGGCGTTTTTTGAGCAGTGAAATTTGAAAAATCATTGATATCGGCAAAAAGAATAGTAGCCTCCGGAAAGCTATCGGCAATGATGCCCGTTTCCCGTTTCAGGCGATCAGCAATAAACCTGGGAAAGATGCTAAGCAGCAGACGTTCGGACTTTTCCTTCTCGGCTGAAAGCTGCTGATTCTTTTCACTGAGCTCCTGTTCCAAATTGATAATTCGCTGCCCGGCTCGGATTCGAGCGAGGAGCTCCCCTCTGTCATACGGCTTTGTAACGTAATCATCCGCCCCCGCATCCATCGCTTTGACAAGATCCTCCTTCGCGTCCTTTGAGGTCACGATGATAACGTAAGTATATCCCGGAGCCTCCTTCTCCCTTATTCTCTCACAGAGTTCGACCCCGCCCATGTGAGGCATGAGCCAGTCCGTTATTACCAGACGAATGTCCTCTCTTTGAAGGACCCCCCAGGCCGCACGCCCGTCATCGGCAGCTATGACTTCAAACTTCTCCTTCTCCAAAATCCGCTTAAGGAGTCTCTGAGAACCCTTGTCATCCTCTGCTATGAGAACGCGCATAATCAATATTCCCCTCAGGCATCCTTTATCCGCCTCAAAAACGTAAGCCCGGTATTGTCCGGTAAGATGAAGACCGAGGTGCTCATTTTATCGAGGAGAATGAAACCCCAGTAATACCTCCTAGGTGGATTCAAAAACGACCTCTATACGTTCCAGATAAACTGAGAGTTCATTTACCCACTTTCTGATCTCCGCTGAGTTCCCCTCTTTGGCAGCCCCTTCCAGGTGTCTTCCGATGTCAGTGATAGTGTCAAACCCATAACCCCCGCCAGCGCCTTTCATGCTGTGGCCGAGCACACGAATGGTCTCGTAATCAGTCTTCTCCAAAGCATCAATGATGGATTTGACGTCTTGACGCCTGTTCTCAAGGAACCCAGGTATGAGATCCTCGAGATCAGCATCCACGTGAACGATGATCTTCTCACCCGGCTTAACATCACTCCCCCGTATCATACATCCTCCCCGTTTTCAGCCCAGATGAGTGTATCGATTAAGCTCAAATGATCAGTCCGAATCAGATTTAGCCTTACCGAATTTGTCGATCGTCCCCATGAGCATTGTCTTCTTTATCGGCTTGGTCAGATGGGCGGTACATCCTGCATCGAGGCTTTTTTGTTCATCCTCTTTAAGCGCATAGGCAGTCAGTGCAATGATAGGCGTTTGATCTACCTGATTCTCCGATTCCCATTTTCTGATTTTTCGCGTAGCGGTGTAGCCATCCATTACCGGCATCTGCATATCCATGAGCACCAGATCGTATTTCCCGGATACGAATTTTTCAACAGCGATCTCACCGTTTTCAGCGATGTCTATCTGATATGGTGTCCTTCTTAGATAAGCCTGAACCAGCAAACGGTTATCTCTGGAGTCATCGACGAGCAGGATACGCAAAGGGAGGAAGATTTCCTCCCCTGCCGGGACTCCGACCGCCGGTACCTCCTTGACAGGCACCTTCCTCTTAACCGTAACCCTGATAATGGCCTCTCTCAGATCATTTTTCTTGATCGGTTTAACCAAGTAATCTGATATCCCCAATTGACGTGACCGAGTAATATCCCCACTCCGATTGTCCGAGGTCAGCATCATCAAGGTTATCTCCGAAAGACCCATGGTGTTTTTGATGTATTCGGCTACTCCGAATCCGTCCATGCCAGGCATGCGGCAGTCAAGCAATACCAATTGATAGGGCTCGGATGTTTTTTGGGCACGTTCGATTTCCGCGATTCCATGCTTACCATCTTCGGCCTCTGTTACCAAAACACCCCATGCTGAAAGCATCTCCCGTAGAATCATTCGATTTGTCGGGTTGTCATCGATTATCAGAGCCTTTAGGCCTCTTAAATCCCTGGGTATCGGTTGAACAGGTTCTTCCCGCTGAGGCTGCGTGTCGAAATGTGCCGTGAAGGAAAAGGTACTTCCCTGGTCCGCTTTACTCTCTACCCAAATACGTCCGCCCATCAGCTCCACCAATCGCTTTGAAATGGTCAAGCCAAGGCCAGTACCACCATATTTTCGGGTGGTAGACGTGTCGGCCTGGGCGAACCTGTCAAAGATAGAATCGAACTTGTCCCGGGAGATTCCGATCCCGGTATCGCTCACGGAGATTAGCAACGTCACCTCCGATTCTTGATGCTCTCTATCTGATGGGTTCTTAACACCCTTGCCTGATCGGGCATTTGCCGATCCCGAATCCGCAACCATAACCGTAACGACCACCTCACCTTTCTCCGTGAACTTGATGGCATTGCCAACCAGATTCACGAGAATTTGACGTAATCGGCTTGGGTCCCCCACGAGGCCCGCTGGCACATCGGGCATAATGGAGCACGTGAGCTCAAGACCTTTTTCGTGGGCGCGGAGAGCCATAACCTCACATGTTTTCTCCATGAGTTCTTCAAGATCAAAAACCACCTTCTCGAGCTCGATCTTTCCGGCTTCCACCTTGGAAATATCGAGAATGTCATTGATAATGCTTAAAAGGTTCTCTCCAGCTGAACGGAATATATGGACATATTCCTGCTGCTCCGGGTTCAATGGGGACTCCCACAGGAGTTCAGCCATCCCGATGATGGCGTTCATCGGCGTTCGGATTTCATGGCTCATGCTGGCGAGAAATTCGCTCTTAGCCCGACTGGCAACCTCAGCCTCTTCCTTGGCAGCCATCAGATCCGCCTCCACTTGGATGCGGTTAATTCCCAGGGCAATTTCCGTGGCCACTGACCCCAGTGCATTGAGCGTTGTTGCAGGCAGTGGACTCCGCGCGAACATCGCCATGACGCCCACCAGGCGATCCTTAACGGTGAGCGGATATCCCGCAAAAGCCACCATACCCTCCCGCCCGGCCCATTCCTTGTCACTCACACGCGGGTCATTCTGGACATCATCGGTCAGGTGAGGCTCTCTTTCTTGGGCGATAAGACCGATTTTCAATCTTCCAACCGGTACCCGGCTATGCGCGCCGTCCAGATGAGTATACATGCCGGCGCTGGCTTTCAATTCGAGTACCTGCTCCTCTTCTTTCAGGATCCAGATCCGCGCGAAAGCCGCGTCAAGATTTTTTACGATCGACTGTGCGCAGCCGCCGAGCATAACATGAAGATCATCGCGCTCCGTGATTGCCTTTCCTATCTCTGCGCCCAAAGCAAGGAGTCTCGTTCGCTCCTGAATCTGAATTTCCGCCCGTTTGCGCTCAGTAATATCGCGGAGGATTCCGGTGAACAAACGCCTACCCCCCAGTCGCACTTCGCTCACGGAGAGGTCAAGTGGAAAAGCAGTCCCGTCCTTGCGTCGTCCGGCAACCTCCCGCCCGATCCCGATTATCTTGGCCTTGCCAGTGTGCAGATAATTCTTGATGTATTCATCATGATGGCTATGGTACGGTTCGGGTTGCAACATGTTTACGTTGTTGCCCACGACCTCCGGCGCAGTGTATCCAAAAATGCGCTCCGCCGCCGGATTGAACGACTGAACGATACCATCCTCGTTGATGCTGATGATGCCGTCGACTACGTTATTCAATATTGCGCGGTGCCGGACCTCACTTTCACTCAGAGCGACTTGTACCCGCGTGCGTTCGACGATTTCTTGTTCAAGCTGACCTACCGTGACCTTCTCCTCCCGATACGTTTGTATATAATCCAAACACAATCCGCCAAATGGCACCAGATAAGCCATGATTTTGAGAAAATGGGCGATGTTAAAATCGTTGTCGAAGAGACCGGTGGAACCAAAAGCCATGTGAAGTTGGGTGGCCACCTGGGGAAGGATGCTGAGGATCAACGCATGGGAAAGTAGTCCGGGTGCAGATTTATGGAAACGGGGGAATAGGAAGACTCCGGCAAAAATAAACAAAGCAAGTGGAGCGACATCGTAAGGCCGGGTAATTAGGGAAGCGGGAAACGTAGTTTGGGGAAGCCTGTCACTGATAGCACTGTAATGGATAATTCCATAAGCAACAGATCCAAAGATCAGGCTTATGGTTATGATAAAGCGGAGATCCCCTATCCCCTCCCTCTTTTTCCGGAGCATTAAAATGCTTACGCCGGCAATCAGGATGAGGGCGCTAAAAAGTCGGGAAATCGCCCATGTAAAGGGAACCAGATCTCGGTTATCGGCCACGGCCTCGATCAGTCGATCCGCTGCCAGGGTATGAAAGGCGTCCATAACCCCAGCGAAAAAGAGGGTTACGCCAATTAAGGGGGTAACAACGTCACGCTTGATTTTGAAATGCACAAAAGCCAGGATGACCGTAAAGATCGCTGTACAGAAGGCACTCCACTCCAGAATCGTATGGGAAAGACTCCCCCCCAGCGTGCGATGCAGGGCATCTTCCAAATCGTGGGGCTTCATCCTGGCCGCAGCGGACAAATCCAAGGCGGGCCCCTCTGAGCCGAAATCTACGCCGAGGAGATTAAGGAAGAACGGCAGTACGCAGATTAAAACTACCGCCCACATCATTGATTTGGGGATCCTGGCTTCTCGCAGGTCATTATTAGTTGAGTGATTCATCCTGTGCCCCTCGGCGTTCACCTCGTTCTCTTATCCGAAGGTTTATACCACCTCAATATTCCACGGATAACATTCAAACGTAATCGCATTCCCGAACCCTTGATCCCAATTTTTCAAAGGTTGGTTTGTTACCTGTTGGAAATTCTCTATTTTGAAGCTCAAAACAAAAAAGCTCCAAGCACATGCACCTTACACGCAATGCTTGGAACTCGCGTAGGATCCATAGAGGTTTCCCGTAGCTCTATGAACGGTTTGAATATGATAAAAAACATTAAAACATAAATTCTCAAACCTTGTCAAATTGTTACATCGCCTGTTTCCCAGCTAAATGTCCATCGGACTTTTGACATAAGATAGGGAGGGCACTGGGACGGTAAGATAGAGAATAGAACGACGCTAACGCTCCTTCCACTGGGGCTTCCTCTTATTGAGAAAGGCGTCCACTCCTTCCTTGGCATCCTCAGTCGTGCATAGCTCGGCCATCATTGCATTCATGTATCCCAGCGCCGTGACGTATTCCATGTCTGCCATCGTATAGAAGGCGCGCTTCCCCATCTGAAGGGCGAGAGGGCTCTTCGCGGCCAGGTCATTGGCCAACTCCATGGCCGCCTCATCCAGGTTCTCCGGAGGAACGACCTTGTTAACGAGTCCAATCCGCTCAGCCTCTCGAGCATCGATCATCGTGCCGGTTAATAACATCTCCAGGGCCTTTTTCCGGCCCACACATCGCGACAGGGGAACCGCCGGCCCCATGCAAAAAAGCCCCACGTTGATGGCCGTCGTCCCAATCCGAGTTCCCTCGGCCGCAATGGCCAGATCGCAGGCGGCAAGCAAACCTGTCCCGTTTGCAACGGCATAGCCCTGCACGGCCGCAATTACCGGCTTCCCCATGGCGGCAATGGTGATGGTCATCTTTTCCATCCACGCTATCCACTCACGATACTCCAAAAGCGTTTTTCCCGAAAACTCCGTGATATCAATTCCAGCGGAAAAAGACTTTCCCGCTCCCTTGACAATAACGGCGCGTATTCTCCCGTCTTTCTCCAATTCTTCGAGGGCGACATTTAACTCCTTGGCAAGGGCTGTGCTGAAGGTATTCATATGATCAGGCCGATTGAGTACAATGAGACCGACTCGGCCCTTCTTTTCAACGACAACGGTTTGGTATTTCATATCGTCCCTCCAAACAAATCAGATGACGAGATGCCTCAGAATGTTGTTGTAATTCATGGTGGAGATTATGTGAGGAACTGCCTTCTTACATGGGATCTTCTCAGGGCACAAATCCAATAACGCCAACGACTACTCTATAGTGTGGCCTCCGTCGACAACCACTATCGATCCCGTCATAAAACTTGAGGCATCGGAGGCCAATAACAGGGTGACACCCCGGATCTCCTTCGGTTCCGCAGCTCTGCGCATGGGTATTTTGTCGATGACCTTCTGGCCCCGAGGTGTCTTGAGGAATTCCCGGTTCAAATCAGTCGAAAAGTATCCCGGACAGAGGACATTCACCTGGATATTATACCTCGCCCACTCCAGGGCCAGCGATTTGGTGAACTGGATCATCCCAGCCTTGCTGGCACAGTAAGGGCTGTTGTACGCCACCCCGATAAGACCCATCGTGGAGGAGATATTGATGATCTTCCCGTAACGATTCTCGATCATATGCTTCCCGACCGCCTTTGTGCAGAAGACATGGCCCCTGAGATTTACCTCCATGACCCGGTCCCAGGTTTGTGGCGTCATTTCGATAACCGCCTTCTCCCCTGCGATCCCCGCATTGTTGATCAGGATATCGATGCAGCCGAAGGTCTTTGCCGCACCATCAACGGCCTTTTCGATATCGTCGATATTCGAAATATCCATGGGACAGACCAGGGCTTCCCTTCCCATCTTCCCAATGGTTTGGGCTGTCTCCTCCAGGGGCGCAACGGTCCGAGAAGCTAGGGCCACGTCGGCCCCTGCCTCGGCCAAGGCCAGGGCCATCTCTCGGCCCAACCCTCGACTGGCCCCCGACACAAAGGCCTTCTTCCCGTGCATGGAGAATATCTCAAGCATGTTTGGTACTCCTTCACGGCAAGCATCACATGGGGTAAAGAATCAATGCAAGCCCGTTGGCTTTCCCTTTTCCAGGCTTTTCGTCTTTTCCATAGCCCACTTTGATCCGTAGGAGGCTACGGACAAAATCCACGCCGAATCATCTGGATACCTGACAAACTCTTGTATCAAAATCTCACCTTCTGTAAGAGGGTAACGGACCGAGGATATACCGTGAAAACAATAATCCGCCGTAGTAAAGTAGCTGGGGATGAATGAGGCGCTCCCCTCCAAATACCTCGTGTCGGACGAGCCGAGAAAAGGAAAATGCCTAATCCGGTGAACCTATAGACGGGTCACGAGATTAGGCATTCCCAATGCTCATTCAGTGCGAACATCTATCCAGAAGTTCCCTACAAAGCCTCGGGTGCACAGAGGTTTGCCTCGTTTGTGGCAGTTCGGCCACAGTTCTTGCAGACGAACTGGGGGTTTCTTACCAGGTTTTTGTAGTCCGCGAAATTCTCCTTGATGTACCCCGTGTTCTGCAAGAGACAGAGATGCTCTTCATGCCCTGGGTGGGGCATTTTAACCTCGGCCATTCTTGCCACCTCCTTCCTGTAATGAGGATATGCTCTTTGTACAAAGATAGCAGAATGGCAGTGAGATGTTCAAGGGAAATACCGATTTGTACCTGAAGGAGATATTTCCCTGGCCCATCGGGCCATGACCAAACCGGAATGCAGTCGGGAAAGATACTGTCCTGTATGAATTCCGAAACAGCAGTGCTATCCTTGGCCGGCTTTGCCCACGGGGCCTTGAGATGTGGGGGATACTGGTGCATCCTAAAGGGGTTGGAGCGTGGTGATGCAATGCAAACTGAGCTACGGATAGGCCCTCGTTGCCGAGGATTTCAATCCGGACAGTTCTCCTTTTCACGACGGGCAACAGCGCGGATAAGATCGGTGCTCGAGTGAGTTTTGGGATCGCCGACGATGGCGATACGTCCCCCGTATGAGAGGACGGTTTCCCTTTCGGGTACCGTTTCCTCCGTGTAATCCGTCCCCTTGGCGTGGACATGAGGCTTGAACATCAGGAGGAGACGATCCACCCTCTCCTCGGAGAAAAGGGTGACGAAATCCACACACTCCAGGGCTTCGAGAATCTCTACGCGCTCCGACTCGGGCATTATTGGACGTCCTGCCAGTTTCAACCTCTTCATGGATGCGTCGTCATTGACGGCAACAATCAGGACATCGCCTTCCTCTTTGGCCTCCTTGAGACAACGGATGTGGCCTACATGAAGCACATCAAAACATCCGTTGGTCATAACGATACGCTTCCCCTGAGATTTGAATTGGTTAACGATATGCAACAGGGCTTCCGGATCCCTGATAAATTTCCTCTTTCCCTTCATGAAATCTTGAAAGCTCCTCAAGGATACTCGCCGATCACCTCTTGATTTCGTGCTCTTGTTCAATCACGTGAATCAATTCCTCCGGTGAGGCCGTTGCCGTACCACTTTTCATGACTACCACTGCTCCAGCATAGTTGGATAGTCGAGCCGCCTCGTAATAAGAGGCCCCTGCGGCCAGGGAGGAGGTAAAGACCGCTGTTACGGTATCGCCTGCCCCTGTCACATCGGTGATATCGTCACTGCCGCAGATGGGAATCTCCGATGCACCGCCTGACCTTTCCACCAGAACCATCCCCTTGTTTCCCCTCGTAATCAGGACGGCCTCCAGGTCGAGGTCTTCAACGAGCCTTTTCCCCACCTTGATGGCATCCTGGCCGCTTGTAATGCTGACTTGCGAAATGGCTTCGGCCTCAGACTCATTGGGAGTAATGGCAGTGAAACCTGAGAAGAGGTGGAGACGGTACCTGGAATCCACAACCACCTTCTTTTTCGCGGCAATGGCCTTGAGTTTCTCGAGCAGGGCTGGCGTGATCAAATCATATCCATAATCCGATACAATCAGGGCATCGACCTGCTTTGCGATACGGTCCAGACATACCAGTATCCGGCTTTCAACCTTTTCGGGGAGAGACTCTCTTATCTCGCGATCGATACGAATCACCTGTTGCTTAGAGGTGTGATCATCCCCAGCCATAATGCGGGTTTTTGTAATAGTGGTGCGACCATCCACTACTATGATGCCCTCCCTATCGATATTCATCATGGAAAGCCCATCCAGGAGAGATCTCCCTGGCTCATCATTACCAATGACCACGAGGGGAAATATCCGGACACCCAACCGCGAGAGATTATGAATGGTGTTCCCCGCACTACCGGGGAGAATTCTCTCGCCGTCATGCCGGACGACCAAAACGGGGGCCTCTCGGGAGAGCCTGAAGGGTTTACCATAGATATAGATGTCCGCCACGATATCGCCAATGACGGCAATTTTCACCTCCTTGTAACGGCCGATTATCTCCTTAAATCTTCCGATGGGTACTTCCATTGGGACCTGCCCGCGGGAAAAATCAAATGTTCAATCCCGAGCCCGGGGTTTCACGAATTGATCAAGCAGCCACTCGCTGGCCTGAATGACCTTTTCGGGCGTAATTGCTGTCATGCAACGGTGTTCGCGGGGACAGACCTTCAGATGACAGGGACTGCAGTCAAGATCCTCCCTCAGAACAATGGTCTTCTCAAGATTGAAATTGGTGTATCGCGGATCCGTGGGGCCCATGATGACAACGACGGGCTTGTCAAAGGCGACAGCGAAATGCCGAGGACCTGTGTCATTCGTGATGACCAAGGAGCTGGATTGGATGATGGCCATCAGGATGTCCAGGGGAACAATTGGGTCGGCCAAAACAATGGGTCCTTTTACCATTCTGGCCTCAATATCCCTCGCAATCTGTATTTCTTCCGGACCCGGAACGATCACTAAATCACACCCATAGACCTCGATCAGGTGATCGGCCACCTGGGCAAAATATGCTGGCTTCCAGCATTTTGAGGAGCCGTAGGCTGCACCGGGAATCATAACAATGGTCATCCTTCTTCCATTAAGGCCACATCCCTTTAGCACATCCTGGGCCTTCTGCTGTGTGGCGGCTGAGACAAAAAGCTCAGGAGCCAGAGCCAACCGTGGGCATTCCAGCCAATCGGTGATCCTCAGGTAGTATTCCACCATGGGAACAGGTACAATTTTGGAACCCCGTCGTACCGGCTTTATCGGATCAGTAAGCATCCAACCCCTCCCATCCCGGCTGTATCCAACACGGCGTTCGATACCCGCCAGAAAGGCAATCAACGCCGAGCTAAAGGAATTGGGGAAAATAACGGCCAAATCGAAGTGCTTTCGTCTTAGTCGCATCGCCCACGAAAGGATCCCGCGCATTCCCTGATCCCTCTCTCTATCGTCATATTCAAGAATCTCGTCGCAGTACGGGAAATGCTCAATTACCTTTTTGCCGTATGGCTTTACCAAAAGGACGACATGAGACCGCTCAAATCGTCCCCGGATCGCCTTGATGGCGGGAGTGGCCATTACCAGGTCACCCACCCAGTTGGGGCACCGGATGAGGATCTTTTGGGGATAGCGTTCATTCATTGGTCGAACCAATCGCTCCGAACCCCCATGAAGTCATTGTACCTAATGGCGTAGTGTTCTCTACCCGCTTTTGTGAGGAAGCCCGAAATCTCCTGATCCGTGGACCGGATCGTACCCCTGACCTTTTCCCAGGCCGTCCGATCCATGCTGTCAATTTCCCGCACCAATCCGCGGTAAATAGTCGAAGACGAATGATTGCTCTGAGCATTGACATACCATGGAAAGGCCCTCGCCAGCTTGTCTATCACGAGATTATGGGATTCTCCAAAATCCAAGCACGACTCCTCGGTGAAGTTGGTGAGGGTCCGCATCTTTTGGAAATCAATGAGACCTTTTTGTTTGGCCATTTCGTGAGCTACTGTCCCCGGATACGGGAAAAAGACCGACCATCGAAACCGCCCAGGGCGTATCGTCGTCAACAAATCTACCGTAGCAAAAATCTCCTCTGGTCTTTCATCGGGGAGCCCAACCATCACAAAGGCCGAGGTGTGAAGCTGATGTTCGTGGGCTATCCTGAACGCCTTTACAACGGCGTGGTTGCTCATGTGCCGATTAAGGACTTCTCTTCGAATCCTTTCGCTACCGCTTTCAAGCCCAAACTTGACAATGCAACAGTTGGCCCTCTTGAGGCTCCGGGCGGTGGCGTGGTCAAAGACCTTAACGTGGGCGTTGCACACAAAGGGAACACCAATCCGTTTCTCATAGGCCGCGCAGAATTCTTGAACGTAATCCCGATCAAGGGTGAAAAGATCGTCATCAAAGATAAACACCTTAATGCCCCTATAGTGACCAAGGAGGTACTCCAGCTCACCTATCACTTCCTCGACCGAGTGATGTCGAAGGTATCGCAATCGAGAGACAGGAAGGCCAGTATCCTTACGATAAATATCGACCAGCTTATGATTGAAGCAGTAAGTGCACCGGAAAGGACAGCCCCGGGAGGCCATGATGCCCACCCACCCGTCCTTGGCATCAATCATTTTTTGAAAATCGAAGATCTCGTAGTCTTTGGGGGGAAGTTTTTCAAGGGGGATAAAGGGACGAACTCTGTTGCTGATAACTCTCCCATCCCTCTTCAACCACATGTTTTGGATCTTGGCCGTTTCCCCGTGCTCATCCAGCGCACTGACCAGTTCCAAAAGGGCCTCCTCCCCTTCTCCCAAACAGACGTAGTCGAAGATACCCGTTTCCAGAACTTCGCCGGGCGCCATGGTTGCATGGATGCCCCCACATACGAAGGGAGCTTGGGTGTGGCCTCGAATGGCCTGCGCTATCTCCGCAGCGTACTGAAATTGATTGCTCACCACGGAGAAGCCAACGAGATCCGGAGAGAATGCCTTAACATCGCTGATGATTCTTTCAAGGTTGAAGGGATAACCCAGTCCTTCATTGATGTTAAGGAGCCGCGTGACATGGCCGTGACGGCGGAGGACTGCTGAAAGGAAAGCAACGCCGTAATTGAATCCAATTTGTGCATTCAGATTGGGATAGATAAAGAGAACATGCATCTACCACCCCTCGGTTGACAACCAATGATATCACGACTCAGCGAGATATTTCAATAAACCGGCTCAGGAATAACAACCAAAAACAAATTCGATAAGCAGGCTTACGAACGCGACCGAGCCTGAGGGAAAGGTTTCCCTATCGTGGCATGGTGAGGATCTCCCTCACCTTCAGGTCGAAAAACCGATTTTGATTGGCTGCCCGTATGACAATGGCCGAATCCGCGCCCTTACCCCTCCCCGCAATGGAGATGATATCCTCATCCACCGGGATTGCCCCGGCATCGGCAGCCATGATAGCACACTCAACGGCAGCCTTTATCCCTTGAGAGAACCTACGAAAGGCCTCGGCAACCATCTCCAGCAGGTTGATACCCCCAAATTTAGTCCGATAGGATCTTGATATGCTGCTCAGGGCGTGGGTTGCAGTAACCACCCTGCATCCCGCCTCCGTTAAACGGGCCCTGTCCTCCTCCTTGAGCTCATTTTCTCCCGGGTCTGAATATCCCGTGTGGTGGGTGACCACTACCAACTGACCTCTGTAACCCAGCTCATCGCACCGGTCCCTCAGCTGGAAAGCCGTCCTTCCACTGGTCGAAGCCACGACGATGTATTCAATTCCAAGCTGTTGAGCCCGCTCAACAGCGGCTCTGGTGGTCTTCTCCGTGTTCCGGGGACCGGCCACGGAAAACGAGTAGGTATGAAGGATCTCCTCTGCCATCTTTCCGTCCTCCCATTATCTTCATTCAACTTCGCCTTCTAAATCCCAGTTGCTTCCTTTTTCCCCATAGCAGGTCAATGATAAAGGAGAGCTCGCCATTTTTCAGGAGATACGAAATGGAGATATATGTGAGCACCCCCGCCGCAATCCCAGCCACTAGGAAGAGAACCTTCTCACCCCAGTAACCCGGACTCACCCAAGATGTCTTGCCGGCTACCCAAGAGGCAACCCATCCCATAATGCCACTCGCAAAAACCACCTGAGCGAGGGATCTGAGAATGCGGCCCCATTCGATCTTCCCTATCCTCCTCTTCAACCAGATGAGAAGCAGGAAGACGTACGTCATCGAGGCGAGGGAGTTGGCCAGGGCGAGCCCCGCATGTTTCATTGGGCCCATGAGGACGAGGCTCAATCCTATATTGGCGAACAGGGATACCACTGCCATCTTCACGGGAGTCTTGGTGTCCTGGACGGCATAGAAAGCCGGTGCAAGGATCCTCACTCCCGCGATGGCCCATAGTCCAATTGCGAAATAGAAAAGGGCCCGGGCAGCCATGAGGGTATCATCGTAATCGAAGGCCCCATGCTGAAAGAGGAGATGGATAATGGGAATCCTCAATATGATAAGGCCCACCATGGCCGGAACCGCAACAAACAGTACCAGCCTCACCGAGAAACAGATGGCGTCCCGAAATTCCTCCATCTTCCCCTCGGAGACAAATTGCGAAAAACTGGGCAAGGCAGCTGTCCCCAGGGCAATCACGAAGACACCCAGGGGAAACTCGATCAAGCGATATGCGTAGTAGAGGTATGATATGGAGCCTTCCAGGAGGAAGGAGGCTATTATGTTTCCCACCAAGACATTAATCTGGGCAACGCCTTGGCCGAGCACCGCGGGACCCATCAGTAAACAGATCCGTTTGATGGCCGGGTGGAAGAAACGGAAGCTGAACCGGAACATCACCTCCTTGTTGATCAAGAAGGGAATCTGGAATGCGAGCTGCACCACCCCCCCGAACAAGACACCGATTGCCAGCGAGACTATGGGTTCTGCTAATCGATGGAAGAGGAGAAATGCGGAGACCATCATCGAAAGGTTGAGCAGGGTGGGTGCCAGGGCGGGTGCAACGAAATGACGGTGGGCGTTGAGAATGCCCATGGCCAAGGCGACCAAACCGATAAAGAACAAGTAGGGGAAGACGATCCGAAGCATGAAGATCGTCAACTCGATCTTTTTCGGATCATCGAAACCCGGAGCTAACAGCGCGGTGATCTGGGGGGCGAAGACGATTCCCAATATCGTTAAGGCCATCAATACCGCGGAGGCCAGCGTGAAAGCTACATCTACGAGCTCCTGGGATTCCTCTTTCGTCCGGTGGACAAGGTATTCGGTATAAACCGGAAGGAAGGAAACGGTCATCGATCCCTCACCAAAAAGCCTCCTCAAGGTATTGGGGATCCTAAAGGCGACGAAGAAGGCATCGGTGGCCAAACCTGCTCCGAAGAAATATGCGATCACCATATCCCGGGCATATCCCAGGATGCGACTGAGCAAGGTAGCCGAACCCACCACCCCCGCTGCTCTCGCTATCCTATCGTGCTCCATCCCGCTCATAGAAAGGACCCTTGACATCCATTGCATAAAATGATTATATTAGAGATTCTTATGACGCTCATCCGTGCAGGTAGTTGAGAAAGGTTCCATCCTCCTGAGGGAGGTGATGATTTGGCGACGCATAAGTCAGCCCTCAAAAGGCAGAAGCAGGACGAAAAGAGGAACCGGAGAAATGTGCACACTCGATCCACCTTGAAAACGTTGATCAAAAGGGTAAGCTTGGCGGTGGAGGCCAAGGATATCGAAAAGGCAAAAAACGCCTTAGCCGAGGCCATACGCGCTATCGACAAAGCCAAATCCAAGGGGGTGATCCACAGAAATACCGCCTCCAGAAAGGTCTCACGACTCAAGAAACGGGTCAACTCCCTCCAACCCTCTCAGTGACAGAGATCAACCACCATTTTCTCCAAAAGGAGTCCTTTCGATAAGGTCGTCGTCTTCATGGCCAGGTCAGTCTGAAGAAACCGGCGAAATCCCTCCTGAAGGTTATCCTCGCTGAAATAGGCGGTCTGTTCCAGGATGGACTCCAAATAAAAATGGTGGAGCTTGAGCCTTCTTCCCAATTCCTCCTTTTCAATCCCCTTTGATACCAGGTGCTGCGCCTTCCAAATCAACCGAAATTGGCGAGCGATCATATTGAGAATCCTGAGATGGGCTTCTCCGGCCTGCAACATCCCTCTCAAAATCCGCAATGCCTCAAGGGGATTCCTCATTCCAATGGCATCGGTCAACTCGAAGATCGTCCGCGTCTTCACCTCCGATACGAGCTCCTCAACATCCCCCAACTCGATGACGGGCTTTTCCCCCACATAGACCACGGCCTTTTCAATCTCGTTATGGAGGTCTCGAAGTCGGTTTCCCACCATATCTTTGAGATATTCCGCCGCCTCTCTTGTCATTCCCTTCCCGTGCGCTTGGGCCTCCCGCTTGACCCACCCGATCAATTGCCCGGCAAAAAAGGATTTAATCTGGATCACCGCCCCCACCGCTCTTATTTTGGGGAAGAACTGCTTCCATGGCCCACCAGTATCCCCCCAAAGAACGAGGCATGTGGAGGGAGAGGGCTTCTCTATGTAAGGTAGGAATTGATCCACCTCGCCCGGGGCAAAGCGATCCGCCTCCTTGACCAGAATGAACCGCCATGGGTTCAACATGGGTACTATCCGCGCGGTATCCACAATCCTTGATGCTCCGATCTCCCCAGCCCAGTAGACATCTCTATTAAACTCCTGAAGATGAGCTGGAATAATCTTTTTGCGAAGTCCCTCGATCCCTTTCTCGATAAGGTAGGGCTCGTCCCCGAACAGGTAAAGGACACGGGGGACTTCCCCTTTATTCAATCCCTTATCCAACGCGAAGAGATCCATCATCTAACCTCGTATTGGGGGCTTCCTCGATGAGCCCTGGACGATCAAAACCCTTCAAACAATCTCCGACGAATTCTCCTTGCCAATTCCCTGGCGATCTTCTGAATTGCCCTCTCTTTTTCCGCCTCGGTGAGCAGAACGTCCGAGGAAACCCTGTAGACATCCGATTCCCTGAGGCCCTTTTTGCTCCAAAGGACTTCTCCCTTCCCATTCCGTTTCAGGAATACGTCCAGGGCAACCCATGTTCGGTACTCCGACACCACCCCCGACGGGTCATATGCCACGGATGAGATGGCAAATGATGTGACCGTTCCTTCCATGATAGCATCGGCTTCATCTTCGCCGACAACCTTTACCCGTCTGTCCTTGATCAACTCCCTCAATAGGGCATTCGTGACGGTGGTCTCGATGCCAGCTTCATATGTCTCATTGATAAAGGTCGGAATAGCAATGGATCGAATTCCCGGGGATGGGCCAAACCCTTCTCCTCCAAATCGATACCCACAGCCCGTCACCACTAAGAGAAAGATGATGATGGAAAAGTGGAAATGGCTTTGGATTGGTTTCATCGCGGGAATGGTCTTGAGAAAAGATACACCCTTTCTCCGAGACAAACAAAAGGAAACGGATCAAGCGCAGACAATATTGATCAATTTTTTGGGCACGAGTATGATCCTCTGAATGGCCTTATCATGGAGGAGCCTTCTTATCTTCTCCCTCTCCAATGCCACCCCTTTGATCTCCTCCTCCCCCATCGAGAATGGTACAGTTACCCTATCACGCACCTTGCCATTGACCTGGATCACCACCAGGACGTCCTCCTCAACGATGGCCTCCCGATCGTAATCGGGCCAGGGGGTCTTGATGATGCTTTCCTCCTTTCCCAGTGCTTCCCATAACTCCTCCGCGATATGGGGGACAAAAGGGGAAAGAAGGAGGGTTACCGCCTCAATGGCCTCCCTAAACACCAAACCCTCCGCTGCATCCCCGTTCTCTGTCGGCTTGAACTGATAAAGGGTGTTGACCAGTTCCATAATGGCGCTGATGGCCGTGTTGAAGTGGAATCGCTCGATATCCTCCCCGACTTTCTTGATGGTCTTGTGGACTTTCTGGCGCAGTGTCTTCGTCTCCTGGTCCAAGGGAGAGGTGCCGGCATAGGGATCTGTTTCCTTCAGCCAGTGGTGATTTTCATAAACCAGCCGCCATACCCTGTTGAGAAACCGAAATGACCCCTCTACACCCTGATCGTTCCAATCGAGATCCTTCTCGGGTGGGGATGCAAAGAGGCAAAACATCCGAGCCGTATCAGCACCATATTTTGACACCAGATATTCGGGATCGACGACGTTCCCCCGTGCTTTGGACATCTTCGCCCCGTCCTTGATAACCATCCCCTGGGTCAAAAGCCTCGTAAAGGGCTCTTTGTCCTTTACCAGGCCCAATTCCCTGAGAACCCTGGCGAAGAAACGAGAGTAAAGGAGATGCAAAATCGCGTGTTCTATGCCCCCGATGTACTGATCAACGGGCATCCAGTAATCGACGTGCTCCTTGTCAAGGGGCCCCTCGTCGTAGTGGGGGGATGCAAAGCGATCGAAATACCAAGAGGATTCCACGAAGGTATCCATGGTATCGGTTTCCCTCCTGGCATCCCCACCACATTTGGGACATTGAGTCTCAACGAACTCTCGACATTCCGCCAAAGGGGAGCCCCCTTTGCCGGTAAATTCCACGTCATGGGGCAAAACGACGGGAAGATCCTCTTCCGGGACGGGTTGCATTCCACACCGATCGCAATAGATGATGGGGATGGGCGCCCCCCAATACCGTTGACGCGAAATTCCCCAGTCCCGGATTCGATAATTGACGCTCCTTCCCCCCAACCCGTTCTCTTCCAGGTAATGGACAATTGCCGCGCGGGCCGCAACGCTATCCATCCCGTTGAACTGGCCGGATTTGACCACCGTTCCCTCATCCACATAGGCCTGCGTCATGGTCTCCTCGCTCAACGGGTTATCCGGCGGTTGTATCACGACGATGATGGGAAGCCCATATCGCTTGGCGAACTCGAAATCCCTTTGGTCATGAGCGGGGACTGCCATAACCGCCCCCGTTCCGTATTCCATGAGGACGAAATTGGCCGAGAAGATGGGCATTCTCCCACCCGTCATGGGATTCAGGCAATATGCTCCCGTAAACACCCCCTCCTTTTCCGTATCTTCCGCCGTCCTCCCGCTGATGCTTGCCCTTTTTACCCGTTCCACGAATTCCCTGATCTCCTCTTCCTGGGGTTTCCCCTTTGACAATTTCAGGGTCAGGGGATGTTCGGGAGCCAGAGTCATAAACGTCGCCCCGAAGACGGTATCTTGACGGGTGGTGAATACGGTGATCGCGTCCTTTGAATTCTCCAGGGGAAATCGAATTTCTGCCCCCTCGCTTTTCCCGATCCAATTCCGCTGCATCTGCAGAACTCGCTCGGGCCATCCCGGCAATTTATCACAATACTCCAGGAGTTCCTCGGCATAATCGGTAATTTTCAGGAACCACTGGTCCAACTCCTTCTCCGTTACTTCCGACTCACACCGCCAGCAAAGACCCCCTTCAACCTGCTCATTGGCCAGCACCGTCTGACAGCTCGGGCACCAATTCACCACGGATCGATCTTTATAAGCTAAGCCCCTCTCGAACATCCTCAGGAAAAACAACTGTTCCCACTTGTAATATTCCGGATCGCAGGTTGCAATCTCCCTGTCCCAGTCATAGCTGAATCCCATTCGCTTAAGCTGGCCCCGCATAATGTCGATATTCTCGTAGGTCCATTTGGCGGGGTGAACCCCCCTCTCTATGGCGGCGTTTTCAGCAGGCATGCCGAAGGCATCCCACCCCATCGGGTGAAGGACATTGTAGCCTTTCATCATCCTATATCGGGCCACAACGTCCCCTATGGAGTAGTTCCGCATGTGCCCCATATGGATTGCCCCCGATGGATAGGGATACATCTCCAAGAGATAATATTTCTTCTTAGTCTGGTCTTTCATGGCCTGGAACAGGTTCTTCTCCTCCCAATACCTCTGCCATTTCGCCTCGATCTCCTCTGGATGGTACCTCTCTCTCATTTTATCCCTTTGATCCCTCATCTCTCCCTTTTCAGATCCTTATCGGCGATTCGTGGTCTTTGAGATGAAACGAACACACAAAGTGCTCCGTGCAGCAGGATTTCATCTCCCCATCATCTTCCGAATCCTCAGCCTCAAGGCATTCAGTCTAATGAACCCTCCCGCGTCCCTTTGGTCATAAACGGTGTCCTCTTCAAAGGTTGCGAATTCACCGCTATAGAGGGATTTCTCCGATTTGCGTCCTACAACGATACAATTCCCCTTGTAGAGTTTCAAGCGAACAGTTCCCGTCACATCCTTCTGGGTTTCATCGACGGCCTTTTTCATGACCTCCATTTCGGGGGAAAACCAGTAGCCGTAGTATATGAGCTCCGAAATTTTCGGGATCAGGGAATCCCGGAGGTGCATAACCTCCCGATCCATGGTGATGGATTCTATGGCCTTATGCCCTATGTGGAGGATCGTCCCCCCGGGAGTTTCATAAACTCCCCTCGATTTTATCCCCACATATCGATTTTCAACGATGTCTACACGGCCAATGCCATTTTCCCCCCCGATCTCATTCAATCTCGCCAACAGGTTTGCCGGGGAATAACCCTTCCCATCGATTCTCACCGGAATGCCGTCTTCGAAATCGACCTCAACATAACGGGGCCTGTCTGGCGCCCGCTCCGGTGAAACGGTCATAAGGAACATATCCTCCTTCGGCTCCACCCATGGATCTTCCAAGATTCCAGCTTCGAAACTAGAATGAAAGAGGTTCCGGTCGCAACTGTATGGTTTTTCCTCCGTGACCGGAATGGGAATCTCACTCTGCTTGGCATAGTGGATGAGGTCTTTGCGAGAAGCGAAATTCCACAGTCTCCAAGGGGAGATGATGACGATTTTGGGATTCAGGGCCACGTAAGAGATCTCGAACCTCACTTGATCATTCCCCTTTCCCGTGGCCCCATGCGCGACGGCATCGGCTCTTTCCCTTTCGACCACCTCCATCTGCTTTTTTGCTATGAGAGGCCTTGCGATGGAGGTCCCCAGGAGGTATCCACCTTCGTAGATGGCATTGGCCTTCAAAGCCGTGAAGATGAAATCCCTCACAAACTCCTCTCGCACATCTTCGACATAGACCTTCCTCGCCCCCGTTCCTAGGGCTTTGCCTTCCACCTTTTCGAGGTCATCCCCTTGGCCCAAGTCCGCAACAAAGGCAATGACTTCACAACCGTATTCATCCTCCAGCCATTTCAAGATGACCGATGTATCTAACCCCCCGGAATATGCCAGAACGACCTTATTTACAGGAGATGCCATGTTACCTCCACACAATGGAACCTCTCCATTATCCGTTTATCCGTTCTCGACCGCTATGATGCCTCACCCGGAAACCCCGAGCCTCTGCGGCCTCTTGCCCTCAGGGTGATTCACCGGTACGCCTGGTGTCTTATCCCATCACCCACTCCAATATGGCCTTCTGGACGTGAATCCGATTCTCCGCCTGGTCCCAGATGATGGAATGCTTCCCATCTATCACCTCATCGGTTATCTCCTCACCCCGATGAGCGGGCAAACAGTGCATGACCAAAACATTCGTTTTGGCAGCCTCGACGAGACGAGAATTCACCTGATAATTCGCAAGATCCCGGAGGCGGTCGGCGTATTCAGCCTCCTTTCCCATGCTCGCCCACACGTCGGTGTAAATGATATCCGCTTCCGCAACGGCATCATAAGGATCATGAACCAGCTGGATCTCCTCCCCCGATCCCTTCCTCGCCCTTTTGAGGAGCGATGGATCTGGACCATATCCCTCTGGACAAGCTAGGGAGAGCTGAAACTCCAACCTGGCGGCACAGTTGATCCAAGAGTGAGCCACATTATTACCATCCCCCACATAGGCCACCTTAAGGCCCCGATATCCGCCCTTCTTCTCGATGATGGTGAAGACGTCTGAGAGAATCTGGCAGGGGTGGAGGAGATCGCTGAGCCCATTTATTACGGGAATGGTTGCATGCCTGGCTAACTCCTCTATGGCTTCATGGGAAAAAGTCCTCGCCATTATCCCATCCACGTATCTCGAAAGGACCCGTGCTGTATCCGAAACGCTTTCCCCACGACTCAGTTGCATATCTTTGAAGTCCAGGAATAGGGCGTGCCCTCCCAACTGATACATCCCCACCTCGAAGGAGACCCGGGTTCGAGTGGATGCTTTCTCGAAAATCATCCCCAAGGTTTTCCCCTTAAGAGGGGTGTGCCGGACCCCTCTCCTCTGTTTTGCCTTTAGGCCCGCTGCTTTCTCCAGCAAATAATCGATTTCATCCCGGCCCAGGGAGAAGATGCTGATCAAACCCCTCTTCACGACCCGACCCCTTCCCCACATTCTCCAAGAATCCCGTCCATCACTCCAATGAGCTCATCCACCTCCTCGGGAGTTACGATTAAGGGTGGCAAGAACCTGAGCACATTGTCCATCGTACAATTGATGAGGACTCCCTCCTCCAGACAGCGCCTTACGATTTGGCTCCCTTCGAATCCCAGTTCCATACCGATGATCAAGCCCTTTCCCCTCACCTCTTGAATAAAAGGATACTTTTCCTTCAGATCCATGAGTCGGCCGAAGAAATGGTCTCCCACTTTTCTGCAGTTTTCCAAGACGCCATCCTCCAACAGAGCCGATACGGCCGCCAGGCCTGCCGCCGTAGCCAAGGGATTGCCCCCAAATGTCGACGCGTGGGTCCCCGGGGTAAAGCTCCTCGCCACCTCCTCGGTGGCCAACATTGCCCCTATGGGTACACCTCCCGCCAGGGACTTGGCCAAGGACATGATATCCGGATATACCCCACTGTGTTCGTGGGCAAAGAGCTTCCCCGTCCTGCCCATGCCAACTTGGACCTCATCGAAGATCAAGAGGATCCCCCTCTCACGGCAAAACTCGCGAAGATCCCTCAAATATCCATCGGAAGGGCAATTCACCCCACCCTCACCCTGGATGGGTTCTACCATAATGGCGCACGTATGGGGGCTTACTGCTCGGAGAACCGCCTCCATATCGTTAAAGGCAACGTATTTGAAACCGGGAAGCAGAGGATCGAACCCCTTCTGAATCTTCTTTTGGCCCGTGGCGCTCATGGTGAGCATGGTTCTCCCGTGGAAAGATCTCTCCATGGTAATGATTTCGAATCTATCGGCTCTGCCGGTATCCTTGGCATACTTCTTTGCCAATTTCATGGCTGCTTCGTTTGCCTCTGCACCGCTATTGCAGAAGAAAACCCTATCGGCAAAGGAGTTCGCGCACAGCAATTTGGCGAGCTCAATCTGAGGCTCGATGTGATAAAAGTTGGAGACATGGATGAGCTTCCGGGATTGATCCTGAATAGCCTGAATCACTTTCGGATGACAATGCCCGAGATTACATACGGCCAGACCAGCAACGAAATCGAGGTATTCCCTTCCATCGCTGCTCCAGACCTTACACCCTTGGCCCCTGATTAATACAACGGGATACCGGGAATATGTATTTGCGATATACCGCTGAGAATCGGCGATGAGCGTCTTCGTTTCTGTCATCGAACTGGCTCCCCCACGTCGTAAGAGGCGATAAGAAGAGAATGAATCACCTCCACAATACATTACTCCTTTTCAGTCAAACCCCCTTCTCTCCGTATATCTGCGTTCCTATCCCTTCATCGGTGAAAATCTCAAGGAGCAGGGTATGCTCCACGCGTCCATCGATGATATGGGTTTTG
>JABAOF010001473.1_pt3 | contig 29211 bp, 30 predicted proteins | sample 7062171 | NCBI WGS metagenome assembly JABAOF01 (sample SAMN14538628, study PRJNA623070) | marine sediment metagenome | biome: marine biome [ENVO:00000428]; feature: marine pelagic biome [ENVO:01000023]; material: deep marine sediment [ENVO:00002113] | place: India: Gulf of Khambhat ...
TTGCGGATGCAACGAGCCACGTTGCCTTATCACCCCCTTTCTAAACCCCCATAAATTAAAAGAAGAGAGAAAATTATAAAGTTGAGAACGATTTTGACATTTTCAACCGCCCACTTCCACAATCCGTTTACCCATGAGGTTTAGTTTAAATTTTCTGATGGTTTCCGGGGGTATTATTTCGCCTTTCGGACTCTTAAAATACAAAGCATCGAAGGGGCATTGAACGATACAGGCGCCGCATTTCACGCATCGATCAGCTTGCGGCATTGTAGCGATATGTTGAGTTCTATCTACTTCATAGCAATTCCTTGGACATACCTCTTCACAAAAACCAGCCCCCTTGCATTTCTTCTCATCAAGAATTACTTTTAGCAATCTATCTTCATGTAAACTGCCCTTATAAGTAGGAGTACTGCCCAATAAATCAATGCTTACCATGATAACAGCAACGAATGAAAGAAAACCCCAGCTAAAAATAAATTTCCAGGTAAAATCTCCATATAAAATGGAGTAAACAACAAGACCGATTATAATAATACCCCATAAGATTAGCTGAAACCCTCCTCGCCCAAAATTGAAGAAAATAAAACCAATCCTTTTCCCCTCATAACTTAGCCAGTGTCCATAAAAAGTAAAAGGTATAAAGATTAAGAAAGACAAGCCCCAAACAAAGAAAACGAGAGGAAAAACGACTTCACCCCAAAAAGGAATCAAGATGAGAGCCAAGATGAGAGAAACTGGGAATGCCCAAGCAACAGCCATTTCGACACGCTGCATCAAGGGAAACTCCACTTCTCGCATTTCTGGAGTTTTATGTCCTTTTTCTATGAAAACAGGAATATCTTTCGCATAAACTGGTCCCCAGATAACATTCCAACCGGTCTTTTTCTTTATAGTTTTAGCTTCTACACCCGTGGCAGCAAGCGGTGGCAGTATCACATTTCTGTGATCGACAAGTTCTTCAATTCCGCTGGTTTTTACTACTGATATAACATCGTGATTGGTGAAAAGACCTCCTGTAGCAGAGCACCAAACATTGATTCCCCTGCTGTTAGCAACAAGAAGATAAGCGCCTATACCCTTCAACGCTCTTTTCACTCTTTCTACAGTCAGATGATAATTACAGGTTAGAAAAACAGGTGAATTCCTGTCCGGATTTCCTATTTTAATCAAACCTGTTTTGCAGGGAAAAGGAAAAACCCTCAGTAAAGTTTCAATGATATTTACAGTGATATATTTGATCGAGTTCATTTAATCTCCTCTTGAAGGATTTCTTCCTACTAACTCCATAAAGTTCTCTGTTTTATTCAATCTGACCGATTCTACTTGAAAGCCCGCTTCTTTTATCTTTTCCTGCAAATCTTTGACTGCATTTGTAGTAGTTTGGGCGATAAGGTAGGTAATTATTAAAAGGGGAAATCTTATCAGCCAGTTAAGTATTCTCTTTGGAATGCTTTTGGGTATTACTTCATCTGCAATGAGTAAAAGACCCCCTGGCTTCAATATCCTTTTTACCTCCTTCAGGGTATAGGCTAATTCCTCTTCGTTTAATTCAGAAAAACAAAGACCACTCATCACAACGTCGTAGCTTTCTGATTCTTCGCTTCCAAGCTCAGCAACTCCCATCTCACAAAACTCTATATTTCGTGTAAGTTCCGCTTCATTTGCCCGCTTTTGTGCGATTTCTAACATTTGGGAATTAACATCAATCCCTTTTACCTTTGCATCGTTCTGAGCGGCTCTGAGTGTCAACGCTCCTGTTCCACAGCCTAGATCAAGAACTTTTTGTCCCTTTTTTATATGAGAAGTCAAACGATCGTAAGCCTCATCTATTCTCCCAAGCGTGAGAATACTAATGCCCTTGTCATATCTACTTGGTGCAGATTCAAGTATTTTCATTAAGACGTATGTGCTCATTTGAATATCCTCTAAGAACTAAAATGCCCGGGCATGGTGCAATCTCTCAGATCGTTACTCATTTCTTTACCATCCTCCTCCTGAAAATATCTATTTTTTGAAACTTTTTAATTTTGTGCTATAAATATCAAGCTCTTTAAATATTATAGGTTCCATTGAGGTATTATGAAAAAGGTAACAATTGAATTTCCATTAGAAATTCTGAAAAAAATCGGGCTTGGAGAAATACTTTCTAATATAAAAAGGTGTGAAGTTATTCACACCTTAAAATACGATGATAAGAGTTTTGTAAGTATTTCAAAGATTGAAATGCTGGATTCAAGTTATTCAGCGATGGATTTAGTTGGATTAAAAGGCATCGACGATATTGAGGTACTGCACGAAGAAAATGGAATTTATACATGTATTGTAAAAGAAAGGTGGCAGTCAATACCTGAGATATTTAGTGGATTTGACATACTTCTGGATTTACCTCTGATTTACAACACCGAGAAATGTGTATGCTCATTCGTTGTAAGGGAAAAAGACGTTGAGAAATTAATCTCTTCAATATCTGAACTCGGAACTGATTTTAAGATAATTAAAGTAAGAAACATAGGTCATGATTCTGTAAAATCTCTTCCCTATCTAACTGATAAACAAAAGAAAGTAGTTATTTTAGCTAAGAAGCTGGGTTATTTTGAAATACCTAGAAGAGTTTCATCAGAAAAGCTAGCTGAGATCTTGGGGGTAAGTCAATCTGCCGTCTTAGAACATTTACGGAAAGCTGAAAGAAGTATTTTCGATAATTTATTGGATTAGATTTGAAAATTCAAATCTTTTCCTTCAAAATAGGAAAAAATGGTATTATAATATTGCGGATGCAGCGACCACGCTCCATTTTAAGAATCTACAGGTAAGAAACTCTGAAATCTTCGTCTAAAGCCGTGCCTCTCCTTTCTCTCTCTTTTGTAAACCTCTCGTACTGGAATATTGCTTCTTTTGTTAAAGAAGGTTTTATTAACTTTAATGCATCATCAAAGTGCTTCATCTCAATCTTTTTATTATCTTTTCCCACATTTTCTTCTAGTGCTATCATTGCAGCCTCATTACATAGTGCTGCTATATCAGCTCCAGTGTATCCTTCTGTAACACCTGCTAACCAATCTAGATCTACATCGTCTCTCAGGGGCATATTATTGCTATGTACTTTGAATATCTCCAATCTTGCTTCTTGATCTGGTTCTGGAACATAAATTATTTTATCAAATCTTCCTGGTCTAAACAGAGCCGGATCGATTATATCAGGTCTATTCGTCGCGGCGATCACGACAACATCTGTTAATTCTTCAATACCGTCCAGTTCTGTTAGTATTTGGCTTATTATTCTTTCAGTAACCCTTGAATCTCCTATGCCAATACCTCTTCTCGGCACTATTGAATCTACTTCGTCGAAGAAGATTATGCAAGGAGCGGTTTGTCTTCCCTTTTTGAATATTTCTCTAACAGCTTTCTCACTTTCTCCGACCCATTTACTTAGTAGTTCAGGTCCTTTTATACTGATAAAATTGGCCTGGGCCTCGTTTGATATAGCCTTTGCCAGCATGGTCTTCCCAGTACCAGGAGGTCCATACAGCAATATTCCATGAGGAGGGTTGATACCTAGTTCTTCAAACTCGTTTGGATACTTGAGAGGCCATTCTATCGCCTTTTTTAACTCATTCTTAACCTCTTCCAAGCCACCTATGTCACTCCACCTTATGTTAGGAATCTCGACGTATACTTCTCTCAATGCAGAGGGTCCAACATCTTTTAGCGCAGCTTTGAAATCTTCTCTGCGTACTATCAATTTTTCCAGTGTATCTGGGGAAATCTCATGGGCTTCAAGATCTATTTCAGGCAAAACTTTTCTCAAGGAACTCATAGCAGACTCTCTGCATAGGGCTGCGATATCAGCACCAACGAATCCGTGGGTAGAATTTGCTAACTCCTCTAAGTCGACATCCTCTAACGGCATGTTTCTCGTATGGATCTGGAGTATCTCTAATCTTGCATCCCTGTCGGGGATACCGATTTCTATTTCCCTGTCAAATCTTCCTGGTCTTCTTAGTGCAGGATCTAAGGCGTTAGGTCTGTTTGTGGCAGCAACAACTATTACTTTCTCTCTCTCCTTCAAACCATCCATCAAGGATAATAATTGTGCTACAACTCTTTTCTCAACTTCTCCTGTAACTTCTTCCCTTTTTGGTGCGATTGCATCTATTTCGTCTATGAATATTATGCTTGGAGCGTTTTCATGACCTTGTTTGAATATTTCTCGAAGTCTTTCTTCACTCTCACCGTAGTACTTGCCCATTATTTCAGGAGCGTTTAGCATTATAATATGAGCGTTACTTTCATGAGCAACTGCTCTTGCAAGTAGCGTTTTTCCTGTTCCAGGAGATCCGTGTAAGAGAACGCCTTTTGGAGGTTTTATTCCAAGTTTCTCGAACACTTGGGGGTGCCTCAGGGGAAGTTCTATCATCTCCCTAACTTTTTGAATCTCTTCCTTGAGACCGCCTACATCTTCGTAGGTTACTGCAGGAATATCAAGTACGTCTTTTAAGGGGCGGTCACTAATATTAATTTGAGTTTCTTCAGTTACGAGGACAGGACCGCTTGGATCTGAACTGGTAACTATGAGAGATAGAGCAGTATTAAAAACAGGAACATCTATCCTATTTCCTCTAATCAGCGGTTTTTTTACAATTCTTCTTCTAACGTATTCTTGGAAATCAGATCTAAATCTTACGGGTTGAATAGGGCTTAACCTTATTCTTCGGGCGTCTTTTACTATTGCCTTTCTTACCTTGACTTTTCCTCCTATGTTGGCGCCTGAATTGTACCTTACTACACCGTCCATTCTCACAATGCCTAAGCCTTCATCCATAGGATATCCTTGATTTACTATGGCGATGCCAATTTTTTCTCCTCTGATCTCAACGATGTCTCCTACAACGAGACCTAACTCTGTTAGACTTTTTCCATCTATTCTAGCTATACCTTTACCAACGTCTTGTGGCATTGACTCTGCTACTCTCAATTCTATTTGCTTCATTCGATCTACCTATTGAGGGTTAATGTTAGTTTTCCCATACTAAATTCACTTTTTATGATAGAAGTGTTCTTTGGAATGCGTATTATCTTTATGTAGCCTTTACTTTCGGTAAATGCTCTTACTTCAATGGATTCTTCAAATTTCTCTATGTCGATTTCACCGATATCCTTTACATCAGGCAACTCAAGCGTGACGATTTCATGCACTCCATCAGTGTTAAAGGTTACCTTAGGTTCTTCTACCTTTTCTGGTGGCTCTCTGGACCTTTTTTTAACTGAGTCTTTTACTTCTATATTAGTTTTTGGGGCAAGGTTAAGGATATTTGTTATCATATCTTTTATCTCTTTGTCAATATCACCAAAGGTCTCTATATCTATTTCAGGGGATTTATCTCCTTCTTTTGAAATTTTAATACTGAATCCTCCACCCATTGAATCTGAATCTGTTAGGTCTCTAAAATCGAGGATTTGAATCTCCTTTGCAAAATCTTTGGTTNNTTGGTTATTATATCACCAATCTCGCTTTTTATCCTATCAATTAACTCTTTAAATGAAATAAATTCTTCAAAATCTTTTACGGCTTTTCCACACTTTGGACAGTATCGCCATTTTTCGTTCAATCGTGAACCGCATGTTCTACACATCATTGAAGGACCACCTTTATCAGATAGTTAGGTAGAGCATAAATAAGATAAATGTGTCGACACGGAATTTTTAAGAAGAAGTATCGAAGGATCTAAAATATGAACCTTATTACCATACTCCAGTTGGTATCTTTTATAATTATCATTGTGTTGTTTGGATACTATTTCGTTAGGGTATATAGAGGGAAGCATCCCGAGACCATGATCTGCTGGCAATGTAGGATATGCATGCAAAAATGCCCTCTTCGGGTAGAACCAACTCATTTTATGATTGCCGCTCGCATTAATGATCCCAATTATCCTGTGAGGGTAGGATCGGAAAGATTGCCTGCCAAAGATGTTGCTTTGATGTGCGGTACGTGTAAGGGACTTTGCCAAATTGTCTGTCCACAAAAACTTCCAATTCGTAGTGTAATAGAAGATTTACAGCATGATGCCTCGGTTTAACCTTGCAAAGATTTAAATAGAAAGATATTTATACTTCGAAAGACTGTCTCGAAACAGATTAAATTAGAGATGTGGTAATGTTGAGAGAACAAGAGATGATTAAGGTAGAAAAACTTTCTCCTAGCAGTAGGAGAGCAAATTTGGTAGTAAAGGTCTTGGAGATACCAGAAAAGAAGACTATAACAACAAGATCTGGTGAGACGAAGACCCTTGCAGAAGTTCTCGTAGGTGATGAATCCGCTAGCGTCGTTATGACCCTTTGGGAAAACCAGATCGATGAAGTAAATGAGGGAGACATAATAGCCATAGATAATGGGTATGTGTCCTTGATTAGAGGTAATATAAGACTTAATATAGGCAAGTACGGTTCGATGGAAAAAAGAGAGGATATAGAGTTAGGAGAAATAAATACCGAAAATAATATTTCTAACAAGATATACGAGATGGAATATCGTAGAAGAGGCCAGTATAGGAAAGATTTCGGTAGAGGAGAGAGGAGACGATATTGAGATATTGATTCTCAACTCCCCTGTTCTTCTTTTTGTTCTATTACTAAAACTCAAATAGTACTCTTACTTCTTAATAGATCACTATTAGAGGGATCTTCATGTCCAAACTAGAAAGGACTGATATCGAATTGAAAAGAGTAATCAATGGATCAAGACCAATTATAAGAATCATCGGGACAGGAGGAGCCGGCTGTAAAATTGTTTCGAGAATCATGGAAGTTGGGATAGAAGGTGCAGAAACCATTGCAATAAATACTGATGCTCAGACCCTTTTAAATGCTAAAGCCCATAATAAAATATTGATTGGCAGATCCACTACGATGGGCTTGGGTACTGGCAACATCCCTGAACTAGGAGAAGCAGCGGCAAGAGAAGATGTCAACATCATAAAAGACATGATGGGAGGTGCAGATCTAGCATTTATAACATGCGGATTGGGAGGTGGAACAGGTACAGGATCCACACCAATAATAGCGGAAATAACAAAAAAGAGCGGTGCATTAACTATATTAATGATAACATTACCATTTAGATTCGAAGGCCCCTTGAAGATGAAAAACGCGCGTTTGGGACTAGAAAAATTGAGAAATATCGTAGATTCCGTTATAGTTATACCGAACGACAAATTACTGGAGATAATTTCGGATTTACCCCCGAGTGCTGCTTATAAACTGGCAGATGAAATTCTCGTAATAACCTTGAAGGGAATTACAGAGTTGATAACCAAACCCGGACTTGTTAATCTAGACTTCGCCGATTTCAGAACTATAATAGGAGGAAAAAATATAGGAATGATAGGGATAGGCGAGGGAGAAGGTCCAAATAGAGCGATTATTGCGGCTTCAGAAGCGCTAAATAGTCCTTTGTTAGAAATAGATGTTTCTGACGCTAAAGGAGCCTTAATAAACATAGTTGGAGGATATGACTTAAAAATGGAAGAGGTCGGTAAAATTGTTGAAAAAGTTTCAGAAAAGCTTTTCAAGGGTGCCCATATTATTTGGGGAGCGCAGTTAGACCCTGAACTCGAGGGTAAAGTAAGGGTTACGATCGTTGTTTCGGGCGTAAAATCAGATATTCAAACTATGAGCGTAGGATTTAACGACAAAAAGCTAAAAAAAATATTTGGACTTGAAAATAATTCTTAAGATCTTTCTTATTATGGAGGAAAGATATGCCAAAAAGAGAAGAAATTAAAAACGTGTTGGTAATAGGATCGGGTCCAATAATAATAGGACAGGCCGCTGAGTTTGATTACTCTGGCTCCCAAGCGTGTAAATCATTGAGAGAAGAGGGAGTTAAGGTAGTACTTGTTAATAGTAATCCTGCCACGATAATGACCGATCTTGAAATAGCCGACGTAGTTTATATAGAACCTCTTACTCCGGACGTTTTAGAGAAAATAATTGAAAAAGAAAGACCAGATGGTATTTTACCTACTGTAGGAGGACAAACTGGATTAAATATTGCATCAGAACTTGCTGAGAGAGGTATACTAGAGAAATACGGAATAGAAACTCTTGGCACTCCAATAGAGGCTATAATGGCATGTGAAGATCGTGACTTATTCAAGAAGACCATGGAGAGTATAGGTGAACCCATTCCTAAGAGTAAAGCCGTAAATAAACTAGAAGATACAAAAAAGGTTGCAGACGATATTGGATATCCTCTAATTATACGCCCTGCCTATACCTTAGGGGGAACAGGTGGAGGAATAGCCCACAGTGAGGAAGAGTTGGAAGAAATAGCGAAAATTGGCATGGAGTATAGTAGAATCCATCAAGTGCTCATAGAAGAAGCGGTATTAGGCTGGAAAGAATTTGAATACGAAGTTATGCGCGATTCAGCAAGTAATTGTATCACCATATGTAGCATGGAGAATATAGATCCTATGGGTATACATACAGGGGAAAGTATAGTGGTGGCCCCCGCTCAAACCTTATCAGATGAGGAACACCAAATATTAAGAAGCACTTCACTGAAGATTATAAGAGCCTTGGGTGTAGAGGGTGGCTGCAATATACAATTTGCTGTCCATCCACAAACAGGAGAATACAGGGTAATAGAGGTAAATCCTAGAGTAAGCAGGAGCAGTGCCTTGGCATCTAAAGCCACAGGATACCCAATAGCAAGGGTAGCAGCAAAAATTGCCATAGGTATGACCTTGGATGAGATTCCAAATACCGTTACCGGCGAAACTCTAGCAAGTTTTGAGCCTTCGCTAGATTATGTCGTCATCAAAATACCTAGATGGCCTTTCGACAAGTTTCCATACGCAGATAGAACTCTCAAAACTCAAATGAAGTCGACAGGAGAGGTAATGGCTATCGGGAGGACATTTGAGGAGGCACTACAAAAGGCAATTAGGTCCCTCGACATCGGGAGATTTGGCCTGGGAGCAGATGGGAAGGATGAGTTTTTGGACGATACAGAGTTACTCAAAAAATTTCTTGATTCCGTTACGGATACATCTCTCTTTCAAATCAGGGAGGCACTGATAAAGGGATTNNGGATTCGAGGTAGAAGAAATTTCAAGAATAACTAAGATAGACCCTTTCTTCATCCATAAGATCTTGAACATCTTAAATATGGAAAAAATAATTGAAGAAAAGGGAATGAAGGGCATAAATAAAGAAATTTTAACGAAAGCGAAAAAGTTAGGCTTCTCTGATAGGCAGTTAGCGTATCTATTGAAGACAGATGATTTTACCATAAGAAATCTACGTAGAGAATTAAATATTCTGACGACTTATAAGATGGTAGACACATGTGCAGCAGAATTCAGGGCACAAACACCCTATTATTATTCCTCTTATGAAAGCGAATCTGAAGAGACTCCTTCTAAAAAGAGAAAAGTCATTATAATTGGCGCAGGACCTATAAGAATAGGTCAAGGAATAGAATTTGATTATTGTACCGTGCACGCGGTTTTAGCATTGAGGGAGGAGGGAATAGAGGCTATAATAATAAACAATAATCCTGAGACGGTAAGTACTGATTTTGATATATCTGACAAATTATATTTTGAACCACTTACCTTAGAAGACGTGCTAAACGTAATTGAGTTAGAAGAACCAGAGGGAGTTATGGTTCAGTTTGGAGGGCAAACATCCATAAACTTAGCGGTACCCTTAGCAAGATGCGGTGTTAATATATTAGGAACATCTCCTGAGAGTATAGACAGGGCAGAGGATAGAAAGCGTTTTACTGAATTACTAAATAGATTAGACATCCCACAGGCCCCTTATGGAACTGCTTACTCCTTTGGGGAGGCAAAAGATATCGCTTACGAGATCGGCTATCCATTGTTGGTAAGACCTTCTTATGTCTTGGGTGGGAGGGCGATGGAAATAGTACATGACTTAAGGGAACTTGAGAAATATATGAAAGACGCTATAAAAGTTTCTCCAGAGCATCCGGTGCTGGTAGATAAATTTTTGCAAGATGCAGTAGAGATAGACGTTGACGCTGTGTGCGACTCCGAAGATGTTTTCATAGGTGGTGTAATGGAACATATAGAACAGGCAGGAGTCCATTCTGGAGATAGTGCCTGTGTTATTCCACCTCAAACACTTAAGAAGGATATTGTTGAGAGAATAAAGGATTACACAAGGAGAATAGCTCTGGAACTTGGTGTGGTAGGATTAATAAATATACAGTATGCCGTGAAAGATGGAGTAGTATACGTGTTGGAGGCAAATCCAAGGGCAAGCAGAACTGTTCCTTATGTCAGCAAGGCTATTGGTATTCCTCTGGCAAAATTGGCAACAAAAATCATGATTGGACATGGTTTGAAAGAACTTGGTTATACGAAAGAACACGAACTCAATCATGTAGCGGTTAAAGAGGCAGTATTTTCATTTGCAAAACTTTCAGGGGTAGATCCTGTTTTAGGACCTGAAATGAAATCTACTGGTGAGGTAATGGGGATTGACTATGTATTTGGAAACGCTTTCTACAAGGCGCAGTTGGGGGCTTACATGGAATTGCCAGTAGGTGCTTTTCCCAATAAAACAATCTTTATCAGTGTAAAAGATGAAGAACAACTTAATATGGTGTCTATAGGAAATGAATTGGTAAATTTAGGCTTTAAAATAGTTGCAACTAAAGGTACGGCAAGAGTTCTTAAAGAGAATGGAGTTAACGTGAAAATTGTAAAGAAAGTAAGCGAAGGATCTCCCAACATACTTGATTACATGAGATCTGACATGATAGACCTTGTCATAAACATTCCAAGCGTTGGGAGAGAGCCTTCGAGAGACGGATACATGATAAGGAGAGCATGCGTTGAGTTAGGTATACCCTACATAACAACCCATGCTGGCGCAAAAGCAGCAGTTGAAGCGATAAAAAAAGTAAAAAAAGGTAAACTTTTTGTAAGATCTTTATCCGAGTATTATACCAAAGGGATATGGAAGGTGGAGACATGAAGGATATCTGCGTCTTAACTTACAGCGGAGGCTTGGATACCTCGGTTTGCATTAGATTAATCCAAGAAAAATATGACATGGATGTCTTTACGGTTACGGTAGATGTTGGACAACCTACTGACGATATAAAGGAAGCTGAAGAAAGAGCCGGGAAGATTGGCGTCTTAGATCATTACACCATTGATGCCAAGGAAGAGTTCGCGCATGATTACATATTTAAGGCCTTAAAAGCAAACGCCGATTATGAGGGCTATCCCTTAGGTACGGCTTTAGCAAGACCTTTGATAGCAATAAAAGCGGTGGAGAAGGCGAAAGAACTAAATGCAAAAGCCATCGGACATGGTTGCACAGGGAAGGGTAACGACCAATTTAGATTTGAGACCATAATAAGGGGAACTAGCAATTTCGAAATCTTAGCGCCAATTAGAGATTTTAATATGACGAGGCCTGAAGAAATCGAGTATGCAAAAGAGAGAGGAATTCCTGTATCAGTAACTATAGAGAGACCATATAGCGTGGATGAAAACCTCTGGGGGAGGTCTATAGAGGGAGGAAAGTTAGAAGATCCTTCTTTCGAGCCGCCAGAGGAGATATTCGAATGGACCAAATCTCTAAAACATACCCCTGACGAACCTGAGATAGTTGAGATAGAATTTAAAGAAGGAGAGCCTATTTCTTTGAATGGAAAAAAATTATCTCCTTTTGATTTTATTAAATCTTTAAATGAAATTGCTGGTGCCCATGGAGTTGGTAGAGTTGATATAATAGAGGATAGGATCCTCGGGTTAAAATCTAGAGAGATATACGAGGCACCTGCAGCCCTTACTCTTTTAAACACCCATAAACATCTTGAAAGTTTAGTATTAACAAGGGATGAACTTAGATTCAAAGAATACGTGGATAATCTTTACGGAGAATTGATATATCATGGATTATGGCTCGATCCTTTAAAAATTGGTCTCGATAAGTACATTGATTTCACGCAGGAAAGGTGCTCTGGAACGGTAAAGATAAAATTAAACAAAGGTAACGCGAGAGTAATTTCAAAAGTATCTCCCTTTGCCCTATATGAACAAGAAACAGTCTCATTTGATGAAAAAGCATTAGATCAGAGGGAAGTTACAGGCATGCTTAAATTTCATGGTTTCCAAGCAAATCTCTTCAATAAGATAAGAAAAAAATAATAGAGGGCGATAAATTAAAGGGAGATATATAAAATACCAGCGATTCACTACCAGAATAACATTAATAAATGAAGTTTTGACCCAAAATTATTGTGATTCGAATAGTATCTTTTGATGTAGATGGCACGTTGGTAGATCCTATATTCACTGATCTGGTTTGGAATCAGGGGATACCTCAACTCTATGCCGAAAAAGAAGGAATTAGCTTCGAACAAGCAAAAAAATATGTGCTGAAAGAATATTTAAAAATTGGGAAGAATAAAATAGAGTGGTATAATTTGAGGTACTGGTTGGAATATTTTGGCATAAATAAAAATTATAACGACCTTCTGAATGATTTTAAACATAAAATAAGAATATATCCTGAAGTTACAAATGTGTTAACCGATTTAGACGAAAAATATGAGTTGGTGGTTGCATCAAACGCACCTAAAGAATTTCTGGATGTAGAATTAGAAGGACTTAAAGATTATTTCACCAAAATTTTTTCCTCTATCTCTGATTTCAATCAAGTCAAGAAGTCTTCGGTTTTTTATTCCAAAATAATTCAGATTCTAGAAATCGAACCTTCGGAGATGATTCATGTTGGAGATCAGTGGGCTTCTGACTTTTTGATTCCAAAAAAACTCGGTATCAATGCTTTTTACTTAGATAGAAGCGAAAAAAAAACCGGAGATCATGTGATTAGTAATTTAGATGAGTTGAGAGATCTTTTACTTTAGTTTGAAGTCTTAAATTCTTTAATTCTTATGCTAATCAGTTGATAATCTGAAAATTGAGGGTATTTGGACATATGACTAATAAAAAGATATATAATAGTTCAATGGAAGTCAGAAGATATGGAGGTGAGGGTATGCCAATATATGTAATGTTGACAAACCTTACTGAAAGGGGTAGAGAAACTGTAGCAGAGAAACCTGAGAGAATAAAAGAGGTTAATAAAGAGGTTGAAGCATTGGGTGTAAAAATAATTGCTCAATATGCACTCTTTGGTCCATATGACTTCATAAACATATTGGAAGCACCTGACAATGATACCGCCATGAAGGTTGCAGTCAAGTTTGGTGCGAGAGGAACCATAACTACGATGACATTTCCAGCAGTTCCAGTAGACGAACTAATCGAGAGCTTGAAATAATAATTTAATAATTTTTTTCTATAATTTTTTTAAGAATTTTGAAACTTTAATACTAATAAGCGTTTAATTTAACGGGAATGGAACCATCTTTAAGCAAACCCCTTTTTCTCAACCTCTTTCTAATTGGCGCAGTTATTTTTAAACTCTCGAACTCAAGCTTACTCGCTATATCAGGATCTATATCAATTAATCTTTTAAGGAGATATTCATCATGGTATTCTTTTACGATGGCTGGATGAAAAGGAACTCTATGCTTGTATAAATATTCAACCGCCTTGAATTGGTAATCCAACCATGATTTAGGTCTATCTGTTATTATTTCAAAGTGATTTGGATTTCCAACCTTAAAAGAGACCCTTACATGCAGATTTTCAAATTCTTTTAGATCCTGTACATAATCTTCATTTTTACCTAATTCTATTCCGTTGGTTTCCAATATAAATATAAATTGAGAATTTTTTTCTACAGCGTCTATAACCGTCAATAAATGATCTTTACACAAAGTTGGCTCGTTTCCGCTTATTCTTACGTATCTAAATTCATTTTTCTTTGCTATGTTAATAAGTATTGATGCGACATCCAATGGAGAATGGAATTCTCCCATTTCTGGGTTTTCTTTGGTATAATAACTCCAGCAAAAAGCACAATCCAAGTTACATCCCATGCAATCAGCGGTGGCTATGCCACCATAAAATCTGTCCGCCCTGAATCTGTAGTACCTTCTCTTGTTGTTTATACAAATGGACATAAGAACTCCTTTTATCTCAACTTTAATATTTTAAACTGTATCTAATCTATGTATGGTAAATAAATATTCAATTCACGAGGCAATTTTATATAAAAAATTAGGAGAAAAGGTGATTTGTAACCTTTGCGAGCGAAGATGCAAGATTGCCTTGGGAGAGGCAGGCTACTGTAGGACCAGAAAGAATATCGAAGGGAGATTATACTCAGTTGTGTATGGAAAATTAAGCGCATTGGAAAGCAGACCCATCGAAATAAAACCATTTTTCCATTTTTGGCCCGGATCTAGTTCTTTGACATATTCGACGGTATCGTGTAACTTCGATTGTCCTTGGTGTCAAAACTGGAATCTAAGTAAAACCAAACCTGATAAAGCGCAGTTAAAACATTTTTCTCCTGAAGATGTTGTTGATCTGGCTTTTAGAAGGGGAGATGATGGCTTGTGTGTTAGTTTAAACGAACCAACTCTTTTGCATGAATTCAATTTAGACAGTTTTAGACTTTCCAAAGAAATCGGATTATACAATTCTTACGTCTCAAACGGATATCTTACCATAGAAGCACTTCAAATGCTTAAAGATAACGGGTTAGACGGGATTAATATAGATATAAAGGGGGATGAAGAAGTATACGAGAAATATTGCAAAGGACTGGATGCAAATATAATTTGGAGAAACGCCAAAAAAGCAAAAGAGTTGAAAATTCATGTCGAGATGATCAGTCTTTTAATTTCTAATGTAAATGACGATGGAGAATGTATCAGGTGGATTATCGATAAGCACCTTGAGAATTTGGGACCCGACACTCCGATCCATTTTACGAGGTATTTTCCGGCGTATAAATTTGGAAATCCGCCTACATCACTAAAGACTCTGACATACGCATACGAGACCGCAAAAAAAGAAGGAATTCTTTTTCCTTATTTAGGAAACGTTATTGGACATGAATTTGAAAACACATATTGTCCGAAATGTAATTCTTTGTTGATAAAAAGGCATGGATATAGGGTTCTGGAGTACAATATCGTCGATAAAAAATGTGGGTGTGGCGAGGAAATACCAATTGTTGGAGGTTATATAAAAAAATAAAAAAATGGAAGGATTAAGCGCGTTTTACGGCGAGTTTTATGTCTATGGCTTTTACAGTTTTTCTTCCAGCGTGTTTAGCCAGTTTAACAGCTTCTTGAGCAATTCCAACTCCATACTCTTCTAAGAGTTCAGCCAATGCTTCTTTTGCATCCTCACTTACTCGCTCTGCACCTGCCTTCCTCACAATCCTATCGACTGGTGCTATGGGCAACTCCGCCATATGTTTTCACCTCCAGCTAACCTTTCCTATACTTACTAGCTCATACGACAGAGCACAATAACTTTTTCTCAATCTCTTAGTATATAAGTTTTATGGAAAAATGAGAGGTTAGTAAGGATCAAGTGACAAATTGCTTAACATTTATGCAATGGTAAAGTGTATCGATATCTAGTTAAGTTAGTTAGAAAGTATACACATCAATGTAAAACCATTATTCAATATGGGGGTATATGGTAAAGTACTCTAACCTAAAAATCATTGGCGATCATGTTTATATCGTAAACTTTAATTATGTTAGGCGTGCATTACCTAAGGGTAATTAGAGGTGATTTCGATGGATGAGACAACAAAAGAGATTCTGTATATATTAGAGCGTGATGCAAAGACAAGCAGAAAAGAAATCGCCACAATGCTAAACATATCTGAAGAGAAAGTCGAAAAAACAATATATAATTTAGAAAAAGAGGGCATAATAAGAAGATATAAAGCAGTGGTTGACTGGGAAAGGATCGGAGAAGAGAAGGTTTATGCCCTAATAGATGTAAAGGTTACCCCTGCGAGAGGAACTGGTTATGATCATCCTGCTGAAAGAATAGCAAACTTTTCCGAAGTAAGAACGATTTATTTAGTTTCAGGAGAATATGACCTCACAGTACTCGTAGAAGGAAAGACCATGAGAGACGTAGCATTTTTTGTAGCGGAAAAATTGGCTCCATTAGAACAGGTAGGAGGTACCTTTACACACTTCCTATTGAAAAAATATAAAGAAGATGGAGACATTATTTTCGAAAAAGAGGATAACAAGAGGCTGGTGGTGACTCCATGATTACAGATCGAGTAAAAAAGGTACCAGGCGAATCCATGATTTCAGATCGAATAAGAAAGGTACCACCTTCTGGAATACGTGCATTTTTTGAATTAGTAATGGGAATGGAAGATGTCGTCTCACTAGGGGTGGGCGAGCCTGACTTTGTTACACCCTGGCACATAAGAGAAGCCGCTATTTACTCTCTTGAGAAGGGATATACTTCATACACGTCCAACTATGGTTTGCTCGAGTTGAGACAGGCTATTTCTCAAGAACTGTATAATGACTATTCTGTTTATTATGATCCTTCTGACCAGTTGTTGATTACCACAGGTGTCAGCGAAGGATACGATTTGGCAGTAAGAGCAATCGCTGACATCGGAGACGAGGTAATCTTACCTGAGCCGTGCTATGTTATGTACAAACCTTGTATAATTATGGCTGGCGCAACACCTATTGAAGTTCCAACAAACCTATCAAACGAGTTTAAGGTAACCCCTGAGCAGATTGAAGAAAAAATAACGGAAAGAACAAAGGCGATAGTAATTGGCTATCCAAATAATCCTACTGGTGCTGCCATGGGAAAAAAAGATCTGGAAGAAATCGCTGATGTTGTAAATGAACACAATTTAATAGTAATCTCTGACGAAATCTACGACAAACTCACTTACGAGGGTAAGCACACCTGTTTCTCCTCCTTAAATGGTATGCAGGAGAAAACAATATTGTTGAACGGGTTTTCTAAGGCATACGCAATGACAGGTTTCCGGATAGGTTATGTAGCATCTAACCCCGATATAATAGAGGCTATAATGAAGATCCATCAGTATAGTATGCTATGCGCACCCATAACAGGTCAATTAGCTGCAATAGAAGCAATTCAGAACGGTGAGAATGAGATGAAGGCCATGGTCAGAGAATACAATAGGAGGAGGAGACTAATAGTAAAGGGATTAAATAATATCGGACTTTATACCTTTGAGCCTAAAGGAGCCTTCTACGCATTTCCCTCCATCGACATCTCGGGCCTCACCTCAAAAGAATTTGCAGAAAGATTACTTAAAGAGAAAAAGGTTGCAGTAGTACCAGGAGATGCATTCGGGAGTGCTGGTGAAGGATTCATTAGATGCGCTTACGCTGCCTCGAGGGAATCAATAAACGAGGCAATATCTAGGATGGAATCTTTTCTAAAGAAACTNNACTTAAGTGATCCCTTAAGCCCTCCATGTGCTCGGGAAAAGAAGCAATATAACGGTAAAAAGTTCTAAACGGCCTATCCACATGCACATAGCCAATAGCAGTTTTATTTGTGGCGAGAAAAATGCATAGTTAAAAGTAGGTCCAACAAGCCCTAAACCTGGACCAACATTTCCTTGAGTAGCAGCAACAGCAGATATGGATGTAATCAGGTCGTATCCGTGAAAAGCAACGATGAGGGTTGATAAAATAAATACAACCAAATAAAGAAAGAAAAAGGCTCCAACATTTATAACAACATCATCGGAGACGACATCATCTCCTATTCTCAGGGGGATAACTGCACTCGGATATACAAGTTTACGAATTTCGCGATGAACGAGTTTCAACATCAAAAATAATCTTATGTTTTTAATTGATCCTCCTGTAGAGCCTGCACAACCTCCGACGAACATCAGGAGAAGGAGAGCCATTTTGGAGAAATCTGTCCAATTATTAAAGTTAGCGGTGGTATATCCCGTGGTTGTAAGAATAGATGTGACTTGAAAGAGAGAATACCTAAAAGCTGAGAAAGGATCGTATACATCCCTGAGATACAAATTCAAAAAAACTAAAGATACGGAGATAATAACCACTGTTAAATAAAATTTAAATTCTGGATCTCTTAGGTATACCCTCACATTGCCCCGTACTCCGTGGTAGTGTAGGGCGAAGTTAGTGCCTGCAATGAACATGAATATGCATATTATAAATTCGATTAAAGGACTATTGTAATATCCTATGCTCTGCAATCTTGTAGAAAAACCACCAGTAGCCATAGTGGTAAAAGTATGGCAAACTGCATCATAAATCGACATTCCAGCGATTTTTAAGAGCAGTATTTCTCCAAAAGAAATCAATGCATAGACAGACCATAAAATAATTGCAGTATTTCTAATTCTAGGCACTATTTTCTCTGTTGCCACTCCAGGAACTTCTGCTCTGAAGAGATGTCTTCCGACAACCGTTAATTCTGGTAAAACAGCTATAGAGAGGACAATAATACCCATACCGCCGACCCATTGGATTAATCCTCTCCAGAATAAGACGCTTCGAGGTATCGCATCCATATTGACAACGACTGTAGCACCCGTAGTTGTTATGCCTGACATTGCCTCGAAGAACGCATCATAAAAATTTGACATCACATGGGTAAAATAGAAAGGCAATGAACCAAAGAATGCTACAACAAGCCAACTGAGAGCAACGATTATGAAACCTTCTCTGATATGGATCTCCTCAAATTTGAGACCAATTTTCTCTAGAATTTTTCCGATTAAAATTGCGGAAGCCCCGACGGAAAGGAATACTAGAGCAGGATCAGTTTCTTTATATAATATAGCAACAAAAGTTGGAAGAACAAATAAAACTCCAAAAAACTTTGTTATCGTGCCTAGAGATCTGATAACTTCCCTAACAGGCATGAAAAATCACGTAAATATGCTCTCTACATCCTCAATGTAATTCGCTAGAGTAAACACGATCACTTTATCTCTCGCATTCATTATTTCATTTCCGCTTGGTATGATGGTTTTATCTTCCCTAAAAATCATTCCTATAATAGAGTCTTTTGGCATTTTTATGTCTTTTAATTGTTTCCCTACAATTTTTTTATCCTCAGATACCAAAAATTCAACTATTTCCGCTCTCTTCCCCTTAAGAAAACTTAGAGACAATATTTCAGTCTCTCTCGTAAATTTCAAGACTTCACTTACGATTTCTAATCTAGGACATATGACTGAATCTATGCCCCCCATCTCAAAGTGTAATTGGTGACTTGGATTGTGCACCAAGGCAATGGTTTTTGTAATTCCCAATCTTTTGGCTAGTATACATCCCAAGAGATTTGTCTCATCGCTCCCGGTGCATGCTACGTACGCATCGATCCCTTTTTCAGAACTCATCACGTCTATGTTTTTACCATCTGCAAAAAGTACCAGTACTTTTGGTAACTCTTTAGCCCTATTTTCAGCTATTTTTTTATCTTTTTCGATCAATATGGTTCTTATTCCTTTTTCACTAAGTAATTTTGCAAGATAATAACCTATTGTTCCAGCCCCTACTATCATCACCTTGCTGACCGGCTTTGAATCGGGTATTCCACTGCAGATAGCTTCTAGGAGAGGACCAATTTCAGATTTTGCGAGGAGAACTACCTTATCATTTAAGAATATTTTATCTTTCCCTCTAGGGATTATTAACTGATCTCCTCTGCTTATTCCTACTACTATGCTCTCGTTCGGGAAAATTTTCTCCTCTAAAGAGTGATCATCTATATTTGAATTTAGAATGGGAAATTCTATCATCTGAATATCTTTTTCAGAAAAATATTCGACGTCAATGGCGTATCTATGTTTCAAGATTCTGGCAATCTTTTCCGAAGATATCAACTCCGGAGACATGGCTAGATCTATGCCTAAGTTCTTAAATTTTGGAGCAGAACTTATAGGTTTATCGAGATACTCAAGATTACTGATTCTGCAAATTGTCTTATTTATGTTGAAGTGCTTTGAGACCATACAGGCGAGGATGTTTACTTCGTCTTTGTCTGTCGTAGCGATAAATAGATCTGATCTCTCAAGATTTGATAACTCAAAAGTTTTGTAACTGGCGCAATTTCCTGGGATAATAAGGGCATCAATTTCTTCTTTTAATTTATTGCATACTTCTATATCTTTTTCGATGATGATTACGTCCTGACCCTTTTCTACAAATGCTGCCGCAAGATTTCTCCCCGTCTCTCCAGCACCGCCAATTATAATCCGCATAACCTCAATATTTCCTATGAAATATAAGTATTTTTATTTATAATTAGAAGGGGGTAATATTTAATTTTATACTGACTTTATCCTATCTTACCTTACGCACCAAAATCATAGATTTTGGGCGTGCCAATAATCTTCGATTATTGTGCATCACCCCCTCTCTACACCCCCAAAGAAGGGGGTAATAACCCCATAAAAAGTCAAAGGAGATTCAGGCCTTCTTTTTAGTCTAAGTTCTATAATTAACTAATATTAAATTACAAAACATTTTTATCATGTTTTGATTTATTAATTTACATGGAGTTATTGCTCACGGGTATAAAAGAGATTGATGATCGTCTTTTCGGAGGCTTTCCGAGAAGTCAATACGTTTTAGTTTTTGGCGACGTCGGAGTTGGAAAAGGTATATTATGCAGGCAGATTTTATATAACGCCTTAATAAGAGGTGAGTTTGGTATATACTTCACCCTGAGAAACTCTCCTAGTGATGTAAGGTACAAGATGGGATATTTTGGTTGGGATATCGAAAAATTTGAGAATGAGGGATCATTTATAATCGTAGATGGCTATTCAGGGCTCATCGGAAGAGAGGAGATTCAAAATAGCGATGCCGAATACATTATAGACGATCCAACGAACTTGATTAGAGTTTCAAGGACAATGGACGAATTATTTGATAGGGTAAGAGGCAATCATTTTCTGGTTTTAGTAGATGATTTAACTACACTTCTGTATTACGTAGAAACGAAAGAACTCTTGAGACATATTATGAAGGTTAAAGCAAAATTAAAAAGGCTTAATGGCGTAAATTTCTATATATTACAGGAAAAGGCTATAGACTCCCAATCAGTGGCACAGATAGAGTCTATGATGGATTCTTTAGTTGAGGTAAGATATGTGGAAAAGGAAAGGCTAGAAAGACAACTGAGAATAAAGTCGATGGTTGGCAAAAAACCTCTTACCTACTGGTTTCTTTTTGAAATTACTCAGGATGGAATAGCGATATCGAAATTGATTTAAAAATTTTATATCGATCTAAAAAAATTTCTCAGCGCACTTAAATTAAAGGAATATAGGAATGAAGACTCAATATAGCCAGAGAAAAGGCAATCTTTACAATCTTTAGCATAATTTCTTCTTTTTTGTGCTTCCTTAGAGAACCAAATATTCTTCAATGAATTCTCTCTTGTAGAACCAATCTTACCCCATTTACCGCATGGAATGTAAACAGAACCGTCGGGTTCTATGTGCAAAAGAAAGTTCCCTACGTTACATCTGAAGTCTCTTTTATTTTCTTTCAGTAGGGATAAGTAATTAAAAGAATTTGCAATCTCATATCCTTCCTTCTTCATGTCAATAATTGTCTCTATTGCCTTAATATAAGAATCTTGATCCTTTATTTTGACTTCTTCCCAGTCCCCCTCTATTTCGGGAGAATAATGTACTGGCTCAAAAGTTATGTAAAAACCCATATCACTTGCAAAAGATACGGTTTCACGTACGTCTCCTAGGTTTAGGCCACATATAACATAATTCAATGTAGTCTTGATTTTATACTCTCTTATCTTCTCGAGTGCCTTCAGTACTGTTTTAAAGCTAGCCCCTCTTATCTTTTCATAAGTATCATTCATTCCGTCTACAGAGATGACCAAATAATCTACCAAGTTCGAGATTTCTTCAACCTTTTTTTCGAGAAGTGTACCGTTTGTTATGAGGGATGTTTTTAAACCTTTTTCTTTTGCATATCTTAGACAATTTAATAGATCTTCTCTCATAAGGGGTTCTGTACCCCATACATTATATATTATGGCACCTAATTCCTTAGATTCATCGATGATACCCTGAATTTCTTCCAAAGTTAGTTCGTTTTCTTGAGACTCTATTCTCCAAAAACGGCAGAATTTACACCTTAAATTACATTTGTAAGTTATATTGTGGCATATAACCAAAGGAACAGGAGAATACCTGCTCTTTATAATATTTATAAGGGCTTTTAGGGCAAACATCTAAATCTCAACTATTCTTGCAGTTATTTTGTTTCTGCTAACTTTTAGTATGGCTACACTGGGATTAGAAAGTATAGGGTTTGTTGGACTTCCGGGATTAAGGTAAATCCTTCCATCTTCTTTCGCTATAGTTGGTCTGTGAGTATGACCAAAGATCAGAACATTTAAATTGTTTTTTACTGCTATTTCTTTCATTTTGCCGCTTCTTATTATTGAATCATGCGTAAAACCAATTTTCCAGTCATAAATTTCAATTGAGTTTATTTTTGGAAATTTTTCTCTTATGGAGGGAGGATCCATGTTTCCATGGACAGCTACGACCTTAGAAATTTCTTCTAAATCATTTAGTACTCTGATATCTACCATATCTCCCGCATGAATTATGACGCTAGCGTTCTCAAATATTCCATAAATCTCTTGCGGCAGTTTTTGTACTCTTTTAGGAATATGGGTGTCGGATATAACCCCGACGGTTAACACTTCAGTATCTTCACCTTCTCCTCTTACTAACTCTGCCTCGTACTGCCTCGGTCTTTTTAGCGTAAAGATCAAGGTTGACACGCCTATTAAAAATAACAAAACGAGCAGAATTTTTATTTTAGAGCCCATGATCTAATGATACGCGCAATAATATAAATAGTGAATTAATATAGAAATCGGTAATATAAAAAAAGGAGAATTTCGATGGTGGGAGAGAAGAGACTAGTCGCCGAAGAGGCGCTAAAATACATTAAAGACGGCTATGTAGTAGGTATTGGAACAGGATCCTACAGTAGCAGAGTTTATAAATGTTTTAGGAAAAGAGGTTAAGAACGGCTTAGAAATCCTCGGAATTCCAACTTCTTATCAATCCATGCTCCTCGCCATAGAGAACAACATAAAAATTACCTCATTAAACGAGTACGAATGTGATATAGCCATAGATGGAGCAGATCAAGTAAACAGCAATCTTATTCTCATAAAAGGTGGAGGAGGTGCCCATACTCTTGAAAAAATCGTCGATTACAGTGCAAAGAGATTCATAGTCATAGTAGAAGAGAAGAAATTGGTTGAAAAATTTTCATTTCCAATTCCCATCGAAGTGATACCAAAGGCATTGAGGGTTGTAGAAGAGGAGTTAAAAAAAATAGGCAATCCAAGACTAAGATGGATAGAAAATAGACCATTTATCACTGATTTTGGTAATTTTATTTGTGATTTAGAGGTAAAAAATTTAGATAATCCAAGAGAATTAGAAATCGAGATAAATTCAATACCCGGCGTAGTAGAAAATGGAATATTTACCTGTCCGGTAGAAAGAGTTTTGATAGGATCTAAAGAAGGAGTAAAGATACTCAAAAAATAGAGTGATTGAAAAAATTGGCTCTAAATGGATCTTGGATTATAATAAGCGGCGTAAGGTCTAGTAGACGTGGGGACTATCTTTGTTATTTTCCTTTCCCATATCTTTTCTATAGGGACGTTGAAATAACTGCAAAACTCCTCAAAGACGGGGGTAAGCATTTTTTTATCTTCTTCTGTAAACTCCTGTACAGTTGCTCCTATACCAAGATGCTCTTTCGGTATCTCTCCCCTAATGTAGATTATACCTCCGTGGATACCGCTTCCCAAACTTCCAGCAACTACCTCTTTTGGTGGAACATCTTCGATTACACCATCTTTTATTTTCAATCCTAGAGCTACAAGAATTCCTCCAGCCATGTATTCTCCAAAGAATTCCTTTACAGAACCCCCATACACTAGAATGGGCTTGTGACCATCGTATTCTTTCATGTGTATACCAATCCTGTAACCGCCGTCACCCTTAACGAAGATCTTACCGCCTCTTGCCGCCAATCCTGATACGTCCCATGCGTTTCCGTGGATTATTATGGTTCCAGAGTTCATGGTATTTCCTATCTGGTCCTCTGCATTACCAAAGACCTCTATTGTGGGACCATCCATGAAAACGCCGAGATTATTTCCAGGCACACCGTAAATGTCAATCTTAACATCCTTGTGCTCCATTCCTGCTCCAATGAACCTTTGACCCATTACGTCCTTAACGATTATATGTTTGCATCCTTCATCCGCTGCTTTATGTATCTTCTCGTTAAGTTCCCAATATCGCATGGGCTCAGTTGAGTTATTAGCGCTTATAATTATCTTTTTTACCATCAACCCCAGGCCTCCCCAGCATGCTTGACACCGAGAATGTCTGCAATTCTCGGGTTTGGCCCAACATATCTCAGCCTGTCACGGTTACCTACAATACTCTCTACAGAATCGATCCCCATCGCTCCTAAGATCTCTCTTAACTCTTCGTTCCATGCATTAAAGAGGTTAACAATCCTTCGGATTGCAATATCTACATCGAGTCGCTTGGCGTATTCGTCCTTCTGGGTTGCAATACCCCAAGGACAGAGTCCCCTGTGGCACTGCTGACATACTCTGCATCCCATGGCGATCAATACGGCCGTGCCTATCATGCCTGCATCTGCTCCGAGAGCCAGTGCCTTTACAAGATCAGCAGAGTATCTTATGCTCCCTCCTGCTAATATAGTGGTCTTATGGCGGATTCCCTCTTCTCTAAGACGTTGATCTACGGCAGCTATGGCTAATTCTATGGGTATGCCTGCATGATCTCGGATAATTCGTGGAGCAGCTCCAGTTCCTCCTCTGAAACCGTCTATCGTGATAAAATCTGCTCCGGCAGTTACAATGCCTGACGCTATAGCAGCACTGTTGTGAACTGCTGCGATTTTTACCCCAACAGGGACCTTATATCTCGTTGCTTCTTTAAGCGCATAGATAAGCTGTTGCAAATCCTCTATGCTATAGATATCATGTTGCGGGTAGGGCGACAAAGCGTCTGAACCCTCCGGTATCATTCTAGTCTCTGATATTAGCTTGCTGACCTTTTCTCCTGGAAGGTGCCCTCCGTGTCCGGGCTTTGCTCCTTGTCCTATTTTAATCTCTAAGGCGGATACATTCTTTAAATAAGCAGGATTAATCCCGAAACGTCCGCTAGCCACTTCACTGTTTATAACCTCTTTAAACTCGTAGAAATCTGGATGCAAGCCCCCCTCTCCTGTTCCTACCATTATGCCGCATTCTTTGGCCGCTTTAAGTATGGCTAGACACGCATTGTAACTTATAGCACCGAGGGACATGTGACCTACTACAATAGGCATGTTTATCTTGACATGAGGTGCTAGCTTCGTTTTCAGTATTATAGATCCTTCTCCCTCTTCGAAATCCATACTGTCCGGTTTTGCCCCTATATAAGTAGTGGTTTCTATGGGTTCTCTCAAAGGATCGATCGCTGGATTCGTGACCTGAGCAGCATCCAGTATCAAATCATCGAATATGTGGCGATATGGCAAGTCATTTCCATTAGAAGAGAGCATGACTCCTCCAGTTCCTGCTTGTTCGTAGCCAATTCTTCTTATCCTATCATTATAGGTGAAATGGGGTGCAAAAGTCGTGGGATTATGGACGATTGAAATCGCTTCTTGTGGACACATCATGGCACATCTTTGACAAGCCACACATTCTTCATGATTTGGAACAATTCTTTCACCATCAAATGATAAGGCACCGAAGGTACAGTTTACTGTGCAGCGCTTGCATTTATTGCATTGCCCTCTATCAATTATTACCTTGAAACGTGATGGTATTTTGTGTTTAACTACTTCTGACGCCATTTTTATCTCACCTGCACCTTTATGTTTTCAAAGGGTTTTTCAGTACCTTTCCATACGAGTCCATTATGAAGCTGGGCTATCACCGGGTTACCTGCAACTGGGGCCCAAGTTTCTTCTAAATGACCAACGCGCTGAAATGCACACTCCTCACTACTGGCGAATATTGTGTTGCCATCCTCAGAGATCGCGACCGTCATTGGTCTCAACTTTTTCCTATCAGTCAGAGCAATCATGCTCGGGGCTGAACGATTCGTTCCCACAAGAATACTGAAGGGACCATTTATCATGGCAGGGCCGTAGGCAATTCTAAGCAATTTAGCCACTTTTTTAACGTTTTCAGGCATCATCTCCAAGTCGTAGTAATATCTCGGAGCCATGGCCATAGCTGCTACTAGATTCGGAAGATTGTGTTTCCGGCATAACAGATCCCATAGATAGGTTACTACTTCCGAATCTGTTAGCATTGTACATTTGTATCCCCACATCTCAACGTATCTCTTGTTGGTACCATAGGAGGTTATCTCTCCGTTATGGCAAACCGACCAGTCGAGGATGTTAAAAGGATGGGCTCCGCCCCACCATCCTGGCGTGTTGGTAGGAAATCTCGAGTGAGAGAGCCACATGTATCCTTTATAGCGATCTATATCATAGAACTCAGCAATCTCATAGGACCAGCCGTTTCCTTTAAACACGGCCATGTTTTTACCACTAGACATGCAAAATGCACCTTCTATGTTTTCGTTGATGTGCATAACTCTACGGATCATATAATCGTCTTCGTCTCTGGATACCATGCAATCCTCTACTCTTTCTTTTGGAGGGTCTACAAAGAATCTCCAGACAACAGGAATCTCTCCTCTCATGGTTTTTACTCTCTGTGAATAGATACGTTCATCCTTTACGATTTCAACATGATCTTTCAAATATTCTTCTACGGCTTCTTTTGCTTCCATATCATCGAGTAGGAGTTGAATGCAGTAATAGTCAGCCAGATCCAGAAATAGACCGTAGCAAGCAAACCCTGCTCCCAGACCATTTTCTCGATCTACCATTGTGGTAAGCATTTCAGTTACCCTGCGACCGCTCTCTCTCTTTCCATCTGTATTGATCAAGCCAGCTATGCCGCAGGCGCTAATTTCTTTCCTAAAACCGTGGGTTGGACGAGTAATTACGAATTTCATTTATTATCAACTTTCATCAATCGTTTAATATGTTCAATAAACTCGTTCAATGCTTAATTTTCAATTTTCTCTTTTCTGTTTGTTTCAGTTCTTCAGCCACAAATTTCAGTGTTCTTTCGAAATCATAAGCGGAAACATATTTCCTATCTGGCATGTTTTCTAAGATTTCTTTTGAAAGGATTATATCATCCATAAATTCTTTTTTACTTCTTGGAAAGTCTAATTGTTCTAATGCTTGAGTTATGACCAATTTTTTATATTTATAATCGTTTTTTTCCATCTTATTTCACCTCCTATTTATGATAGGTTGTGTTCTGGTTATATAGACTATTTTACGTTTACAAAAATGTTTTTGTGACTCTTTCATAACAGTTCATAACCTTTATGAAGATACCTTAAAAAGATTTATAACCTTGTAGTAGGAAAGAAATTTCCTATAGGCAGAAGGTGAAATCATGGGAAGAATCAAAAGTGGATATAGCGAAGAATCAAAAAAAGAAACCATTAAAAAAGCACAACAAGAAGATGTGAAATTTGTTCGCCTTCAATTCACTGATTTGAATGGAACCTTTAAGAGCACAACTATACTGGTCGAGAGCTTTGAAGAAGTTCTTGAGAATGGTTTGGGATTCGATGGTTCCTCGATATTGGGTTATACACCCATTGAGGAATCAGACATGCTTTTAATGCCAGATCCCAATACATATTCTCTACTTACGTGGAGACCCAATTCAAAAAAGGTTGCAAGAGTTATATGCGACGTTTATTTCCCTGACGGAAAGAGATTTGAGGGCGATCCGAGGTTCATAGCACAGAGAGCCTCACAGAAAGCTAGAGATATGGGTTATGTTTATAATTGTGGTCCAGAATTGGAATTCTTCTTGTTTGAAAAAGATTCTCCGACTATTGAACCGGTACCCATCGATCATGGAGGATACTTTGATTTCCATCCCTTGGATATGGCTGAAGATGTAAGGAGAGACATGATACTTACTTTGGAGAGCTTTGGCCTTGAAGTTGAAATGAGTCATCACGAGGTATCTCCTGGTCAATACGAAGTAGACTTTAGGTTTGGAGATTTAGTCACCATAGCAGATAGTGTAATGACCTACAAGATGGTGGCAAAAACCATAGCACACTTTCATGGATATATCACGACATTCATGCCAAAACCCTTGTTTGGAGTGAATGGATCTGGAATGCACACCCATCAAAGTCTATGGAATGTAAAAGATAATACTAACGCCTTCTTTGACTCAAAAGCAAAAGAGAGAAATGGATTGTCTGAAACGGCTAGGTACTTCATTGGTGGCTTGTTGCACCATGCCAAGTCACTATCAGCTATCGTAGCTCCAACCGTTAATTCATACAAAAGGCTTGTTCCCGGTTACGAGGCACCGGTTTACATTTCTTGGGCCTTTAAAAACAGATCAGCCCTAATCAGAGTACCGGAAATTTTTCCAGGGGAAGAGAAAGCTATGAGGGTAGAATTCAGATGTCCTGATCCATCATGCAATCCTTATTTGGCTTTTGCAAGTATGTGCGAAGCCGGTTTGGACGGAATAAAGAAAAAGATCGATCCACCAGAACCTGTTGAAGCAGATATCTATGAAATGAGTGCTGAAGAAAGAGAAAAGCATGGAATAGACTCACTGCCAAGTACGTTGGCGGATGCTCTAGATCATCTTGATAATGATAAAGTATTGCAAGAAACCTTAGGAGACCACGTATACAAGAATTTCATGAAAATAAAGAGAGATGAATGGGATAATTTCAGAATTAACGTAACGGATTGGGAGATAGAGAGATACTTGAGGGCGATTTAACCATAATAACCATAAAGAAGTATCTCTTTCTTATATATTAGAAAAAAGGGGGCAAATGAAAATCCCTAGAAGGTTAACCATAGCTCTGGATGAGGACGCGGATAGTTTGCTGGAAAGAATAAAGGAAGAGACAGGACTATCTCTGAGTGAAATAGTCAGACAAGCCATATTTTTTTATTCCGAGAATAAAGAACTCTTAGATAGCTATGGGAGAAAAAAAATCGATATCTATACTTCTATGCTTTCTAAAGGAGAACATATTATTTTAGATTTGGATCATTGGTTACTTTTTTTAAAATGTCTGGAATCA
>JABAOF010001771.1_pt3 | contig 29177 bp, 21 predicted proteins | sample 7062171 | NCBI WGS metagenome assembly JABAOF01 (sample SAMN14538628, study PRJNA623070) | marine sediment metagenome | biome: marine biome [ENVO:00000428]; feature: marine pelagic biome [ENVO:01000023]; material: deep marine sediment [ENVO:00002113] | place: India: Gulf of Khambhat ...
GGCTTTGTGCCGCTCATAAACTTTCGTCTTGAATGGTTTCTTGCCAAAAAATTGAGCCTGCTATTGGACGGCGATGCCCTTGCGGCACCTCAAGGACGGGCCGAAGATGTCTTGCTTGCTTTACAGCTCCGTTTAAATGAAGGACTTATGCTGAAAGCTGGCTACAGAATCCTAGAAGGAGGCGCCAACGTGGAAGAGGTATACAATTTTGCCCTAATCCATTTCATAATCGCTGGCGCAACTTACCGATTCTGATCTCAAACCCATGGATTTTTAAGAAAAAGAAAAGGATGATATGGGTACAATAGGTGAGTTGTAATCATGAAAGTACTTTTAACAGGTGCCACTGGCTATATCGGAAGAAGGCTCAAGGAAAGACTCCTAGAAGATAAAAATCTTCAACTCCGCTTATTCGTCAGGAACGAAAGAAAGGTCCGAGACAAGTATAGAGACCGGGTGGAAATTTTCGAGGGAAGCACCTTTGATACAGAATCTCTCCGAAAAGCCTTAGAAGGCATAGATGTCGCCTATTACTTGATTCATTCTATGGGAACCAAAGGTGATTTCGAAAGGCTCGATCGTATAAGCGCTGAAAATTTCCTTGATGCTTGCATTAATGCCAAGGTGAAGAGAATCATATATCTTGGTGGATTGGGAAGAAAGGATACTGCAAGCAAGCATCTTTTGAGCCGAATCGAAACAGGAGAAATCCTAAGCAGCCGCCCTGAATCCATCCAGACCATATGGTTTAGAGCCGGAATTATCATCGGTTCAGGCAGCGCAAGTTTTGAGATCATCCGCAATCTTGTTCAGAAGATTCCTTTGATGACAACACCAAAATGGGTTCGCACAAAAACCCAACCCATCAGTATTTGCGATGTGCTGGAATACCTAATTCAAGCGAAAGATCTCGATACAAAGAAAAATCTTATCGTAGATATTGGATCTGACCAGATGAGTTTTAAAGAGATGCTTACAAGAGCCTCCAAGGTAATGGGATTAAAAAGGGCTTTGATTATTGTTCCTTTGCTGACACCCAGACTCTCATCTTATTGGTTGATACTCATGACCCCCGTTTCATATCGGATAGCAAGAGCATTAGTGGATGGGCTAAAATCAGAAACCATTATCCAAAATGACAATGCCAGAAGGTATTTTCCCCATATTTCCCCTCGCTCATATGAAGATGCCGTTAAGACTGCTCTTGAATAGACTAAGAAAATTGATTGCATCAATAATAAATTCTTGATTATTCATATCTCGTTGACTTGCTATCAGTAGTCATCTTTCAAGAAAAAAATAAAAAAATTCGTATAAAGAAGAAAAAGAAAGGAAAAATTAAGGTCGTCTACCCTTGCTGAAAATATGATTGCCCCTTATTAAGGAGTTTGTTTTTTCTTCAAAGTCTCAAGGATTTCTTGAAATTCCGGTGTTTCCCTGATGAATTTGAGCCTTTCGTCCTGCTCGAGGAAGGCAATGTCTTCAAATCCGCATTCAACAGCCACCTTTAGGTTTTTCAAAGCTTGCTTCGAGTTCTCGCTGAGGGAATAAGCGCTGGCCAGACCATAATACGAGTATAAACGTCTGTGTGATCGAATACCTGCACGAGCGGCAATCTCGAAAAAGAGAATCGCTCTTTTATGGTCATTTTTTCGTAAATAATCCCATCCTTTTCCGCTTGAATCTATTTCTAAACGATGAAGGATTCTTATATCGAGAGCGCTGTCATTCAAGTTTTTCTTTTTACTTGTCTCTCGGATCAGGATATTTAGACCAAGGTCAAACAAAATATTCTCTAGATTCTGATACGGTGATTCATCATTTTCTATTTGAGTTAATATGCGCCTAAATTTAGTTCTCTGGAACAGTTCTTTATCCCTGCGCTTTTTTTCTTTCTTCATAAGGCGCTTATATTCCTTATTCTTTTTAATAATCTCTATTTTAGTTTCAATAGCGTCGGTGGCCTGCCACTCTTTGAAAGTTGAGGCTATCGCTTCATAATCAGATACAGCCTGCAAAAGCTGTCCCGATGCTTCAAGTGTCTCTGCTTTTGCTAATTCCTTATCATAAATTTCTTTGATCAATTCGATATCAGATGGCCTTATTTTTTTTGACATCCCGAGTATCTCCAGCCACTCAATCACTCTCAGGCAGACATCTTCAGGAGGCCAGGAGTGCACCCCCTTAAAAACGAAAAATCGATGTGAGATATTATGTTTGTCAAACTGCTTGTCAAGAGTCAACATCTCTTCGTAATTAAAATCCTCGATTCCTACGACCCCAGAATAGAATGCAGGAGCTATTTCTTCCGTTTTCAACATTGATGCCAGGCCACCTCCACATCCGATAATTCCGGCGACAGGTCTTTTGATGATTTTGGAGAAAAGAGAGGCAGCCCTTGACCCGCCAGAGAAACCTGTCACGTAGATTCTTTTTTGGTCAATAGAAAGACGAGCATTGGTATCATTCCAGATGGCTATAATGGAACGGATAATAGGTTCCCAGGGTCCGTTCCGGGCATTGTTAGAGCCTACGACTATATAATTATACTTTTCGGCTGCAGCCTTATACTGCTCCAAAGGGAGGCTTCCTCTCGCTCCCGGATCAAGAGCGTACAGGATTGGCCACTTCTTTTCAGGAGTATATTCAAGCGGCAAATAGAGTGCATAGCTTTGGGCGGGTTCATTCAGACAAATGACCTTTTTAATGATCTTCCCTTTTTCAAGAACTATCCCGTAGGCCACGTGGGGATAAACTCCTAAAGAGGATATAAGAAGAATGAGCAACAGCGCCAGGAGTGTTTTCCTCATAATTAAGTTATACCAACATGGAATTTTGGTGTCAAAAAGCGAAACAGGATTCATATCCTTTTCTTGAAGGATCATTCTTGTTGGAGTTCAAAGAAAGATAGCTTCCTTCTGTATAAATTTCAATGCATTTTAATCTTTTGATTTTTTTTTATTATTATATTATTATATTATCGATAGTTTTTATGGGATTAATAAAATGCCGCTACATTAAAAAGGATAAATAAAGGAGGTTATTAAATGAAAAAAAGAGCAAAATCAATAATTGCAGCTCTAATTTTTCTGATCGGGCTATTCGCCACAAGTGGCATCGGTTTTGCCAGTCAAGAGGCCGGTCCCCTGAAAGGTTTAAAATCGATTAAGGCAGTTTTTGATTTCAGGACAGGCAGTGCAAAAAGCGCTGAAGTATTGCTTGGCCTGATACACGATACTTTCAAGGGCAAGGATATTGCTGCAGTAACAAAAAAACCTGAGTTTGTTGTAGTCTTTATTGGTCCCTCAGTGAAGTTAATATCTAAAAGCAGAGAAGGTATGGCGCCTGAGGATCATAAAATTCTCGATGACGTTGCTAAAAGAATTTCTGAAATGGCCAAAGATGGGATTAAGTTTGAGATCTGTCTGTTTGCTGCCAGAATGTTTAAGGTAGATCCAGCTACGGTCTTGCCAGAAATCAAGCATGAAGACAATGGCGTGGTATCTTTGATAGGCTATCAAACTAAAGGTTACGCTTTAGTTCCTCTTTATTAGCGGGAATTGTTCTCGAGTTAGTTTTTTTAAAGTAGCCTAACTTATTTTTCAGACTTCTTATAGCTGATTGACATGCCCGACCAGCCAGAGCCTTCATATGTCGTTTCCATATGGGGCAAGCTTTCCAGGTAATCAACAAATTCTCCTATTCCCCACCCACGCCCTCTGCGCCTTCCCGACACGTTATGAGCGGTGTAACATCCACCAACCTCAAGCTTGGGCAAAACTGCTATAAGATAATTTTTATACCAGCCTTTATCCGCATCACAAAAGACAAAGTCGAAAGGGCCTTTGAGTTTCGGGACGAGCTCATGGGCATCGGCAAGTCTGGCATCTATGTATGCGGAAAGCCCGGCCTCTTCAAAATTCGCTAAAGCCTGTTTATAACGCCCTTCGTTTATTTCAATCGTAATCAGCTTGCCTCCGGTCTTGCTGAGTGCCCAGGCAATCCATATCGCAGAATGTCCGGTGGAGGTTCCGATTTCAAGCGCCTTCTTGTATTTATTCTTGATGATAATATCGTAGAGGACTTTTCCGTCCGCTTCAGATATATTCATATCTCTCCAGTTGTATCTGTGGCTATCAAGAAAACTTCTGACTCTATCATCAAGGCTCTGATTTTCTGCTGTCTCGGCAGCGAATCCATAAACAACAAGCTGCAGGCACAAGCAAAAACATAATGAAAAAACCAGAAAGCCAAGCTTAAATGTTTTTTTCAATTCAATCCTCCATTCTCATCATTCAAAGAGACTCATAGGTAATAAGAGAGCACAGAATCAGGTGCTTTTTTAATTTCTAATATCTAAATTTCATTTAGTGTCTTAGCACTGTATAGATTTGGACGACAAATACCTGTAGTTTCTTCCCGATAAGCTGAAATTGATTCTTCAGGAATTCTTGTGTTCTTTTCTTACCTCTCCCACTTTTTTAAAAACTTTTCTGCTTTTTTCCTTGTTGCGTTGCGAGTGTTATTTAGTTCTTTTCTCACAAAATCAATGATTTTATCTTTGCTTCTGCTTTGGTCAAAATATTGGTCAAACGCTTTAATGGCATGACCTTTGAGTATGTTCCGGCACTCTTCAGAAGGTAAAGGGATTTTCCCGATCTTCAGGATTTCTTGAGTTATTTTCTCCTCTAAATATGGTTTAGTGTTGGCGATTATTGCTGAGCCCTCAACCACATGGGCAGCAGTAATCAAGCTCCCCTCATAAAGCATCGAATAGAATTTTTTAAACAGCTTATCAAATTTCTTTTCTGAATCCGCTGGAGCTAAATTGGAAATGACATCCATGGCATTCCACTTGAGAATAGTGTTTTTGTTACCTAAATGCCCAGCAAAAAAATTAAAATAGGGTAAGAGCAATTCCGATTTTTCTTTGCTGATCAGCACTAGAATTTTTGCAGATTTAAATCTTATATTTGCAGCATCAGATAAGAATCCTTCCATAATATCCGGCAGTGATCTTGGATTTTTGATCACTTTTTTTGCTAAGATTTCTGCGTTAATTTCTTTTTTGGAAACTTCATTTAAGATATTTGATTCAACCATTTTTCTCTCAAATTATTATAATAAATTATTTTACCTCTTTATTCATGATGTTGATGAACCTTTTGTTGCTAATTGGATGATCAGCTAGGAGTTTTCCGTTATATACTATACTGAAAGTCGCGTAGGCAGAAGGAGCGCTCTGGGCATCCTGACAAGTTTTTAGCTCTACAATCTTTGCTTTTAAACCAAATTTTTCCCGCGCCGTCTCGCTGATTTCTTTAACCCATTTTTCAAGGTAGGGACACTGGTCTGATCGAATAATCGTTAATCCTTTGCTGTATCGGTTCAGCCTTTCTCTCCAATCTCCTCTGAATTTGGGTGAAGGTGCGCCTTTCTTAAATCTTTTCATAAGCAGCTCAAAATCAGGGGGCGCCTTATCAACAAGCTCAAAACCATTTTTTAAGAATAATTCCTTCTTTGCCAGCCAGGGACCTTTACGCGTGACTACCGCTACTCCGTTCATCTTTTCCCTTTTTGCATCCTTTATACATTCCTCTATCAGCTGTGACCCATAGCCTCTTCTTTGATATTTCTTGTATAAAACAAATAAACAGTGAATGACCATGTAGCCTTTGGCTCCAACTGCTCTCCAGGCGTATCTTCCTGGGATATATTCAATCATTCCGACAAATCCTTCTTTGGCTGAATGAAGAATTTTGAATCTCATGCCTTCAGAAAAACGCTTTATTAGCCAGTCAGTTTTTCGTTTGTACCCTTCCTGCTTAATGTTCTTGATGCCGCAGAATCCGTAGTCATAAATATTATCTACGTTGGTATCGATTATCTCTATTTCATTCACCCTTCATTCCTCCTGGAAGCCTTTTTTAGAAGCTTCTTGGTCTGCTCAGTAATGAAACTCGGCCTTTCTTCTGATTTTTTTCACAATACCATCACATCAGGGAAAACTCCAGCATTTCTTTTATGTGAATGAAATCGCTGCTGTTTTGTCATTGAATCGACTCAAAACTAGGAGACATAAATCTAAATAAACCTCAAAATACACAAAAACTTCTGAATGAAATTTCCCTTTGCTAACGGCTCGTGGCGGATTCGCCACCCAATTATAAGGAAATTTTATTTATTTTTTCCGCTTAATATCCTCAGAGATTTCAGAAAATCTGATATTCTTGTTTATCAAGGTTGTTCCTAACGCTTTATCAAGACTTGCTAAAGAGAGATTATAATCGATCATAGCTTGGAGTTCGGCGCTGCGAGCATCAGCTAAATCCCTTTGATGCTGTACAACAACATAATTAGCTGTTAAACCTACCTTTAATTTTTTCTCCTCTGCCTCCAATTTTTTCTCGGCCAGTTCCCTAGCAATTTTGTAAGCATGTACCCTCTTATAATCAGTCTGAACTGCCCTTACTGCGTTTTTTATTTCAAGAAAAATCTGTTGTTCCTGATTTTCAAGCCTAAACAAAGCCTGATCAAGATTAACTCTCGCTTGGGCATATTCTGCACGTGAGAGAACAGTACTTACGGGAATGCTGAGCGTTAATCCTACAGACCAGTTCTTGTATTTGAAGTCAAAGGCGTCTCTAAGAGCAGCAGCAGACCCCCCAGGAATAGTCATAATCGGAGGGCCGAAAGGATCGAGTTCGTCGTAGATAACTTGAGTTCCTGATATGCCAGGGCTCCAGTATGATGCCCGAAGGCTTAGGTTAGGAAGAAGCTGATTTTTAGCATAACTCAGGTTTATTTCTTTGTTCTTCAAATCAATCCTGCTCGCCTGCAAGTCAGGTCTGTTTTCTAAGGCTGTAAGAAGGGCTTCCTCAAGGCTCACCTCCTTTTTGGCGAAGGCCGGTTTGTCAACAGGAATAATATCTACATCCATCCCCTTTTCTTCAGCAGCCAGGTTGATGATTGTCTTTAAAAAATCCTCATTATTCTTGACCATGGCTTCTGCTTGAAGGATATCTGCCTCGCGGCTTGCCACTTCAGTCTGAGCGCTCAGTATCTCTATGGGTGCCAAGGTGCCTACATCCACTTCCCTCTTACTCTTGGCTAAAAGATCTTGGGCCAATTTTAAGGACTGCCTTTTCACTTTAAGATTTTCGATGCTGTGGACAAAATTCCAGTAAGCACTTTCCACTTCGTAAATCGTGTCCATCAGAATTCCTCTAAGCTGACCTTCTGAGATGGCCCTTTTGTTTTTGGCGATGATTATTTCTTTACGGCTGATTTTAAAGCCAAAATTTTTTAAGATGGGCTGCGTAAAATTAAACCGGAGAGTGCTTGCGTAGCGAGGATTAACTGAAAGGAATTTTTGGTTGGAATCGTTTTTGTAGGAATATAGGGATATTGAAAATTCTCCTCCTGTTGGGATGCGCTGAAAAATGGAAGCTGAGTAATCTTTGTACTCGGTTGAGATCTTCTCTTCGCCTTCGATAAAGGAAATAGAGGGCGAATTTGTATTTTGGAGGCTGTAGCCAAAGGAAAGGCTGGGCAGGAAGTCTTCCTTAGCTAGGGAGACAGATATATCAGCCAGCTCCGGGTTCAAGACTTCAACTGCGACATTTAGGTTATTCTGCATCGCTTTCAGGATGCAATCTTCAAGAGATAAAGCCTTCTCCTTTTTCTGAGCCCAGGCTCCTGCAGCAAGGAATAAAATCGAAATAAAACAAACAATTTTTTTTGGTTTTAACATTTTATACCTCCGTTAGAGCTTTCAATTTTAGGATTTTTTGTATTAATGAACGGACAGCTAATGCCTTTTACTCGTTATCCACAATCCAGCCATCCAAAAGATTAATAACTCTTCTGCTGTATGATGCATTTTTTTCAGAATGCGTGACTTGAAGAATTGTGGTTCCGTCCTCGTTCAATTCTTTGAACAACTCCATAATCTCTTCGCCTTCTTTAGTGTTTAAATTACCAGTGGGCTCATCAGCAAGAATGAGTTTTGGCTCGGTGATAACCGCTCTTGCAACTGCCACTTTCTGCTGCTGGCCGCCAGATAATTGATTAGGAAACAGGTCTTTCTTGGCTACTACATTAAACCTGTCGAGCATGTCGCAAATCTTGCCTTTCCGTTCTGAGCCTTTCACTTTTTTGTACAGAAGCGGCGTCTCAAGATTTTCATAGACTGTTAGGTCATCTATAAGGTGATAACTCTGAAAGACAAATCCAATGTAGTTTTTATGGAGCTCTGTGAGCTGTTTCTCGTTCAACTTATGGACTTTCCTGTCAAAGAAGTAATATTCACCGCTTGAAGGAGTGTCTAACATACCGAGAATGTAAAGCAAGGTTGACTTTCCTGCACCTGAGGGGCCCATGATGGTCACAAATTCCCTTTCCTCGATCTCGAGGTTAATATCCCGCAAAGCAAACGTCTTAACAAAACCTGATGAGTAATATTTTGTGACATCCATCAGTTTTATCATTCCTTTCCTCCATAAACAGCCATCATTCAAAATCTCGCAGAAACAAGCTTAAAACCAAGCTCTTTCTCCACTGAGTCCATGATTGAAATAAAGCAGGCCATACCAATGGCCAGCCCGGTGATATTGATAAACGAAAGGCCTTTGTGCCTTTTGATGTTACGCAAGCGATCTTCAGGTAACTTTTGAACATGGCTACCCTCTTCTATAATCTTCCGTATGCGCTTTCTCCCCTTTTCCGAAACATGATCGGAATATTGTCTTCTGTAGGAATACCGATTTGAATCAATTCCCAATCCCGGTCATGCTCTTTTATCACCCGCTTTATCACGTCAACCTTATCTTCGGATTCTCCGCCGTAATCCTCCCAGTCTACGATTTCCACCCTGTAATGCATTGTTCGCTTTTTTCCGTTAATTTTCACATCAATGTCGATGTTCTGTTCTGCCTCCAATGTGGGAACATAAATTACCACTTCTCTCATTTTTACCTCCTTTATTTTCTTTTTTATCTTGCACTTTTAGCTTATCTTATCTTTTAAGGCCTATTTATTCATACCTCAATGACTCCACCGGATTAGCCAGGGCATCTTTTATTGATTGATAGCTGACCGTTGTTAGCGCAATGACAAACGCCACCAAACCTGACAGGATAAAAATTTCGATTCCTATGCTTCTTCTATAGACAAAGTTTTGAAGCCATCTTCCCATGACAAAATAGCCAATCGGCCAGGCGATCACTGCCGCCACAGCGATGCATTTCACAAAGTCTCTTGCCAGAAGGACAATGATACACTGGAAATCGGCACCAAGTACTTTTCGTATTCCGATTTCTTTTCTCTTTTGCTCTGAGATGAAAGACGCCAAGCCAATCAAACCCAGACAGGCAATAAAGAGAGCGACCAAAGTGAAAACATTGAAACTTTGCCCTAACTTTTGCTCGGCTCTATAGATCTTGTCAATCCTTTCATTCAGAAATGCATATTGAAAAGGAAATTCGGGAGAAAATTTTATCCATTTTTCTTTGATGAAACCTAATGTGCTTGGAATATTGGAGGGACTGACCTTGATAGAAAAGTAATCGATGCCTCTTCCTTCGTGAAATAGGAAAACCAAGGGAGCGATTTCCCAGTGCAGCGATTGAAAATGAAAATCCTTTATCACACCTATTACAGTCCACTCCCTCCCCTGGGTTTGAAACCGTCTTCCAATAGGGTCCTCCCACCCAAGATTTCTCGCTGCTGTTTCATTTATTACAACTGCCTGTTCTTTATCCATGGAGAAATCCTCTGAAAATTTCCTCCCTTTTGTAAGCTCTATATCATAGACATTAAAAAAATCATAATCAACGAAGGTATAATTTGATCCTAATTTCCGTCTCTCTCCCTGTTCTTCCCATTCAATAGTAGAAGTCCTGCGGATTGTTGTCGGCAGGTCTAATGAAGCTGAAACTCCCAATATTTCGGGATTTTTCAACAACTCACTCTTCAATGGCTCTGAGTTTCTTTTCAGATTTCTATCCATGGTATAGACTACAACCATTTGTTCCTTATCAAATCCAAGATTTCTATTTCTTATGAAACTGAGCTGGTTGTGGATCACGAATGTGCATACAATCAGGACAATCGATACAACAAACTGGACCACGACCAGAGAATTTCTAAAAACAGCCGCGCTTTTGGAACCGATTCTCAAAGTCCCCTTGATAATCTGAATGGGATGAAATGAGGAAATAAAAAAAGCCGGATAGCTTCCAGAAAGCAATCCAATAAAAACTGCAATACCCAGAAAAACCAATAACATATCCAGGTCCTGAAATAAACTTAACGTCAGATTTCTTTCGATTAAATAACCGAAAGCCGGCAATACAAGTTCGACCAATAAAACCGAAACCATAAGAGCAAGGATAGAAAAGACTATGGATTCGCCCAGAAATTGCCTGACCAGTTGAACCTTATTGGCCCCTACCACTTTTCTCATCCCGACTTCAATAGCCCGCTTTGCTGACCGGGCAACAGAAAGGTTTACGTAATTTAGGCAGGCGATGAGCATAATAAAAAAGGCAATTGCTGAAAACAAATAGATATATCTCATGTCACTGTTAGTTTCCAGCTCAAACCTCAGGTTTCCACCCAGATGAATATCTGTCAGAGGCTGGAGGTGCAGTCTTTCTGATGCCGACTCTTCGCCCTTGTATTTTCTTAAGAATGCGGGAAATTTTCCTTCCAGATTTATTGGATTTGCATGGAATTCCAACTTGATATATGTTTTGGGTTCATAATAGCTCCATGTCTCAACTGAATCTCTCCCCCCTCTCTTCAGAGTATACAACGTATTGTAAGACACTAAAAAATCAAAGGTGAAATGAGAATTTTCAGGAATATTTTTTAGGACACCTCTTATTTTGTAGTCATGTTTTTTTTCTGCGTACCACTCTTTGATCCGAAGCGTCTTGCCCACCGGCTCCTCATTACCGAAATATTTCTCAGCCATTTCTTGGGTTATAAGAACTGAAAAGGGCTCTTTTAGGACGGTGGGCATATCTCCCGAAACAAGCGGAAATGTGAAGATTTCTAAAAAATCTTGATCAACGAAGTATATGCCTTCCTCATTGAAACGTTTTGAATTATATTCAACGACTCCTACTTCATCATTTTTCTTGACTCTTGTCGCCTTGATAACTTCAGGAAAATCTTCTTTTAATGACGCAGCCAGGGGATGCTCGGATGAATTATTCCAGATGGATCTCCCTTGATGCTCTCTTACGACCCGATAAATATGTTGGGCATCATTATGGTACTTATCGTAGCTAAATTCATATCTGATATAGAGCAGTATCAATATGCAGCAGGAAAGGCCGACGGCAAGGCCAGCAATGTTGATAAAAGAATAGCCTTTGCGCATTTTAATATTTCTCAAAGCAATCTTTATGTAATTTTTAAACATAGTCACCTCAAATAATGTCTGTCAAAGTTTTTATTAACTTCATTTTTCTCAACAACAAACGAGCCTTTAAACGAAAAATAATATAAGTAAAATCAATAAAACCATGATGAAAATAAGTGTTTTCATCCTAATTTCCCCACATTTTTCTATTCATACCTAAGCGACTCCACCGGATTAGCCAGGCCGGCTTTTAAAGTCTGGTAACTAACCGTAAGCAGAGCAGTAGCCAGCGCAAGAACACCAGACAGCACAAATATCGACAAACTTAAATTAGTTCTATAGGCAAAGTTTTCTAGCCACTTACTTATTGCCAAATATGCAAGCGGCCAGGCAACTATGTTGGCTGCAAGTACCCATTTTGTGAAATCCACCGACAACAACAGGATTATCCTGGATACCGGAGCGCCGAGCACTTTTCGGATGCCGATCTCCTTTGTTCTCTGTTCTGTCATGAAAGAAGCCATCCCAAACAATCCTAAGCAAGAAATAGCTATCGCTAGGAAAGCAAAATAACCGACAATCTTTCCCATCCGCTGCTCATTCCTGTAGAGCGTTTCGAGCCGTTCATCGAAAAACATGTATCTTAAAGGATAAGCCGGATTAATTTGTTTACATGTACTCTCAATATATTTCACAGTTGCAGAGATATTATCCGGGGCAATCCTGATGAACATGCAGTCCATCATGCCAGCCCAATTGGGATTCATCATGTACACAAATGGCCTTATCTCGTGATGGAGAGATTTAAAGTGAAAATTCTTCACAACTCCAATGATCTTCCCTTCTTTTCTAAACACGGATAGCCGCTCCCCAACCGGTGATTCCATGCCCATGAGTTTGGCTGCTTCTTCATTGACGATATAGGCCTCTAAGACATCAGTCGCAAACTCTCTCGAAAAACCTCTCCCCTGAACTATGTCCATCTTAAATGTCTCAAAATAGCCAAAATCAACTATATCCCAGTTCATGGATACCCTCTCGTCGGGATTTTTTCCTTCCCAGTCCAGAGCTCTAACAGTGGATGCTATATTGGAGGGCATTTGAAGACTTCTCGTTACTTTTAGAATATTTGAATTCCGCAGCAGTTCGCTCTTCGCCGACTCGTATTTTGCTTTTAAATCTCCTTGCATATAAACAAAAACCAGATGTTCCTTGTCATACCCCAAATCTCTGTTCCTTATATAATCAAGTTGTTTGTAGATAATAATCGTACCGATGATTAAAAAAATCGAAAGAGTAAACTGGCTTACGACAAGGATTTTTCTGAACAGAGATCTCTGAGAGCCAGACCCAAAGGTTCCTTTTAGGACTTTAACGGGCTGAAAAGAAGATAGAAAAAGGGCGGGGTAGCTTCCAGATAAGATCCCGACAAACAGGGTTATCCCTATAAGCCCTAAGATAATCGTTATATTATTGGAAGGATCTAGAGATAATCTTTTTTCTGAGAGGTTGTTGAAGGCGGGGAGCATGATTTCAACGATGAGTATCGCGCCAACGAGGGCAATGAACGATAACACAACAGATTCGCCGAAAAATTGCTTGATCAGATCTTTTTTCTCCGCTCCAACTACCTTTCGCATGCCAACCTCGTTTGCTCTGGTGCCTGCTTTGGCTGTGGAAAGGTTCATAAAATTAATACAGGCAATTATCAGGACAAAACAGGCAATGATAGAAAAAATGTAAACATATCTGATAATTCCCCCTCCACCCAGCGCATAAAGGTGTATTCTTGCCATGGGCTGAAGGTCCAGCCGTACCCTTTCTGCAGCGGATGGAGGATCATGTTTATCTTTGATGCCAGTAATCTTCCTGGCAACTTCCTCTGCCCGCGCGTTTTTAGGCAGCAAGACATATGTTTCAAGGGGATTTCCTCCCCAGCTACTGGATTCAGCCCAATTCGGTCCCCAGTAGAGAGTATAAGGAAGGATAATATCAAACTTAAGAGAGGAATTGTGGGGCACGTTTTTAATCACTCCTGTTACTTGAACATCGAATTGATCGTTCACGTTTAAGGTCTTGCCGATCGGATCTTCACTGCCAAAATATTTTTGGCTCATCTCCTCTGTAATGACGACAGAGAATTTATCGGAGAGCGCTGTTTTCGGATTTCCCTTCACAAAAGGAAACGTAAACATGTTAAAGAACGAAGAATCGGCAAAACCAAAGTTATCGTCAGCAAAGCTCTTATCACCGTGCTTGATAAGTAACATGCTTCGACTAGCGTACCTTACAGCATCCACGACATCTGGGCATTCTTCTTTCAGAATCCTGGCAAGAGGAAAATATGACTGGGTGAATAGGCTTGTCCGACCATCAGAATACTTTATCTCGGTATAAACCCTGTAGAGTTCGCTCCTGTTTTTATGGAACTGGTCATAGCCAAGCTCGTCCTGCACCCACAGTAGAATCAGGATACAGCAAGCCATGCCGATGGCCAGTCCTGCTATGTTGATAAAGGAATAACCTTTGTGCTTTTTGATGTTTCTTAGGGCTATCTTTATGTAATTTTTAAACATCACTCCTCCGATTATGAATAATGATCGAGCACATAAGAATCAATTATCGAAACCGCAGAGCAAACCACGCTTCATAAAACCTCACACAGCCATACTAGAGCAAAAAATATGCCATTATTTAATACAGGAGAGCGACAGAGGTAGGGAAAGATATTCATAATAAAAAACGTTCGCTGGTGTTACAAACGGTGTTCAGAAGTGAACATCTTTTTCTTATTCATAACGGAGGGAATCAGCTGGATTGGAAATGGCTGCTTTAGTCGCCTGGAAACTCACGGATATGATTGCAACAACCAATGCCGCTGCCATGGCCGCAACGAAAACGAACAATCCCATGCCGGTCTGGTAGGCATAATTCTGAAGCCAGTTTTTCATCACGAGATAGGCCACAGGGCAGGCGATAACATTTGCTAGCATAACCAGCAGAAGGAATTGCTTGCAAAGAAGCAATGTCACCTGGGAAACGCTGGCTCCGAGAACTTTGCGAACGCCGATCTCCTTAGTTCGTTGTTCAGCGGTGAAAGAGGCCAACCCGAAAAGACCCAGACAGGCAATAAACACAGCTAGAACCGCGAAATATTTCAACAGGGTTCCCATCCGATCTTCAGTTCTGTACATTCTGTCAAAGGCCTCGTTTAGAAACCTGTATTCTAAAGGATAGTTTGGGATTACCCTGTTCCAGGTGTTTTCAACAAACTGCAAAGACTCGGATATGCTGCCAGGCGGAATCCGGATGAGCATATAATTTATATATTCAGGAAAAACATGAATGGCCAGCGGCTCGATCTTGTTCCTGATAGGCTGGTAATGGAAATTTTTCATAACTCCGACTATCGAGCCTTCTATTCCTACAAAAGAAAATCGTTCTCCGACAACAGAATCTTTTTCCATTATTTTCGCCACCTCTTCGTTGACGATGAATGACGTGGAAAGATCGGAGGAAAACTCTTTGGAAAAGCTCCTACCTTCGGCTATCTCTATTTTTAATGTTTCTATAAAATCGAAATCAACCGCGTTAATCCCTATCAAAGCCTCCAGCTCGGGATCTTTCCCATCCCAATCGGCTCCACCAGCATTGGCTGAGTTATACGAAGGCAGCTGGTATACTCCGGTAACACCCAGAATCCTTGAATCCTTAAGCAATTCCGTCTTCAAGGTCTCATACGAGCTCTTTATATCCGCTCTCAGATAGATATAGACAAGATGCTCCTTATCCCATCCAAGTCTTCTATTCTTCATAAAATTAAGCTGCTTGTAGACCACAGTCGTTCCAATGATCAACAGAATCGAAATCGAGAATTGAACAACGACCAGAACCTTTCTGAACCTGGAACTCCCAGCTCCGGATTTAAGGCTTCCTCTAAGGACTTTTACTGGCTGAAAAGCGGATAAAAACAGGGCAGGATAACTCCCCGCAACAAAACCTGTAAAAAGAGTAATAGCTAATAATCCAATCAGAATCGATTCTATGCCGGTCACGCTCCATGAGAGTTTCTTGGCCGCTAAACTGCTGAAAGCAGGCAGTAATAGCGAGACAATAACGAGCGCAAAAATCAGAGCAATGAAGGCAAATATGACCGATTCGCCATAAAACTGTTTGATAATATGTCGCTTCAAGGCGCCGACAACTTTTCTCAGCCCTACCTCTTTGGCCCGGCTGGCCGAGCGGGCAGTAGAGAGGTTCATGAAATTGATACAGGCTATCAGGAGAACGAACAGAGCAATTAAGGAGAAAATATATATATACTGCTCGGCACCTCCATTTTTTTCCCAGCCGAAATATGCATGCAGATGAATCCGAGTGTAAGGCATCAGCACAAGGTTGGTCCTGCTCTCAGGAACCTTAGTGCGAATAAAACCAGAAATCTTTTCATTAACCTGCTCGACAGGGATGTTCTCCTTAAGCTCAACAAAAGTCTGAATGGAATTACTGCCAAATTCATCATCGGTTTTCCCAGTCTTTCTTAAGAATTCATATGGAATGATGATATCAAACTGCACGTAGGAATTATGGGGAATATTTTCCATGATTCCGGTTACAGTAAAATCGTACTTATTATTGATTGAGATTATTTGTCCCAATGGATCTTCTTCGCCAAAATATTTCTCAGCGATATCCTCAGAGAGGACCAAGGAGTAAGGCGAGTTTAAGGCCACATTTTTATCTCCCTTCAATAAGGGAAAAGTAAACATCCGGAGAAAGGAGGGGTCGACTGCCCTTATGTAGTCTTCAAAAAATACTTTATCTCCGTGGCGAAATAACAACCCACCAGCCCAAACATACCTGGTGGCATCTACTATTTCCGGAATTTCTGACTTGAGTGCTGGCGCCAAGGGGTGGGGAGTAAGGTTGACATGGAACTGCCTGCCAGAGTAATCCTGATTCTCCTCGACTCTGTAAAGGTTTGCTGCATTCTTATGGAATTTATCATAGCTCAATTCGTCTAGCACCCAGATAGTGATTAGCAGGCAGCAGGCCATCCCAATAGCCAGCCCGGTGATGTTGATAAAGGAATAACCTTTATGTCTTTTGATGTTTCTTAAAGCGATTTTTAGATGGTTTTTCAGCATAAAGCACTCCCTTTATGCTTTTTTCTTCACCCTATAAAGCACTTGACCAAGGTAACCAGAATCGTTGATCTCCGCAATATATAATCCTGGTTGGAGGTGGACTCGTCTCTTTAGCATCGGCTCTGATAGACTTTGCAGGAGAACGCTGGCTTCCCAATCCTTATTTCTATCACTCAACAAGACGCGAGCACCTTCTTCTACTATCTTCTCTAATATTTCTTTTAAGCTCATGGCTTCCTCTCTTGTCATATTTATTTGGCTGTACTAACGTATTAGATATAATATACGAAGTTCTTAATCCTTTAGTTGTGTTACTCGTAAAATTGCCTTCTCATGCAGCCTCAATCTTTGCGTAGATAGTACAGACCAGCCAGACTAATATTATTTATTCATACCTCAGCGAATCCACAGGATTGCATGCAGCGGTCTTGACAGCCTGGAAGCTGATTGTGATTAGGGCGGTCACCAGTGCCAGGGCAGCCGAGAGTAAAAACGTCCCTATTCCGATTTTGATGTGATAAGCAAAATTCTGGAGCCATCTGCTCATGACATAATAAGCAATCGGCCAAGCGATGAGATTAGCCAGAATTACCCATTTCGTGAATTCCTTGGTCAGCAAAAGTGCAATCCCAGAGACAGACGCCCCGAGGACTTTACGTATGCCGATTTCTTTTGTCCGCTTTTCAGCAGTGAAGGATGCCAAGCCAAAAAGCCCGAGGCAGGCGATGAAAATTGCCAGGAAGGTTCCATATCTCACAAGACTCCCTATTCGCCGTTCAGTCTTATAAAGACTGTCTATATCTTCGTCCAAAAAACTGTATTCTAAGGGGAAATCTGGAGCGAGCTCTGCTAAAGTTTTTTCTAAAAAAACCAGAGTTTCAGGGACATTTTCAGGCTTTATCCTTATATAAACATCCGTAAACCAACCTGGAGCCATGACCAAGACCAGAGGACTAATTTTTTCATGGAGAGAACGAAAATGGAAATCCTTTGCAACACCTATTATCGCCCCAGATCTTCGAGGATCAAAAGGGATCCAGCAGGAGATTCGTTTGCCGATTGGAAATTCCATCCCCATGATTTTTGCAGCTGTCTCATTAACTATGATTCCATCAGAGATGTCCGTTGGATAGCCCCGAGAAAAATATCTTCCCTGAGCCATTTCGATATCGAAGATTTTTTGGTAGTCAAAATCCACAGAATGAATAGACATGAAAATCCTTTTATCCTCTGGCTTGCCCTCCCAGCCTATTTTGTCTGTTCCGAACCTTCTTAAAAATGAACCGTTGGTGGCGGATACAGCCAGAATGTCCGAATTCCTCAGGAGCTCCCTTTTAATGATGTAATACTGATTGCGCAAACTCCCTCTGAGTTCCATATTGATAACATGCTCTTTGTTTATACCCATATCTGTATTTCTTACGTACACAAGTTGCTGATAAATAATTATCGTCCCGATGATAAGCGCGATTGAAACGACAAATTGTCCGATAACAAGGAGTTTTCTCAAGCGGATATTATGAGAACCCAATCTCATCTGTCCTTTTAAAACAGCTACAGGTCGAAAACTGGAAAGGAACACAGCCGGATAGCTACCTGAGAGAATTCCCGTGAGGATAGCGATTCCTAAGAAGATAAATAATGGACTGCCGACGTAAGACAGCGTCAGCTGCTTGCCCACGATGTTATTGACAGAGGGAAGGAGCGATTGAACCAGTATCAAAGCCAAAATGAACGAAATAAAAGAGAGGAGGACAGATTCTCCAAGAAATTGTTTTACAAGTTGAAAACGAGTTGACCCAATTACTTTTCTCATCCCCACTTCTCTGGCGCATTCCATAGAGCGTGCTGTGGATAGGTTCATGAAATTAATGCAGGCTATGCATAAAATGAGTACTCCGATGATGGAAAAGATGTAAACATAGGTGATTGGTCCGCCGCCCGTAAAATCATATAGGTGAATTCGGGTTAAAGGCTCTAAATATATTGTAGTGGTGGATTCGGGAAAATGTCTCTTTACAGTCCCAGCGATTTTTTCTTGAACTACGCTGGAGTCTGCGTTTTTTGGAAGAAGTACATAAGTTTGATAAGCACCTATGTCCCAGTCCTCTATGGTCATTCCAGACCAGGTCACAAATTCGAAAGGCAGCAGATAGTCGAACAGTATATGACTATTGTAAGGGACATCTTCGATAACGCCCGTGACTTTGAGATCATGCCATGTTCCCCACCATTCGAATCCCACTGTTTTGCCAAGGGGATCTTCCTCATGAAACAGAATAGCTGCCATTTTTTCCGTTAATACTATAGAACGCGGCTCAGACAGGCAATTTTTCGAATCGCCTTTGATGAACGGAAAGCTGAATATCTCAAAGAACGTCGGATCCACCCCACAAACCTTTCCGTTGAAAACTTGATTTCTATACTTCAATGGACCAGTGGCATGTCCGAATTTTCTTGTGAAGTTGACGATTTCTGGATAGTCAGCCTTCAACGCAGGGCCCAGAGGACCTGGGCCATAAGAGTTGAATATATCTGTGCCCTGAGGATTGAGTAATACTCTGTAGATTTCTTTAGCGTTCGTGTGGAATCTGTCAAAGCTCATCTCATCCTGAACCCATATAAATACAAGGAAGCAACAGGCCATACCGATAGCCAGACCGGAAATATTAATGAAGAAAAAGCCTTTGTGCTTCCTGATCTTTCTGAGAGCGACTTTGACATAATTCCAGAGAAGCTCGGGCATGAATCGAGGGGGCTTCCAGGGCGGCTGGCCGCTGTGACGGCGAGCGTGAGTTTTATGAAATTCTTTTCTCAATTTTTTTACATAATCAGTCCCAGTCTTTGCGTAGACAGAACAGACCAGTCAGGCAAAAAATATTTATTCATATCTCAATGAATCCACAGGATTGGCCGTGGCAGCTTTAATGGAGTGATAGCTGACTGTGAAAAGCGCGATGATAAGGGTTAGGGCTCCAGCAATGATGAAAATATCTAAGTTGATATGTGTTCGATACAGAAAACTCTGAAGCCACCGATCGAGGAGAAGCCAAGCGACCGGCCAGGCAATGATGTTCGCTAGAAGAACAAGTTTTGTTAGATCCTTTGAAAGGAGCATCACAATCCTTGAGACAGAAGAGCCGAGCACCTTTCGGATACCGATCTCTTTAGTCCTCTGTTCGGCATTAAACGAGGCTAAACCGAAGAGTCCCAGGCAGGAAATAAAAATAGCAAAGCCGGCGAAGTAGGCAATCAAAGAACGAGTTCTGCGTACAAAGCTGAATTGTATTTCGTAGTCGTTATCCATGAATTCGTATTCAAAAGGGAAGCCCGGATTCAACCGCTCGAAGATTATTTTAACTTGAGCGAGAGTCTGCGGGATGTTCTCTGGATGGATTTTCAAAAAGATGTATCTGTATCTTTCAGGCGTCTGGAGAAGGACAAGCGGTTCATCCACCCTCCATCTTGGGTTTGGCAGGTAGTCTTTGATAACTCCGATAACAGTGTAATCCTGACCACTGTAGGACATACCGACACCTATCGGATCTTCTTTCCCCATGATTCCTGCCAGTTTTTCATTGATCAGTATTTCGCCTGGATTACCGGAATAATCGTTTTCTCTGTGGAAGAAGCGGCCTTTGACAAGGGGAATTTCAAACGTCTCTAAAAAATCAGAGTCAACACTCATGAATGTTATGTTGGATTTGAACTCAGGATCTTTCCCTTCCCATTGCCAGCTTGAAGAATTCGACCGTCCACCTGTGAGATATGCGGAGGCGGCAGTAACCTTTTCTACTCCAGGGATCTGGAGGAACTCACTTTTTGCTGTCTCGCACCGCTTAAGCAATTCTCCTCTGGTAGAGAAGAATACAATGTTTTCCATGTTATAGCCTAGATCCATGGTCTGGAGATAGTTAAGCTGTTTATAGATCCCGGCAGCATAAGCGATAAGCCCTATGGCCAGGGTAAATTGGACCACGACCAAGGCTTTGCGAAAACCGGCTCTTTTTAATGATGATCCCGAAAATCCCTTGATAATCCGAATCGGTTGAAAAGAAGACATGAGCAGAGCCGGATAGCTCCCTGCCACCAATGCGGTTATCAGCGAAGTGCCGATCAAGAATCCCAAGAGAGAGGGATTCTGAAAAAAACTCAGCGTCAGCTCTTTCCTGAAAAGGGTGTTGAAAACCGGGAGGAAAAGCTCGGCGAGGAAAACAGTCAACACCATAGAGATCAGGACGAACAGGGATGTCTCGAAATAGAACTGTTTGATAATATCCTTCTGGAAAGCTCCGATAACCTTGCGCATCCCTATTTCCCGCGACCGGTTTCCAGACCTGGCGGTGGTCAAATTCATGAAATTGATACAGGCTATGAGAAGGATAAAGGCTGCCAGGAAGCCGACCAGCCGGATCTGTTCGATGCTCCCTCCTCCCTCGTCCAGTCTGTAGAGATGGAACCTGGCAAAAGGTCGCAGGACCGGCACGTACTCGTCATTGCTGTATGTTTCCACGACAAAATCCTTGATTTTAGTGTTTAAGTCACTGAATGAGCTTCCCTTCTGGAGCTGGGCGAAAACGAAGTAATTCTGGTTGGAAAACCCATTCAGGTCGTATTCTTTATGATATTTCCTACAGTAGAATTCCAGCGGCATCAGGATATTGAAGCGGAAGGTGGAATTACTGGGAACTTCCTTCATCACTCCCATCACTTTCATCCTATGTTGGTTGTCAACAGTTATGACCTTTCCAATAGGGCTTTCTTCACCGAAGTATTTTTTCGAAACACGTTCCGACAGGACTAGGGAATTCGGTTCTTTGAGCGCTGTCTTTTGATCCCCTTCGATCAAAGGGAACGTGAACATCTCCAGTACTTCGGGGTCCGCGGGAAAAACTCTTGGTTCTGAAAATGTTTTGTCCTGGTAGCTGAGGATGAAAGTCCTGTATCCTGCAAGGAACCGGGCCGATTCTTCCACCTCCGGAAAAAGCTCTTTCAAAAGCGGGCCCACTCCGGGAACCGAGGGCACCTGCAGCCCATCCCTTTCCGTCTTGATATGGGCAGAGACAAGGTATATATCGTCTATCTTTTCATGGAATTTGTCGTAACTCAGCTCGTCCTGGATCCAGAGAAGCAGCAAGACCACACAGGTCATCCCGATGGTCAATCCGGCAATATTGATGAAAGAGTAGGCTTTGTGTCTTCTGACGTTTCTAAAAGCAATTTTTAAGTAGTTTTTAATCATTTATATGCCTTGGTAAATTTCTTGTTATTAAGGAACTTTTTTCCTATTCATACCTCAACGAATCCGCGGGATTGGTAACGGCAGCCTTTATGGATTGATAACTCACAGCAACTGTGGCAATGACCAGGGCCATCGTACCAGACAGGAAGAATGACCATAAAGCGATATTTGTCGAATAAGCATAACTTTGCAGCCATTTATACATAGCAAAATATGCAACAGGCCAGGCAATAATATTTGCCAAAAGCACCCATTTTGTAAACTCTCTTGAAAGGAGCAAAGCAATATTTGATACCGAGGCCCCAAGAACTTTCCTGATACCGATTTCCTTGGTGCGTTGTTCCGACATGAAAGAAGCCAATCCGAACAGGCCAAGACAGGAAATAAATATAGCAAGGATGGAGAAATACTTTAAGATAGTCCCAATCCGCTGCTCGGACCTGTACAAATCATTAAGAGCATCATCGAGAAAACGATAATTGAATGGATGGCCCGGAGCAAATTCTTTCCAAATATCTTCCATATATCCTATGGTTTTCGGGATATTTTCTGATCTGAGCCTGGCAAACAGAACCCTACACTGACCAGGGCCGTAAATGAGTATCAAAGGATCAATTTCTTGACGAAGTGACCTGAAATGATAATTTTTCACGACACCTATGATCTTAAAATTATTATTACCTATGGAAAGTCGCCTTCCTATGGGCGATTCCATTCCCATGGCTTTGACCGCCTCCTCGTTGACCATAATCGCTTCTGTGGCATCCGTTGGAAACTCCTTTGAATAGTTCCTGCCCTCGACGATCTCCATGCCGAACGTCTTAAAATAGTCTAAATCGACAAAAACCGCCCTCATTAAGGTTTCTTCATCAGGATCTTGACCTTCCCAGCGCCACAGACTGTTAGAAAATGTATATCCATACGTAGGCTCGCTTGAAGTGGCAGTCACTCCCAGAATATTTGGATTTTGTAGCAATTCATTTTTCACAGAATCAAACTTCGCCCGCACATCTCCCCGCATTCCCTTATAAATCAGGAACTCCTTATCATAACCGAGCTTCATATTGCGCATATAATTGAGCTGGTTATAGATTATAATCGTGCATATTATTAAAAGAATTGTGAGCGCAAACTGGAAAACAACCAGGATTTTTCTGAAGATCGAACCTTTAGAGCCGGAACGCAAAGATCCTTTTAATATTTTCACAGGCTTAAAGGCCGAAAGAAATAGAGCCGGATAGCTCCCCGATATAATCCCGGTAAGCAGCGTAATGCTCAGTAATCCCAGCAAGACCAGAAGATTTCCCGAAACTCCCATTGACAATTCTTTTGCGGCCAGGTTGTTGAAAGTCGGAAGCAAAAGCCAGACGATAGTCAAGGCGACGAACAAAGCGATAAACGCAAGAAAAATCGACTCGCCATAAAATTGTCTAACAATGTCGGTTTTATGCGCGCCAGCTACCTTTCTCATGCCGACTTCTTTGGCACGGTTTCCGGACCGAGCAGTCGCGAGGTTCATAAAATTAATGCAGGCTATGAGAAGGATAAAAAAGGCGATGATAGAGAAAATAGTCACATAGGTGATATCGCCATGGGCGGCATCGAACTCGTAATCTGAGTAAAGGTGAATACGCACGAGAGGCTGAAGATTCAGCCTGGCGTCTTTTTCGAGGGTGGGCTTCTCGTCTAAATAACCGGATATCTTCTGGATTACCTCTTGAGCGGGGATACCCTTTTGTAGCTGGACATAGGTGCGAAATTGACTGTTACGCCAATTGTCGACAGTATAATTCAATTCCCTGCCGAATATGAAGGGGATGAGATAATCGAATTGCAAATGGGAATTGTGAGGAACTTCTTTCAAAATACCAGTTACTTGAAAATCCCATCGATTATCCGCTTTTATGGTCTTCCCAAGTGGTTCTTCACTCCCGAAGTATTTTTTAGCCGTCTCTTCCGTCATAACGATGGAGTTCGGGTCAGAAAGGGCAGTTGCTGGATCGCCTTTGATAAGAGGAAATGAAAACATTTCAAAGATGGATCCATCAGCCATCCCAGGTCTTTCGTCGAAGCTTTTGTCATTATATGTAAGCCGGAACCGTCGTGACGTTATTCGCGTGGCATTGATGATTTCAGGAAAATCTTCCTTCAGCGAAGGCCCAAGCGGACCCTGGGTGATCGCCCAGGTGGTGCTGTGGTCGGCAAAATTGATGTCCTGTATCACCCGATAAATATCAGCGGCATTTTCATGGAAGCGGTCATAGCTCAGCTCATCCTGAACCCACAACAGTATCAAGATACAGCAGGCCATACCAATAGCCAGGCCGGTAATGTTAATAAAGGAATACCCTTTGTGTCTTCTGATGTTTCTTAAAGCGATTTTTAAATAGTTTTTAAGCATTTCTTCACCTTTATAAATTTCTTCTTATGAAATAACCTTTTTCCTATTCATACCTCAACGAATCCGCAGGATTGGCAACGGCAGCCTTTATTGATTGATAACTTACCGTTAAAAGCGCAATCATAGATGTCAACACTGCCGTCAAAAGAAATGTCATCCAGCCAACATTAATCCGGTAAGCAAAATTATCTAACCACTTATTCATGGCGAAATAGGCAACGGGCCAGGCAATAATATTTGCGACCAGCACCCATTTGGCAAATTCCCTGGAAAGGAGAATCATAATTTTTGAAACCGTCGCCCCCATCACTTTTCTAACCCCTATTTCCCTCGTGCGGAGCTCTGTTGTGAATGATGCCAGGCCGAACAATCCCAAACAGGCGATAAAAATCGCCAGTATACTGAAATAGCCGAACATCTCCATCATCCGTGCTTCATTGAGGTAGAGCGCATTAATACGGTCATCGAGGAAAGTGTAGCTAACGGGATAACCTGGATGGAAACGCTCCCATATTCCTTGAACATAGGCTATTGTTTCCTGGATATTCCCGGCTGCTATTCGGAGCGACACGGTGTTCGTCTGCCCAATCCGGATATAGGTGAGCATCGGAACGATCTCATGATGCATTGATTCATAATTAAAATCTCCAACGACACCTATAACACGTCCGCTGAGATTCGGAGCCCTGGTTTCCATGGGCAGGCCCACAGCATCCTCTGGGCTTTCCAATCCTAAACGCCTGACAGCCGTTTCATTAAGGATAAACGCTTCTTTTTCATCGGTGGCATGGTCAATAGAAAAATTACGGCCAGCCACAATTTTCATGCCGTAAGTCTTAAAGAAGTCGTGTTCGACCCTGTTATGAGGCATAGAAAAGGTACCGTCCACCATCTCTCCGTTGATTTCTGCGCGGAATCCCGGAGCATCCAGTAAGCGGCCTGATGGTGCCCTTTTTGATAAGGTTGCGGCTAAGATACGCGGATTTTTCAACAATTCATTTTTTATTTCCAACCAGTTTTGCAGGATAACACGATCCGACGGTATGAGGACGATGTTTTCCCGCTGGAAACCAAGATTGGCATTCTGGAGGAAACGCATCTGTTTAAAGACAACGCCAACACTTATAATAAGTGCCGCCGAGATCGCAAACTGGAAGACAACCATGACCTTGCGCATTATTGCTCCCCGAACACCCCGAGTTAATTCTCCGCGCAGGATAGTCGCCGGTTTGTAAGCAGAGAGATAAACTGCCGGATAAAGACCGGCCGCCAAGCCGGTAATAAGGAACACAGACACCAGAATAAGAATTCCGACCGAATTCATTAATAATCCAAATCTCAATTCATGACCTGAAAAAGCACTGAAATAAGGCAATGATGTTGATACCAGTGCCAAAGCCAGCACCATGGCCAGCAGGGCGATAAGCAGGGATTCTCCCAAAAACTGAGTTGTCAGTAGCTTGCGGTTGGCACCCACGACTTTGCGCAATCCCACTTCTCTTGCCCGTTTGACGGCACGGGCCGTGGAAAGGTTCATGAAGTTTATGCACGCAATAATCAGGATAAATAGCGCGACCAGGGTAAAAAGCCTTACGTACCTAATATCGCTGTTTGGCTCCAGCTCATTATTGGTATGCGAATAGAGGTGAATATCCGTGACTTTCCTGAGAATAAGGTTGTTCCATTGGCTGGCATGAATGATATTGCCAGATTCACTCTCAAAAGTTGGCAGGTGCCGGTCGATAAATCCCGGAATGCGCGCTGCTACTTCCCCCGCGTCTGCCTCCCTGGCCAAACGCATGTAAGTGAAGGTGACATTATCGCTAAAATTCGACGAGCCAAAAAAATAATCACTTCCGTCCTTATAATAAGGAAAACGCCCTTTGAATGTGATAAATGAAGCGAGAAAGTCAAAGTGAAGATGGGAGTTTTCAGGAACATCTTTCATAACTCCCGTGACCTGGTAATCTTCTCCACTGCTGCCAACTTTCATGACTTTGCCCATGGGACTTTCATCCCTAAAGTATTTTCTCACCATGGATTGGGATAAAACGATGCTGTTCGGATTCTTCAGGGCTGTTTGCGGATTTCCCTCGATCATCGGAATTGTGAAAACTTCGAAGATGTCATGTTCAGCGAAATAAAGCCGCTCCTCGACGAAATTGTTTTCCCGAAACGTTATAAGGGTATCGCCGCTCACAAACATACGTACAACATGTTCCATCTCAGGGAATTCTTCCTCGAGAAGAGGGATAAACGAGGGAGCCACTGAACATAACGCACCACGCACCGATCCGTCCGCAGCAAACCATCGGCGCTCGATCCGGAATATCCTATCCTTGTGTTCGTGGTGTGTATCATAACTCAACTCACTACGAACAAACATAAGTATAAGGATACACACCGCCATTCCAATAGCCAGACCCGCGATGTTAATAAAGGAGTATCCTTTGTGTCTTCTGATGTTTCTTAAGGCGATTTTCAGGTAGTTTTTAAGCATTGCTCCTCGAAACTTTCATCGACCAGGTTCGCTGGCTTATTTTTCTCCCCATAAATCTAAGCCTTGAAAGCTTTAAGCTGCTTGCTCAGGGCTAATTTTTAGATCTTGAATTCTTTCTGGATATTTTCGGAAACAATATGGCCGTCAAAGAGATGAATAGTGCGGTGGCTGTATTCGGCATATGCAGGAGAATGAGTAACCATAACAATAGTTGTGCCCGCTTCATGGAGCTCTCCTATGATCCTCATCACTTCCTCACCATGGGCGGAATCCAGATTTCCTGTCGGCTCATCAGCCAGGATAAGCTTCGGTTTGGCAACAATCGCTCTCGCCACTGCAACACGCTGCTGTTGACCTCCTGATAATTGCTGGGGGAAGTGATTCTTACGGGCCATGATTTCCATCTGCTCAAGAACTTCATTGACTCTTTTCTTTCGCTCTGAAGCAGAATATCCGAGATAAAGCAGTGGAAGCTCGACGTTCTCGAAATTCATCGATAAGATTGAAGCTCTGGAACACAAATCCTATGTTTGCTTTTCTGAGGTTTGCTCGCTGGCGTTCAGAATACCTGGATACTTCTTGTTCTAGAAAATGATATTCGCCGCTCGAGGGATTATCGATCATCCCCAGAACATTGAGCAGAGTAGATTTTCCGCAACCAGATGGCCCCATAATGGCCACGTATTCTCCTTCTTGGACGTTAAGGTTCACGTTATTTAGCGCAGTTGTTTCTACCTCTTCTGTAGTGTAAATTTTCTTGAGGTCCTTCGTTTTTATCATTACTTTCCTCCTTAATTAAGCTTTCAGCTGTTAGCATTCAGCTTTCAGGTTTTTGACCTTTTATCATTATCTTAATAAGACGCAAAATCGAAACTCTTAGTTTACTTTAAAACCAATCTATCCATGTTACCGAAGCTTTCGTAAGATGAGGTAATGACCCGTTCGCCGGGCCCCAGCCCTTCGAGCACTTCAAATACCTGTGGATTTTGCCTTCCGATTCTTATTTTTCTCTTGGTTGCGATGTTTTCAGACTGCTCCACAACATAGGCCCAGTTGCCCCCAGTAGTCTGGTAAAATCCTCCTCTTGGAAGGAGAATAGCTTCGGAAATATCACCTAATTCTAATCGGATATGGAGAGTTTGTCCCCGCGTGATTTCCTCGGGTCCCCCGCCAACAAATTCCATGTCCACTTCAAACCGCCTGTCTTTCACTTCAGGGTAAATCTTCTTGACTATAAGCCCGTAAGACTTACCGGCAAAATCAAATTCGCCCTTCCTCCCCGTCTCTACACGGGCGATGTAATGTTCGTCGATAGCAGCTCTTACTCTAAATCCCTCTAAAACATCAATCTGTCCCAACGGTTGACCCGGTGATTTGGATTGACCGATTTCTGCATCCAGTGCGGTCAGATGACCGGAAACAGGAGCCTTTATAGTCAAATTTTCCTGTTTCTGCTTGACAATAGCCAGATTATTCTGCATCCGTTTCAGCGAGGCTTCCAGGGCGTCAATCTGGCCCTGCCTGAACTCTAAATCATTCTTCTGGCTCTCTATCGTTAATTCTTTTCTCTTGATCAAGTAATCGTACTGATCCTTGGCCAGCTCAAACTCATGTTTGGAGATCAAATTATCTTTTGCCAACTCTTTATAACGCTCATAGGTACGTTTTTGCTGCTGGAGCTGATTATCAATCTCAGCAAGCTCCTGGTTCAGTCTTAGCCGGTACTGCTCCATGGAAAGGCGGGTGTTCCGCAGGTTGTTGCTCTGCTGGAATAACTCAGCTTCTCTCCACATGATATCGAGAAGGAGGTTTGTGTTTGCTAATCTCAGGATTCCATCTCCTTCTTTAACAAAAGTCCCTGCCTCTAAATAAATCTCCTCTACTCTTCCTCCCTCCACAGCGTTTAAGAAAAATGTATTAATAGGAAGAACGTTTCCCATGATAGGAATGAACTCCTGAAAAGGACCTCTTGTGACAGTCGAGATTGTTATCCTCTCGGTTCTTACATTTAGAGTGGATTTACTCAGCCTGAAAATGAAAACATAAAGCACAAGAATGACAAACAGCCCAACAGCTGCAAAAGCTGCAATCCTTTTGGGAGGCCACTTCTTTTTTTTAATTTTACGGTCCATCCCCATTTTAAAGCTCCTTGCATAATGGTTTTCTCATTTTTCCTCTTTCCAGCAACTTTCAGAATTTTGAATAGTCATCACGAATTTTTCCTGCCAATCCATCATTTGTGCAATAAATGTGCCACTATTGATATTAACGGAGTAAGCAGAAGAAAGGTCACATAATTTTTTAAAAAAAGTGTTCGCTATTAAGACAAGGGGTGTACGATAGCGAACAGTTAGGATATAATCATATTTCATGATAAAAAAACCCAGACGGAAGCAAGGAATTCACAATAGGCATATATTTTGCAGTGGTTATCAAAAGAGCGTGCTGAAAGCAGAAATGATTTTTACAAATGCTTTTTGATATAATCGATTATGGTGAATCTGTTAGCTCACATG
>JABAOF010000243.1_pt1 | contig 29153 bp, 30 predicted proteins | sample 7062171 | NCBI WGS metagenome assembly JABAOF01 (sample SAMN14538628, study PRJNA623070) | marine sediment metagenome | biome: marine biome [ENVO:00000428]; feature: marine pelagic biome [ENVO:01000023]; material: deep marine sediment [ENVO:00002113] | place: India: Gulf of Khambhat ...
GAAAATCTCCTCCATGGATTCATCCAGGAGAGGAGTGCGATCCCTCCTGCTCCGAACTTCAAAAAATCCCGTCTCGATAACCTGCCCATCTTCAAATCCTTGCTCCTTCAACTCAGGGGAATATTGAGACCACCCATCACCATGACATACCGCATGGTGAATATTCCGATCATGACCAAAATCGAGGAAAGTACGACAAAAGGGAGCCTCTTTTTCGTGGGGGGAAAGAGCAAAAAAAACAGGGGGACGATCGACCCCAAGATGACCTCCACCCCGATGAAAAGATGACTCATGCTCCCTTTGAGCAGCATCATGGCGGCTAGGTAGGCCTCCGTGTGAGAGGTGAGGAGAACCAAGATATCCGTGGCGATAAAGGCCAAATCCACAATGATGGCCCACGCCAACATCTTCCCCAAATCGGTGCACAAGGCGGTATCGACCTTCCTCTCATCGGAGAAGAAATACCCCTTGATTACCACAACCAAAATCATCAAGGCGATTCCCGAAACCATGGCGGAGATCAGGAAAATAGGGGGCATGATGGCCGTATTCCAAAGGACCCTGGCTTTTCCGAGGGCCAGGATGAACCCGGTATACCCGTGCACCAAGAGAGCCAAGGGGATCCCGATCAGGCCGAAGATTTTCGTCTTCTTCGCGTCACCTCTGAACATGAAATAGCCGTAAATCATGCAATTTAACGGGTAGAGGGTAAGGAGAAAAGATCCCCATGTAATCGGGGAGGTGATCCTCAGATACAGGAAGAGATGCCAGAACCTGAAGGGCTGCTCTAAGTCCAAAAACAGGTTTATGGGGGCGAGGATGAGCAATACCGTGGCAAGCACAACCCCTACCTTTCCGATGGGCTTGTATTTTTCGATTCCAAACCCATAGGCGAGGGTGGAGAGGATGAACGAACCCGCGCTCAAGCCGGTGAGATAAAAATAGTTGGCGATCAGCAAGCCAAGGGGGAGCTCGTGTTCGACATTGTACAGGATATTTACGTCCATTCCTCTTTTCCCGCGAAGGGATCCATAGCGTCTGCATCAGCCCCAATGTAAAATACCATGGGGTATGTGCCCATTTCGGGTTTGATGGCTTGGAAGGGGTTTCTTGCGAGTAGTTTCGCAACCTCATCGTTGGGGTCTAACAAATTACCGAAAGCCCTGGCCGTTGTCGGACATGTCTCCACACATGCGGGAACGAGACCCGCATAGACCCGGTGGTGACACCAGTAACACTTCTGGACGATGGGGATGATGGGGTTGACATGCCTGGCGTTATACGGACAAGAGGCGATACAGTATTTGCATCCGATGCATCGGTGTTCATCGATGATCACAATCCCGTCATCTTGTTTCCAGGTGGCTTGGACGGGGCAGTTGATCACACACGGGGGGTTGTTACAGTGATTACAGAGGCTCGGGAGAAAATGCCTGCTGACGTTCGGGTATTGGCCCTTTTCGATGATCTTGACCCAAGAGCGGAATACCCCTAACGGGACGTTGTTCTCCGCCTTGCAGGCGACTGAGCAGCTATGGCATCCAATACATCGCCTGAGATCGATGACCATCCCATACCTGATCTTTGCCATCCGTGATCAACCCTCCGAACCGACGAATCTTAGGGAAAGCAGGTAAGTCATGGAATGCTGTTGTGATTTTTTTCACTCATTATTAATGCATCTGCCGATTTAGTCTATCGGGTAAAAAGTGTATTTTTATGGAGAAAAACGTGTATATTAGTATATTAAGATCCCCCAAAGAAGAGCTCTCTCGTGGTTTCAAGAATTTCCGGGGTTCCATCACCAGTGGAAATCCGTCCTCGGTTAATCCCCCGAGAAGAGGAACCCGACGGGGTCATGTATTGAACGAATAGAAATGCATCAAAAGTGTGGCAAAACGAAGATTGCCCTGGAGAAAGCAGGGGGGAAGTAGGTGATGTGAACGTGCTAGGTCAAAAGGATTCGAGTATAATAGTGGATCTCATACAATAGCACGTTTCACGCATTTATATGAACATAAAGCTTTGTTCCTCACAAATTGATGAGCCCTTTCCGAATGGCGTATTTGACGAGCCCCACCTTATCGTGAATATTCAATTTGTCCATGATGTTGGCCCTATGGGTCTCCACAGTCTTCTTACTGATACATAAGATGGATGCGATCTCCTCATAGGTATGTCCCTCCGCGATCAGTTGTAATATCTCCCTCTCTCGGTCTGACAAGATGTCATTAATTCTTGACTGCTCTCCCAACTCGGCACGACGAATATAGTCCTCGATAACCTTCTTCGATATTGAGGGGCTGAGATAAGATTCTCCTTGATTTACCGCTTTGATGGCCGCAATCAAATCGGTCATCGGCGCTTCTTTGAGCAGATATCCCGAGGCCCCAACCCGAAGGATTTGGAAGATATATTCCTCATTTTCATACATCGTTAAAACCAATACCTTCACCTCTGGAGCCATCTTTTTGATTCGAGCAGTGGCCTCCAGCCCATTCATGTGTTTCATGGCGATATCCATCAAAACCACATCAGGGCACAGCTTTTTTGTCTTTTCGACCGCCTCCTTGCCATCTTGCGCTTCGCCGACAACCTGCATATCAGGTTGCCTGTTGATCAAGGCGCTGAGACCTTGACGAACTATGGTATGGTCCTCAGCGATCAGGACTTTTGTCTTCTGTCGGTTCATCTTCCCCCTCAGAACTTTTTAATGGAATTTCAATGGTGATCTGCGTTCCTGCTCCTTGCCGAGACCGGATGTCGATTCGACCCCCGAAAGATGAGATTCTCTCCTGCATCCCCATGATCCCAAAGCCCCGTTTTTGTGTTTCTAGAGTGGGAATTTCCTGTGGATTGAATCCTATCCCGTTGTCCGTGATGGTTACCGTGATCACCGAATCCTTACAGCTGAGGTGAACACGGACGTCGTCGGCGAAGGCATGTTTAGCTGTATTGGTTAAAGCCTCCTGAACAACCCGATAGAGAGCAGTTTCGAGTTGCGGATTCACCTTTTCGGGGAAGCCGATGGCCTCGTAATGCGTTTTGACTTTCCACCTCTTCCCATAATTCTCTATATACCACCTCAACGTGGGAAGCAAGCCCAAATCGTCCAGCATGGGCGGCCTCAAATCATGGGATAGCGTTCGCAATTGCCCCAGAATTTGGGCGGATAGGGTTTGTACCTCCTTCAATCTCTCTTTTCCCTCAAAGAGGTTTTCCGGTAAGTCTCTTTCGATAATCTCCAGGTTATACTTAATGGCCGTTAGTGCCCCTCCTAATTCATCGTGGAGTTCTCTTGAAATTCTCCTCCGCTCGTTCTCCTGGGCATCGATAATCCGGGAAATATACTTCTTTTCCTGTTTCATCCTCTTCTTCAATTCCCCAGCCATACCATGGAAGGATTCAGCCAGCCTCTTAAATTCATCGTCCGCCTTGAAAATGATCCTCTGCGTCAGGTCCCCCTGGCCGAATCGTTTTGCCGCTTCCACAAATTGCTCCACCTTACTGACCACAAGGCGGTTCATGGTGAAACTGACGACTACGATCGATATGAGGATAAAAAACACAAGAAATAGAATATTCTCCTTAAACTCCCTGCCAAGGTGATCCTCAATAGGGGCCAGGGAAAAATCCGTCACGAGGACACCGATTATCGTCTCATTGGGGTCATGACAGCCGTGACATTCCTTTCTATTGAGGACGGGGTTGACGTTCCTGAAGATCCTCTCGCGCTCATCGGAGGTGAAGGTGACCGTCTTGTTCAAGATTTCCGTCTTTTCCCCGTGGCATATTTGGCAGGTCGGGTCCGCCATATCCAGCTTACTTCCGATATTCTGATCCCTGGGAGAAACAATGATTTCTCCGACCTTATTCATGAGGAAGATATTCTTCACATCTTGCAATTCAGTGATAGTCTGGAAGGTATTCTCTATTGCTCCCAAGTTTCTGGACATCATGGCATCCCTGAGGACTTTCTCGATGACTTCGGTCAAATCGGGACTGGTATGATCTCTCAGGGCATTGATCATACTTTTCTTGTTCTGATAGTATTGGATGTAAAAGAGGAAGGTCATGGTGACGGTCAAGGTGACGACCAAACCGGCTATGATCTTGAACCTCAGAGTTCTAAAATATTTCGGTAAGCTCAATGGAATGACCATTCAAGTTCGACAAATGAAGAGGTCTTTACCTAAACCTCTCCCTCAATCCGATCCAAGATTCCCCGGTGTTTCGGACAAAATTCATACCTTTTACCCAGCTGCGCGCGGATGAGTTCCTCCTGCCAGTGGGCATTGTACAACCTGCAATCCGGATCATCGCAAAAAGGGTTCCCCGTCAAGTGAAAGAAGAGGGCCTGCATTACATATCCCTTGAGAACCTCGGTTAACCGCGAATCCCCGTAATCGATGAACCTTTCCCTGAACTCGCTTTTTAACACCTCCAACGGCATGCCCAACCGCTTTTTGAGGTAAAACTCCCGTGGTTTGGCCGGTGCCTCCACCACCCCTGTAGTCGAGATGAGGGAGGGAAACCCGTAGATGCTCACTCTCGCGTGGTAGCGGTGATCGTCCTCATCCCAGGTCCCCAGGAGCTGGTTGGTGAAGACAATATGGCAATGGTTTAATTGTTGCTCGTCCCGAGGGATTAGGTTGGAGAAAATTCTGTGGAGCCCGAATCCATCGTAGAGTATGCCAAAGGATTTGAAGTCTTCACGTTCAATTTGACGCATCTCATATGTCACTTCCCCCTCCATTGGCCTTTGATCAGATAAATCCTTCCGAGTGGCATCCGTTATACGGAGGAAAGCGAGTTGTTCGGCCAAACGGTGGGTTCGCCCGAGTCTCTCGTCTTGGGGTAGTGATTCGAAATGGTATCGAAAGATACTCCCCCGAAAATCAATCATACTCTTCTTCATCCATCTCGTCAGGTAGCTGATAATCTCTTGGATTACGGGTGTAGGAATCAAACCCTGCGCATAGAGATGGATATGGCTGATTCGGGGATTCCCTTTCATCCCAACTTTTCTATAATGACCTCAGCTCCCTTTTTCCCGGATAATAGCATGGCCCCAAAGGTGGGCCCCATCCGCGGCAGACCATAGGTCGTTGTCACGGCCATCCCGATAACCACCAGTCCTGGGTGTACCTCCCCGGTGTGTTCTACCACCAAGTCTTCCGACATCTCAACCCACATTGCGCCAAAGCCCTTTGTCTTTACGATACCCCTTTCCTCCAGCTTGCTCACGACGCACGCATCATGTCCCGTGGAATCAATCACAAATTTTGACTCCAGGGCGATGGGATCGACACAGGTGATCTCCCTGGGGAGCGCGCTAATGGGCGTCCAGTTGATGACCGCTCCGCTTACGCGGTTTCCCTCACGCAGGACGACGTCGTCGAAGATGGACATGTTGGCGAATTTTACCCCTGCATCGCAGGCGGCAGCAATAAGCTTGGAGCAGGCATGGGGGCCATCGGCGACATAAAGGCCGCCGTTTACTCCATCATAAGGGACTCCCAATTCCCCCAATACCTCCTGAGCGGGGTCCCTCACGGTCACCTTGTTCATGAGATAGCCCCCGATCCAAAATCCGCCGCCCAGATAATTGTTTCGCTCCACGATCAGGGTCTTTATCCCTTTGGAGGCCAGTTCCTTTCCGGCCATGAGGCCGCTGGGGCCGCCCCCGATGATGAGGCAATCGCTCTCGACGTAGTCCATGAATTGTTTCGCGAACTCTCCTACTATGGCCCTGGTGACTTCCTTCTCTCCGACTTCGGAAAATATTTTCTTCTGTTCCATTGAATACCTCCGTGTTGGGCGATTTTTATGGTCTATTCGCGTTCAATTGATCCTCAAGAGACCCAGCTCATCCCCGACCATGGACGGGGAGACCACAATTCCCTTCGCAGGCATGGGGATCACCTGGTACTCAACTTCAACCTCGGGCAGGGATTTGGCCTTACTGTATTTGGCCGTGATGACGGCTGACCGAAGGATCTCCTGCTGGCTGAGCTCTCCCCGTGCAAGAGTAAGAGGTCCGGGAAAATGCTTGACGCTCAGAATCGTATCCCCCTCCTTGGCAAGGGAGAGAATCTTATCGTTTTCCCCCTCATTCCTCCCCATCACCACCTTTGCCAACGGGGTAAGGCGGAAGTGCCTCCCCAGTTTGAGCAGGTGGACGTCGTTCAGCGAGAAATCGGGGTTATTTTTCATCAAGTCCTTCATCCTCAATGCAAAGCCGGGGTCCGTAAGGAGGCAACCCCCTGCCGGGCATGGATAGTCATTGATGCCGTAATCTGAGGCGAGTTTGATCTGGGGCTTCCTGGATCGGCCAGTGATGGCGAGTAACCTTTCCCTGTTGACCCATCCCTTCTTCTCCGGCACGGTTAGGGGGAGAAGCTTTGCCGACAATGGTCTCAGGATAAGGCCTTGAAGCTCAGAATCCCGCTCGATGATGTGCATAGCCTCTCTCCGTTGTGACATGGGCCTTTCTCCAAGTACCTCTCCGGTTACGATGAAGGAAGCCACATTCTGGTCCATGTACTCCCGTGCCTTCTTGAACATGAGGATACGACAATCCAGGCAGGGGTTTACGTTCTTGCCATAACCGTACTTGGGATGCTTCACCACCTTCAGGAACTCGTCCGAGATATTCCGGACCTGCAGTCCGATACCCAGCACCCGGGCGGCCCCTTGAGAGGCGGAGCAGGTGCTCCCCTTGGCCGTACATCGGCAGAAGAGGGTCATGAAATTGAGGGCCTCAACCTCAATTCCCTGATCTAACACAACCCTTACCGCCAATGTGCTGTCCAACCCGCCCGACAGTAATGCAATAGCCTTCATCCAACGTAACTCATCACGGGGGAGGGTGATGTTTTGGCCCTAAAGCACCTCGTTCATGCTTCCAGACCGAAACCCCTGTAGATCCAGCGTGACATACGTAAAACCAATTTCCTTCAACTTTTTTACTACCCGGGTGCGGGTATGGCTTTCAAGCAGCGACACGATTTCTTCAGGGGAGACCTCGATTCGAGCCGTCTTTCCATGATGCCTCACCCGGACCTGATTGAACCCCAGCCCCAGGAGGAATTGCTCGGCCTTTTCAATTTGTCTCAGACCTTCCGGTGTGATCCGATCCCCGTAGGGGAGCCTCGATGCCAGGCAGGCCAAAGAGGGCTTATTCCACGTAGGAAGGCCGAAGTCCCGGGATTGGGACCGGATTTCCGCCTTATTCAGACCCGCTTCCCTCAAGGGACTGCGAATCGACATCTCTCGTATGGCCGTCATCCCGGGACGAAAATCCCTTTCATCGTCTACGGTCGATCCCTCGGCGATGGACGAGAGGTTCATCTTCCGGGCGATCTCCTTTAACTCGGTGAATAGTTCCTTCTTGCAATGGTAGCATCTGTTGACCGGATTGGCGGCAAATTCGGGAAGATCGAGCTCATTGGAATCGATGAAAAGGTGTTGTACATCCATACCCTCCGCGACTTTCCGGGCTGGGGCGTATTCCCTCTTCGGGTAAACGGGAGATCTTGCCGTCACGGCGACAACCTGCTCCCGACCCAGGGTTTCCCGAGCCACCTTGAGGAGAAAAGTGCTGTCAACTCCCCCGGAAAAGGCAACAAGGAGAGAGTCCATCTCCCGGATGATCTCCTTCAATCTCTCCATCTTCTTGCGTGTCGACTGAGGTCTCATTATGTCTCCCTAAGCGCGAGTCGCCCTTTCAATCCATCCTCCACCCAAGACCATATCTCCATCATAGAAGACCACCGCTTGGCCGGGCGTTATAGCCTCCTGGGGTTGAACGAATTCCACCTTCACCTTGCCATCCCCTGAGGGCTCAACGGTGGCATCTGCCTCCCTGTGAGAGTACCGTATCTTGGCCTTCACCCTGATTGGTTGATGGAGCTCCTCCATGGGGATCCAGTTCGATCGTTCCGCAATCAAGGTCGTTCCGTACACCTGGTCCTTCTCCCCAACGAACATGAGATTTCTCTTCCCGTCCAATTCTACCACATAGAGGGGTTCACGGGCCGAAAGGCCGAGGCCTTTTCGCTGCCCGATGGTGTAAAAGGGGAGACCGTTGTGCCTCCCCAAAATTCGGCCCTGGGTATCCACGATGTCGCCAGCCTCTATTCCACGGAATGCCCTCCGTTTCAGAAATGGGCGATAATTCCTCCCTGGGATAAAACAGATCTCCTGGCTTTCGGGCTTATCGTGGACCGTGAGGCCGAGGTCTCGGGCTTTTTTTCTCACATCCTCCTTCCTGGAGTGTCCCAACGGGAAGAGGGAATGGGCTAATTGGGCTTGGGAGAGGGAGAAGAGGACATACGATTGATCCTTTTTCGGATCTTTGCCCCTCTTCAGGAGAAACCGTTTCCTCGCTTGGTCAAACTCCACCCGTGCATAGTGACCCGTAGAGATGAAACCCGCCTCAAGTTCCCGGGCTTTCCCAAGGAGTGCCCCAAACTTCACCTTCTCGTTACAGAGGATACAGGGGTTAGGGGTCCTGGCCCTCAGGTATTCCCGACAGAAGTAAGTAATTACCTCATCCTCGAACTGCTCTTTCAGGTTGAGGACATAGAAGGGAATCTCCAGTTTTTGGGCAACCCTCCGGGCATCCGCCACATCTGCTACACCGCAGCACCCGAAATAATCCCTCGATCCTTGAGAGGGGAGATCCTTATCCGAATCCCATATGCGCATTGTGACTCCGATCACCTCATAGCCCGCCTCTTTCAGAAGGTAGGCTGTGAGGCTGCTATCGACACCTCCGCTCATTGCCACGAGGACACGCCCCTTCACCATCTTCCCCCATAACGTGATGCCGCCATTCCGTTCTTATTGAGCGAAGAGGTCTTCCTCAATCTCCTCACCACCTCTTCAAGGGTATTGGTCGTGTACTCTATCTCCTTTCGGGTATTCTCCGTGCCCAGGGAAAATCGGACACTTTCCCCGGCCTCGGTTGGGGAAAGCCCCATAGCCACCAACACATGCGAAGGTTCTAGGGAGCCAGAGGTACATGCGGAACCCGTGGACACCGCTATTCCCCTTAGATCGAGATTGAGCACGATGGATTCTCCTTGCACGCCATGGAAGGTCACGTTCAATATATTGGGGAGACGCCTGGTTGGATGCCCGTTGAGCTTAACCGGCCCTATGCGCTCACGTATCCTCTTCCACAGGCCATCTCTGAGCTCGGATATTTTCATCCCCTCTGTCTCCATGGTAAGAAGGGCGATTTCCGCCGCCTTTCCCAATCCGACGATCCCCCCGACGTTTTCCGTTCCCGCCCGAAGGTTTACCTCCTGATGGCCACCAATTACCTGGGGTAAGATCTTCGTTCCCCTCCGGATATACAAGGCTCCGACCCCCTTTGGCCCGTAGATTTTGTGGCCCGAGAGGGTAAGTAGACTCACTCCCAATGCTTCGACATCGATGGGGATCTTGCCCACGGATTGGACCGCATCGGTGTGGAGAGGGATATCCCTTTCAATGGCAAGTTTGGCGATCTCCTCGAGTGGTTCAATCGTTCCAACCTCGTGATTAGCGTGCATGATGCTAATCAGGACGGTTTTGTCAGTGATGGCTTTCCTCACATCATCAGGATCCAAGAGTCCATCACGATCCACTGGGAGAAAGGATACTTCGAACCCCCTGCTTTCCAGATCGCGACAGGGAAACAGAATCGCGGGGTGTTCTATGGCTGATGTGATGATGTGTCTACCGTCCTCCCTTGCTAATGCGGTTCCGTTGATGGCCAGATTATCGGCCTCGGTCCCCCCGCTGGTGAAGACGATTTCGGAAGGTAAGCTGCCGATTAATCGAGCAACCTTTTCCCGCGCCTCCTCCAGGGCCTTCTTCGCCTTCTGACCAAAGGTGTGGATGCTGGAGGCGTTTCCAAAGATATCCGTGAAATAGGGATACATCGCCTCCAGTACTTCCGGTCGGACCGGGGTAGTAGCACTATGGTCTAGATAGATAGGTTTCACCGTCCCTCATAATTATATCAGAGTCCTGTTCCGTAGTGAAGGCTAGAAGCGAACCTCCATAGCACTGTAAGGGCAGACGGTTACACACATCTCGCAGGCAATGCACTTATCCCTATCAAAGCTTACCATCATGGTAGTCCGTTCCACGGAGAGGGCATGGGTTGGGCAGAGAGACGCACAGGCTGTACAGTGGGTACAGAGGTCTTTCAGCCATTTCACGTCCTTGGAAAGCAGTTGGGTCTCCACTCCCAGTTTCGCCAGATAGTCCATCCCCCCCTCGAGCTGTTTTTTCTTGCCGGTCAGTTCAAGTACCAGCATGCCCTCTTCCTTCGGTGTGATGTGCCCCCGAAGGATATTGACCATGAGGTCGTATTCCTTGATCAGTTTGTAGGTTACGGGTTGATCACTCAGCTCAGGTGGGAACCTGAGGACCACTTTTGTCGTTGTCATGAAAGTCTCCCCTTTTCAGAGGTTCGGGTAATCTTGGGCCGGAACTCCCTCGTTCAGTGGCCCAAGAACCCGAATCTCCCTGGTGTCTTATACTGCTTTTTTGAATCGTATGGGTTTCTCCTGAAGTCCTTTGAAGACGATTCCAGAATCCGATGAGGGGAGTTCCTGAACCCGTTCGGTCAGAAGAAACTCACCTTTTTGGATCATGTCCTTTAAAATGCCAGCGATCTCCCTGGCCATGGCATAGCTGGAAAGGCTCGCGGTGGGGACTCCCTTTCCATCGAGTGAGATCTCACCCGTTTTCAACTGGGCATAACTCACCTCTGCCATGCTTCCTGACTCTCGCTGAGGATAGGTTTCGCTGTAGTCCACAACCTGGGCCACGATATCCTCGTCCCGGACAGCTGTGTGAACCACAGTCTCCTCATCCAGAATGGGAATGGGAACGCCGATACCCACGGTGAGGGTTACTCCATAACCCCTGAAAGACGTCCCTCGGAGCCATCTTGGGTTCATCTGCTTGAGATCGCCAATCACGGCAATGGTCCCGGCAGGCATCTTAGGCACCCCAAGATCTGTTCTCGGGACACATGGGCTGTGCTGTGTGCCCTGCCAGGCAACGTACCCAGTTCCTCCGCCGAGGAATATCTTGGTTCCGACACCAATTGTTCGATAGAAGGGGTCACAGAGCAGGGGGCTCAGCTGGCCTGCGCTGCAGTAGTTGGCGTTTCCCAACCGAGGTTGGAGAACGCCCATATACGTGTAAATAGGCCGATCCGACAAATTAACGGCGACGTTATAATTCTGGTAGCAGTTTCTGGGGTTGAACAGAACCGCTTCGTTCATATCCTCGAGAGTGATGCGAGTCTCGAGTTTCTTCCGTGGATAGCAGTCGGTTCCGTATGCCGTTGCGGTCAGACGAACCTCTTTGCCGGCCACCAATTCCTCAATGACATGGCCACCCCCATAGGCAAATTGACCGGGGAAAACCGCGTTTCTTGGATCGTCGTCTGGGACGGCTGTGGCCCCGAGCATGATATCCACAGCTGCAAAACCAGTGTAGACCGGCACGCCGTTCAGGTAAGCCTTACCGCCTCCTAGCTTGGTCCTGGGCTTTGTGTGGCCGACATTGAAATAGGCACCAGACGAGCACATCGGGCCAAAGGTCCCCGTTGTGACCACATCGACCTCTTCCGCCGCCTTCTTGGCCCCTTTTTGGTCCACAAACTCGATGATCTCTTCACCCGTTAATACGAGAGCTTTCCCCTTCTTTATTCTCCCATTGATCTCTTCGATGGTTTTCATTTATCTCCTCCTGAAAGGCAAGGCACCGCATCCGCAGGGTACCTCGGTTATGAGATTGATCAATCAACCACATATCCAAAAGATCTTTTGATGACCCCCAGTAAGGGGTCTCCATGATCCATACCATAACCATCACCTGCCTTTCATGGAGTCGGTTTTTATACGCCAGTCGATGCGCCTCTCCAATTGCACTTGCTGTTCGACCGGCATGGATGAGCTTCAAGAAAAAAATAAAAAAAACAATTTACCTTGGTTATTTCAGAAAATTCAAGTAATGCCTTTTGAGAGTTTCGCGAGGTAGGGGTATGGTGAGGAAATCAGGAAATTACCGGCAGGCAGTGGACATGAACCCCGGTAACCCGAAATCCGTCTTACCTCCCCGGCCCCATCCGCTCCGGAGTGGACCCAGCATTTCAATGCCAGCCCACATATCACCCGGGTCTTGCATGTCCATCTCCATTCTATCACCACCCTTCAATGGAGGAATAGATTTCCATATACAATAATGTGGCACTGGTTGTCAAGAAATTTTTTTGAGATCTCTGAAAAACGGGAAACGAGAGCTCATTTTCCCCGTGAGGGTCCCCTCTTGCGCAGGAGCACCCGAATGGGGGTTCTTTTGAAGCCCAGAACTTGCCGGATTCGATTGACTAAATATCTCTGGTAGGTGACGTGTATTCGCTGAGGGTAGTTGGCAAAGAGCACGAAGGTCGGAGGTCTAACGGAGGCCTGGGTTCCATAGTAGATCTTCACCCTTCCCTTCCCATAACGGGGCAAGGGTACTTTCGCCGTGGATTCCTGGATGAGGTTATTCAGATGCGAGGTTGAAATCCTCTTTCCATATTCCTCGGCTACCTGATCCACCAATTGAATAGTAGCGAGTACCCTTTTTCCCGTGAGACAGGAGGTAAAGAGGATGGGAGCGTAAGGGAGGAATTTCAATTCTTCCCTTACCCGAAGGGTGTATTCTTTGGCGGTGTCGCTGTCCCTTTGTATGAGGTCCCACTTATTCACAATGATGACGCACCCCTTATCTTTTTCTTGGATGAACCCGGCTATTTTCATATCCTGTTCCGTTACGCCCTCTGGAGCATCGACGAGGAGCAGTGCCACATCGCAACGGTCGATGCTCTTCAGGGCTTCGACGATGCTGTATTTTTCCAAACGGAGACTAATCTTTTTCTTCCTCCTGATCCCCGCCGTGTCGATGAGAAGGTATCTCCTTTGCTCGATCTCAATAAGGGTGTCGATGGCGTCTCTGGTTGTTCCCGGGGTTTCGTTGACGATCACCCGATCGTAGCCAAGGATTCGGTTGATGAGGGAAGACTTTCCCACGTTGGGCTTTCCCACTACCGCGATCCTCGTAATATCTTCCTCATCCTCCTCTCCATCAGAAGGAGGCATATCCTTGAGCACCTCCGACATGAGGTCGTCCACGCCGTAGTTGTGCAGGGCGGAGATGGAAAAGATCGTTTCCGCTCCTACTGCATAGAATTCGAACACTTTTCCCTCATGTTTCGGCCCGTCTATCTTGTTGACAACGTAGAGAAGGGGTTTGGCCTCCCTCCTCAATATGGAGGAGATTTCCTTGTCCGATGGAGTGAGTCCATCTTTTCCATCCATGAGAAAGAGGATTACATCCGCCTCCTCGATGGCCAGCTGGCACTGCTCCCTCATCTGCATGAAGATCCTCTCCCGGGATATGGGCTCGAATCCCCCTGTATCAATGAGGGAGAAGGATTTGTCACCCCATTCTATATCGGCGTAATTCCTATCTCTGGTAACCCCAGGCTGGTCTTCTACGATAGCCTTCTTCCGCCCAACGATCCTATTGAAGAGGGTGGATTTTCCCACGTTGGGTCTTCCCACGATGGCCACAACGGGTTTCATAGGAGTCGCCTATTTTAGAAAATTGAATAATTTCCAAAACATAGCACATAGAATGCCAAAAATCAACACGATCCCCCCTGTCGCTATCCAGCTCAAATGGCCGGGGGATTATTCCCATAGATGCAGAGCAGAAGAGGCTGGCGGATGGAGGATGGACAATGGGTCAATTCCTGCAGGTTATTGGGGCATGAGGGGGAATCTCTTTGACTGTATCGTTGTCGCCACAATTTCGTAGTGGACGAAGAACTTCCCCCCTGTGTAGACATACGTTAGTTTGGAAGGCCACCCTTCGGAGAAGACATGTTGGATTTTCACCTTGCCGGTTTCTCTCCGTTTGATGGTTACTATGCCCCATCGCTTGGTAAAAATCCCATCGATGATTTCCTGGCGCCACGTCCGCAGTTGGTCCGGGAAGCGATCCAGATCCATGACCACTACGATGGTACCATATCTCGTCTTGCCGGGCTTTTTGGAGATGATTACATCCTTCTCACTCTGGATCTCAATGGCCTCGGTTTCATTGGATATGGCCGGCAACTCGGAGAGGATGATGGGCGGGAATCCCTCGATCTCGAGTTCGGCAATGTATGGATCTTCCTCATTGCCCAATGATTCTGTCGGCCCCAGACCAATCATCACAAGGAGGAGGATCGGCAAGAGGACACAACGAAAAAAAATGATCATCCTTAACCTCAGTCGTGAAGAAATCATGCCGGCCAATGAATGAGACCTGTTCCAGGATGTCAATACTTCATAGAGTTCCTGAGATGAGAACCCCTGGTCCCTCGCTTGCTCGCCTTAATCCGTTTCCGTGGCTCATCTTCGCGCTCTCGGGTAATCTCCGAAAAGGATATCCAAGAATTGTCTCATGATTCTCGCCGTCGCTCCCCAGATGATCCTCCCCTCGTATACAAAGCGATAACTGGGGATTTTTTTGCCCCCGTTGGCATAGATTTCCTCTATCCAGCGATCCTCCTCCAGAAAAGCCTCAAGGGGAATCTCGATCAACTCCTCGATCTCGTCTTCGTTAATCGAAAAGGGATAGGGGTAGAAAATTTCGGCGACGACAGGGGTGATGAGGTGGGCAGAGGAGATAGTGACGGCGTCATCCAATTTCCCCAGAATTTCGATGTTTTCCCCCGGGAGACCGATCTCCTCGAAGATCTCCCGCGAGGCGGTGGCCTCGACATCTTCATCCCCCTCGTCAACGACCCCTCCGGGAAACGAAATCTCCCCCTTATGGTGTTTTACCCTATCGGTCCGTTTCGTGAAGAGGACGTGGTATCGTCCCCCTGTTTGGAAAACGGGGACGAGCACCGCCGCCCGAGTCAGCCTTTTCGTTGAGATAATTTTCCTTTTTCGGTCGGATAAGGCCTTCTTAATGGTTTCTCTCATCTCCATCTCGAAACCACAGGGAACCAGACCACCCCGAGCCGAATTATTCAACCCTCCAATAGCGGTAGGTAATCTGGCCACCTTCACGATCGATAACAGCTCGAACCACCTTCTCAACCCTTTCAACCTGCCCGATGGAGATCACGTTGAAGGCGTTGCTCTTTACATCGATTATCGACTCGATCCTCCCGTAAAGGTCATCATCGTTGAGCACGTCCTTCAGCTCTCCTTTCGTACCAAAGGGGGTCTCCTCTCGATATTGGATAATCCCCTCTGCGATCCCCTCATCGATTTCATCGTCAAGGCACATTAAGACTTCCTTGCTGGCGGTGTTAATGTTAAACTTCCCGTCGGAGTAAATGGTGAGGTATTTGGAAATCTTCTCGTAAACCTCATCCGTAATATCCTTGATCATACGAAGCTCTGAGAGGGTATCCATGGGACCGTTCTTGCATGCATAGGGAGGATCCAGGCTCAGGTAATAATTGTCCTCTGCTTCCCCCTCATCATTTGGATCAATCCAATCGATGAGGGCGTCGAGGATCCCAACGTCCACCTCCTCCCCCTGAAACAACCTATACAAGGCATCATAGATTACCTGATCAACTTCTCCGTTTTCCTTCACGGCTCTATTGACATTTATCTTGCCGTTTTCATCTTCTATCATTACCTTCACGAATCCCTCCCCGACGGGAAAGGGGGGATAGGATTTGGCCCAGTCCTCCGTGAGGTTATCAGTGTCGTTGTTTTGTCCATCGTATTTGAGATAGGAGACGGCGATATTGATCCCGGATTTGGCTAAGTAGGAAGCCTGGAGGTCGTTTCTAAAATTTCCCGAAATCCTCACATCCACCTGGGTCGAATAATTTACCTCGACGATGAGGGTGACCAAGATGGCGGTGATCAAGAGGGTTAAGATGAGGGCAACCCCTTCTTCGCTTTTGCGCAAAAGGTAGATCACGTCACCTCCCTGCTATGGGGATGGGGATGATGTTGGAAAAACGGATCCGCTTCTGGTTGGGATCTTTCATCAGAAGAATGACCTCAATGGCCTTCGGCAGTCCATCCCTCGCCTTGGAATCCCATTCGTCGACCCATTCCGCACCATCATGATACCTGAAGTTCAAACCATCAATCCCTTCCGCCAGTTCCAGGGCTACACCCCCTTCCTCGAGGGTTCCATCGACATTCCAATCCTCCCTCCTGAAGAGAAAGGATTTTTCCGTCTCTCGGTCCGTCTCCAGGTAGTATCCGATTTCGCAGAGCTCGGATTCCCTGCTATCCTTCACCCATCGAACATGGGAGAGTGAGGTGAAATGGAGGGAATCGAAGGGAAGGTCGTCCTCCTCTCCGTCCTCGCCAAGGAGACCAGTGCCCATATTGGAGTTGTTTTTTGACAAATAGATGCTTCCAATCTCCTCCGACATTCGGTTCAGCACGAGCCTGGCCTGGCCATAGGCATCTCCCAGGTTTTCCATTACGGCAAAGGCCCTCATACTGGAATTGAAGGTGCCATAGATGAGGGTCAGGATCACCGCGAGGATGCCGACAGAGATGATAATCTCCAAGAGGGTAAACCCAGTCACGGTCGTTAGGGGCGAATCCCTCCATGGGGAATTGTTCAGCCGTCTCTCCGGTACGGGGTTATACTTCATGCCTATTCCGTTTTGGTGTTGGTGATGTAAGCGATAACGTCAACCCTTCTCTCCCGATTTCCCTCCTTCCACATGATCGATAAATCGACCCTCCTTGCCTCCTCAAAGGAGGTCATGGAGACCGTCTTTTTCCAAATAAACCCGGGGAATTTGTCCTCAAAGTCTCCCTCATCCTCTCCCAATTCGGGAAATCCCTCCAATTCGATTTCGCCCATCTTTTGGCGCGCAAGGATGGTGGCAGTGGTCATATCCCTTGAGAGATGATAGAGGCGAATACTCTGGTTTTGCGCTCGCAGGCAGGTGATCAGAACGATGGCAATGATCGACAGGGAGATGAGTACCTCCAAGAGGGTGAACCCCCGGGGACTCGTACCCTCATCTCCTCTCCGCAAACTCCACGTACCGGTCATAAATCCTGACCTTTCCCGTAAGGGGCATGACCAAGAGGGAATAGTGCCGCTCCCTTCGGTCCCCCAAGTGGATGATGGTCTCCTCGGCCCAACCAATGGGGAAGAATTGGGTGAAGGTCTCCCCCTCGTAAACCTTTCCTCGATGTTGGGTCACGATGTCCTCGAAATGGATATTGGCGGGGAGCCTAACTCTCGAGGAGAGGATGGAGGGGTCTTCTTTAAACTCCTTTCCCTCATCCAGGTAGGTCACCCAATACTCCCCGTTCTTGAGGTCATAGTTGAGGCGGTAGTGGACATGGCGGATGGCGGCTTCATTGAAGAGGTATTTGATCGTCCCGGCCAATCGACGGGAACTGGTCTTGATCTCGTACTCGGTGAGCTCCCGAAATCGAGGAGTCACAAATGCCAGGAGCACCGCAAAGACGAGGAGGACCACGGATAGTTCAATGAGGGTAAAGCCTCTCTCTACACCATCCACTCTGGGGGCCATCACCGTATTATCCACCCCGAAGGGGATCAATCGAGGTTCCAATTCTCTATATCGGCATCCTTTCCTTCGCCCCCATCCACGCCATCGGCGCCGTAAGATTCGAGGTCGAACTCCTTGTGTAGGCCGGGGGAGAGGTAGACAAAGGGATTTCCCCAGGGGTCTTTGGGAACCTTATCCAGATATCCCTCCTCTTTCCAATTCTTGGGAATTACACCGATGGTGGGTTTCGTCACCAAAGCCTCTAGCCCCTGTTCGGTTGAGGGATAGCCCCCATTATCTAAACGGTAAAGATTGAGGGCCGTCTCTATGGCGTTGATGTCAATAATGGCCTTGGTACGTCTGGCCTCCTCCGGACGTTTCATGATTTTGGGGACGATGATCGAAGCCAATATGCCCAATATCACCACCACGACCAAAATCTCGATTAGGGTGAATCCCCCCTGGCCTCTCGGTACCCTCGGCGTCATATGCAACCTCCTATGGCTACCGTATGATTTGGTTCATCTCGAACATGGGCAGGAGAATGGCTAGTACGATAAAGAGGACGACGCCGCCCAGAAACAGAATAACAATGGGGCCGAGAAGGGAGGTCATCCTCGAGATCGTCGTCTCAACCTCATTTTCATAGGCTTCGGAGATCTTGAAGAGCATCTGTTCTAGCTCGCCCGTCTTTTCTCCAACGGCGATCATATGGGTAACCATTGATGGGAGGACCTTGCTCCTCCTGAGGGGTTCCGCGATGGACTCGCCCTCGCGAATGCCTTCCTTTGCGGATTCGATCGCATCTGAAATAACGACATTGTTGACGACGGCCTTCGCGATATCCATAGATTGGAGCAGGGGGATGCCGCTATTGAGGAGGATTGCCAAAGTCCTTGTGAAACGAGTCGTTACGACGATCCTCAACAGCTTCCCCGTAATGGGGATCTTGAGGATCATGCGATTATACAGTTGACGCCCTCTCTCCGTGGCGGCATACTGCCTCAAGACAAGGATACCTCCTACCGCTACCGCCAGGAGCACCCACCAATAGCCCCTCAGGAAGTCGGCAACCGAGATCAGTATCACCGTAGGAATGGGGAGGGCTTGCTCAAGTTCATCGAATATCCTGACCACTTTCGGGACAACAGACACCAGGAGAAAGGAGAGGATCCCGATGCCGACGAGTACCAATATGATGGGATAGGTCAAGGTGGAGACGACCTTATTCCTCAGCATGACCTGGTTTTCCGTGAAATCCGCCAACCTCCTGAGAACGATATCCAGGGCACCACTGGACTCCCCTGCATTTATCATGTTGGCGTAGAGTTCCGAGAAGACCTTTGGGAACCGGCTCATAGCATCCGCCAGGGAACTTCCCTCGTTTACGTTCTCCCGAACTTGAGTGATCACTTTCTTGAGGCGAACATTCTCCGTCTGGTCTATGAGGGCCGTTAAGGCCTCCACGATGGGAAGACCCGCTCCCACCAGGGTCGCCATCTGGCGAGTCATAATGGAGATATCCTGCATCTTTATCCGGCCAAACAGCGCCCCGATGGACACCCTCGCGGCCACCGGTTTCTTCGTATACCTATCTGTCAGGATCTCGGTAGGGAATATCCCTGACCTTCTCAGCTTTACCCTTGCCAGCCGGGGGCTATCGGCATCGATGATCCCCTTGATGTCCCTCCCGGACTGGTCTAGGCCCCTGTACTCGAAGACGGCCACGAATCCCCTCTCCTCACTGGGAAACGACGTCCTCTTGGGTTACCCGGAGCACCTCTTCGATGGTGGTTATCCCCTTGAGGACTTTCCTCGCCCCATCCTGTCGCAGAGTCAACATTCCCTTGTCGGTTGCTGTTCTTTTGATGGTATTGGAGTCGTAATTCTTCAGGATGAGGGTGCGGATATCGTCGTCCAAGACCAAAAGTTCGAAGATTCCCGTTCTTCCGCGGTAACCCGTTCCCAGACAGTTTTGGCAGCCAATCGCCCGGTAGAGTGGTTTTCCTCCTGCTATCGCGGAATCCATTCCAATCTCCCTCAACTCCTCCTCGCCGGGGGGATATTTCTGACGGCAATCGGGACAGACGATGCGGACGAGCCTCTGGGCCATGATGGCGATGACCGACGATGACGCCAGAAAGGGCTCTATGCCCATATCGATGAGCCTGGTAATGGCTCCCGCTGAATCGTTGGTATGCAGGGTGCTAAAGACCAAGTGCCCCGTCAGGGAGGCCTGTATCGCTATCTCCGCCGTCTCCAGATCCCTCACCTCCCCAACCATGATCACGTCCGGGTCCTGGCGGAGGATGGATCGCAATCCATTGGCAAAGGTGAGGTTAATCTTGGGGTTGACCTGGATTTGACCGATTCCCCTTATTTGATACTCGATGGGATCCTCCACGGTGATGATGTTCTTGTCCGCGGAATTGATCCTGGTGAGGGCAGCATACAGGGTAGTGGTCTTGCCGCTTCCCGTGGGACCGGTGAGAAGGATAATCCCGTGGGGCCGATGGATCAATCGATTGAATATCTTCAGCTTGTCACTGGAGAACCCGATATCCTCCAACTTCAAGAGGATGCTGGTTTTGTCCAACAACCTCATCACAATCCGTTCCCCATGGGCAGTTGGGATAACGGAAACCCGGATATCGATGTTCTTCCCGGCAATGGTGACTCGAATCCGCCCGTCCTGAGGGAGTCGCTTTTCGGCGATGTTCAACCCAGCCATAATCTTAACCCTGGATGTGATGCTCGGCTGGATGCGCTTGGGAGGGGTCAGTACATTATAGAGGATTCCATCGATGCGGTAACGAACGACCAGCTCCCTTTCGAAGGGCTCGATGTGGACATCACTTGCCCTCTGTTTGACGGCTTGAAAAAGGATTGAATTCACCAAGCGGATCACTGGAGCCTCATCGGATGCATCGAGGAGATCGGCGGGTTCCTCCAGAGCGCTGCTTATGAGATCGAGGCTGTCCTCATCGAAGTCCTCGATGATCTGCTGGGCCGCATTGGTATCCCGATCATAAACGCGATTGACAGCATCGATGACAGCCCCCGGGGGCATGACCACCGGCTTTACTTCTTGATCCAAAAGGATTCTGACGTCGTCTAATGGATAAATATCGAGGGGATTTGATGTGGCCACCAAGACCCCATCTCCATCGCGTTTGATGGGCAGGATACCGTGCTTCCTCGCGAAGTGGATGGGCAGGGCCGAGCAGAGTTCCGGGTCTACACCCTCTATCTCAATATTCTGGAGGAACGGCAAACCCATCTGGAGGCTCAAGCCGTACAATACCTGGGATTCAGTAACGTGGCCTAGCTTGATCAAGATATCCCCGAGCCTTCCTCCCCTCTCCTCCAGGGCTTTCAACCCCTCCTCCAATTGATTTCGTTCCAGGTTCGAAATCCGGAGCAGAATTTCTCCCAGGGGTTTATCCTTCATCTCCCCTGCCTCGGCCTCAGGTAACGTGAAATGTGTTTCATGGTCATCCTCGGGATAATCCACAGGCGTAACCTCCTCCTCCAAGATAGAGGGGAGGAATTCGTCCCCTTGCTCCAGTTCGGATGCCGGGTCCGGCCTGGGGGGAGGCGTTTCCTGGATGATTTGTTCTGCTTCGGTTTGCTCGGGATCCTGGGGATGAGTGCCCCCGATGAACCGCAGAATAACGTTCTTGACCCTCCGCTTAGACCTTTCCGTTAATTCAGGTTCCTGCCCGTCTTTATTCAATGTCCATGATCTCCTTGGCTAATTGATGATAATCGTAGCAACCCATCGAGCGGGGCTCATATTCCAAGATGGAGACTCCCCTCCGGGTGGCCTCATTCAATCTGGTAGTCTTTCGAATGACGGTCCTCAAAAGGTGTTTCCCGAAAGCAGATTTTACCTTTTCCCTGACGATCCATGATTCCCGCAGCCTTCCCTCGAAAAGGGTCAAGAGCAGATAGACCTTGATGTCCAACGAGAGGGTTTCCATCAATGTTCCAATGGTCTCAAGGATCCTCTCGAGCCCGTGCAACGAGAAAAAGGAGGATTGAACGGGGATGATGACCATGCGGCTTGCCACCAGGGCGTTGATCGTGAGCAGCCCTATGGACGGGGGGCAGTCGATGATGATGTACTCGTAGAGGTGCTGTATCGAGTGAAGTTTGTCGACGAGCTTGGTCGTACGATGGGAATCGTTGGCCAACTCCGTTTCCAGGCCCGCCAGATCTATATTGGCGGGGAGGATATCCAAATGGGGCTTTACGGAGAGGATGGTATCCGTGAGGCTTCGGGTTCCATCCATGAGTGTATCGTAAATGGACTTATCCAAATTGTCGACATCGATGCCCAATCCAAGGCCGGAGTGGCCCTGGGGGTCCAGGTCCATCAACAGGGTCCTCCGCCTATACGCGGCCAGAAAGGCGGAGAGATTGATGGCGGTGACGGTTTTACCCACCCCTCCCTTCTGATTGCAGATACTGATAATGCGCCCCTTTTCCCCCTCTTTGTTCTCCTGGATCTGGGCAAGCCAATCCTTGAGGCTTTGAATCCGATCTTCCGTGGGGTGAGGTTTTCCTCGTTTTTTCCCTTCCACCGTTCCATACCCGATATTTAAGGGGGGGATTATTCCCGATTTCGCGGAACTCTACTCCGACTTCTCTTCCCCAACGGAAGCCGGATTCTTAAGGTATTGGTCTATATCCACTCCTCCCCCCTTCTTCCCCTTCCGGGCTCTGCTCTCTTCCTGGAACTCCTTCATTTCCTCCTTCTTTTCCTTATAGAAACCTTCCAGGTCTTTAGCGGTGCGAATAATATGAGGTGTCAAGACGATGAGAAGATTGTTCTTGATCCCGGTATGTTTGGTTGCCTTGAATAGGTTCCCCATCAAGGGGATGTCCCCCAAAAAGGGGACCTTTTGGATAGAGTCATCGACGGTATCCTGGAGGAGACCACTGAGGACGACCGGCTGACGGTCCCTAACGACGACGGTGGTTTTTGTCGACCTCTTGTTGGTTACCAGGTCTGTCGCCCCCTCGATCTGTTTCTCTGAGACATTGGAGATCTCCTGGTAGATTTCGAGCCGCACGAAATCCCCCTCGCTGATTTGGGGGGTAATGCGAAGGGTCAACCCCACATCTTTCCGTTCTATTTCCTCCACGGGAAATCCGCTGGCCGTTGCCGTTTCCCTCACCTTGAAGGGAACGTTTTGGGCGACAATGAGTTCCGCCTCCTGGTTATCCATGGTCAGCAGGTGGGGAGTGGCAAGGATGTTGAAATCGGAATCGGTCTGAAGGGCCCGGACCAATGCCGCGATGTTCAAGAAGGTTTCCCCCCCAAAGGAGATGGTTCCATCGGCCGCCCCGACGACGAGCCCCGTCAGATCGAAGGGGCTCCTCCGGGCTGGATTGATATCCCCAAAGCTCGTTCCACCGAAGGGCTTCATGGTGGAATCCCCAAAACTCTTATCGTAATCGACATCGGTAAGTTGCCACTCCACCCCTAGTTCCCTCACCTTATCCATGCTGACATCCATGATCAGCCCTTCCACGAATACCTGCAATCGCCTGATGTCCAGCTTCTCGATGACCCCCCGAAGCACCTCGTAGTCCTGGGGGGAGGCCGTGATGACGAGGGAATTGGTGGATTTGTCGGGGGTGATGATCACCTCACCCGCGAATTCGACCCCCTTCTTGGGTTCCTTGGTGGGTCGGGCCTTGGAGGTGATATCCGTTAACACCTTGGCCATCTCCTCCGCATCGGCATTCTTCAAATAGTAGACGTTGATCTTCCCCTTCCCCATTGGCGCGGGGATGTCCAGATCATCTATGACCTTTTTCATGGCAATGGTATCATCCACGTTGGCGACGAGGACGATGGAGTTGGTTCGTTCGTCGGGGATGATCCTGATGATTCTCTTCCCTGCCGCGGGGACAGCACCGGGACGGGCACGCGGTCTTCGAGCGGGTGCCGGCGTTGGGGCTCTCGCCTTCTCCTCGAAGATGGATTTCAATTCCGCCGCCAAGGTCTTCGAATCGGCGTACTCCAGGGAGACGACGGATATTTCCTCCTGGAAGCCCTCAACATCAAGCTCTTCGATAATGGTGAGAATCTTCTTGATGTTTGAGGCCACGTCGGTGAGGATGATATCATTGGTATACGGATAGGTCACCAAGCTGCTCTCCTTTGAAACCAGGGGCTTGATCACATTAAGGAGGCTATCGGCATCGATGAATTTAAGATGAATGATCCGGGTGATGATTCGATCTTCGCCCAAAAAGGCCCCTCGCTCCCGAGAGATTGCCTCGATTCCCTTTTCCTTGGCCTCCCTGGAGGGGATGATCTTGATCGCCTTACCAGCTGGAACTGTGGTGTACCCCTCTACTTCTAGGATGGATTCGAACATCCTGTAGGCCTCTTCGATGGTAATCTTCGTGGGAGAGATTACCGTAACTTTCCCTTTGACCTTGCTGTCCACTACGAAATTTTTACCCGTCAATTCGCTGATAAATTTGATGACGGCGCGTATGTCGGCTTCATGGAAATCGATGGAGATACGTTCCGTCCCCCGTTGGGCCCATGGAGATGGGATGACGATAAGGGAAATCAGGAGAAAGAGGATGATGCTCCCCCACAATTTCGATCTTAGACAATCCTCATTCATGGATCCCCACTCCTTTTTCAAGAGGGTTGGTTTTAAACCATAAATCCGCTACCTTACCTCATACGTGAAGGTTTCCGTTTTCCCCCCCCGTACGATCTCCACGGTTATGATCGGCTCATTCTTCAGCTGCTCGTAGACCTCGAAGGCCTTCTCCGGTGAGTCGATCTCGATCCCGTTAACCCGTTTTATGATGTCTCCATCACGAAACCCAGACCGCTGAATGAGGCTTCCACGCTTTATGGAAAGCAGTTTAAAGCCATCCGGTTGGCCATTGTTAAAGTTGGGCGACATTCGGACTTGGGTGAGGAGGTGGTTCATGTTCTCAAAGGCATTCCTCAGGTCTTCCTGGGGAATTCGGTATCGATTCCTTGATAGCCTTTTGATCCCTGCCCCTGTCGGAATCGATCCCTTTTGCGAACGGCGGGCCTCTGCTCCTCCACCCGTTTTCACCTTCGGTCCCTCATAAACTTCCAGGACCTCTTGTTTACCGTTCCTTTCCAGGTAAACCTTATTCCTTGACACCGCGATCACCTTGGCCTCTCCCAAGATAAAATCCCCCACATGGTAGAGGTCTTGTTTCCTCGTTTTGGTATCCTCGATGATGGCGAGGGAATTGCCCTTTTCCCGGTATACGGTTCCCCTTAGTCTCACCTGGAGGGGTGTCTTTTCAAGGGCGTCTTGTTTGATCACTACCTTTTTGGGATTAGTGTAGGTCTTTTTTGCCGCGACCTGCTCCTTGGCCGAGTGGAACAAATCCCGCTTATGAATGACCGCGTAGAATGAGGGATCTCGCTCTGTTCGTTTCTTGGATACCCTATCAGGCTTTCTTTCAGAAACCTTCGGCGAGGGGCGAAGCCTTTCATTGATAATCCCCTTGAAGATATCGGCCCCGACAAAGGCGAAAGTGCCGGCCAATATCAGGTAGAAAACCCAAAAATATCGCTTAAGCATCAGCATGCTATTCTCCAAAAAAGTTGAAATTCCCTATACTTAAAGCCAACCCTATCAGAAAAGGGTAACCATGTCAATATCATTTGGTGGCCACTGAAGGCTGGATCCGTTCACCATTCCTTCAGGAAGTCCTCGAGGCTCAGTATCCGCAATAAGGGATAGAGCCCAAAATCCCGATAAAGGTCCAACGCAACCCGATGTACTTCTTGACTATAGGCGGCGCAGCAGTCCTCGATGATAATGGAATGGAAATCGTTGCTCAATGCATCCATGGCCGTCATGAGGACGCAGACATGGGTTGATACCCCGGCCAAGACAACGGTATCCACTGTTAACGTCCGGAGAGTCTGATCAAGATCGGTCTTGAAGAAGGCGCTAAAGCGCCGTTTCTCCAAAACCATCTCCCTCGCGAGGGGGGTTAAATCCCCAATGACCTCGGCTCCTTTCGTCCCCCTAATGGAGTGGGGCTTCATCCTTCCACCGAATATGAAATCCCCTTCCAGGAAACTGTCACAGGCAAAGATGATGGACCACGCCATCCTTCTTCCGTGATCCAGGAGTTTCTTGATATTGGGGATAATTCGCACTGCTTCCAATGTTATGGGCAAATTGGCCTCCCGTTTGAAATTGTCCTTCAGCATGTCGACTACGATGATGGCGGGGTTCATATGAGCTCCTCGTCCAATCGAAAGGCACTTCTCGCGTTTTTTGAGGTGATTCGGGCCACTTCATCGAAGGGAAGCCCCTTTACTTCTGCCAGTTTCAAAGCGGTGAACTTGACATAGGCCGGTTCATTCCTCTTACCTCGGAAGGGGACTGGGGCCAAAAAGGGACAATCCGTCTCAATCAAAATTCGATCAAGGGGAACCTTCTTGATAACCTCCCTTAGGTTAGCGTTGTTTTTGAAGGTGATGGTTCCGGGGATCGATATGAAGAAGCCCAAGTCCGTGCAAGACTTGGCCATATCATCGTCACCGGAGAAGCAGTGAAACACACCCCCGATCTCCCAAGCTTCTTCTTCCCTTAGGATGGTCAGGACCTCTTTTTGGGCTTCCCGGGCATGGACCACGATGGGAAGTTTCAGTTCCTTGGCCAGATGGATCTGTTGTCGAAACCGTGCTATCTGAACATCCCTTGGGGATAAGTTCCTGAAGAGATCGAGCCCTATCTCACCAATGGCCTTTACCTTTCCATCCTGAGAAAGGGCTCTCAGGTCCAAATAGGTCTCCTCATTGACCTCCTTTGCGTTGTGGGGGTGAATTCCAATGATGGCGAACACCATTGCATTCCCCGTTGCGATCTCAACGGCCTTTCGGCAATCCCCAGTGTCCGTGCCGACCGTGAATATGATTTCGACCCCTGCGTCGGTGGCCCTTCGGATCACATCATCTCGGTCTCGGTCAAACTGCGACATCCCGAGATGGGCATGGGAGTCGATGAGCACTATTTTGACCTCACTTCCACGTGGAGGTTAAAACGAAATCCTGTCGGTGAGGAAATCCTCAATTTCCCCTTCATACACCTTGGCGCTTGAAAAGGTATATCCCGTTTGCGAAGGTGAAAGCCCTTTTGCCACGGGATGATCATGAATTTGATTCAGCCACTTTCTCAAAGAGTCATCGTCATGGAGAATTGAATTGAAGAAACTCTTCTGCCACACGGGTCCTTTCCAGTTGCTCATCATTTTCCATTTTCGCCCGAAAGCACCTTTGATCTTCTGGATAATGCTGGAGATACTTACATCGGGAGGTGTTCTCATCAAGAGATGAATGTGATCCTCCATCACCACATAGCCGAGAAGTTGAAACTTCAACTGGGGTTTGTAGTACCGCAATGTATGGAGGAAGAAGCTACATGCCTTGGGGTTCCTGAATAGCGGTTTTTTCCCATGAACGTTAAAGGTGATGAAGAGGATCTTCCCCATGTTTTCTTTTTCTATGGAGACCATCTCAGCCCTTTAAAGTGGCCATTCATTATCGATTTTTACCGTGATTTTAATGACTTATAAATCTTTCGAGCTAGCTTTCCTTCCTCGAACGCAAGAAAAAAAGGGGATTTTTCCCCGTGGGCAAAGCTCCCCTCATAGACTATTGGAGGTATTAGACGTTTGTCAGAACCATCCAAACCAGGGACATAAAGAGGAAAAATAGCCAAAACCAACTCATTTCCCATACTCCCAGAACCAATAGATTTTTAACGGTTTTTTCTGATTACGGGATTCGACGATACAAATTAGCAAAAAACATACCAATGTGAAAAGGTGCAGCTCTGTGCGATGTAAATCTGTAAGGGATTGAAATGATAGGGAAATTTGCCGATCCGTATGAACGAGGGGGTGTTGAGGAGCCTTGCGGATTTTAACAATTTTTGTCACCCCTTACCCTCTCTTTCATATTTTTATCCTCCCCTATTTACCGGTGATACTTACGGTGTAGTTTGGTTCCGCGTATTCCACTTGAGGATCCTCGTTCAACGCATCCACCGTATCCTCGACTGTGGATCCGGAGGGTATTTTGAATCGATAGACCCCTATGCTCCCGAGCCGTTTGATGAGTGATAAGCCGTATGCTTCTCGTATCCTCTCAATCACCTCCCCTGTTATGCCGACCTTGAATTTAACCAGAACCTCGCCGGGGACGAATGGGGGTTTCGTGGATTCTCCTCGTTGCCCGGCATCATCCAATTTCGGAAACGAGCCCTTTTGTGGGTGGGAGTTTCCCCCTTCTTTTTCTCCGACGCGCATCCCTGCTGTTCCGCATCGAAGTAATAAGAGGCTCATGATGAAGAGTAAGAGGAATTTGCCCACAAACAATCCCCGCCTTGCAATGAGTACAATTACTAATCTACAATCCGTGGCTCTCTTGTCAATAGTGCTCAATAAATCCCCTGCCAAGGGTTTCTCGGTCAGAGAATGGTAACATACCTGGAAAGGGCGCCGCGCGATGGGATGGGCGGAGCTATCGAAATGGAGGGCCGGATGTCTAAATCCTCGAAAAAACCATTTCCCCCTCCGCCAGGACCTTATCGAAGAGAAATCGTCTTCTCTTCAATTTCAATTCAACCCGATAGAATGTCCTCGTGTCAGGATACGTCGTGCCATATGTCAATTCGAGAAATGTGTCCGGGTTCTTCTTGTTCACGTAGATCCTCGATTTTTCTGCCGTGTCCTTCACATGCCACTCGTGCCGGGGAAGGTGCTTCTCAAGGTGGACGATGAATTCCTCGATTCTTTCCTCCTTCTCCGACACCTCTTCCTTATCCCATTGGCCGTGTTTTAGTTCGAGCAACCTGATGGCTCTGAATTCGTCGAGTAGTTCCGAGGTATCCATATGCGGGCCTCCCTCGTTGATGCCAAAAGAACTTTGTTAAGGAGGAGGACATGGCATGGGGACAAACTCGCATCGATAAGAGATCTCTGAACTTGATATATGATCCGGGCGTTAGACCGGTTTTGCGGTGCCTGCGGGGCAGGCATTAATACAGGCATGGCAACTATACTGCAATCCAACTTGGAGCGATTGATAGAGATTCCAGAAGTCGGGATCGAGAAAAGATTGTTTCATTTCATCCCTTGGCTTATCGAACCTTTCCGTAAGGTAGTGGATCAATCCGCTCAAACCATGTGGGAGGATCTGACGGACACACCGCCCCGTATGAGTCCTCCCGGGCTCGGACAAAGCATCAACCGGACAGGCAGCGATGCAGGCCTCGCAGTCCGAACATAGGTCCTCTCTCATCGGTTTATCCGGATCAAGGCGGGCTGTGGTCACAACCGCTCCCAGCCTCACGCGAGGGCCGAGGTGGGGCGTTAAGAGGAGGTTGTTTTTCCCCAGCACTCCAAGCCCCGCAGCCTGGGCGACATGGCGGAGTGAAACTGCACCCACAAATCCCTTGGTTTCTGCAGTCATCTCCACGGGAATGTACGGAGGGATCGTTGCGGCCCGGTAGCCCCTCTGTTCAAAGAAACAACCTAATAC
>JABAOF010027715.1_pt1 | contig 29121 bp, 5 predicted proteins | sample 7062171 | NCBI WGS metagenome assembly JABAOF01 (sample SAMN14538628, study PRJNA623070) | marine sediment metagenome | biome: marine biome [ENVO:00000428]; feature: marine pelagic biome [ENVO:01000023]; material: deep marine sediment [ENVO:00002113] | place: India: Gulf of Khambhat ...
TTAAAGGAAAGGAGAATATAACGGTTTCCCTGTTGGTAAAAGAAATACAGCAAGAATCAATACAATTAAGAAATTACGAATATGTATCACTGGCGGAAATCCAAGCCAATACGTGTTTAGGTGGCGAATTGCTGGATCATATAATGGTTTTTGAAAACTACCCTATTGAGACAGAAATCATAAATGCCAGCCTGGAACGGGAACTGGGTTTCACTGTAGAGAAAATGGAGGTCCGCGAACAAACTAATTATGACTTCGGTTTGCTCCTGGCACCGGGAAAATGCCTGCTGGTAAAATTCACTTTTAATTCTCTTGTATTCGATATTGAATTCGTTGAGCGTATAGAAAGACATTTTAAGGAGGTAATAGGACAGGTTGTAAAAAATCCCGGTATTGATATAAAGGAAATAGGGATATTACCCGAAGATGAGAAGAGACGTATACTGGAAGAATTCAATGACACACCCGCTGAATTTCCTGGAGATAAGACCATTCATGAATTATTCGAAGAACAGGTGGTCAGAACTCCCGGCCATAGGGCTGTAATTGGCGTAGAGCATGGAGCAGAGAGCGTAGAGCAGCTGCAAATAACCTACGGGAAATTAAACGAAAAATCCAATCAATTGGCCCATTTATTGAGAGAAAGAGGCGTCTTGGCGGGCGATATTGTGGGAATTATGGTGGATCGATCCATTGAAAAGGTCATCGGAATATGGGGAATATTAAAGGCCGGTTGTGCCTATTTACCCATCGCTCCTGAACATCCGCAAGAACGAATTAATTTTATATTGAAAGACAGCAATGCCACGGTTTTGGTGAGTGAGGTAAGTGAGTTGAGTAAGGTAAGTGAGGGAACTGAAGTGGTAAAAATCAGTGAATTGAGCGGGCAACTCCCTACTCACCTTACTCACCTTACTCACCCTACTCACCTATGTTATATCATCTACACCTCCGGAACTACCGGCATGCCCAAAGGCGTGATGGTAGAACACCCCGGAGTTGTCAACTATACGTGCTGGCGACTGAAAACTTTCCGGTTCACCCCGTCAGATGTGACGTTGCAACTTCTTTCTTACAGCTTTGATGGTTTCGGCTCCAATTTCTACTCTGCGCTGCTTTCCGGCGGCTCCCTGGTGATAGCTCCCGATTCCATGAAACTGGACAGCGGTTTTATTAAAGAGGTCTTTCAAAAACATCATATCACCAATTTCAGTCTTGTTCCCGGCCTTTACGAATTCGTGTTGAAGAATGCCGGTAAAGAGTCTTTGCAATCCCTCCGGTTTGTTGTATTGGCCGGCGAGAAAGCCAGCACTTCCCTGCTGGAAAAGAGTCGCCAAATCGTCCCACAGGCACAGCTTATCAATGAATATGGCCCTACCGAAACCACTGTTACTGCCGCCGCCCATATTGACATGGATATCGATGCCCCCCACCATATCGGCAGACCTATTGCCAATATCCGTATTCACATTCTCGACGCTTTTTTCAATTGTTTACCTATCAATGTTCCCGGGGAATTGTACATCGAGGGAGCCGGTATTTCCCGGGGATATTTGAATAACCCGGAGTTAACCGCAGAAAAGTTTCTCTCAGTCTCCTATGGGTCTTATAAGTCCTATAGGACCTATAGTTCTAGAAAAATCTACAAAACCGGTGACCTTGCGCGCTGGTTGGCGGACGGTAATATCGAATTCCTGGGCCGAATCGATCACCAGGTGAAGATTCGCGGATTCCGCATCGAGTTGGGAGAAATAGAGACTCACCTGCTGAACCATGATACCATTGATGAGGTGATGGTCATTGACAAGGAAACTGAAAGCGGAGAAAAATACCTTTGTGCGTATATGGTTGCGAAATCCAGGGCGGCCGTAGCGGACACCTCTCAATTGCGCGAGTATTTGTCCCGGCGGCTGCCGGCGTATATGATCCCGTCACATTTTGTCACGCTGGAACACCTTCCGTTGACTTCGAGCGGAAAGGTGGACCGGAAAGCGCTGCCTGAGCCGGAAGTGAAGGCAGTTGAAAAGCTCCTGGTACCAGACAATGAAATCGAAGCCGCATTGGTGACCATCTGGTCTGAAGTATTAACGATACCCCCGGAGGTCATCAGCACCGAAGCCAATTTCTTCGAACTGGGCGGACACTCCTTAAAAGCCACAATCCTGGTGGCGAAGATACACCAGGCGTTTCAAGTAAAAATCCCCCTGGAAGAGGTATTTGCCTCTCCCACCATCCAGGCATTGGCCCACCACATCCAATCCACCGAAGAAGTCCAGTATAACTTCATCGAAAACATAGAAGAAAAGGAATTCTACCCCTTATCTTCCATGCAAAAGAGATTGTATACCCTGCAGCAGATGGATAAAGAAAGCATTGGTTACAACATACCTGCCGTCGCATTGCTGGAAGGAACACCGGATATCCAAAAGATGAAAACGGTCTTCTTTCAGTTGATCCAACGCCATGAAAGCCTAAGAACTGCTTTTGAATTGATAGAAGGAGAGCCGGTGCAGAGGATACACAAAGAAAATTACAAATTCCAAATCACAAATTACAATCAAATTCCAAATCACAAATTACAAATTACAAAAATAATTGAAAGTTTCGTACGTGCTTTCGATTTATCGAAAGCACCTCTGCTGCGAGTCGGTTTGATTAAAGTGGAAGATATGCGTCAAATCCTAATGGTGGATATGCACCATATCATTTCCGATGGCGTCTCAATAGGAATATTTCTGAAAGAATTCATGGCCCTTTACGGGGAAGAATCATTACCGGAAATAAGCATTCATTATAAAGACTTTTCCCAATGGCATAATCAATTATTTGCCACCGGCAAGATCAAAAAACAAGAGGAGTACTGGCTGAGGGAATTCGCCGAAGAAATCCCGGTATTGAATCTGCCCCTTGATTTTGTCAGACCGAGAGTTCAGAGCTTTGAGGGCAACAGCCTCCATTTTGAAATCAACCGTACTGATACGGTACGATTGAATCAACTGGCTGCCAAACAAGAAGCCACCCTTTACATGGTGCTGCTGGCATTGTTTAATATCATGTTGTCCAAAGTCAGTGGTCAGGATGAGATTGTGGTAGGTACAGCGGTGGCTGGCCGCAGGAATGCCGAACTTCAGCAGACCATCGGAATGTTCGTCAACACCCTGGCATTAAAGAATTTTCCCCGGGGGTATAAGACCTTTGGACAATTCCTGGAACAAGTAAAACAAAGGACCCTGGCGGCATTAGAGAACCAGGATTATCCCTTCGAAGAGCTGGTGGACCAGGTCAATGTAACCCGGGATACCAGCCGCAATCCCCTCTTTGATGTCATGTTCGTGCTGGAAAATATCGACCTCCCGGAATTGGAACTGGCGGGATTAAAGTTAAGACCCTATGAATTTGAAAACCGGATTGCTAAATTCGATTTGACGATGATTAGCATAGAAACGGCAGATGGTTTACGTGTGGTCCTGGAATACTGTACGAAACTATTCAAGGAAAGTACCATCGAGAGATTCTTCCAATATTTTAATGCCACCTTAAGGGCTGTGCTGGAAAATCCGGGTATAAAGATAGGGACAATCGAAATCATATCCGAGGAAGATAAGCATCGTATAATGGAGGAATTCAATAACACATCCACCGAATTCCCAATGAATAAAACCATTCACAAATTATTCGAGGAACAGGCGAAGAAGACCTCTGATAGTATCGCTGTGGTAGGAGCCCACGAATTACACGAAATTTCTATTACTTTTCGTGAATTAAACAAGAAATCCAATCAATTGGCCCATTTATTAAGAGAAAGAGGCGTCCTGGCGGACGATATTGTTGGAATTATGGTTGAACGCTCGGTGGAAATGATCATCGGCATATTGGCAATTTTAAAAGCCGGGGGTGCGTACCTGGCAATTGAGCCGGAATACCCGCAGGAACGCATCGATTATATGTTAAAAGACAGCGGGGCAAAGATTTTGTTGAGTGAATTGAGTAGGGTAAGTGGGTTGAGTAAGGAACCTACTCACCTCACTCACCTCACTCACCCTACTCACCTATGTTATATCATCTACACCTCCGGGACCACGGGTTGGCCCAAGGGAACCCTGATGGAGCACCGGTCACTGGTAAACCTTTGTTACTGGCACAACCGCTATTACGGCATCACCGACAGAGACCATGCCACCCAGTATGCCGGCATCGGTTTTGATGCCTCGGTCTGGGAAATCTTCCCATATCTGGTCAAGGGCGCAGCGGTCCATATCATCACTGAATCCATAAAGCTGGATATCGACGTGTTGAACGATTATTATGAGCAGCATAATATCACCGTAAGCTTTTTACCCACGCAGTTGTGTGAGCAGTTCATGGAGAAGAACAACAAATCCTTACGGGCGCTGCTGACCGGTGGAGACAAGCTCCGCAGGTTCGTAAAAAAGGATTACGATTTATACAACAACTATGGTCCCACGGAGAATACGGTGGTTACCACGGCATTTGCCGTGGATAAACCATACCATAATATTCCCATTGGCACCCCCATCCATAACAATTGTATTTTCATTTTAAATACCTATGATTTAAAATTACAACCCATTGGAGTGTGGGGAGAGTTATGCATTACCGGGGCCAGCCTGGCCCGCGGCTACTTGAACAACCCGGAATTGACAAAAGAAAAATTCCAAATTCCAAATCCCAAATTCCAAACAAATTACAAATTACAAATTACAAACAAATCTGAAACCGGTAAAAATAAATTTCAAAATAAACCTTTTAATGAAAAGTTTTTGCAGGGGTCCAGGGGGCGGTTTTTTCAAAAAGAGCCCCCTGGCCGCCGGAGGCTTTACAAAACTGGCGACCTGGCGCGGTGGTTGGCAGACGGAAACATTGAGTTCCTGGGCCGAATGGATCACCAGGTGAAAATCCGGGGTTTCAGGATGGAATTGGGTGAGATAGAAACTCAACTGTTAAAACACCATGAAATAAACGAAGCAGTGGTGGTGGGAAAAATAGATGAAACGGGAGATAAATACCTGTGCGCTTATATGGTATCGGATAAAAAAGTGACCGCCGCGATATGCAGAGAATTTTTATCCGGGAAATTGCCCGATTATATGATCCCTTCGCATTTTATCCAACTGGAGAGAATCCCCTTAACTACCAGTGGGAAAATAGACCGCGGTGCTTTGCCGGAACCGGCATTGGAGGAGGGGGGAAAAAATATTGCCCCTGCCGATGAAACAGAAACCACCCTGGCTGCCATCTGGTTGGATATCCTGTCTGTCGAACGAGATAAAACTAGCATGAATGCCGATTTCTTCCAGTTGGGCGGCCATTCGTTAAAGGCCACCCGGTTGGTTTCCCGAATTTATAAAGAGTTCAACGTCAAAGTTCCCCTGGAAGAAATATTCAGGAACCCTGTTATCAGGGATTTATCCGCTTATATAAAGAAAGCTGTAAAAGAAAAATATTTTTCCATAGAGCCGATGGAAGAGAAAGAATATTACATGTTGTCTCCCGCCCAGAAGCGATTGTATATTTTGCATGGTTTGATGTCGGACACCACGGGTTATAACGTGCCCTATGTCATCCAGCTTCAGGAAAAGGTCGATAGAGACAGACTGGAAAGGGTTTTTAGAGAGCTAATCGCCCGTCATGAAATCCTGAGAACCTCGTTTGAAATGAAGGGAGATACACCGGTCCAGAGGGTCCATAAGGAGGTGGATTTTTCGATCGCCTGTTATGAAGCTGCCGATTCAGAATTAGAAAAGATAAGCACCGATTTTATCCGGCCCTTTGATTTAAGCCGGACGCCGCTGTTGAGGGTTGGGCTTGTGGACCTGGAATCATCCCGTTCCATCCTGCTGGTAGACATGCACCACATCATCACGGACGGAACCTCGCAAAATATACTGGAAAAGGAATTTACAGCATTGGTTTCGGGAGAAGAATCAGCTCCGCTGCGGCTCCAGTATAAAGATTATTCAGAGTGGTATTACAGGTTGCAGCAGGAAGAATTGCTCAAACAACAGGAAGTTTATTGGCTGAAGGAGTTTGCGGATAATGATGACCTGCCGGTGTTGAATCTTCCCTATGATTTTCCCAGGCCTTTAATACAGAGTTTTGAAGGGAACCTGGTGGATTTCCCGTTGAATGCCGAAGCCACAGGCATTCTAAAAACCATTGCCCGCGAATATGATGTCACCCTTTACATGTGTTTACTGGCTGTATTTAAAGTATTATTTTTCAAACTCAGCGGCCAGGAGGACATTATCCTGGGTACTCCCGTCGCAGCCCGGCGCCATGCCGACCTGCAGCATATCATCGGCATGATGGTCAACACCCTACCCATGAGGAATTATCCCTCTGCGGATAAAACCTTTGACCGGTTTTTAAAAGAAGTAAAAAAACAGACCTTAGATGCCTATGAGAACCAGGAGTATCCTTTCGAACTCCTGGTGGAGAACCTGGTGGTCAACCGCGATACCGGTCGTAATCCTGTATTTGATGTTATGTTGAATTTATTGAACCAGGGGGAATACTCGGAAGGAATCCGGGGCATGGATGCCCCACTTCAACCTCAATACCGATATCGCCATAAAAAAGCCCCTTCACGATTCGATATGACCTTTAATGCTGTAGACCTGGGAGAGCGGATTCATTTTTTTCTCGAATACAGCACCCGGTTGTTTACCCCGGGCACCATAGAAACGTTTATAAACTACCTGGAAAATATAATCATCGTATTGGCGGACAATACGCAGCAGAAATTAATGGATATCGAATATCTTTCAACGGAGGAAAAACAGGAAATCCTCAGGATATCCAATGGAATCGAAGAAATAGATGACAGAGGCAGAACCATACACCTGTGGTTTGAACAGCAGGTGGGAAAAACCCCGGACAGGACAGCGATTGTCGGTCCCGGCATGGACTATGTGTCGTACGGCAAATTAAACCGGGAATCCAACCAACTGGCTTACCTGCTGCGGGAAAAAGGTGTGGAACCGGATACTGTAGTGGGTTTGAATGTGGAAAGGTCGGTGGAAATGATCATAAGCATGCTGGCAATAATAAAAGCAGGGGGAGCCTACTTACCCATCGATACGGAATACCCCGGAGAAAGAAAAAAATACATGCTGGAAGATGCGGAAGTAAAAGTGATATTAAGCGATAGAGATATGGAAAATGCACCTGGGAGTATTGAAGTCATAAACCCCAGGGATAAAAATATATATGCGGGAGATGACAGTAATCCTTCCCATATCAACCGGGGGTGCGATCTTTTGTATGTGATTTACACGTCGGGTTCAACGGGACAGCCCAAAGGGGTGGCGCTGGAGCATCGCAACCTGGTGAACCTGATCCAATTCCAGCATAAATACAGCACCATCGATTGCAGCCGGGTACTCCAGTTTGCCACCATAAGTTTTGATGCTTCGTTTCACGAAATATTCTCGGCTCTCCTGGCCGGAGGAAGGCTGTATTTGATTGAGCAAGAAACCAGGGCCAATTTGCCGGATTTGTTCGGCCATATTGAAAAAAATGACATAACAACGTTATTCCTGCCCATGTCCTTTTTGCGCATGGTGTTTAACGAAGAGCAGTTTATTGCTGCGTTTCCCCGCTGTGTGACTCACATTCAAACCGCAGGTGAGCAGGTAGTTATCAGTGACAGGTTTAAGAAATATCTGCAGGAAACCGGTGTAGTATTGCATAATCATTATGGGCCCACAGAAGCCCATGTGGTAACTGCATGGACCATTGATCTGGCAGGAAACATCCCGGAATTCCCTCCCATCGGTAAACCGCTTATTAATACTACTATTTACATCCTGGATAAAGGCATGCACCCGGTACCGGCAGGAGTACCCGGTGAACTATGTATCGGCGGTATCCAGGTGGGCCGGGGATATTTAAACAACCTGGAGTTAACAGCAGAAAAGTTCTTAGTTTACTATAGGTCCTATAGGACCAATAGGACCTATATTCCTTCTCAAAAAATCTACAAAACCGGTGATCTGGCGCGGTGGTTGAAGGATGGGAACATCGAATTCCTGGGCAGGGTGGACCACCAGGTCAAGATCAGGGGTTTCCGGGTAGAATTGGGAGAGATCCAGCGCCGGCTGCTCAATCATCCCGAAGTAAAGGAAACCGTGGTGATTGACCGGATCGATGAGAAGAGAGATAAATACTTATGCGCTTATATCGTATCGGATAAAAAAACAACCCAGGGGCTGCGGGAGTACCTGGCAAAATTCCTGCCGGATTATATGGTACCTTCTTATTTTGTATCGCTGGAGAGGATCCCGTTAACGCCCAACGGTAAAATCGACTGGCGCGCACTGCCTGTACCGGAACAAGAGGCAGAAGAAACCCATACTGCTCCCAGAAATGACATCGAAAAAGAAATGGCTGGAATATGGTCTGAAGTACTGGGAGTAGAAAAGGATACAATCGGAATCGATACCAACTTTTTCCAGCTGGGGGGCCATTCGTTAAAGGCCACGGTAATGATTGCCAAACTCCAGGGGAAATTTAATGTAAAAGTCCCACTGGCGGCAGTATTTAAAACTCCCAATATCAGGAGTCTGGCAGAATATATCCGGGGATTGGCGGTACATCGATGCGCTTCCATCGAACCGGTAGAAAAAAGGGATTATTATGTGTTATCCTCGGCCCAGAAACGGTTATATATTTTACAGCAGGTAGACCTGGAAAGCACTGCTTACAATATGCCCGGTGCTGTCCCCCTGTCCGGTGAAGCGGACCTGGAGAAATTGAAACAGGCATTTATTAAGTTGATAGAGAGACACGAAAGCCTGAGAACTTCATTTCATATGATTGCCAATGAGCCGGTACAGAGGATAAGAGAGAAGGTTGAGGTTAAGTTTGAGGTTGAAGAGAGCGATACAATTCAACATTCAAAATTTATAATTCATAATTTTATAAGACCTTTTGATTTATCTCATGCACCGCTGCTTCGGTTGGGTTTGATTAAACAAGAAGGAAAACATTTGCTGCTGGTGGATATGCATCACATCATTTCCGATGGCATTTCCCACCAGATATTGACGCGGGAATTTATGACCCTGTATACAGCACATGGAAACCCATTACCTCCCCTGCGTCTCCAGTATAAAGATTACGCCCTGTGGCAGAACACTGATAAAATGCAGCAAATCATTAAACAACAAGAAAAATACTGGTTGAAGCAGTTTGCAGAAGGGGTGCCTGTGTTGGAACTGCCAACCGATTACAAACGGGACCAGGTTCAGGGGTATGAAGGAAGTGTATTCGAGTTTTTCATTAATGAAGAAGATACCCGGCTGTTGAAAGCATTGGCATTGAACGAAGACGCCACGTTTTACATGGTATTACTGGCCCTCTTCAATATCATGCTTTCAAAATTAAGCGGCCAGCAGGATATTGTGGTGGGAACTATCGTGGCTGGCCGCGGTCACCCGGACCTGGAATCCATCATTGGCGTGTTTATCAATACCCTGGCACTGCGGAATTTCCCCGCAGAAGAAAAAACCTTTACCGCTATTCTAGGAGAGGTCAAAGACAGGACCTTAAAGTCCTTTGAAAACCAGGATTACCCCTTTGAAGAACTGGTAAACCACCTGCAAGCCGGGCGGGAAGGAGACCGTAACCCGGTGTTTGATGTATTATTTTCGTTTCAGTCCATTGAAATGCCGGAACCGGAAATACCCGGAGTAGAAAAGGAATCCATGACAATCGAAGCAGGGATTTCCAAGTTTGATCTCACCCTTGATGGGTATGAAGAAGGTGAGACAGTCCGTTTATCTTTCGAATACAGCACGCGACTGTTTGATGAAGAGACCGTATCCTTGTGGGCCGATTGTTTTAAAGAAATCGTTTCCGCGGTGATAACGGACAGTAATGTTAAATTGAAAAACATAACCCTGTCGCATCACCTTGCGGAAATAAAAACAGACACGGAGGAGCAGCGGAAAGCCTTCGGTTTTTAAGTTTTGACAGGCCATTCATGATTGAAGAGGTATACGATGAAGCCAGCTTATATGAGAATTAGCCCGGTGAATATAAATGGAAAACCCGCTCACCGGTTGATGATTGTTTTGAGGACCAGGGGGTGTGAGTATGCCCGGAAAAACAACGGCGGGTGCACGGTATGCGGGTTTTTAAACCATGCCCGGCCGGATATCACCGGGCAGGAAATTGTCGATCAATTGGACACCATCCTGGAAACCACGGGCTTAAATGGTGTAGAAGAGATCGATTTATTGACATTGGGGTCGTTTTTGAACGACAATGAAGTTAGCGGGGAGACACGGCAGGCGTTACTGGGCAGGATCGGCCGGCTGGAAGGAATTCTAAGGGTGTCGGTGGAATCCAGGGCAGAGTACGTCACGGTTGAAAAGCTGGTAGAAAATCACCGACTTTTAGGAGATAAAATCATGGAATTCGGCATTGGCCTGGAGAGTTCCGATGATTATATCCGTAATAAGATCATTAAAAAAGGTCTGTCTAAAAGGAGTTTTGAGAGGGTAATAAAGATGGTGAAAGAGGCTGGCTGTCACCTGTTGACTTACTTGCTGATCAAACCGCCTCACATTTCCGAACAGGAAGCCGTGGAGGATGCGGTGAACAGCGCAAAATATGTGTTTGATACTGCCGCTCGATATGGTGTTACGGCCAGGGTGGCATTCGAGCCGGTTTTTATTTGTGAAAATACCGCCCTGGAAGACCTGTTTTTGAATTCAAAGTACCGGCTGGTGAATTTATGGAGTGTGGTGGACACTATTAAGCAAGTCCACGGCTGCGGGGATATTTTCCTGGGCTTAAGCGATGAAAACCTTTCCCTGGACCGCATGCCCAGCAGTTGTCCGGTTTGCAGCCAGACTATTATCCGGGAAATCGAGCGGTACAATCACACCCATGATATCTCACCGCTGGAAAAACTGGACTGCGAATGCAAAAAACAATATGAATCGCAGCGGGAACGGAGGCTTATATGAGGATAAAAAGATACTACATGGAAGACTGGTTAAATGATTCTGTGGGCGCGGCATACAACCTTTCCGCCAGCGGCTGCCAGGATTTTTTCCTGGGGGATTTTTTAGCATCCTGTCATGCTGGTATCGATGATTTTAACAATTTGTTCCTGGGGGACAACGACACACGGGGTTCGTTAAGGCTCAGGCAGGCCATTTGCCGCTCCTATGAGCGAGTGGAATTACAGGAAGTCATGGTATCCAACGGCAGTTCCGAAGCTCTGTTTATCTTTTTTAACGAATTACTGGAACCGGGGGATGAGGTGGTGATTCCTTTTCCTGCGTTTCAGTGCCTCTACCAGGTTCCCCTGTCCATCGGTTGTAATGTTCGTTTTTTACCGCTCTTGGATTGTGAGAACTGGAGGCTGGATATAAACTCCTTGAGCCGGATGGTGAACCGCAATACCCGGTTGATTATTATCAACAATCCCCATAATCCTATGGGTTGGACCCTGTCCCGGGAAGAGCTCCGGGAGATCGGCTGTATTGCCCGGGAAAACAACTGTTATTTGATGTTTGACGAACATTACCGGTACCTGCCTCTTCAACCGGGTACAGAGCTTATCCCTTCGGGTTTTGATGTGTGCAAAGATATCAACGATAAAACCTTTACTACTGGCTCCATGATCAAGTGTTTCGGTATTGTGGGTATTCGCATCGGCTGGTTAATCGGTGAACCCACGTTCCTGGCCCGGTGCAGGGACTATAAAGATTATATTACCCACACCATCCCCCTGGTAACGGATCACATTGCCTGTATTGCCCTGGAAAATAAAGATACGCTCATCAGGATACAAAAAGCACGTATCCTTCCTAACCTGGATTTACTGGACGACTTTATGGAGAGAAACCGGGACGTGTTCGAGTATATCAGGCCCAGCGGCGGTGTGGTGTGTTTTCCCCGATTGAAGAATAAACAAAGTTCCGAGTCTTTTTGCCTGGAGCTGCGGGAAACCTATGGTGTTTCTTTTTTGCCGGGTTATGCATTTGAAAAGGATGATCATTTGCGCTTAAATTTTGGAATCGATCACGGGAAATTCCGAAGTGCCTTGCAGCGGGTCCAGGAATATATCGATAAAAGATAAGGAGACACAGCTATGAGGGAGGACGTAAAATCGGAGGATCGCGGTGTCAGCCGCCGCCAGGCTATTGCTGCTGCGCAGCGGCAGAAAGAAAAGAATTACTGGCTGGAGAAACTTTTCGGTCAAACGGAGCCCGGTGTTTTTCCTTATGACCGCGAAATAGAGGTTGGCAGGTACTGCCCGGACCAGGTAACCGTGGATTTGAGCGAAGAGATTTTTTTGAAGCTAAAAGCCCTGAGCAGTGGTTCGGACCATTTACTGCACATGGTGTTGACAGCGGCCCTGGGTGTATTACTCAAGGGCTATGCTCATAGGGATGATCTGGTAGTGGGCACCACTGTGCTCAGGCAGGCGGACCAGGTTTCTTTTATCAATACGGTGCTTCCTCTGCGGCTCTGCGTCCGGCAGCACATGACCTTTAAACAACTGCTGCTCCAGGTACAGGAAACCCTTGTGGAGGCGACAGAAAACCAGAATTACCCGGTTCAACTGTTGGCCGATCAATACCCTCTTTTCAGTACTGCTGTTTTACTGGAGAACCTGCATGACCGTCAATACCTGGGTGATATTGAACCAGACATGATTTTTTCCTTTTTAAGGACAGTTAGCGGTATTTCCGGGCAGGTGGAATACAATGCCTCCTTGTATGAAAAAGCCACTGTCGAGCGCATTGCTGCCAATTTTAAGCAGGTACTGGGGCAGGCCGTATTCAACGTGGACCTGGCGATATCCGAAATAGAGATATTGACATGGGAAGAGAAGCAGCGAATCCTTTACGAGTTTAATGCTGAGGAAGTGGAATACCCCAAAGAGAAGAGTGTGCCTGAGCTTTTCCGGGAGCAGGGCGGGATCAATCCTCAAAGCGAGGCGGTGGTGTACAGGGAAAGAAAGATCACTTACGAAGTCCTCGACCGGGGCTCGGCCCGATTGGCAGCGATGCTAGGGGAAATGGGTGTAAAACCCGGGGTTCCGGCAGCAGTGCTGCTGGATTGGTCTGTCGAACTCATTGTTGCAATCATGGGAATTTTGAGGGCTGGTGGGGCCTACCTGCCCATTGATCCCCGGTACCCGGGAAAACGCATCGAAGCCATTCTAAACGACTCCAATGCCTTTGTTGTCGTTACTTCACCGGACCTTGCCGTTAAGATAGGAGGTTTTGGGGGGCACGTATTGGAATTGGCCGGGGTGATGGAAGAGGAATACGGCCAGGAGGAAACCCGGTCCCTTTGTTCTTGCTCTCCTCATGACCCGGCATATATCATTTATACGTCGGGTTCCACCGGTGCTCCCAAGGGAATTGTGGTGGAACATCATTCGTTTATCGATTTTGTTTGCTGGGCGGTGGAGGAATTCGAGCACCAGCCCGGTTACCAGGTGCTGCTGTCCAACTCTTATGCGTCCGATGGTTCCATCCAGCAGATTTTTCCGCCGCTGGTGTCCGGTGGTACGCTTCACTTGCTGGACCCGGAGGTTCGTGCGCATCCCCGTGATTATTATGCCTATTTGAAAACGAACCGGATCAATTGTATCGATGAAGTCCCGGTGGTAATGAATCTTCTATTTAACAGCCTGGACCTGGATGAAACCAGAGAACTTCTGCCTGATTTGACCTCCCTGTCCCTGGGCAGCGAATACGTCCCCATCGAGGTGGTGAGAAAATGCCGGAAATACCTGAACCATAATGGAAAAATCATTAACGCTTACGGCCCGGCGGAAGCCTCGGTGGAAACCTGTACCTATCATTTCGACGGCCGGTCTGAGACGGAAATATCATTGATCGGCAAGCCGCGCCGGAATCTCCAGGTGTATATTCTGGACCCGCAGGGGAATTGCTGTCCTATTGGGGTGCCGGGTGAGATATGCATCAGCGGGGTCGGATTGGCCCGTGGTTACATCAACAACCCGGAATTAACAGCAGAAAGGTTTATGTCAGTTCCAGCCTCAAGCTCCAGCTCCAGCTCCAGCTGGGGCTTGCGGCTTGCGGCTTGCGGCTGTAGACTCTACATAACCGGTGACCAGGGACGATGGCTGGTTGATGGCAACATCGAATTCCTGGGGCGGATCGATCACCAGGTTCAACTGCGGGGATTCAGGGTTGAATTGGGCGAGATAGAAAATCAATTATTAAGACATGAGCAGATCAAAGAAGCGGTGGTGATAGAGAAACCCGACCCAAACGGAGATAAATGCCTGTGCGCTTATATTGTTACCGATAAGGAGGATGTGGAACAATTGAGGACATTTTTATCCGAGAAATTGCCGGACCATATGATTCCTGCGTATTTTATGCCAATTGAAAAGATACCCCTGACCCCCAACGGCAAGATAGACCGGAAAGCGCTGCCGGAGCCTGAATTCCACATCGACGCCGGGGGCTATATAGGGCCCCGGGATGACATTGAAAAAAAATTGCAGGACATATGGTCAGAGGTCCTGGCATTGGCAAAAGAAAAAATCAGTATCCATGCCGACTTTTTCCACCTGGGGGGACATTCGTTAAAAGCCACGGTAATGATTTCCAGGGTCCACGAAGTGCTTCATGTAAAAGTACCACTGGCTGAAGTGTTTAGAACTTCCTCTATAAAAGAACTTTCAGGATATATCCGCCGGCAGGGGGAAGACAAATTCATATGTATAGAGCCGGTGGAAAAGAAGGAGTATTATGTCACTTCTGCGGCCCAGAAGCGGATGTATATTATCCAGCAGATGAATCAGGGCATTGTGTACAACACGCCGGATATCATCGCCCTGGAATACGAACCTGATGTAAAGAAATTGACAGAGACATTTAAACAATTGATCCGCCGGCATGAGAGTTTGCGGACGTCGTTTCATATGCTGGAGGACCGGTTGGTGCAGCGGGTACACGATGACGTGGAGTTTGAGATCGAGCGACACACCCTGGCCTACGGCCACCCCTCTCAAGAGGGGAATACGTTAGCTTATAGAAATCCCCTCTCGGGACTTATAGGTGCCCCGCCGGGGATGCCCGAAGGGGGGGGTGGGTTAGAGAATTTCATAAGACCATTTGATCTCTCGCAGACACCTCTTTTGCGAGTGGGCCTGGTAAAGACGGCAGAGAAAAAGCATCTATTGTTGGTGGACATCCATCATATCATTACCGATGGTGTGTCTTCCATTATCCTGGAACGGGATTTTGCCACCTTGTATAATGATATGGAGGAAACCCTGTCGCCATTGCGCATCCAATATGCTGATTTCTCCGAATGGCAAAACAGCGAGAAGCAAAAGGAAAAACTAAAGCGCCAGGAAGAGTACTGGCTAAAGGAACTGGCAGGAGATATACCCTTATTGGACCTGCCCACGGATTTCCGGAGACCGGACGTTTTCACCTTTACAGGAGATACGGTCTTATTCGAGATTGACCCTGAGCCGACACGGTTACTAAAACAGGTGGCCAAAGAAGAGGGAGTCACCCTATACCTGGTAATGCTGACCTTATTTTATGTGCTGCTGGCAAAATTGAGCAGCCAGGAAGACATTGTAATCGGAACCGGAATTTTTGGCCGCAATCATGCGGATTTGCATCATCTGATCGGCATGTTCCTGAATATGATTCCCCTCAGGAACTACCCCCGGGATCATAAGAGTTTCCGGGAATTCCTGGGCGAGGTGAAAAAGCGGACATTGGAAGCTTTTGAAAACCAGGACCTGCCGTTCGACGACCTGTTGACCCGTCTCCAGGTCGAACGGCAGGGGCATGCCACTCCCTTGTTCGATGTGGTGTTTTCACTTCAAGAGATGGAATTGGGGCCGAAAATACAGGCCGTCCAGGCTAATGAAAAAACCGGGTTCAAACGATTAGAGTACGACTTTATAACCAACACATCCAAGTTCGACCTGACATTCAACGGAATGGAGATAGAGGGAAAATTCCAGATGGCTGTGGAATACAGTACCCAACTGTTTAAAAAAGAGCGGATTACCAGGACGATAGAATACTTTAAAAAGACAGTAACCGCTGTGCTGGAGAACCGGGATATCCGGCTGTCCGAACTGGATGTTTTGTCGGAAGAAGAGAAATGGGAATTATTGTATGAGTTTAATCGTACCGGCACGGATTATCCTGCGGATAAAACCCTTCATCAATTATTCGAAGAGCAGGCGGAAATGCGGCCGGACCGAATCGCTGTCCTGTTTGGGGAACAGCAGTTAACTTACCGGGAATTAAATGAACGGGCTGCCCGGTTGGCAGGTTTGCTGCAAAAAAAGGGAGTGAAACCCAATTCTATTGTGGGTATGATGCTGGAGCGTTCCCTGGATATGATCATCGGTATTTTAGCTGTATTAAAAGCAGGCGGGGCTTATTTGCCCCTGGAACCGGGAACACCTCAGAAGCGGATGCTTTCCATGCTGGAAGATTGCCAGGCCCCTGTTTTATTAACCACCTGCGCCGCAGCGACCGGGTATTCCTTTTCCACTTTGCAGGGTTTACGGTTAAAAAAAATATCGCCTCACCGGACAGCGGTTCGTCCCCAAATTACCGATCTTGACGGCCTTCCCTTACCGGACCGCTCCTTGGTCAATTACGAAAAATACCATCAATACATCGGCATTGCCATGGCCAAACATACGATTCCTATCCTGGCTTCAAGAGGATGCCCCTATAATTGTGCGTACTGTCACAAAATCTGGCCCAAAAAACAAATTGTCCGCAGCGCAGAAAATGTGTTCGCGGAAGTTTCCCGGCTTTATGATATCGGGGTGCGGCGGTTTGTTATCCTAGATGACATTTTTAACCTCAACATAAAAAACAGCTCGCGGTTTTACCAGCTCATCCTGGACCACGGCCTGGACCTTCACCTGTTTTTCCCCGATGGGGTTCGGGGTGATATATTAACCCATGAATATATCGATTTAATGATTCGGGCCGGGACCGTAAATTTAATGATGGCCCTGGAGAGCGCGTCCCCGCGGATTCAACGATTGGTGGGCAAAAACCTGAATATCGAACGATTCCGGGAGAATCTCCAATATATCGTTAACCAATACCCCCAGGTGATATTGGAAACCAATATTATGATGGGATTCCCCACGGAAACCGAAGAAGAAGCCCTGATGTCCCTGAATTTCATCAAACAGCATCAATGGATCGATTTTCCCAATTTAAATATCTTAAAAATTTACGCCGGCACCGATATGGAACACCTGGCCATGAAAAACGGTATTTCCAGGGAAGCTATCGAGAACTCCTTCAACCGGGCTTACCATGAATTACCCGACACCTTACCTTTTGATAAAAATTTTGTGCGTAAATGCCAGGCTGAACTTTTTAACGGGTACTTTCTAAACAAAGAGCGTCTGCTGGCGGTTTTACCCCACCAGATGAAGGTATTGAGCGAAGATGAAATGGTCCAGAAATACGACAGCTATATACCGGTAGAGATAAGATCTTTCGACGGTCTACTGGACTTTTTCGGGATTGCGCAGGAGGAATTGGGTATAACCGGACCGGGTGCATTCCTGGAGGAACACACTGTAGCGGTACCGGATTTTTATGAAAAAGTCAAGGCCTATTCATCGGTTGATGGAGAGAGTAATTTAATTGCGGACGGGACAGCCGGGTCTGTGCTCCGGGTGCTCCTGCTGGATTTGAGCAAAACCTTCAGTACGGAAACCCCCATGCTGTATGATGTTACAGAATCGCCGCTGGGGTTGATGTACCTGCTGACCTATTTAAACCGGGAGTTTGGCGGGAAGATAATGGGTAAAATCGCGCATGCTCGCATGGATTTTGATAATTACCGGGAATTAAAAGCATTGATCGAGGAATTCCGACCGGATGTCATTGGCCTGCGTACCCTTACGTTTTATAAGGATTTTTACCATCAAACCGCTTCGGCCATTCGCCAATGGGGAGTGGAGGCACCAATTATTGCCGGTGGTCCGTATGCCAGCAGTGATTGGGCAGCTGTGCTGCAGGACCCCAACATCGACCTGGCGGTGATCGGTGAAGGTGAAATCACGCTTGCCGAAATCATTGGGAAAATGATTGAAAACCGGGGCAGGCTGCCGGGGGAAGAGGTTTTAAAAGATATTCCCGGCATTGCGTTTATACCGGAAAAAGAAAAAATCCCCAGCAGGTTCGCCCGGCAGCTCATGATGATGGACCTGCTGGAGGAGACCCTGGAAACAGAACCTGTCGGTAAAGTTTCCAGGTCTTCTGCTTCCACTGACCTGGCTTATGTTATCTTTACCTCCGGTTCCACCGGCAAACCTAAAGGCACATTGACTACCCATTATAACGTGGTAAGGGTGGTACGGGATACCAATTATATCGATTTACAGCCGCAGGACCGCATCCTGCAATTATCCAATTATGCGTTTGATGGGTCTGTATTCGATATCTACGGTGCGCTTTTGAATGGGGCTGCCCTGGTAATGATGACCGGTGAGCAGGTATTAAACCTGGACCGGTTGTCCCATTTATTAAAGAAAGAATGTATCACCGTATTTTTTGTCACCACTGCATTGTTTAATGCCCTGGTGGATTTAAATATCGAAAGTTTCGCTCATATAAGAAAGGTGTTATTCGGAGGAGAACGGGTATCAGTGGACCATACCCGCCAGGCCTTGAATGCTGTGGGAAAAGGTAAAATCCTTCACATGTACGGCCCCACAGAAACCACGGTATATGCCAGTTTTTACTCGGTCGATTTTATCCGGGAGCACCAGGAAACGATCCCTATTGGCGGACCGCTGGCAAACACCACGATATATATACTGGATAAAAATTTAAACCTGGTCCCGCTGGGGGTCAGCGGTGAGATCTGCATTGGTGGACAGGGCAATGCATTAGGATACTTGAACAACCCGGAGTTGACAGCAGAAAAGTTTAACCAGGATTTATGGGATTTTCAGGATTACCATGATGAGAAAAAAAAGGAAAATTATCAAAAGTTTTTTGGGGGGTCCAGGGGGGCGATTTTTCAAAAAAGCCCCCCTGGTCTCCTTTACAGAACCGGTGACCTGGGGCGGTGGCTGGCGGGCGGTAATATCGAATTTATCGGCAGGCTCGACCAGCAGGTGAAAATAAGGGGGTTTCGCATCGAGCCCGGGGAAATCGAGAAACATTTGTTGCAGTTGGACGTCATCGATCAGGCAGTGGTCATTCCCAGGGAGGCTAAAGACGGAGGCCGGTATTTATGCGCGTATGTGGTGCTGGCAGGGGAAAGCCGCCATAACGCTGATCCCGGTGAATTGAAAGTCCTACTCTCTCATGATTTACCTGATTATATGGTACCTGCCCATTTTGTAATGCTGGATAAAATACCGTTGACCTCAAATGGTAAAGTAGACCGGCGAAAGTTACCGGACCCGGAAGTGTCGGGCCAAGATGCTGCTTATGCAGCACCGCGGAACCCGGTTGAGAAGAAATTGGCCTGGATATGGTCGGAAATACTGGGGATCAAAAAGGAAATCATCGGGATCGACAATGATTTTTTCCGATTGGGAGGCCATTCGTTGCGCGCCACTATCTTGATTTCCAGGATACATAAAGAATTTCATGTTGAAATCCCCCTGGCAGAATTATTCAAATCCCCCTTTATCAGGGAACTGGCAACGTCGATAAAAAATTCTACCCGGGCCAGATTCTCCCCTATAGAACCGGCGGAAAAAAAAGAATACTATAAATTATCCCCTGCCCAGGAAAGACTCTATGTGCTTCAGCAAATGGTGCGGGACAATGTCGTTTATAACGTCCCCCAGGTGGTTGAAATAGAGGGACCGCTGGATAAAGAAAAGCTGGCGGCAACCTTCAATAAATTGCTAAACCATCATGAAAGTTTACGCACCTCCTTTCATATGGTGGGCAAAGAACCGGTGCAGCGGATTCATACGCAGGTGGAATTCGAGATCGAATATTTTAGCGCAGAGCAGAGAACAGAGGCAGCCATACAGGACTTCATCCGTTCCTTTGATTTATCTCTTGCGCCACTGCTGCGGGTAGGATTGATACATACCCCTGGCGATAAACATGTCCTCATGGTGGATATGCATCATATCATTACCGATGGGACTTCCATGCCTTTATTTATAAACGAATCCATGGCCCTTTATGCCGGGGAAGAATTACCGCCATTGAGACTCCAGTACAAAGATTTCGCAGAATGGCAGCACCAGGAGGAACAGGAAAAAGTCATCCGCCGCCAGGAGAGCTATTGGTCAAGCCAATTTGAAGGGGAAATACCTGTGTTGAATTTACCCCTTGATTATCCGAGACCGGCGGTACAGAGTTTCGCCGGAGCTGTCGTGGAATTCGTTCTTTCCCCTGAACAGACCTTTAAGTTAAATGAGCTGGCAGCGGTGCAAGGCGCCACTTTATACATGGTGCTGCTTGCCGTTACCACTATTTTGTTTCATAAGCTGACTCATCAAGAGGATATTGTGATCGGCACACCCATTGCAGCCCGCCGCCATGTGGACCTGGAAGGAATTATCGGCATGTTTGTCAATACGCTGGCCATGAGGAATTATCCTGCCGGAAGTCAGACTTTTTCCCGGTTTTTAGACCAGGTCAAAGAGAACACCCTCTGGGCCTTTGAAAACCAGGAATATCCTTTTGAAGAACTGGTGGAAAAGGTGGTAGTAAGCAGGGATGCCAGCCGCTGCCCCCTGTTTGATGCGGCCTTTGCCCTGCAAAATATTGAAATGCAAACCGGCAGGATACCCGAAGCAGGAATTGGCGATTTGAGCATAAAACCCTATGAAATGGAAAGCACGGTATCGAAATTCGATTTAACCCTGGCCTGTGCTGAAGTCGAACAAGGGCTGCAATGCAGCTTCGAATATTGCACCGCGCTGTTTCGCCAGGATACCATTGAACGGTTCAGCGCGTATTTCAGTAGAATCATCTCAGCAGTGGCGAACGAACCCGGGATACGATTGAAGCAAATCGAAATCATTTCAGAGGAAGAGAAGCGGCATTTGCTGATCGACTTTAACGATACCGCAGCGGAATACCCGCAAGATAAGACCATCCAGGAATTGTTTGCCGAGCAGGTGGAACGAACGCCTGACAGCGTTGCTTTAGTTGGCAGTTGGCAGTTGGCAGTTGGCAAAGAAGAAAGAATCGAGAAACCCATTCAATTGACTTACATGGAATTGAATCGAAAATCCAATCAATTGGCCCATTTATTAAAAGAAAAAGGCGTCCTTGCGGACGATATTGTTGCAATTATGATGGAGCGATCCATTGAAATGATAATCGGCATATTGGGAATATTAAAGGCTGGCGGTGCCTATTTGCCAATTGACCCGGATTACCCGGAAGAACGAAAACGATACATATTAGCAGATAGCAGTGCCAGGACATTATTAACAAATTTGTCCGAAGGACACCATTTTCATCATTCATCGAACCAATTCAGCACTCATCATTCAGGCAATCTTGCATATGTCATCTACACCTCCGGGACCACGGGAAAACCCAAAGGCACCCTGGTTACCCATTATAATGTCACCCGGGTCGTCAGAAACACCAATTATATCCAGTTGAATGCCAACGATCGCATCTTGCAATTATCCAATTATGCCTTTGACGGCTCGGTATTCGATATATACGGCGCTTTGTTAAATGGGGCTGCATTGGTGATGTTGGAACAGGAAAAGGTTTTGACAGCGGACCAACTGGCCAAGGTGATATCCAATAAACAGGTTACGGTATTCTTTGTCACCACCGCCCTGTTTAATGCCCTGGTGGACATTAAAATCGACTGTTTTAAGAATATCCGAAAAGTACTTTTCGGTGGTGAACGAGTTTCGGTGGAGCATTCCCGCAAAGCCCTGGAATACCTGGGAAAAGATAAAATCATCCATGTGTATGGCCCCACCGAAACCACCGTCTATGCCTCCTATTATTTTATTAATCACATCGAGGAAAACGTTAGTACGATTCCCATTGGAAAGCCGATATCCAATACAACGGCTTATATACTGGACAACTATTTGAAGCCGGTTCCCATTGGCGTTCATGGGGAACTCTTCATTGGTGGATATGGTGTCAGCCGCGGTTACTTAAACAACCCCGAATTAACCGCAGAGAAGTTTGTTTCTGCTTCCTATAAGTCCTATAGGTCCTATAGGACCTATAGTTCTGAAAAAATCTACAAAACCGGTGATCTAGTAAGGTGGCTGCTGGATGGGAATATTGAATTCCTGGGCCGCATCGATTCCCAGGTGAAAATCCGTGGATTCCGTATCGAGTTGGAAGAAATCGAGAGTCATTTATTGCAGAACCAAGCCATCCAGGAAGTCGTGGTCATTGACAGGGAAAACGAAAAGGGAGAAAAATACCTTTATGCGTATATGGTTCCGAAACCTGGAGTGAATGTCGTGGAAGCCTCTAAACTGCGGGAATATTTGTCCCGGTTTTTGCCGGAATATATGATCCCGTCGTATTTTGTAACGCTGGAACACATTCCCTTGACCCCGAACAATAAGGTGAACCGGAAAGCACTGCCAGAGCCGGAAGTGAAGGTAGGCGAAAAGCACCTGGCTCCGGCCAACGAAATCGAAGAAACATTGGTGACTCTCTGGTCCGACATATTATCGCTGCCCCCGGAGGTCATCAGCACAGACGCCAATTTCTTCGAACTGGGCGGACATTCCCTGAAAGCCACCATCATGGCAGCCAGGATAAACCAAATATTTAATACCAATCTTCCCCTGGTGGAGATATTTACATCCCCTGACATCCGGGGATTAGCCCAATACACAAAGTCAGCCTCGAAGACCGGGTATGTCTCTATCGAACCGGCGGAAAAGAGAGAATATTATCGTTTATCCTCTGCCCAAAAACGATTATTCATCCTCCAGCAAATGGAGTTGAGCAGTACCGTTTACAATATCCCCCAAACCCTAACCCTGGACAGCGAAATCGATAGAGAAATATTGGAAAATACCCTGAAAACATTGATCAAAAGACATGAAAGCTTAAGAACCTCCTTTAAAATAATAAAAGGAGAACCGATACAGGGAGTTCATGAGGAGGTAGATTTTGAAATCGAATATTATGATTTAACCACAGAGGCGGGTGGCTTCATCCGTCCTTTTGATCTATCTCAGGCACCGCTGCTGCGGGCGAGATTGATAAAAATCGAACCCCGGAAACATCTCTTCATGGCAGACATTCATCATATCATTGGTGACGGTCTCTCATTGGAGCGGTTGATAAAAGAATTTATGATATGTTATGAAGGTGGTGAATCAAAATTACCCCCCTTGAGGCTTCAATATAAAGACTATGCCCAGTGGCAAAACAGCCAGGTAGGAACGGAATCGCTGCAGCGGCAGGAGGCCTACTGGTTAGAGGAGTTTGCGGAGCCGGTAACGGTATTGACGATCCCCACGGATTTCGCCAGACCCGCGATTCAGAGTTTTGAGGGCAGCACCCTAAATTTCCGCATAAACGAAAAGGAAACCCAACGTTTACAGGCATTGGCCTCAGTGGAGGGTGCCACTCTATTTATGGTGTTATTGGCGGCTTTCAATGTCCTTATCGCCAGGTTAAGTGGAAGTGAAAATATCACCATTGGGACACCCATTGCCGGCCGGCGTCATGCCCAGTTAGAACCCATCATCGGTATGTTTGTCAATACCCTGGCATTACGAAACCATCCCAACCAAGTCAAAACCTTTACACACTTCTTAAAAGAGGTTAAAGCCAGTACCCTGGAAGCCTTTGAAAACCAGGACTACCCCTTTGAAGAACTGGTGGAAAAAATCGAAGTGACCCGTGATGCCGGCCGGAACCCGGTTTTCGATATCATGTTTACCTTCTGGAGCGCACAGGAACAACCCACCCCATCGCCGGAAGCAGGAGAAATTGAACAACGGATTGCTAAATTCGACCTGATCCTGGGGGTAACCCAAGAAGGTTCGCACCTGTCTTGCGGTTTTGATTACTGCACCAAATTGTTTAAACCGGAAACCATCGAAAAATTTGCCCGGTATTTTTGTAAAATCGTGACTGCTGTGGTGAAAAATCCCGGACAAAAGCTGCTTCAAATCGATCTTCTTTCGGAAGAGGAGAAGCAGCAGCTCCTGGTGGATTTTAATGACACAGAATTACCCTACCCCAATGATAAAACCCTGCCCCAATTATTTGCCCGACAGGCTGCCCGAACCCCGGACGGCATTGCCCTCATTGGCACAAAAGCAGGGAATGTATTCAATGTAACTTATACATATCAACAATTAAACCAGGAGACCAATCAACTGGCCCATTACTTACTGCAGCAAGGAGCAGCGCAAAATGAACTGGTGGGTCTGCTGGTAGACCGAACACCGGAGATGATCATCGGTATCCTGGGAATTCTAAAAGCAGGCTGCGGCTATGTCCCACTCAACCCCAAAGGACCGGAATCAAGATTAAAATATATCCTGGAGGAATGCAGCGCCAGGTTGCTTTTAACACTATCTCATTTAATGGATAAAAATCACTGGTTCGATAATTGTATTTACATCGATGAGGTTACCCGTTATCCGGATATGGCGGTAACAGAGGCGAAAACCAGGATTCTCCCGGACCACCTGGCATACGCTATTTTTACATCAGGTACCACCGGCAAACCCAAAGGCGTTCCTATAAAACATGCCAACCTGTCACCGCTCCTGCATTGGGGATACCGGCATCTGGGTATTGGTTCCAGCGACCGTATCATTCAAAATTTATCTTACTATTTTGACTGGTCGGTATGGGAAATCTTTATTACCCTTACCACCGGTGCCTGTTTGTATATGATTTCGGATGAGGTTTTGTTAAACCCGGAGGAGAGTATTGATTTCATCGATAAAAATAAGATTACGGTGCTTCATGCGACTCCCACCCAGTATCGCTACTATGTGAGTGTGGGGAGGAAGTTAGAGACGCTGAAATACCTGTTTATCGGGGCGGAAAAGTTAACGCTGGAATTGATGCGCCGGAGTCTGACATCGGTGAAGGAGACGTGCCGGGTTTTCAATATGTACGGCCCTACTGAAGCCACTATCATCGCAGCCGTATTGGAAATCCGCAGAGGCGAAGAGGAAAATTTTGTTCATTTGTCCAGTGTACCTATCGGTATCCCGGTGGGCAACACGCGACTCTTTGTATTGGACAAACACCTGCAATTGTGCCCGCTTAATGTGGTGGGAGAGTTGTATATTGGTGGTGAGGGTGTATCCCCAGGGTATTTGAACCGACCGGAATTGACATCAGTAAAGTTTGACCAGGATTTATGGGATTTTCGGGATTACCGGGATGAGGAAAAAAACAGGACAGGCAAAAGAATCTACTCACCCACTCACCCACTCACCCACTCAACTATGTATCGGACTGGTGACCTGGCGCGGTGGCTGTCGGATGGGAATGTGGAATTCCTGGGACGCCTCGACCTCCAGGTAAAAATCAGGGGTTACCGGATCGAACTGGGAGAGATCGAAAGCCACTTATTGAAACACAGTCTAGTGAAGGAACCTGTAGTACTGGCCCTCGAGGATGAGGCCAAGGCAGAGAAATATCTTTGTGCATATATTATTCCAATAGAAAAAATCATAGATAGTGAGCAAGGAGCCGAAAGGTTAGGCAGAGAATTAAAACGTTATTTATCTTCTGTACTGCCGGACTATATGGTTCCCTCGTATTTTATACCGATAGAAAAGATACCGTTGAATCCCAACGGTAAGATAGACATGCGAGCGCTGCCAAAGCCGGGATTAATTGCCGGTAAACAACGCCTGTCTCCCCGGGATGAAATCGAGGAAAAACTGCTAGAAATATGGTGTGATGTATTGGAATTGGATATTGAAGCAGATAAAGAAGTTCCTTTTGGCATAGAAGATAATTTCTTTGAATTGGGGGGACATTCGCTGCGGGCTACCGCCATGGTATCCAGGATAAAGAAGGAACTTAAGATTACCGTTCCCCTGGTGGAAGTATTCACCAGTCCTACTATTGAGCAATTGGCCCGGTATATCAAGGAGGTTCAGTCCGGGGAGACCACCGGAGAAAGCGAAATAACCGTTGTATCGGATAACCTGATGTTGTTGGGTAAAGACACAGCGGATGCACCCAACCTGTTTTTTATCCATGATGGAAGTGGTGAAGTCGAAGGCTATATGGCACTTTGTCAACATTTACACCAACCGGTCAACTGCTGGGGGATCCGGGCAGGCCAAAGGGAGTCAATGGCTCCCCAAAACCTGACCGTTGAGACTCTTTCTCAGCACTATATCCAAATAATAAAGGGTATCCAACCCCGGGGGCCTTATGCCCTCATAGGGTGGTCCCTGGGCGGTACCATTGCCTTTGAAATGGCCAGGAAATTGGAAGAAACCAACGAAACCATGGGTTTCTTCTCCATCATCGATTCGCTTCCACCCTCCCGGGAACGGGCTCAAAAGGTAACGGGAGCATCAGAAGCATTTTCCCTGGAATCCGAAAAGAAGTGGTTAAAAAAACATCTACCCAAAGGTCAGTTAAAAGAACAGCTTCGACGTTTAAAAGACATGAATACCCTCTGGCGGACGGTTGGGGAGCACCTGGAGTCGGTTGATCCCGGAGGCGACAGCATACGGGCACTTTTGCCCACCAATATACTGCAAGTGATCCCACATTCGACGCAGCTGTTGGTAAAACAGTTGATTTACTACTTAAATGTAATACGCACGTTGGAGCGTGCCTGTGCCCTGTATATTCCCAAAAACAACGTGAAAACAAAACTGCACTATTTCGCTGCCCACCAGTCCGAGGGAATCGTAGACAAAAAGCAGTGGCAGGACTTCTGTGAGAATAAAGTGAAATTTTATGAACTCCAGGGAGATCATTTCTCAATTCTCCAAAATCCAAACGTTTCAGGGATTGCCAGTCTGGTGGAAAAAATCATGAAGTCCGGTCAAGGGGGCCATAATGCCCACTAATAGGAGGTGTTCATTTACATAGACTTATATATTTGCTATAATTCCATCTATATTAAAGAAAATAATTTTTTTAGGAGAAAATAAAATGAAAAGAATAACTTTTTTACTATCTTTCGTGCTTTTAGGCAGTTTGCTATTTCCAGTAAAACTAGGGACGCTTGCGGAGTTGACAAATCCCGATAATATTACCCTGTATAACGATGAGCTTTATGTGGTGGAAGGTCCTACCATTTTTGTTTATTCCCTGAAAGATATGCAGTTTATCCGGAAATTTGGGAAAAAGGGCCAGGGACCGGGCGAACTGATGGCAATACCAGGTACCCCCAATAGAATCAGTGTGCAAAAGGATTATATCCTGGCTGAAACCTACGTTAAACTTATCTGGTTTACAAAAGAGGGAAAGTTGATAAAAGAAAGAAAAAAACCGTCGTTTACACTTTTTGGCTTCATTCCCATTGAGGGAAAGGAGGAAAAAGAGAAATTTGTGGCCCGCCGGGTACTACTGCATGGAAAAAATACTTCCTACGATACCATATGTATATTTAATGGGGAACTAAAAGTAATAAAAGAACTTTATAAGCAAAAGTGGATTCAACAGGGATTACAACCTCCTCATATGAAACTTGAAATGGTGCCGGATTTCATCACTTACAAAGTATACAATGGAAAGATATTTATTGATGGAAGCGATAAAGGCTTTATTATCGAAATTCTCGACACTGAAGGTAACAAACTGCAGCAGATAAAAAAGGATGACCGAAAAATTAAATTCACTGCAGCAGATAAAGACAGAATTATCAATCGTTTTAAAGAAGATAAATATATAAAAGCGCAGAGTAATATGGTAGGCGGATGGGACCAATTAAAGAATATGTTTACCATGAATTTCCCCAATACCTACCCTCCCATCCGGGATATTGAAGTTTCCGATGATAAGATTTTTATTCGGACGTATAAACGAGTGAAAGACAAAGGGCAAGCTAAAGAGGAATATGTGGTCATGGACTTTAAAGGTAATATTCTTAGAAGAGTCATGGCACCGGAATTATTAACCTCAGCTCAGCAGCAACAGTGGGGTGCTAAAATGAATACCATACACAACGGTAAATTGTATTATCTACTTGAGAACGTCGACGAGGAAACCTGGGAATTACACGTCCATGAAATGAAATAAAAAAACATCATTAGCTTATATTTTACCACAACTTGACAGGTGGTTGGTAATCTGCTATATTGCTACCCCATTGGAGTATATGAATATGAAATTTTCAGAAGAAAGTTTTCGAAAAACCACCATCATGTCAGCCGCCGGGCAGCCCATACCGGTGGGCACTATTTTTTGTGGGGGCCGGAATTACCGGAAACACATCCAGGAACTCAAATCAAAAGACCTGGGAGAACCCATTATTTTCACAAAACCTGCCACAGCTCTCTGTCAAAACCGTGAGTCCATCCCCCTTCCCGGACAATCCCACGATGTCCATCATGAAGTGGAATTAGCCATTATCATAGGAAAAACCGGGAAACAAATCCCCCAAAACGATTCTCATACCTATATCGCCGGGGCTGCCGCGGCTCTTGATCTGACCATGAGAGATATCCAGAGCCAGGCCAAGAAAAACGGCACGCCCTGGGCCATTGCCAAGGGATTCGATTTTTCCTGTCCCATTTCCAAAGTCTATCCCATAACTGATTTAAACACATTGGCAGCGGTCGATCTATTTTTAGAAAAGAACGGCACCCTGGTGCAGCAGGGAAATACAGCCAATATGATATTCCCAATCGATTACTTGATATCTTACTTATCCGGTTTTTTCACCCTTCATCCCGGTGACATTGTTTTAACCGGAACCCCTGAGGGAGTGGGACCGATTCAAAGGGGAGACGTTTTAACTTTTTGGTCATCGTTTTCGGAGAAGGTGGACATTGTTTTTACATAATATCCTCACTGAGAAACGCCCTATCCCTCCGCAGAAATACAATATCCTTCAACAGAAATGACGTATCCTTCTTACGGAACATTTTATCCTCCCACAGAAATACAATATCCTCCCACTTGGGTTTCGGCCAAATAGGCAAAAAAT
>JABAOF010003641.1_pt1 | contig 29097 bp, 16 predicted proteins | sample 7062171 | NCBI WGS metagenome assembly JABAOF01 (sample SAMN14538628, study PRJNA623070) | marine sediment metagenome | biome: marine biome [ENVO:00000428]; feature: marine pelagic biome [ENVO:01000023]; material: deep marine sediment [ENVO:00002113] | place: India: Gulf of Khambhat ...
TTTTTACCAGGCTCTTTAGATCTTCACCCGAAACATACTCCATTGTTATGTATGGAGTCTCTTCCTCTTCATTGAGGTCGTACATCTTACAAATGCTTCTATGAGCGATCTTACGGGCTATTTTCAGTTCATTCTTGAAACGTTCTATCATGCCTTTATCAGCAGCTATTTCAGGTTTCAATACCTTTAGGGCCATCTCTTCATCTAATTTTTCATCCTTCACTCGATAAACTCGTCCCATTCCACCCATGCCCAGTTCCTCGATGATTTCGTATCTCCCTGCGAAAGTGATTCCTGGAGTTAATTTATCTGTGGGTGTTTCGAGAGTTTCAGTGAAAGGAATTTCCTCTGGGGAAGGAAGAGGAGTTGCACACCTTTTACAGAATTCGGAATCAGAGGTGTTTTTGGCTTTGCATTTAGGACACTCTAAGCCCATGGTTCCCCTTGATTATTCAGCAAAAGAATAGCATTTAAACAAAGAAGAATCAAATATTCATGACTGAAATGAGCAAAATGATCTCACCAAGACCTCTGGAGCTAAAGGAAACATTCTTTGATGAGCCGTTTCCTTTCTATTTCCAGAATTTCTAACTTAATTTGAAAATAAAACCTCCTCCTTGACTGGGGATTTTATTTTATGCCGTTTTATGTATAATCTTTTGTGCAGTTGAAATATTGTATGCTTTTTGCTGAATGAATTTAATAGTGTACTTTTTTACATAATTGTTATCTCGAAAATTTATTTTCAGCAAAGAATAGACTTAAGTTGATGGTGAGAATTACGGTAGAAATTTTAAAAATGATCGATAAAGGGATCCAAAGCTCGAAAAAATACTTTTACATGAGGTTGCAGTCGAAGAAGGCAAGGTAAAAAAAATCATGAGCAAAAAGGTTCTTATCGGTTTGGGGTTGGTTGTCATTGTAGTCGCAGGGATCACTCTGGTGGTAATGAAAGAGAAAGAAAGAAAAAAAAATACGGAGCATTTAAATCTTCTTTTAATAATTATTGATACAATGAGGGCAGATCGTATCGGTGCCTATGGATACGAAAAAGCCGAAACACCAAATCTCGATTATTTGGCGCAAAAGGGTGTGATGTTTGAGAATTGCTACACACCGGTTCCCCTGACTTTGCCATCTCATTGTTCGATTTTTACCGGGCGTTATCCCATTGCTCATAGTGTGAGAGATAACGGGACATTCTACCTGAATGAGAATGAAATAACCCTGGCAGAAAAGATGAAAGAACGGGGCTTTAACACATACGCTGTTATTGCTTCTTTCGTTCTACTATCAAAATTTGGATTGGGCCAGGGATTTTTTGAATATGATGACTCCCTGAATATCAATGAAATGTTGCACAATTTTTATTCTGAGATAGCCGCCGATATCGTATACTCGAAATTTAGCCGATGGCTTAAGGAAAAAGGACCGCAACAATTTTTTGCATGGGTGCATTTTTACGACCCACATGCTCCTTATTCCCCTCCAGAGAAATTTCGAAAGGAAAACAAAACAAGTCTTAGCGATCTGTATGATGGAGAGGTTGCCTTTACAGATGTGTATATCGGAAAAATCATCGAGGATTTAAAATCCGAAAATCTGCTTGAACAAACACTGGTCATCATTACTGGAGATCACGGCGAAGCTTTTGGTGAACATTTGGAGTATGGACATTCCATTTTTTGTTATGAAGAAAATCTTAAGGTTCCGTTGATCGTTTTCAATCCATCTTTGTTTCCCGAAGGTTTACTGGTAAAAAACAGGGTGAATTTAATCGATATAATGCCGACGATTCTTGAATTGTATGACATTGATGTTCCTCCAGAGGTTCAAGGGGAAAGTTTCATCCGCCTGCTTGATGGTAAAGGAGAAAATGGTGATCGGTCCTTCTATATTGAGAGTATGTATGGGCAGGAGCAGATGGATTGGGCGCCGTTGACCGGGATTATCGAAAGTAATTACAAGTATATTTCTTTACCGGAGCCGGAGCTTTACGACCTGAAAGCCGACAGAAGAGAAAGGAAAAATCTATTCCAGAAGAAAGATAAAATTTCCGAAAAGATGAATAAAGCATTGATGAGATTGATGCTGGAATATTCCTCATCTGGGGATGATTCCAGGAGGGAGTTGACTCCTGAGGATAAGAAACGGTTAGAATCCCTGGGGTATATTTCGTCTTCATCGAGTAAAACGGATAAGCCACTCGATCCAAAAAAGGGGATCGTATTGCAGGATCAATTTAATCTTGTCAACAGTGAAATAGAAAAGGGGAATTTTGAATTTGCTGAAGCAGAACTCAAAAGAATCGCAGCTCAGAATCCGGACATAAAAATGCCGCAATATTACGAATTGATGAGTAAGGTCTATGAGAATAAACAGAATCACCAAGGTCTAATGAACATATGGAAAGAGGCTATAGCAATCTTTCCAATGAATAATCATTTTAAGATAAGTCTGGCTTTCCAGCTTCTTCAGACAGAGAACATCGACGAAGCCGAAATACTGGGCATGGAGATCGTTGAGAGTGATGACAAATTTACTAAGGCTTATATTTTACTGGGAAATATTGAGGAAAAAAGGAATCGTATAAAGAAGGCCCTTGAGTATTTTGAGAAAGCCTTGAGTCAAGAGTCGAATAATGTGATGATCAAAATAAGCTACGCCCGATTGTTGATAAAAGATAACAATCATCACCTTGCCATGAAGATTTGCCGGGAGATTTTAAACGACGATTCCATTACAGCCAATTCTAAAAATGCAGATATTGTATCCAAAGTGGGGATCATGCTGACAGAAATGAATCGGAATGATCAGGCCCTTCAAGTTCTATTGAATGCATCTGCGATGAATGAAATGAGCGTTGAGACATGGAATTATCTAGGGGTTGTGTACTACCGGAAAAAAGAATATGAAAAGGCATTGGAGTCCTATCAGCACGCCATTGAGCTGGATCCTAAATTTGCAGTGGCCTACAACAATTTGGGGACCCTTTATTTAAGGATGTTTCTTGAAAAAAGGAATCCTGAGATGATAGCAGAATCCATGGATTCCTTTGATCGTGCAATAAAGATCGATCCCCAACTCGCCTCAGCATACAATGGTCGGGGTTCTGCCTTCAAGTTCAGCAATCGAGTCAGCGATGCCGTACGGGATTGGAAGAAAGCCCTAGAAATCAAGCCCGATTTTATCGATGTCTACTTTAATCTGGGAGTGACCTATTTACAGGCTGGGAATAAAGATGAAGCCTTGAAAATCTTGGATCTCTGCAAAAAAAGGTTCTATGATCGACTTCCATCAAAGGAGCAGGGCCGTTTGGATCGTTTGATATCAGAGGCCAGGAAATAAACAGCTATTCCTTTCCAAATAATCAACAGATCCATCAATTTTTTGTGGCGAAGAGGTCCAGATACTTTCGATGATTATATCTTTTTTATAGCCTTTAAAGGAGATGGTTAAAATCATAAATCTGAGAAGTAAAAATTTATGAATGCTCTCTTACCATTGTGTGACTCTTAAACTTTATTTTTGTATCTTTTCTGTAGACCAGATTGTGCTTGATTTTCCAAGCACTCTAACCTCACTTTCTAAATGGTACTCAATAATATAATCCAACACTATTTATATAATCTAGAACTTAATTGCACTTGAGTAAACATCTACCCTTTGTGAAATTTTATCTATAACATTAATAATAATAAAATGATTTCCTGATTTTAACCTGGCAAAATTCAATGAGATATGAATGTCTTTTTTTATGAGTTCTAATGTTTTTTGCTCCTCGAAGACAATTTTCGAATCGTTGTCAAATACAGTCACTTTGATTTCAGCTATTCCTGATAATTTTCCTTCTATTTTAATCTGTTCGCAGTTGACTATAGAGAATTTTATGCTTTTTCTGCCATGCTTGACATTGGTGATAGTGATCGCTGGCTTTCTTATTAAAGAAAATTGTTTCAAATAAATGACCTTTACCCCCTCTTTTCTAACCTTGACTTCGATATTTCGTTTCTTTATGTCAGGACTCTCTTTTGGATTATAGACAAGAAGGTAATGATAATCTTCTTTTTGCGCTACCCCCTCGAGAGCTTCTGAAAGATTGTTCGAAAAAATCGAAAGTCCTCCCGTTGAATGACTTATATCTCTGAAGCAAGCCTCATAGTCTTTGGAAACTTCTCGTAGCTCAAAGTCTTGGGATCCCAAGGAGCGAAAAGATCTCAAGAGCACGAGGTGAAAGGTTATGTTGGCATCAAGGAATAGATTTTTCATAGCTTCAGCCGGAAAGCTGTTGGAGGCGTCAAATGCTCTTTGCACCTGCATCTGCTTAGCCCGAATGAAGCGTGCATTCATTTGTGCTTGTGGATCGACTTGACTATCTGCAAACTCATTTATGCTATTCTCAAGGGAGCTTTGCTGCTTGAGCTTAGGAAAAATCTCTCTCTGCTGGAAGCATATAGCCCATTTCTCACCTTCAATTCGTTTTAATCGTTCTGCTACGGTTTCATAGAGAGCTAAATCTGGACTGAGAAATTGCATTCTGTATTCAATCCAGGTATTCAGGTAACTCTCGTAAAAACTCAGGATATCCTGATATGGACTGCTCCCTCCGGCTTTGGATCCAGATCGGAGCATTGCTTGAAGCCTTTCAGCTTGCACGTTTAGTTTGTCAAATGCCCTGTAAATGTTCAATATGGATATCTGCTTATATTTTTTTAAAGTATCCTTGAGGTTGAGTATCAAATCATCTAAATTCTTCTCTCTTTCGATGTTGAGCAATCGGTCCTCAACCATAATGATAAGCTGGCAATCCTTCGTAAAAAAACTCCGGAAAAAATGATCAATGGCTTCTCCTACTGCATCACTATAGTCAAAGATATTAAATATCAGGATAAAAAGCTTCTTTTTGTGCCACGCCTGTGGCTGAATCCCTTCTTGAGTCGACATTTTTCTGGAAATGACTTCAAAGGCTGTGATCTCCTGCCTGACTCCGTTTTCATAAAGCTCAAAGTCATTTTTTGTCAGGTTCTTTACTTGCTGACCTTTATGAAGGACTCTCACTGGGATTTCAGCAGCCGTAACAGTGACTTCTTCCTGGAGTTTTTCTTGTTTCTGAAAGGGGCTAGGGTTGAGTTGTGAAAGAAAAAAAATAAGAACAAGTGGCAAGAAAATAAGTTTAGTTCTTTTCAATCTCTTCTACTAATTTTTTTATTTCCGCCTGATCAGGATTTAGGCGGAGTGATGCCTTAAGAACATCCAAGGATTTCTTTTTCTCCCCTGTCTTATAATAACAAAAACCAAGTGAATTGAGGAGGTTCGTATTGCTATCGTAGATCTTGTTCCCTTCCACTAAGTTGAGAATGGCATCAGAGTAGTTCTCCATTCCCATTAAGGCTTTTCCTTTGATAAGATAGTATTGAAATTTAAATTCTACATTATTGTCTTTGATAGTTTCGATCAGTGATATGCTCTGGGAAAATTTTTTCATTTTCAAAAGAAATTGTGCATATGCTACCAATCCTTGCCTGTAATTAGGTTTAAGTGTATACGCTCGATTATAAAAAGCTTCTGCCTTTTCTGGCCTGTTTACCTTCTCATATTGATAAGCCAAGGAATAGAAATACAAAAAACTATTGGAAAGTGGGAAAGCCTTGACCAAAGTTGTTGGATGAGGGACTATCTCTCTAGGTGAGACAATGAATCTCGAAGTCTTTTCATCCATAATGGTTGAATGGGAATCTTTTAAAATCAACTTCATTTCAAAGTAATCGGAAGTCAACTCACTGGCTGGAAAAGAGTAGGCAATACCCATGTTTTCGTGGAAAGGGAAATTTCTTAAATCCAGGATATAGGATTTTTCTCGAAGTTCCTTTCTCCCCACGCTCTTGATCAACACTTCAATCTTTCCATTCTCCCACAATTCTCTTGTGACTTTCGTTATATTAAACAGGATAGCCACCTCCTCTTTGGCAGAAAAGGTGTTCCGGGAATCAACCAGCAATTTCTTGTCGAGCGACTTGAAAGGAACATTGAGATGGCTCGGATAGTCTTGAAGCCCGTAGCCCAAAACAGGAGCTGTAAGCCTGGGTATATCTGGATGTTCGAGTATAACAAAATCATGTTCAAAAACACTGAATTCCTTCCCTACAGAATTTTGAATGAGAACATTCAGTTTGTACTCTCCTTCAATCATGGGAAAGGAATCCTGAATAGCAATCCCGCTTCCTCTCACCCTTTCGACATTTTCTGGAGGAAAATAAAATGGATAATCTTTGGAATACTGAAAGATGATATTTTCTTCTTTTCTGACACTGACATTCAGCTGGAAATTGCAAAAATACTGATCTTTTGGCCTGAAGTAATCAATCGAGACCTTTGACGGACTAATTGAAAAATGAACAAAATTGATGTTTAAGACTGAATCTTGAATAATTGCGATTCCAGCATCACTTTCCACGTAATTTGTCAAATATTCTGTGTTTACAACCCCTTTATAATTTAAAAAATGAGTCGCGTAGCTGGAGCTTATATCCATTTTAGGAGACTCAACAATGTTCTCCATTATCAGATTATCTCGAAGGGAGGGTCGAAAACCGATCGAATACTGACCTGGTATCATAGAAATGGATGGGCCGGCTAAAGTCGGTGCTAGAGTTCTAATTTTCTTGTACAGTTGTTGATGGTTGGTAAGACTTAAACCTTTTTTATCAATGATGAGACTGGCAGGACCATCAGCTAACGAATTATAGAGTTTAAACTCCCCAGAACCACTTCTTTGGAAAAAAACCAGATTGAAATGAGTGGGAAGTCCTTTGTTCTTATCTCCATAGTAATACCAGACTTGACACGGATAGATCCCTGACATCCCCTCAAACCTTTCAATACTCACAGGTTTGCCCAGGATGATGTACATCCTTCCCATATCAGTCATCCATCCTTCTCTGGAGGTACCTCGCCGGAAATATTCGTTGGCGTATCTAAAGCGCTCAATGTGCTCCTCTTTGTATTCATTTTGCGGAGTTCCGGGCGTGGGGTCTCTCTGTTTCCAGAAGGCCTCGATGAAAATATCCCTATCTCTGTCATTGGAAAGAGCCATAAAAACATCCCTCTCTTGTGGAAGGATGATATATTGTGTAAGCTTTAGCCATTCCTGATATTTTAGAGCAAGATCTCTTTCTTTGATTTTTTGAGTTCCCAAAAGAACAGTAGCCATAAATAGATAAACGAAAATAATTCTTATCCCGATTGCGTTCATCCCTGTCTTTTTATGTCTCTTTAAAACTTTATTTTAAAAATTTTTCTGACTTTTCCGATGTCTGGTTTTATGGTTACCACCACATCGAAATAATATTCACCTGAGTCTAAATCATAAGGGAAAGTAAGTCGGATTTCATCTAATTGTAATACTTCCTCTTCGGTCATTTCGAAAATTTCTTGCCTTTTAAAACGACTCTTTTTGAGCCCTCCCTTCTCATAAATAAAGAATTCAAATTCAAAATCCACCTTGAACATACGATTTTCCACGATAAATTCTATGGACTCCACAGGTATGAGGATGATAATTTCCTTTGATTTAGCGTCGAAACTTAATTCAAAATTTGAAAATGCGTTTTCAAAATTTGCTCTCTCATTAAAAATCAGTCCGAACTTGGCTCTTTCAATCACTTCAAGCAATCTACCAGCCATCCCTGTTTGTTGGTTGAGCGAGTAACGGCCATCTCCAGTTCTATCGATAAACTCCAGGCCTAACCTGTACTTATAATAGCCCCACCAGATTAAACCCTTGACTGAAGGGTCATTGATAAAGGGTCTCTGCTCGATTTTGTCGGGAGAGCCTAGATAGATGTAGATTCTTCCTCTATCTGTTTTCCAGCCGGGGATTCCCTCTCTAAAATGCCGATTGGCATACTCTATTCTCTGAATGAATTCCTGTTTAAATTCGTTTTCTTCAGTATCTGGGTCCGGATCTCTTTTTGCCCAGAATTCCTGGATAAATTCTTTCCTAGATTGCTGATCAGGAAGATGACGATAAATATCCTTCTCCTGTTTAGTCATGATGAGACGAGCGGTCTCGTAAAAATCCCGGCCTTCGGCATCAAGGTTGATCTCCTTTTGGAATCCACAGCTTCCTATAATAAGAGCCGTGACCAAAGCTAAAAGGAGTTTGAAGTATTTCACCGCTTCGCGTTTCATGATTTCTTCTTGATCTTTTGAATCAAAGCATCAAGCTTGTTTTTTTCTCCTGGGGAAAGAAAGCGGTAATTCTTGTTCTTATATATAGTTAAAATCTCCAAAGCTTTAATTCTGTCTCCCTTTGCCAAATACGCCAAACCTAAATTATACAGAGCGAAATCAAAATCTGGATTCAGCTCTACAGCTTTTTCCCAGCAATAAATCGCTCCCTCCAAATTCCCTGCATACCTGTAAGCAGCTCCTAAGCCATTGTAGGCTGAAGCATATTTGGGATCCAATTCAATAGCCTTTTTAAAACGCTCAACAGCCATTTGATGATCATTTGGATCTTTAGTTTTGAGAAACCGCGAAAGATAAACCGAACCCATGTTACTAATAGCTATGGGATAATTGGTATCCAGAGAAAGACTCTTTCGAAAGGCTCTGAGAGCTTCCTCAAAATTATCCTTTTTCCAATAAGCGACACCCAGATAATTCCAGATTTCAGGTTCATAATCTATAAGAGCTAAACCCTCCTGGAGAATATTGATGGCTGCATCATACTGTCCGACTTCCGTTAAAAATAAACCAAAGGTCGTTATGACCTTATAGCTCTTTGGACAATTTTGATATCCCTCTTGTAGAACATCAACAGCCATCTTGAACTTCTTCTGTACTTTGTACAAAGTTGCGAGATAAGCATAAGCCTGATCAAAATCTTTTCTCTCTGCAACAATTTTTTGCAAAATCTCTATGCCTCTCGAGACATTTCCATTGTGATAGGCAGCCATGGCATTCATCAACCGATTCTGATAAGGAAGGAGAACTTTTAAGTCATCCTGAGGCAAGAAATTTTCCTTTTTTGAAATCTGGGGGCTTGAAATGTAACCCAGACTTTTGAGCTTCTCCAATGCTTCCCTGTCAAGTTTCTGCTTGCCCGTGCCTTTGCCTGAATAAGTCTGTTTCTCCATTAGCTCAGTGAGTTCTAATCTGTATTTGTCCAGTCTTTTCGTCTCGGCAAGATTCTCGTCTTCGTTGAAATCTTTCTCTAAGTCATAATACTCCGGAATGGGAGAATCAATAAACTTTTCTCCATTTTTGATAAATCCCTTTAAAGGAGCCCACCCCCGGCTGTAGTAAGGGTAGAGAGATTCGAAATAGATTGCTCTTCTTGCTAATTTCTTACCCTTTATAGCTGGCAACAGGGAATATCCCTGGAGAAAGGAGGGTTTCTCTAATCCTAGGATATCACACACTGTAGGATAAATATCAACATGACCAACATATTGATCTATTCTTCCGGATTTTATCCCAGGAAAATCTATAATTAATGGCACCCAGATAGAGCTATTATAGGNNGGTGGATTCACCGTGCTGACCCAGGGATTCACCATGATCTCCCGTAAAAATGATAAGCGTGTTTTCATCTAAATGATTTTGTTCTATATAACTAAACAGCTTCCCCAATTCAGAATCAACATACGCCACTTCCCCGTTATAGGGATTGTCCTTATATTCAGTCTTATAAGGCTCAGGAGGATTATATCGCTGGTGAGGATCAAAACAGTGGACCCAGCAAAACCAGGGATTCTTCCTTCCCTTAAGCCAATCAAGGGTTTTTTGCACAACCACTTCCGCCTTTCTTTCCACATAAGAAAATTCCTGGAAGTTCTTGCTCCCGTAATTGTCATCATAGACATCAAATCCCTGTGTAAGTCCAAATCTTGAATCCAGAGGAAAAGCCCCGATAAAAGCTCCGGTAGAATAACCTTGGCTCTTTAATAGCTCGGCCAGTGTTAAAAATTCCTCACGCACAATAAAATTATGGTTATCATGGACTCCATGATAAAGAGGAGTAGTTCCTAATATAATATTTGTATGGGAAGGGAGAGTGGTCGGAGTGTGGGCAAAGGCCTTCAAAAATAAAGCTCCTTTTTCAGCTAAACGATCTATATTAGGTGTCTGAACATGTTCATCTTTGTAGCAGCTCAGCCTGTCCGCTCTCAGGGTGTCTATAGTAATAAGCAAAAGATTGAGATTGGTTTTTTCAATTTTTGGCCTCGGAAATGAGGAGACAAGAGCAATCCCCAGAATGGCTAGAGTCAAAAGGAAAAATAAATAAAGATTTTTTAGGCTTTTCATTAAAAAAAAATTAGTTATTTCTTCTTCAAGAATTCAATGAATCCTTTGACCTTTGCTGCCCTTTCCGAATCAGAATCATGTTTTAAATACTCATTGAAAACATGGATAGATTCCTGATTATTGCCTAGAGTTAAATGAACCAAGGCTAACTGATAAAGAGCATCGAGAAAATCATTCTTAATTTCCACGGCTTTTTTAAAATATTTCAAAGCCTCTTCATATTTTGATTGAGTGTAAAATATTGAACCGACATTGAACAAAACAAGTGGGTCATCAATCTTTTCGAAATCAATTTTGTTATACCACTCCTGAGCTTTTTTACTTAGGTTACGATTGGCATAAGTATTTCCGATGGATAGCATGATTTCATGATTATCGGATTCTTTGTCCAATACTTTCAAGTAACTCTCTTCAGCTTCCTCATACTTCTCCATCTGAAAATAGCAGTTTCCGATATTTTTATATAGCACATAAATATCGGGCATTTTTTCAATTATTGCTTCGTAGACTTTGATGGCTGCCTCATATTTCCCCTCATCAAATAAATCATTGCCTTTTCTGATTTCCTCTTTCAGTTCACCAGCTATAGCCAATCCTTCCATTTTCTTTAGAGTGATTTCTATATTAGTATTCCTGGAGAATTCTTGAATATGAGCCGATATCTTTTTTGGTATATAGCCAACCTTTTCAAACTCTATCTTCCAGGATCCCCCTCTGACATAAAAAGCTTTCCACCTTCCCTTGGCATCAGTTGTTGTCACAAAGCCAGATTGAGCCCTTTGGGAAAAAAGCTTAATCCTGACTCCTTCTATGGGATTTCCTTTCTCGTCGTAAACATATCCCATAACTTTCCCCTTGCCTTTATATCCTTGAGCACATAAATATGTATAAGATAATAGAAGCAGTATGAAAAATAATAAGGCGCTCTTTCTCATTGCGCACTTCCTCCCTAATTCTAACATCCATACAGTGAAAGAAAAAGCCCCTCCCTTCATCTGAAACGGAGGGGCTTTGAATTCGTGTTCTTGAAGTCGCTTAGAAGTTGAACCTGACTCCCAATCTAAATACTCTGGGATTAAGAATTTTTGTAGTCTGACCGAACCTTGTTGAGGTTATAAGTGTTTGTCGAGCTAGCTCATGGTTATTGTTGAGCGTATTGAAGGCATCCACAGATATGGTGACATTAATCAAATCTTTAATCTGAAAAACCTTCTCCAGTCTGAAGTCGAGTTCATAGAAATTCGGCAAACGGTTATCTCCGCGTACATTTTTATAGAACTCAGACATACCTATGCCAGGACGAGAGACCATCAGATAGTTATCTAGAACATATCCTTCCCGTGCTCTAAAAACCCAGCTAACATTAAGTCCATAAGGGAACTGGTACATACCAGAGCATTTTAACTGCCACCTGGAATTCATACCGGCATTAACTCCTCCGTCAAAATAAAGAATATTATGAGGATCGGTATAATCGCCCTCGTAGTAGCGCTTCCAACTCGATAAAGTAAATGAGGCATCCAGCATCCATCGCCTGGAAAGCCGCTTTAAAAGAACTAGCTGGCCGGCGAGATACTTTGTGTGTCTGTTGGGATAATTAGTTCTATATTCATAGAAATATCCTGTAGTGCGACCCCAAATAGTTTGTCCTGTTTCCGGCTCTGTGCCAGCATTGTAATAGTTACTTTGCTCTTCTAGTGTCCCGTCAAGTAGCATATTCCTATCCCATATTTGTTGATGGGCCTTTTTGTAGAAAAACTCTACACGGGCAGCAAAATCAGTAAAAATTTCTCTCTCAAAGGAAACTGAGATCTCATCCAGAAGCGGCGAGTTAAAATCCGGGTCTATCATGTTTCCGGTAGTAGTACTTGTTGGATCATCGACATTAACAGCCCCCCAAGCCCAGAGGATGGTGTCAGGCGTTGGGGCAACAAAGTTTCCAGCGCCGTCATCTCCAAAAAGTTCATTATTAGATACAGCACCATCTCCATCCAGATCATCCCAGTACACACCAATTCCACCCCAACCTGCCGGGTTGAGATGGTGGCCCATGCCAAATCCTTCTTGTGAACCATAGCGGGCTAGGTTGAGCTTGAGAACATTTTTTCCGTCTCCGCTAATGTCGTAGATCAAACTAAGTCTGGGAGAGAAAGTAGACCAGCTCCTCCCAGGATCAATCTCATCAATTGTAACGGCTGGCAATAGATTTGTCAGGAATGGGCAGGCTGGAACATTCTGATCCTTAACCTTGGAGGTTTCATTGTCATACCTGATTCCAAGATTAAATGTCAGCTTTCCGAATGTTGCAGTGTCCTGCACAAACAGGGAGTACCGTCTCAACCACTCGCTCAAAACAACGTCCCTTTTAATATCGGCTTCCCAATATTCTCCTGACGTGAAGGAAGGATCAGGCCCATAATAGTAAAGGTAGACGTTTCCTTCATAATAATCATAGCTTGTGACAGTGGAGACCAAATAGTCAACACCGAACTTTATTTCATGATCTCCACCCAGGACATCTTCGGCAAAATAGTTACCTGTCGCATTAATGTTGAGATTTGTTCTAGTGGTTCCGTAATCATCAGCAGAACCGGTGGCATAATATGAGGGATCATATAAGAGAGTTAATGGACTCCCTTGGCCTGAGTCTTGAGGGTGCAGGAAAAATGACATATCCAGATAGATGACCTTGGCATTGAGATACAGGTTACCAAACATCTGCTCGATATCCGCTTTCCAAATATATCCCGGGCCGTCCTGGTTCCAGCTTGACTGTGTAACATCCATTTCTGCAGCTTCAGCAAACCAGGGGATTCTGTTCCATTTGAGTTTGTCATCGTATTCGAGGAAACCTTCAATTCTGGTGTTAGGAGTAAGCTGAAAATTGATTTTGCCGTATCCGGAAACCAACCAGGTATCATCCGAAGAGCCATCAATATTCCTGGCGTTAATATCCTGGACTCCATACGAAACATAAAACCAGGCCTTGTCTCTCTTAATAGGACCGCCAAAGTTGGCGCCGTAAAGGTAAACCCTGTTGATGCCAGGATTAAAAGTCCCATACAACTCTTTCAGTTCACTGGTAGCATTGGAGGACTGCCATTCCTCTGTCTCAAAATCCAAGTAAAACGTCCCGGAAAACTCATTTCCCCCTCTTTTGCTGACAAAGTTGAGCTGGACACCTCCGGTCTGGGTTCTGACGTCGTTGTTTCCGTAGTTAATCTGTAATTCCTCATAACCAGAGAGGTTGAGATACGCAGGGGCTGCTCCCAGCGCAGAGTTATCCGTGATGTTGGCTCCATCTATATTCCAGGTCTGATCTGCGCCAATACTTCCATGGCCGGAATAACCAGACTGCTGCCCAGCTTCGTTTCCGCCGACATCTTCTTTGCTAATCAGCATTCCCGGCACTAAAGACATGATTACCCAGGGATTCCGGGCGGTGGGCAAACTCATGATCTTCTCTTCCGTGACATTCACGCCTACTTGTGTCCTCTTCACATCAATGACAGGTGATTCGCCTATAACCGTGACTTGCTCTTCCAGAACAGTCTGCTCGAGCGTTAATGTCAATATAATATCTCTTCCAAAAGAAACATCCAATTTTTCTCGTATAAGCGTTTTGAACCCAGCAAGTTCGAGCTTGAGAACATAATCATTAGCTACAGGAAGACTCATAAATCGGAAATTTCCACCTTCAGAAGCAACTACACTCATGAGAGAAATCTTACTACCCGTTAAACTCACACTAACTCCAGGAAGAGGAGCCCCTTCTTCATCTACGACCTTTCCCTTAATAGCTCCAAATTCCTGCGCATAAGAGAAGCCAGCAAAAAGGATAATAGAACATAAAAGACTTAGAGCTTTTTTCAAATTCTCCTCCTTTTTACCTAAAATTAAGGAAGTAATATCCTAATCCAGGAGCGAAAATTTTCACTCCACCTTTGAGTCCCCTTTTATTCTTTATCTTATTCTATACTCACCCCCTTAAAAAAAATTATTAGAACCGTCGAAAAATTGTGAATTTTACTTAAAGTTTTGACTGCCACGGTTCCCTTTTTGTTTACTGCAATTTTTATATATCAAATATTTATCTTTTTTTCAAATTATTTTCTATAATTACTTCAAAAAAAGCCAGCATCTATGCAGATATAGAATAATTTCTCGAACCCTGGAAAGATGCTGATCCTGGTATTGCTGAGGTTGAGGATGCGAAGAAGAGGCTGGCTGGGTTGAAGAGCCAGTAATTTACATAAGCATTCAATTTGACACTCCCCTCACAAATTGATATCCTTTTGCAATATAATTTCTATGTATTAAATAGGAATGATGGGAGTGAAATGTCCTAATTGTCATTCTGACAATCCTGACACCCAGAAATTTTGTGGTGAGTGTGCCACTCCCCTTCCCTTATCCAGGGATATCCCTGTCACTAAAACTCTCGAAACACCCACAGATAAATTAACTTCAGGAATCACATTCGCAGGGAGATACAATATTATAGAGGAATTGGGAAAAGGAGGGATGGGACGAGTCTATCTGGTTAGGGATGAAAAATTAGATGAAGAAATAGCCATAAAGGTATTAAAACCTGAAATAGCTGCGGATAAGAGCATGATAGAACGTTTCAAGAATGAACTGAAGTTAGCCCGTAAGATTGCTCATAAGAGCATCTGCAAGATGTACGACCTCAATGAGGAAGAAGATACTCCTTACATTACAATGGAGTATGTACCAGGTAAGGATCTAAAGAGCTTCATCCGAGAGAAAGGGAAGTTATCAGAAGAAGAAACAATTGCTATTGCAAAGCAGGTGTGTGAAGGACTCGCAGAGGCTCATGAGTTAGGAGTTATACATCGTGATCTAAAGCCTCAGAACATCATGATAGACGAAAAGAGCAATGCAAAGGTCATGGACTTTGGCATAGCTCGCTCGGTTGAAGCCCCTGGAATTACTCATACAGGGATGATGATAGGAACACCGGATTACATATCGCCCGAGCAGGCTGAAGGAGAAGAGGCAGACCAGAGGTCAGATATCTATGCCTTGGGAGTCATCCTCTATGAGATGGTCACAGGGAGAGTTCCTTTTAAAGGAGACACAGCCCTCAGTGTGGCTTTAAAGCATAAAGCCCAATTACCCAAAGAACCGAGAAAGCTCAATCCTGAAGTTTCAGAATCGTTGAACCGGCTTATATTGATATGCATGGAGAAAGATAGAGAGAGAAGGTATCAGAAAGCAGAAGAGCTTCTTGCTGACTTGAGGAATATAGAGGATGGCTTTCCCCTTGGAACAAAGATTCAGCCCAGACGAGAGACTTTCGCTGCAGTGTTAATCCGAAAGAAGCTCTTCATCCCTGCTTTGGCTGTTGCTCTTATAATCGCAGCTCTTATTGTCTGGCAGCCTTGGTCACAAAAGAAAGCTATTCTAATTCCATCAGATGAACCTTCGCTAGCTATTATGTACTTTAAAAACAACACTGGGGATGAAAATCTGGATTTCTGGAGAGAAGCCCTTTCTGATTCGATCAATACAGACCTTTCACAATCAAAGTTCATCAAAGTATTGAGCTCAGCTAGTCTTTACGACATTTTAAAAAAGCTGAACCTTCTGGAAGCACAAAGTTATTCTTCAGAAGATTTAATGAAAGTGGCTGTTGAAGGGAGAGTGAATCACATTTTGCTGGGAGGCTTATTTAAGGCAGGTGATAATTTTCGGATTGAATATGGGCTTCATGAAATAATCAAGGGAAAGATCATAGGTTCGGATAGAGTAGAAGGAGTAGGAGAGGAAAGCATCTTCTCTATGGTTGATGAGCTATCAAAAAAGATAAAGCTGCACCTTAATCTTTCAAGAGAACAAATGGTCAGTGATTTAGATGAGTTGACGGCGCAGGTAACCACAAGTTCAATAGAGGCTTATAAACATTATATCGACGGGATAAAGCATTACAGACGAGGCGATTGGCTCCTTGCAATTCCACTTTTAAAAAAAGCTGTTGCTATCGATCCGGAATTTGCTAAGGCTTATAGGAATATTGGCACAGCATACAGTAACGCTGGTTATTCTGCAGATAAGGACTATGCGAAAATTGCCTTTGAACTGAGGGATAGGCTGCCGCTAAAGGAGCGATTAGAAATTGAAGCAGTAATTTACGGGAGATCTGACAAAACTTATCCTCAGAGATTCAATTCATACATAAAATTAACAGAGCTTTCCCCGGAATCAGCTATGCCATACATTAATATTGGCTGGGGGTACTACTTATTTGAACAGTGGGACAAAGCGATAGAATATACCCTTCCTGTAAGGAAATTTGATCCAGATAATATGTATGCCCCTTGGAACCTGCGGATATATTATGGGGCTGAAGGCTCTTATAAAAAAGCCCAGGAGATTTTAGAAAGTTACCTGAATAATGTTTCAGATAATCATAATATCCGAAGAGAGCTGGGCGTTAATTTCCTGCTACAGAGAAAATTCGACCTTGCTCTTTCAGAAGTGGAAAAGGCTTTAGCTCTCGATCCAAACCATTATCTAAGTATTAGAGATAAAGGAATCATTTATCATCTAAAGGGAGACTTCAAAAAGGCACAGGATGAATACCAAAAGCTTCTGGAGTATGAGGAACGGAATGTTCAGTATTGGGGAGAACTATGTCTGGCTGGGCTATATTCAGTAGAAGGTAAATTCAATGAATCAATAGGTCAGCTTGAACAAATAATCCAAAATGCTGCTAGACGTTATCTGATAAATGCAACTAATGTATCCGCCTATTTAAAGTTAAAATCCGGAAAACATCAGGCTGCTATAGAGGAATGCAATAAGGCCTTGGGAACAGAATATGCAAGGGAAAAGATCAGATTTCAATTTCCTATTCTTAATGTTAAAGGATTAATTCATGTTGATAGGCATGAGTTGGATGTGGCTCACACAATATCTCAAGAGTTAAAAACAAAAGCAGAAGGAAAATTATATCAGAAATTCATGAGGTATTATTTCCACCTCATGGGAATGATAGAGCTCAAAAAAGAGAATTATCCTGGTGCCCTCGATTTTTTTAAAGAAGCTCTACATTTATCACCGTACGAATATCATCAACGTCCTTATATTGACCGGCAAGCCTATTTTATTGAACCTTTGGCCTTGACTTACTACAAGATGGAAAATTATAAAAGAGCTAAAAGAGAGTATCAAAGAATTACTGAATTGACCACCGGGAGGCTTTATTTCAGCGACATCTACGCCAAGGCCTTCTACATGCTGGGCAAGATATTCGAAGAGCAAGGTAAAAAGCGAAAAGCCATAGAGCACTACCAAAATTTCCTCGACCTCTGGAAAGATGCTGAACCTGGTATTGCTGAGGTTGAGGATGCGAAGAAGAGGCTGGCTGGGTTGAAACAGTAGACCCATACTCCTATTTGTCATTCCTATTTTCCATAACCTCTCTCTTGACTCATAGGAATTCATATATAAGCCTCCAAGAGTCCAGGAATCCATATAGCCCCTCTAATTATCTAGAGCTTTTATCGGGCTGAAAAGTCAGTAATCTCACAGCAAAAAATAACGTTTCCCTCCCTAATTTATTCCTTTCCTACTCCCAAAAAAATAACCAAACTAATATGAGACGGCCTTGGTATATTCATCCGTTTTTTCTGAGTTGTATCTATTTGTGTATTTTTTATATTGTATATTGACACTTCAGTTCTACTGTGTTAGTTACTAACCAAAATAGTAAAGGAGGGATATAATGCGTAAACCTCTAATTATTCTTTGTGTGCTTTTCTTAGCTGTTCCACTACTTGCCCAACACAGAACAGGAAACATCCATGGGATTATCACTGATGAGGAAGGAAACCTACTTCCTGGTGTGACCGTGACATTAACCGGTTCAAAGACAGCTCCCATGACCCAAGTCACCTCTGCAGAGGGTAAGTTCAGATTTCTTTCCCTTTTCCCTGAGATTGACTATGTCATCAAGATGGAGCTCGGTGGATTCAAAACTAAGATAGAAGAGGGAATCATTGTTCGAGTCGGAAGAAATACAAATCTTACACTGACCATGGCGATGGGAGCGATCGAAGAAGAAGTGACAGTCACGGCTGTTTCACCAGTTGTCGACCCCAAGAGGACTGAAATCGCAACAACATTGGCCTATGAGGCGCTGCAGTCTTTGCCCAGTGCGAGAGATCCCTGGGTCATCCTTCAGATGATACCGGCTATTCAGGTGGACAGGGAGAATGTCGGAGGAAGCGAATCTGGCCAACAATCTAGCTTTATGGGCGTAGGCGGTGGTGGGGGGAATAACACCTGGACAATGGATGGTGTCAACATCACAGACCCGGCTGCCATGGGAGCGTCAACAAAGTACTATGACTTTGACGTCTTTGAAGAGATCAACATCACCATCGGTGGTATGGATGTTGAGCAACATACTGGAGGAATTTCTTTGAATTTTGTGACTCGAAGAGGAGGCAACAGAGTCAGCTTCGGCGGAAGGTTCTATTACACCGAATCAGAGTTCCAGGCTACACCACCTTCCAACATTCCGAAGGATAGATCGCTTGAGGATTATTACGATTCTGCGACTGACACTTGGACAGGGATAACTCCAACTCAATGGGATGAACTGCAAGTGATTTTTGGTGATGGCTTAGGGTACAACAACATCAGAGACATCAAGGATTTCGGGTTCAACGTTGGAGGCCCGATCATCAAGGACAAGCTCTGGTGGTGGGGTTCTTATGGTGTTCAGGAGATCAAGACCAATTTAATCAATGGGTCAAATGATGACTCATTTCTGAACAACTATGGTTTTAAGCTCAACCTGCAGCTTATTCCTGAGAATAGATTCGAGTTCTACATCACATCTGGAGACAAGAAGAAATTTGGAAGAGGTGCTGGCACAACATATCCCGCAGGAAAAAACCAACATGGTAAATATCATTTTGGAAGTCCGTTGATAAAGTTTCAGGACGAGCATATGTTCGGAGACAATCTCTTCATTTCTGCTAAGTTAGGAATCATGGACCCTGGTTTTGGTTTGTGGCCTGCAGATGATGAAGATCTAACGCAAATACGTTATTACGACGTCGATAATGTCGTTTATACCTACAATTCGTGGTTCATGACCAGCCGGCCGAACATGCAGTTCACAGTGCACGGCACATATTTCAACGATGATTTACTGGGTGCGTCTCATGAGGTCAAGATGGGGTTCGAATGGAGACATGCAAAGGATTCGTGGGTTTCTGGTAATGCAGGCAACATGCGCTACAACTTCAATTACCATTACCCGACAATCAACTGGCAAGGTATCGACCCGGTCCTCGATACGGATCCCAACCAAGATATTATGCGTGACGAATTGGGCATCGATATCCGCAGGCTCTACTTCTATAGAGGAACCTGGATGGGCGGTCCGGAAGGAGTCTTTCATCTTAGTGGTTTTCTCCAGGATGTCATTGCCTTTGGCCGATTCACACTGAAGCTCGGACTCAGGTATGACAGGCAGCAGTGTTACAGCAAGGGTGAGGATCGACGGACGATCTTCACAGAGGATACGGAAGAAACATATTTTGAGAACTATTACGATATTCAGCAGAGGCACTTGGAGCCCGGCCTGGATACAGCGATTCTTGGAATTTTCCCAGGCGCTGTCATTCCAGAAGTTAAAAGGTCAGATACAGTTCCCTGGTCTGACTTTTCTCCAAGAATCGGATTGACCTTCGATGTGACTGGTGATGGCAAGACGATCGCTAAACTTTCTGGTGCCTTCTACCGCGGCCGTATGGCCAGTTGGCCCGCCTATCTGTGGCTGCGAGGTGGCGCTGGAGGAAGGATCAATTTCTGGTGGCATGATGCCAATAGCGACGATGTCGTGAACTTCAATGAGCTTTACTGGGCCGACTACAGCGATCCCGAAAGGACAGCTTATCCTGCTTTTAGTGGAACCACTTTTGTTGGCAACTGGACTCGTGAGGAGAACTACATGTGGAGAGGTTATGATCCCACAGATCCCGGGGCGACGACAGATCCGTGGTATATTGTTGACAATAACTGGCATTCTGACAATACATATGAAGTTATCGCCACTGTGGAAAGAGAAGTCTTCACCGACTTCGCCGTTGCTTTTGACTTCACATGGAGAAAATACAATGAATGGTGGGTAAACAGAACATATGCTGATAACTTCGGAGGAAGATTACTATCGAGGAGCGATTTTGTACCCGCTCCGAATCCTGTCCCGACGAATTACACTCCTCCGGGTGCAACTGAACCACTCGAGTTGTATGAAGCTGAAGGAAGATACATTTATGTCTGGGATGCTGGTGTAAATGACGTCTATGGCTGGTATGCGACGAACTCGCCTGCAGATTGGTATGACATATATATGGGCTTTAACATCAGAGCGACCAAGAGGTTGTCCAACAAGTGGATGTTGATGGGTTCTTTCACTTGGCAGGATTTTAAAAATTACTGGGGTGCAGACTATCCGGTAAATCCCACCAACCAGTGGGCAATTGATGGCAAACTCTGGCCTTGGCAAGGCGGTGGTGGAAGCGGAAAAGAGCCAATGAAGATATTTTCCCGCTGGATGATCAAAGCTCAAGGGCTCTATCAGTTCCCTTATGATATCAATGTCTCCTTTACTTTTAATGCTCGTGAAGGACATATAGTCGATGAATATGTCACTATTCAAGACAACACGAGTCCCAATCCCGCAGACCGAAGAGAAGATATTATGTTACGCCCCTATGGCGACAACAGATTACCCATCTTCTGGAATCTGAACTTGAGACTGGAGAAATTACTGAGAGTTGGAGATATCGGTAAAGTCTACTTGATAATCGATGCCTTCAATGTGTTTAATTCGAGCATTATGAACAGGAGGTTAGATATCAGCACAGGAAGAATCTACGTCCATAACACACCACCCACATTCTCTGCGGACTCCCGCTCTGGAGAGCCGAATGAGTTATTGAATCCCAGGGTATTCAGGCTTGGAGTCAGGTTCCAGTTCTAAGTGAGGTTGTTACTCGAGCGCGAGTTAAAAAGTTGGGAAGTGTTTACCAAGCTAAATTTTGGCTGGATTGAAGAATCAGTTGTATTCAAAACTTCCTTGTGTTGTCTAAGAGTTGTTATTTGATAACTTCAGAAGGTGTTTGATTCGCGCACCGTACTTAAGTCGCGCTGATGAACTTTTTTTTAGGAATCGTCCAAAGGTAGATTGGATCGCCGTCCACCTCAATTTGCTTGTCAGGTTCCCAGTCATCCATGTCCCAGTAATAAGAAACGACTCGCGTACCCGGTTTGAGTTCCTGCAGGAGCTTTGGGCGAAGCTTCGAGTTGACTGAACCGCTGAGGAAGAGTGTAACAACCGTCGCTTCCTGAATATCTGCTGTGAATAAATCCTCGAGGCGGAAGATCACACGGTTCATGACTCCAGCCTTGCGTGCATTCTCCTGCGACTCTTTTATTCTTCTCGGGTCGATGTCGATTCCCACGCCTTTAGCTCTAAACTGTTTTGCAGCCGTGATCACAATACGACCATCGCCACAGCCAAGATCGTATACGACATCACCCTTGTGAACATTCGCCAGCTTAAGCATGCGCTCAACAACTTTTTGAGGGCTGGGTTCATATTCAACATCCGGCTCCCGTAACTTCTTTTCTTGAGCACAAGCAAGAATTGAACTCAGGATAATCAGCCAGAGATAAAATAATGTTTTTTTTGTAGGCTTAAGGCCGCAGCGGATGTTGCCTTTCTTTTGAACGCCTTCCATTCTTTCTCTTTTTTGGCGATAGTCTGTTAGGGCTTCGCCCGCTAGAAAAGTGCCTTTCGTGATTGGGAGATTCTGTTTATCCGCGTGAATCCTTTTTTCCATTTTTAACACATATTCACATGCGATTTATAATAGATAATCGATTTAGAGTATATCATGGCCCAACACATGCTTTCCATTAGCCATTTTCTTGCCTCATAAAAAATCCATGCCTCTTGACATACAGGAGTCTTGGAGTCTCCAAGCCCGCTTTCTTATCCAGAGCTTGTAACTGAGTTGAAATATCAGCAGTAAACTCAATCATTCAATTTGACACTCCCCACATTAATTATTATTCTAATGCCAGGTAAGCTGAGGGAATTATGGGCGTAGAATGTCCTAAATGTCATTCCAGTAATCCTGATACCCAGCGTTTTTGCGGAGAATGCGGCACTCAGCTTCCTTCCTCAGAAGAGATCTCAGCTTCTCCCACAAAAACTCTTGAAACCCCTATGCAAGAATTAACAAGAGGGACGACTTTCGCAGATCGTTATGAGTTCATGGAGGAATTGGGGAGAGGAGGAATGGGCAGAGTCTACAAAGTATTCGATAAAAAGATACAAGAAGAAATTGCGCTGAAGCTTCTCAGGCCTGAGATCTCAGGTGATGAGAAAACTATAGAACGTTTCAGCAATGAACTGAAGTTTGCCCGCAAAATTGTCCACAAGAATATCGGCAGGATGTACGACATCAATGAAGAAAAAGGAACACATTACATCACTATGGAATATGTGGCTGGAGAGGATTCAAAGAGTTTTATAAGACGAGCCGGCCAATTAACAGTCAGCAAAGCAATTTCCATTGCTAAACAGGTCTGTGATGGCCTTTCCGAAGCACACAAGCAAGGAGTCATGCACCGGGATTTAAAGCCCTCCAACATCATGATAGACAAGGAGGGAAATGCCCGTATCATGGACTTCGGGATAGCCCGATCTATTAAGGGCAAAGGGCTCACAGGAAAAGGAATAATAATCGGAACACCCGAGTACATGTCCCCAGAGCAAGTCGAAGCCAAAGATATTGATCAGCGTTCAGACATCTATTCTCTGGGAGTGATCCTGTATGAAATGGTGACAGGGCGAGTACCCTTTGAAGGAGACACACCTTTAAGTGTTGCTGTGAAGCAGAAAACAGAAACGCCTCCAGATCCAACAAAGTTCAACACTCAGATTTCAGAAGATCTCAGAAACGTGATACTCAAGTGTTTGGATAAGGATAAACAGAAAAGATACCAGAGCACACGGGAGCTACGTCAAGAGCTCACAAATATAGAGAAAGGGATTCCCACCACAGATAGATTAGCGCCCAAAAGAAAGCCCATCACATCAAGAGAGATCACTGTTACATTTGGATTAAAGAAATTCTTGATCCCCACTTTAATCATCATAGCTCTTGTGATTTCAGGCATTGTCATCAAACAATTTCTCCCCAAAAAAGAACTGATATCGGTTTCATCTGATGAACCCTGCTTAGGAGTCTTGTATTTTGAAAACTACTCAGGAGATGAAAACTTAGATCATTTTCGAATCGCCTTCCCTGAAATGATGATAACATGCCTTTCTAAGGCGAAACACATAAGGATTTTGCGATTGGATGAAATAAACAGCCTCCTCAGGGAGCTAGATCTCGTCGATGAAAAAACGTATTCAACGGAGGATTGGAAGGGCCTGGCAGACAAAGGAGGGATTAATCACATTATCAGGGGAAGCTATATAAAAACCGGTGATAATTTCAGGATCACAACAACACTGATAAATGTAGAAACCGGTGAAACGCTCTTATCTTTATATGCACAAGCAGAAACAGAAAAAAGCCTGCCTTCAAAACTGGACGATCTCGCCGAAGAAATTCGAATGAAGATCGATGTTCCTCCCGAAGACGCCGCCATAGAGCAGGCCATCGAGGATTTTGGAAAAACATTACAGATAAAGAAAAAATGAAACTTACCACACAAATGATGAAGAAAGTGATAACGGACAAAAGAGTGTGGTTGTACGTGCTGATGTTTAGTCTTTTTATTGCTTTGAATACAGGTGCATCTCAAGAGAAAAAGATTAATTGGATCAGATATGATAGAACAATCGAGGATTTTGAATTTAAAGGAAAACCTGGATTGCTATTCTTCAGTGTCAGCAGCCAAAGGTACGACAGAAGCTCTATGACAGAAACAAGGGAAGATCTCAGGGCTATCGTCAAGCTACCAACTTCCCCTAAAATCAGCAATGATTTTATTGCTCAATCTCGCAAGTTTTCTTGTTTTTACATTAATATTGATTATAATCCTCAGCTTGCAGTGAAATACGGCGTGATGGCCTCACCCACATTGATTTTTACAGATCCATGGGGAAACGTGATTAGCCGCTACACGGGATTTGTATCCTTGGATGCACTTGTGCCTGTGATGGAAGCCTTTCCAGCTGATTTTTCCCAGATGGTTGAGTGGAAAGCAGTCCTAGATAATGACAGTCAAAACTATGAAGCACTCAGTGGAATGGCCTCCTTCTATCTCAAACTCAAAGCCTGGGAGCTCAGCAATCAATACTATAACAAAGCCCTTAAAACCGAGAACGTGAAGGAGGATCAAGAACTCAAAGAGGGTATTATGCTTGTCATCGGATTGAATGAATTGAGGATGAAAGACTACAAAAAAGCCCAGAAAGCATTCGAAAATTGCTTAGAAGGAATTCAGCAAGGTAAAGAAGGTGATAAAGCGATGTTAGGTATGATTATAGCTCAACTTGGCCAGGGAAAAATCAGCAATGCAAAAAGAACCCTTGCTGGATTGAAGTCTCAATATCCGGATTCACCTGCTATTCTGCAGGCCGAGCGGTATATCCAATCAGTAATCCAAAAAAAATAGACAGAAAATACACGCTTTCATTGGCCTAAGATTTTCAAGGAGCACCTGTTAATCAAAGCCTAATAAAATTCGAGACGATTACCTTCTATTTTGCTCAAAAGGCAAACGGCCAAAAGCCCTAAAACATTAGGACAAATTCCTCGACCTCTGGAAAGATGTTGATCCTGGTATTGCTGAGGTTAAGGATGCAAGGAAGCGGCTGGCTGGATTGAAGAGTCAGTAATCCCCTTTTTCTCAAAGAATGAGCCGTGGCATGTTGAAATGGAATCCTAAAAAAGATTTCTGTTAGGACTTGACATGTAGACTATTTCAGTATACCGTAAAATACGTTATGCTTTTAATGAATCTCACCTTATATTAAACTCTTGGTTAAGGAGATTTCATGTCATGAAAAGTCTGACTGTTTTTGAGGAAACTGTCATGCTGGCAATTTATAGACTGAAAGAAGACGCGTACAGTGTCACAATACATCTGAAAATATTAGAAATGACAGGAAAAGATGTAATAGTTGGAACCCTCTTTAACGTTCTAAAACAGTTATATCGTAAAGGTTATGTTCATAAAAGGAAAGGCAAACCGCTTCAAGAAAAGGGTGGGAAAAGCATAATGTTTTATAGCATTTCTGAAAAAGGATTTAAAGCGTTAGAGCAAACGAGAAAAATGCATAATAGAATCTGGGAAAATATCACCGAAGTTTTATATAAGGGAAGTTGAATTAGAATGAGTAACAAGAGAAAAGATCCCCCCCTACTGGCGGAGAAACTACTTAAATTATTTGCGCAAAATGATGATGAGTTTGATTTTTCCGGCACTTTGCGGGATTTGTATGATTATAAGTACAAAAAAGACAGCAAACTCAAAACTGATCTCTGGTTTTGGAAACAAGTATTATGTTCTATCCATAAACATAATCATTCAAGTTTAATATGGCGGATCCATATGTTTAAAAACTATTTAAAAATCGCGTTAAGGAATATAAAAAGATACAAAAGTTATTCGTTCATTAACATCATAGGGCTTTCGATTGGATTAGCTTGCTGTATTCTCATTTTTCTGTGGATAAATGATGAACTGAGTTACGACCGGTTTCACCCGAATGCCAACCGCCTTTACCGTGTCGTATCCGTGGATCATGCGGGCGGCAAAACCACTATCATAGGAGAATCCCCTTCTCTAGTCGGCCCGACTCTTGTGGCCGAATATCCAGAAGTCGTCAATTACACGCGCATCCAATCAGGATGGAAGGGATCCTATTATCTTAATTATGGAGAGAAAAATTTTTACAATGAACGTCTCGCAAATGCTGATCCTTCCTTTTTCGATGTTTTTCATTTCCCGTTTATCAAAGGCAACCCGAAGACGGCACTCCGGGACCGATATTCGATCGTGTTGACAGAAGAACTTGCCAGAAAATGTTTCGGGAATGAAGATCCCATGGGCAAAGTCATGCTGATTGATGATGAAGAATTGACGGTCACCGGCGTAGTAAAAACAATCCCCTCGAATTCGCATATTCAGTTTGACTACATCGTTCCCATAGAGAACTTTAAATATTGGCGGTCCTCCCAATTGGATAGCTGGACCTACAGCCAATACACGACTTATATCGAGCTGAAGGAGGGCGGAGATGACAAGGCCTTCAGCAAGAAGATATCCGGTTTGGTCAAAAAACATCATCCCGAATCCACTGTTGAAATTTATCTTCAACCTTTAACGGATGTGCATCTCCATTCCAAGCGTATCAGGAGCTGGACGACGGTCTATTCTCCTGTAGGGAACATAACCTATGTCACCATATTCGCTCTTACCGCGGTTTGTATTCTGCTCATCGCCTGCATAAATTACATGAACCTGAGTACAGCAAGGTCCGGGCTGCGAGGCAAAGAAGTGGGCATGCGGAAGGTTGTCGGTGCGAAGCGCATGGATATAGCTAATCAGTTCCTGGGTGAAAGCACACTCTTATCCTGTATGGCGTTTTTTATCAGTCTTCTGATTGTGAATTTATTATTGCCAACATTTAATTCCCTTGCCGGCAAGAGCATCTCGATGAATTTCTTGGGAAATGCAAGAATCCTCGTAGGTCTTCTCTGCATTACTGCAGTGACTGGGGTTCTTTCTGGAAGTTATCCGGCCCTATTTCTATCCTCGCTGAAACCGATAAAAATATTGAAAAGTAACGTTATTCTCAGCTCCCCGCGTGGAGGGATATTACGCAAATGTTTGGTTGTCGGTCAATTCACCTTCACGGTCATCCTGATTCTTTTTACTCTGGTTGTCTATCGTCAGCTTCATTTCATCCAAAACAAAGATCTGGGATTTGATCAAGACGCCATCATCTATTACCCAGGTTCGTATGATTATGCGACTCATTTTGAAGTAGCGAAAAACGAACTCCTGCAGAATCCGAAGATTCTTGATGTATGCAATGGGCGTCCGCCGGGTCAAGGGATTCGTTCCACATCCGACGTCAGCTGGGAGGGCAAAGATCCCAATACAGAAGTAACGTTTGATGTCAAATCGGGGGATTATAATTATCTTGAGTTTTTTGGAATGAAATTGGTGGAAGGAAGATATTATTCACGTGAATTCTCCAATGACTCATCCAATTATGTCATCAATGAGTCGGCAGCCAAGCTTATGGGTTCTGGTTCAGCTATTGGTAAGCGTTTAACACTAGGAGGAAGAACCGGAATCATCATTGGTGTGGTGAAGGATTACCATCAAGCCTCTATGCATGGCCCCATTTTACCTCAGATCTTTAAATTGCAAGAATGGGCATACTATTTCGTAAGATTCCAGGGAAATCCGAGTGATATAGTTCAATTTATGAAAAATCACTGGGCGAAATTTGAGAAAATGCGTCCTTTTCGGTATTACTTTCTGGATGATGTTCTCTCCGGATTGTATAAGACTGAGAGGTGGATAGGGAATATCTTTCGGTTGTTCACCGGTCTGGCTATTTTTATCGCCTGTCTGGGACTTTTTGGTCTGGCTTCTTTCACCGCCGAACAGCGCACAAAAGAGATCGGCATTCGTAAGGTACTCGGTGCATCTGTTAGGGAAATTGTCATCCTATTTTCAAAAGAATTTATTAAATGGGTCATTGTGTCCAATATCATCGCCTGGCCGATTGCTTATTTTGTCATGACTCGATGGCTACATAACTTTGCCTATCGTATAAACATTGGAATCTGGATGTTTATTCTATCGGCAGCTGTTGCTTTTATCATCACCCTCTTCACTGTGAGCTATCAATCGATCAAGGCCGCGATAGCCGATCCGGTTGAAGCGTTACGGTATGAGTAGTCGACAAATCCGCTTTAGGGGGATTGAAGTCCTGTGTGAGATCAGTATCAAAGGATGGGAGTCTCTGTGATATGCATATTCGGTCAAAAAGGAAATGGAAGACAGAGAATTGATTATATGGGGTGAGAAGTGGCGCGCCTACCAGGATTCGAACCTGGGACCTACGGATCCGGAGTCCGTCGCTCTATCCCCTGAGCTACAGGCGCACCTTATTTACTTTCAACGAGTTACATCTAGATGAATCGACATTTATTTATAAATTGTGACCAAATTGTGACAGGTTATTTTATTATTATAGCCTTCAAATTTCAATGTTTTATCATGTTAGTAAGATACACATGGACAAATTAATACTTGCCAAAAAAATGCTTTCAGTCAGTATCCCACATCCAAGCCCGGCTTATCTCATGCAAATTCTCGCTCTAAGGGATAAGTGGAATTAATTCCTGAGATAAGCCTCTTCCTTATTCTCATTATGTACCCCTTTTGCTGGCGACATTCGGCAGTTTAATGTGCCTAAAAATAGTTCAATATGTCATAATTACAAAGATATCAATCCATTAATAAATAAACTTCCAACTTTTCTACGGACTTATTCACAGAATTTGTGAAAAATTCGAGTAATCTTATAGCGATGATTGATCAAATATTTGGCATTTATGGAACAATCATGTATTCTGATTAATCTGGCCTCCCAATGACAATCCAACTTTAGAGCCAAAATTACAAAAGGAGATTCTTACGCAACAACTCCAAGAAAGAGCAACTTAGGAGTTTAGACATGAAAATACTCTT
>JABAOF010017401.1_pt2 | contig 29090 bp, 29 predicted proteins | sample 7062171 | NCBI WGS metagenome assembly JABAOF01 (sample SAMN14538628, study PRJNA623070) | marine sediment metagenome | biome: marine biome [ENVO:00000428]; feature: marine pelagic biome [ENVO:01000023]; material: deep marine sediment [ENVO:00002113] | place: India: Gulf of Khambhat ...
CGTTTGAAGGAGAAGGATTATGAAGAAACTATCAGCCTTACTCCTGTGCGGGGCGATAGCCGCGTTGGCCGTTGGGTGTACGGACGACGCGGAGAAGCCGCCCACCTCACCGGAGTTCACATCGGCAGCACCTGACGCAGTCGGTACACCAGCAGATGTGGTAATGGCCACGAGTCCGGTAACGTCGGACGTGGTGCTGGCGCCCAGCGCGACCTCGTCTTCGAACGGCGGACCAGCGGTCGGCGTCCTGGCATACTGCACAGATTTGACCGGCTGGGTTGGGGCGCAGAACACGGCCAATACCCTCATCGCTGATGGGCGGTTTGGCCCCGTGACCGTGATCGATGGCGATGTTGCTCAGCCCACGGCACAAGACCTTCTGGACGACTTCCAGTGCGTGATCGCGATGACTGACAGCCGCTGCGGCGTTCCCATCCCGCAGTCCATCGCTGACGCAGCGGCAGATGCGATGACCGGGTTCGCCCAGGCGGGTGGCGGAGTCGTGCTATCCACCTTCGGATTCTCGCACCGTCCGAGTGGAGGCATCGGATTCGGTGCCTCGATCTTCGGCGCGGGCCTGAGCCCGTTGCAGCAGGCAACGCCCTATTGGAATGCGTCGGCCGGTGCCATCGACGTTGCAGGTGCATCCACGACCCCGCCGTGTGACCAGCTGATGGCGGGCGTGACGAGTCCGGTTTCCTCTAGCTACGCCAACTACGTCTCGCTGTCGAGCGGTGCGACCCTCTGTGCATCATACACAAACGGTCGCGATCTCCTGGCGATCAACGCAGCCGGCAACGTCGTGGGCCTCAACACCTTCCCTGCGTCTGGATCGAACAACAACCAGGCGTCCTACCGTCGCCTGGTCTCGAACGCGGTGTTTGCCGTATGCATCATCCCGGTGGACATCGACATCAAGCCCGGCAGCTTCCCCAACTCGATCAATCGGAAGAGCAAAGGCAACGTCCCCGTTGCTCTCCTGAGCAGTGCGACGTTCGATGCAACGACTGCCGATCGTAGTACGGTCGAGTTTGCAGATGCCTCTCCATTGGACATCGGGAAGAGTCCAGAGGATGTGAATGACGACGGGCTCCTGGACGTGGTGTTCCACTTCGCCACCCAGAGCCTGAACCTCCCTGATGGGACGACGGAAGCATGCATGACCGGGAAGACCACCGATGGCAGGCAATTCAAAGGGTGTGATTCGGTGAGGCTGGTGAAGTAGGGCCCGATGCGACAGTGGTCAGCGCAGCCGTAGTTCTGTAAGTTGCCCGACAGACGGTCGCGGCTACGCCGCGAGAGATAGTAGCGACACTGCAGGGGGCATCTCTCCCTTCAAGGGGGAGAGGCCCTCTGCGTTGGTCACGCGAGCCCACTGAACACGCTCAATGGCGCTCGGGCGTTTCCGAAGAGAGAATCGCTCAATTGTGGAGAGGGAGCTGTATGAACCGTGACCCCAGCGGCGCCATGACATTCACGACTAAGAAGATTTATGTGTACCTTGCGCTTTGCGTGGTACTGGCTCTCATCATTGGGTTCGGGAGCGGCGTAGGGGCAGCAATAATCTTCCTAGGTGCAGCACCGGCGACGAGGGAGGCCTCCTCGCGGCCGGGCACGGCCTCGGACGTGCCGACCACTCCTCAGCAGATGGGCCTGGTGCAGGTGGCTACAGAGGGACGGCCGTACCAGGGTCCGGAGGACGCCGCGGTTACTCTGGTGGAGTTCACCGACTACGAGTGCCCCTTCTGCGCACAGTATTTCCAGTTGACCTACCCGAACCTCCTGGCCAAGTACGAAGGCAAGCTGAGGTACGTAATCCGGAATTTCCCGGTTAACAGCATCCACCCGCGGGCGCAGAAGGCCGCCGAGGCGGCCGAGTGTGCCGACGATCAGGGCAAGTTCTGGGAATACCACGATATCCTTTTCCAGCGGCAAACGGCGCTGGAGGTGGAGAGTCTGAAGCGGTACGCAGCGGAATTGGGCTTGGATGCTGAGGCCTTCGATCGGTGTGTTGACTCCGGCGAGAAGGCTGCGGTTGTCTTCCGGGACCTTCAGGATGGGCTGAACTACGGTGTTCGAGGGACTCCCACTTTCTTCATTAATGGCCGAATGCTGGTGGGGGCCCAGCCGCTGGCGGTATTCGAGTCTTACATAGACGCAGCCCAGGCGGCAGCGGAAGCTGACCCGGAGCGGTAACGGGGTGGGCTACCCTGCGCACACACGGGTTGCTGACCTGCGCCGGCTCTGGTTGCCACGGGCCTGCGCGAGGTCGGAGTCTTGCTGCGGCATGCGCTGCGACCGCTGACTCCCCAGACAATGACCAGTTAAGCCGGTGACGAAGCGCAGCGCCAGCGCAACGCCGTAGCTGGGGGCGACAATCAGGGCACCGTTGGCAAGGGCACCGAGGAGTGCCGCGGTGGCGAAGTACCGCCGCGCCCGCACGATGTCGGCCAGATTGAGCACCGCGGCCGCCGCCGTCCGGCGACGAACCCGAGCTGCACCACAGCCGTGAGCCAGCCTGCCTGGCTCTGACTCAACGCCCACATCTCCTGGAACTCCTCGGCCACGGCACTCGCGGAGAACTGCAGGCTCATGGCGAGGAGTTCCGCCAGCGCGAGGATGAACAGCGTGAGCCACTTCTTGTTCATGATGGCATTACGCTCCCCACATACCGCGCACCGCTTACCGCGCACAGCGCACAGATTGTCGCACCGCTCCCTGCTCCCCGCTCACGGCTCACAGTCTATCGAAACCCAGTCATCTGAATCCCCTGCACGAAGTACCGCTGTGTGAAGAGGAACAACAACACGATCGGAACCACGGCCGTCACCGCTGCCGCCATTTGGAACGGCCAGTTGGTGATGAACAGCCCGTGGAACGAGGCGATACCTACCTCCACCGTGCGCATCTCCATCGAGCGGGTAACGATCAGGGGCCACAAGAGGTTCTTCCAGGCCTCGATGAACGCAAACAGGCCGAGGGTGGCGAGGGCGGGTTTGGCTAGCGGGAGCGAGATGCGCCAGAAGACCGTCCACGGGCCGGCGCCATCGATGACACCGGCGTCTTCGAGTTCCCTGGGCACTGTGCGGAAGTACTGCCGCATCAGGAAGATTCCCCATACGGAGACCAGCTCCGTGCTGATCAACCCGGCGTAGCTGTCCACCCACCCTAGGTGGTCGATCAGGAGAAAGCGGGGGATCAGCACGACGACGGCCGGCACCATCATCGTCGAGAGAAACAGCATGAACAGACGATCTCGCCCCCGGAACTCGAGCTTGGCAAATGCGTAGCCGGTGGTGGCGGCGGTGGTGAGCTGTCCCAACACGACCCCGACCGCGAAGATGAACGAGTTCACGAAGTAGCGGCCAAAGGGGCGGGCCGTCAGTGCCCCGGGATAGTTGTCCCACTGTGCGGCGGCGGGCAGCAGACGAGGCGGGAACCGGTAGATCTCCAGCTCGCTCATGAGGCTGGTTGAGACCATCCAGAGAAACGGGAGCAGCATAGTGGCGGCGAGCAGCGCCGTGAGCGCCCACGCGGCCACTGTGCGGGCACGACGTGTCCGGCCGGCGGGTCGGCGCTTCGGCGGTTCGGCGGTTGTGTGTGGAAGCCCTCGACCCGCCGCTCCGCCGCTCCGCCGATCCACCCGACCGCCCATCACGCTTCCTCCGTGCGCCGCTCGAGGGTGCGGAACTGCAACCAGGTCACGACGAAGATGATCGCGAACAGTATCCAACTCATCGCCGCGGCGTTGCCGAACCGGAAGAACTCCCAGGCTTCTTCGTAGATATGGAAAACGGCGACGTCGGTGGAGTGGAGTGGACCACCCTCCGTCATGACATACACCGCTCCGAAGATCTGAAACGACCCGATGACCGATGTCACGAGCACGAAGAACAGCGTGTGCCGCAGGCCGGGGAGTGTTACGTGTACGAACCGACGCCACGGTCCCGCACCGTCCATACGCGCTGCGTCGTAGAGATCCCGCGGGATCGCTGCCAGACCGGCCTGGAACAGCACCATCTGGTAACCCACCACCAGCCACACGGACATGAGCATGATTGCCAGCAGCGCGGTCTCGGTGGAGGTGAGCCAGTGAACCGGGCCTAGCCCGACGAGTGACAGGGACCAGTTGAGCAGGCCGTACTCGTCGTGGAACATCCACTGCCACGCGATGGCAATAGCCACCAGACTCGTGATGCTGGGAAGGAAGAACAGCGCGCGCAGGAACACGATGCCCCTGGCGCGCCGCTGCACGATGAGCGCGAGGGCCAGAGCGAGCGCCATCGAGGCCGGCACGTGGAGCGTGAACACGGCCGTGTTGCGGATCGCATTCCACCAGGAGATGTCGGTCAAGATGCTCACGTAGTTGGCGAGTCCCAGGAACGGCCGCGCCACGTCGATGAGGCTCCAGCGATGGAGCGAGAGCCACGCGGCGAACAGCAGTGGCCCGATGGTGAAGATCACGAGGTGGAGGAACGACGGCGCGAGGAACGACCACGCAACCACGTTGCGCCGGAACACGCGCGGCCGATCGGCGAGGTCCGCCAGGGCTGCGAACAGGGCTGCGAGGGCCACGCCGATGAGCGCCAGTACCACCAACGGTACCGTCGGCGCGTTTGTGTGCGCGTAGGGGAGTAGGGCCAGCCGAACCTGCCCCACATCGGCAACAGCGTAGGCCACTCGGTCTGCGTAAGACGTTCCGCTGGCCGGCGCCGGCAGGGCCGCGAGATCCTCAGTCGCCGCTGATGACAGACTCGAGAACACGACGTTCCCGTCGGCGTCCCGCACCATGAATGGCAGGCCGGTGAGCTGGTACACACCTCCGGGCCGCGCCACGACGGTCTGCCGATCCGGCAGCGCCTCGAGTGCTTGGACAGCGACCTGCATCCGCGCGTCGGTAGTCTCCGCCAGCCTGGCATTGGCCGACCATCCCGCCGAGGCGAGGGGAATCGTGATGACCAACAGCGCGCCCAGCGGGAACAGCCATCGCCGAACCGGGGCGCGGGTCCACGCCCGGGCAACGGGGATGAGCAAGGCGGCTGCTGCGAGCACGGCGAGCGCCGTCCCTATGGGGAGATACAGACCGCTGCCCGGTCGCCCGGCCGCAGGCCGCTCCATGTGAAGTGTTCCCACGACGGACCACGAATCGGCGTCGTAGATGGCGGCTCTCGCCTGAGGGCCGCCATGATCCCACGTCACTACCGCTTGGTCGACGGTCGGATCGATCTCCTCGGAGATGCGCCAGCGATCGGGAAACAGGCTTTGCAGTACCTGCGGATCGCCGGTCTCTCTGACCAGCTCCGCGGCGACTGCTGCCTCAGTCCGCAGCAAGTGGCGTTCGACGCGCCGCACGGTGGTGCCCACGATGTGTAGGCCCGCCAGGATGGGAGCGACCAGGGCGGCATAGGTGAACGCCGCCAGCACGCGGCGACGTCCGCGGACGCTCACCGGGCAATCACCTGGTCGATTCGACGGGCGATCTCGGAGGCGACCGTTGACAGCGAGTCGCCGTGCAGCAGATGGCGATCCATGATGTCGAACGACAGCTCTTCGATCTCATGGAAGTCCATCACGGTGGCGCCCCAGGGAGTTCTGCCGTACGGCACCTGCCGCAGGAACGCCTGCTCCACACCGCTGGTGTCACGGGCGGCCACCTCGCGGGCTACTGCCTCCAGTGACGGGATCTCCAGTCGTGCCGCGGCGCGAATCCGCTGCGCCTCCTCCCCGGCCAGAAAAGCTGCGAGCTCCACCGCCAGCCGTTTGTGTCGCACGTTCGCCGGCACTGCCCAGCCCGAGGTGTAGATCACGGTCTGCGGATCCACGCCGGCTCGGTGCGGGATTGCCGCCACGCCGATCTCGAGCTGACCCCGCTCGGCGTAGGAGAGGACCCGGGGCATGTGCCAGTGTCCGGAAATGAGCATTGCCTGCTTTCCGATGTAGAACCGCCCGACTCGCATGGGATCGCCCATGCGGAGGAACTGGATCGGGGGAGCGACACGATGCTGGGTGACCAGGGAGGTGAGGAATTCGAAGGCCTGGACCGTGGCTTCGGAGTCGAGGAACCCGAGCGTGCGTGTGCCTTCCGGGTTCAGGATGTCACCGCCCGCCGACCAGACCCAAGGCATCCACTCGTAGAGCTGTCGCGGGAAGTTCACGGCATAGATGTCGGTCCGGCCATCTCCATCCGTGTCCCGCGTCACCGCCCGCGCCGTCTCGAGGAATTCCTGTTGCGTCCAGCCAGTGTCCGGCGGCAGCGGGACGCCCAGCTCCGTGAACAGGCGCTGGTTGTAGTAGACGACGAGCGGGGTGAACCCTTTGGGGAAGGCGTACAGCTGGTTCCCGCGGAGGAAGACGGCCAGCACCTCAGGGAACGTGCCCGCCGTGTCATAGCTGACCCGCTCCACGTATGGGGTCAGATCGAGTACCAGGCCTCGTTCGACAAACGCCGGGATGTCGGGAACGTCCAGCAGGAAGACATCGGGAGGCACGCCCGAGGCGATCGCAGTGACCAGCTTCTCGCCATAGTTGGTGGTGATGGATTCGACGATTACTCGGACGTGGGGATTCCGTGCCGCAAACCGGTCGGCGATCCGCTGCTCCGTGGTGAGTTCCAGGTCGGTGGCCCAGTTCATGACCCGGAGGGTCGTGCCCGCGTCCTGCTCGCGGTCGCACGCGCAGGCGACCAGGGCAACGGCAACCACAAGCGCGACGTGGGCGGTGGTGCGGCGTGCTAGCGGAGTTGCAGCATGCACGGCTGTGGCCTGCCGGGTCCCTGCTTCAGCCGGCGATACGTCGGTTCGCGGCCGACGAATCACGCCACCGTGCCCGTTGCCAGACGCTTCTGCTGCTCTCCGCCAAACAGATGTATGCGGCGCCGGTCGAGCCGTATGCCGATCAGTTCGCCGGGGGTACATCGTGAGTCGGCGTTTACGCGGGCTACCCAGGGCCTCTCGCCGGGGCCATCGAGATACACTAACAGCTCATTGCCGAGGGGCTCGAGCCGGTTCACTGTGCTGCGGAGATCTGCATCACTGGCGCCGACATTCACTAGCTCGAGTCCCTCTGGTCGGACACCGATGGCGGCAGCACCCGTGTATCCGGCGTCGGGGAACGCCAAGGTGAGATCGGAGGCGCGGAACACCGACCGGCCGGCGTCCGTCGCCAGCTGGCCCTCAATGGTGTTGATGGTTGGCGTGCCGATGAACGTAGCCACGAACAGGTTCGCCGGTTCCTGATACACCCGTAGCGGCGCTGCGTACTGCTGTAGTGCGCCCTCGTTGAGCACGGCAATGCGCTGCCCCAGTGTCATCGCCTCCACTTGATCGTGGGTGACGAAGATCATCGTGGTGCCGAGACGCCGGTGCAGGTCGGCGATCTCGGCACGCATTTCCACCCGCAGCCGGGCGTCGAGGTTCGACAACGGCTCGTCAAACAGAAACACACTCGGTTCCCGCACCAGCGCCCGGCCGAGGGCGACGCGCTGGCGCTGGCCGCCGGATAGTTGTGCCGGCCGGCGGTCCAGCAGTTGAGCCAGCCCCAGGACCTCGGCGGCGCGCCTGACGCGAGCGTCGATTTCCTCTCTGGGCAGCTTACGCATCTTGAGCCCGAACCCGAGGTTCTGCCGGGCCGACATGTGGGGATAGAGAGCGTAGTTCTGGAACACCATCGCGATGTTCCGGTCCGCCGGCTCGACGTCGTCAACCCGGTGGCCGCCAATGTGGATCTCCCCGCTTGTCGGCTCCTCGAGCCCGGCAATCATGCGGAGCGCCGTGGTCTTACCACAGCCCGAGGGCCCAACCAGCACGACGAACTCGCCTGAGTCCACTTCTATGCTCAACGAACGAATGGCGGGCACGTCGCCGAAGTACTTCTCGACCGCGACGAGGCTGACGGAGGTATCAGGTGACCGCTGCTGTCCCGCCTGGCTCACAGTGGAATCTCCAGGGGCGAGCCGAGCGCGGTCTCGTAGGAAGCACCGTCCAGTTGTATCGACGTCGTGTCACCTTGCCGGTTCAGTGAGACCGAACGGTCGCGGATCGTGACGCCGGTGAGCGCCACGTCCGCCGGTTCGAGCGGCAGCGGATCGATGATCACCGCATCGTGGGTTGGCACAACGCCAGCTACGCCGCGTACCAGCAGATCCAGCACCCAGCTGTGCTGGTAGGACCAGTCCGAGACAAACCGACCGCCCGGAAGAGCGTAGCGCTCTTCGACGAGCCTCGCGTCGTTCGGGCTGACCCAAGCAGTGCTGATCCGATCCGGTCGCCAGCGACGTGAATGTTGCCCCAGGCTGATCTCGTCGCCATCCGAATCCACCAGGGCGACGGAAAACAGTGGCGCAAAGGCGTGATAGTAGACCAGCGCCTCGTCCCAGAAGCCGGGGTGGTGCAGCCACCTCGGGAATGGCGGCGCCCAGATGATTCCGTCCCCGCATGAGAGAAACCACTTGTCATCTCTGGTGAGCGCCTGGAGCCGCTCCGGGGTGGGCGAGGTGGTGGAAGTCCCGGTTGCAGACCGCGTCACCGCGTGTTCCAACGGCGCTCGCGGTTGCTGTCCTTCGCCGCTTCCCTGATGCGCGCGATGAGCTTGCGGGCCCAGGCGTGGACGTTTGACGTCGCCTCGCGCTGCCGCAGTTGCTTCATGCGAGATCGTCGTTCCGCGAGGGGCATGCTCAGTGCCCGGTGGAGCTTCGCGGCGGTGTCGTCAACGTCGTACGGATTGACCAGCAGCGCTTCTGTCATCGTTTCGGCGGCGCCGGCCATCCGAGAAAGCACGAGCACCCCGGGGTCGTCTACCTGGCAGGCAACGAACTCCTTTGCCACGAGGTTCATCCCGTCCCGTAGAGGAGTCACGAGCGCGACGTCGGCGTCGCGGTACAGAGCGGCAAGCCGGTCCTGGGGGATGGACCGATAGAGATAGTGGATGGGTGTCCACGTCGCGCTGCTGAACCGGCCGTTGATCTGACCGACCAACTCGTCGATCTCCCGTTTGAGTTTCCGGTACTCAGTGACCTCGGCGCGGCTAGGCACAGCGAGTTGGAGGAACGTGATCCGCTGGCGGTGTTCCGGGTGTGTTTCCAGGAGGTGGGCAAAGGCGGTGAGCCGCTCGGGGATTCCTTTGGTGTAGTCGAGGCGATCGACGCCGAGAATCACCCGCTCATCGGAGGAGAACCCCGCCTCCGGCGCCGAGCGGGCTAGGGACTCGAAGTGCGGGAAGTCGATGCCGAGAGGGAAGGCGGCGACACGGACGGTTCTACCATCGTGTTCCACAAGTCCTGAACGCCGGTCAACCCTTGCTCCCAGGAGCTGCTGTACACAGTCCACGAAGTTCCGGACATAGCCGGATACGTGGAACCCGATGAGGTCGGCGCCGAGCACCCCTCGCAGCAGGTTGCGCCCCCACGGCAGCACACGGTAGACGTCGTAGGGTGGGAACGGGATATGTAGAAAGAACCCAATGGGGTTAGTCGGCGCCGCGTGGCGCAGCTGAGCCGGGGCGAGCATCAGGTGGTAGTCGTTCACCAAGACGAGGTCACCCGGGTCGATGGCGTTTGCCGTGACGTCGGCGAAGCGCTGGTTCACCCGCTCGTAGCTCTCCCAGTCAGCCATATCGAAGCTGGCACGGCCCGGAAGGGTGTGAAACACGGGCCAGAGCGTGCGGTTGGAGAACCCGTGGTAGTACCCTCTCACCTCGCTCTTGGTGATCCCCACGGGCTTGATCTGGTACAGATCGTCGGGCTCAGACAGGCTCTCGCCGGGGCGTAGCTCGAGTCCGGGCCACCCGACCCAAACTCCGCCGCGGTGTTCCAGCATGGGCTCGAAGGCGGCCACCAGGCCGCCGCTTGAGCGAACGCGCTCCGGGCCCCGCGCGCCTCTCCGCAAGGTTACCGGGAGGCGGTTGCTCACTGTCACCAGCAGCGCCTTGCGTCGCGTGCTCATTTGAATCCCGGCTGTCGCCGTGTCGGTCAGCAGTCACCCCTGAGTTGGGTGCTACGATAAAAGCTCGTGGCATGGCGTGCAGGGCGCAACCACTAGTTCCCGGGCAGAGGTCGATTGATGTTGACGCGATTAGATTGTGATGGCCTGCAATCTGCGCGTGAGTGTGCTGTCGTGACTGAGATCGTTGCGCTTCCTAGACCCTTCGGCAGCCGCTATGGCGTCCCGGTGATCTCGTGCGTCGATGCCACGATCTTCCACCGCGCCTATTTCACACATTGTCTGCAGTGCACCTTCTGCCACGACTGGTGCTGCCAGTACGGCGTTGACGTAGACATGTATCATTACCAGCGTATCCAACGGCATGCCGATCGCCTCGAGGTCTTCACGGGAATTCGGCGGGAGCACTGGTTCACGGGGGAGTACGAGGAGGATCCGCAAGCCCCGGGAGGTGGCTCGATGCGGACCAGCGCAATGGATGGAGGGTGCGTGTTTCTCAATCGAAAGGGCCGGGGCTGTTTGCTCCATGTTTTCTGCCTCGAGGAAGGCATCGACTATCATGAACTCAAGTCCATGGTCGACTGCCTGTTCCCCATCACCTTCTACGAGGAGATCCTCGGGCCTGCGGACGAAGTGGACGATGCCTCTCTCGTGTGCTTGGATACGGGTCCAACGCTGTATCGTGGTCTTCGTGGGGAGCTGGAGTACTACTTCGGTGGGGAGTTCGTGCGGACTCTTGACGAGACCGAGGCTCACGTAGCCCGCAGCTAGTCCCGCTGTCCCACGGAGTATGCCAGGGTGGTTGTGACCAGCAAGTCGTGCTTCTGAATCCCGGGCCGTGGCCGGCTGTTCAGCTCGTTCAAGATACCGACTCGAAAGCCCAGTCCTTTGTAGACCGTGGTCGTTACGCTTGCCTCGGAGCGGAGTCGGTAGTCGCCCGGATCCTCGATGCTTGGGGCCCAGGCCACGTCCCACGCGAAACTTGCCGGGCCTAGCCTCTGCCTGAGATCGGCGCCCAAGTTGAGCACCGCCGCGGTCTCCCTACCGCCACTGGTAAAGCTCTCGATGCGCAGCCCTCCAGACAGGGAGAAGCGGAGGTCGGTCGTGCCGCTGGATAGGGCCTGGATGCCGAGACCGCCACCATAGTTGGAGCGGAGGTCGATGTCCTGGAACCGATCGCGCTCTTGCAGTGTGTTGGCGAACACGAACAGCCGCTCGGAGAGGTAGACATCCGCGCGCAGCGTACCGTAGTACTTCGATACGGTGAGCTCGAAGTCGCCCTCGGCATTGCGGCTCTGCTCCCGATTCAGCCCCAGATTGATGGTGAGGCGGTCTCTTGGAGACCGCCGCTGCACTGCGAGACTCGCCGTGATGCCACGGGCGCGGCTGTTGCCGCTCTTGTCCGAGAACCCTACGCTGGCGCTGGCGCCCCAAAACTTCGTGAACGGGCTGAAGAAGCCCACCGGCACAGGCATCAGGGCTTCCAGGTCTTCGGCACCGCCAACCGCCGCGATCTCAGTAGCCAACACCCGGCGGGTGGAACCATCGCTCAGCGAAAGGGTGAGCCGGCTCCCGTCGGGCACGATAGACGCTGCCGCAATGGTACCATCGCTGAGTCGTACCCCGATTGGCTCAGGGGCGGTGAACCCCGCGACCCTGATGGCTGGAACCTTCGCCTCGCCCACTGCTGACTGGAAGATCCAGACTCCGGACTCGATCCGCAGAACCCGGCCGGAGAGTCGGTCGCCGTTGTCAAGCACCAGCGTCTGCTGGGCACTCAGGGCGGTTACCGTCAGGCAAAGCAGCGACACTGTGCCGCCGAGCCACACTCCGGGCAACCCAACCTTCATTTCGCTACGTTCCCCACGTCGTCTCCGGCGCCGACGGGCACGAGGTCGATGAACCGGTGGCCCTCAATATCGACGATTCTGCCGCGCTTGAAGTCCACCGGGTGTCGGAAATCGGGTCCGTCGAACACGAAGGTGTGGTACTCGCCGTGTTCACCGCACGGATCCAGGTCGTCGGTCACGGTGATTTCGGTGACCAGATCGGCGTCGAACTCACGCCCCAGAAACCCGGCGGCGCGCCGTGCGAGATCTACGCTCACCACGAGGGCGTGATAGCCTCGCTCCACCACCTCCCAAGCCAATTCGACGGATGGTTCGCCCCACAGCGGCTCGACGTGCTCGAGACCGGCGGCCCGTACCCGGCTCTCGTACCAGTCCCGGACGTCGGACAGGTGGATATTGCCAAAGACCACACCAGTGGCGCCGCGGTCTTTGAGCTGCCTGAGCAGGTCGGCAAAGACCGGCTCGAACGGATCCGGCGACGTCGGTGCAGAGACGTACTCCAGTCCCAGTAGCTCGGCCTGTTGCCGGATCAGTTCGTGGCGTACGCCGTGGAACCGTACCCGTCCGGTGGAGCCTTCGTAGATGTTTGCCAGAAAGCGAACGTCCAACCCCTCCCGCAGTACCCGGTCGAGTGCCAGGGTGGAATCCTTCCCGCCAGTCGTCATGAGTGCGTAAGTCATGGGGGGGAAGATACAGGTGTGAGGTGTTCGGTGTTAGGTGTTAGGTTTCCAACGTCGGACCGCCATGGTCCGATGCGCGGCACCGAGACCGCGAGACGTAGGATCGCACTACTGGCACCGATGTGATCGTGAGCGAAGACCGCAAACGCCCGCTGCAACCGTCTGTCGTTTGGCAGGAGGCCCGAGACATCATCTGGGTCCGCCGCCGCCGGCTTGCCCTCGGTGCGGCTCTGATGCTGGTGAACCGTCTGGCGGGACTCGTCTTGCCCGGTTCCTCAAAGTTCCTCATCGACGACGTGATCGGTGAAGGGCAGGGCAACCTGCTCATTCCCCTGGCCGCCGCCGTCGGGATTGCGACGCTGGTGCAGGCAGGTACCTCGTTCTCGCTCTCCCAGGTGCTGGGAGTGGCTGCGCAGCGCGCGATCACAGACATGCGCAAGAGCGTGCAGGCCCACGTTACGCGTCTGCCCATTCGCTACTTCGATTCCACCAAGACCGGCGTGCTGATATCCCGCATCATGACTGACGCCGAAGGCATCCGGAACTTGGTCGGCACCGGGCTGGTGCGCCTCAGCGGTGGGCTCGTGACGGCAGCGATCGCCCTCGCCGTTCTCATCTTCCTGAATTGGAAGCTCACCGCCTTGATCCTACTGGTCCTGAGCGTGTTCGGGGCGGTGATGACGGTCGCCTTCAACCGACTCCGGCCCCTTTTCCGGGAGCGTGGCAAGATCAACGCCGAAGTCACGGGGCGGCTCACGGAGTCGTTGGGTGGTATCCGGGTAGTGAAGGCATACGTAGCTGAGCGGAGTGAGCATCTGGTGTTCGCCCGGGGAGCGCACCGACTGTTCCGCAACATCGCCAAGTCCATCACGGGGATCTCGGCGGTCACCGCCTTTACCACGGTGATCATCGGGGCCATCGGTGTGGTGATGATCGTCGTTGGTGGTCAGGCGATCATTGCGGAGTCGATGACCCTCGGCGACTTCGTCATGTACGTGTTCTTCACGGGCCTGGTCGCCATGCCTCTGGTGGAGATCGCTGAGATCGGCACACAAATCAGCGAAGCGTTTGCGGGCCTCGATCGAATTCGAGAGATCCGCCGCATGGCGACAGAGGACGATGAGGACCCGTCACGGAGGGCCCTGGTCGAGATCGAGGGAGACGTCGGCTTCGAGGACGTTACCTTCGCGTACCATGCGGGGGTGCCCGTGCTCAAGGGCGTATCGTTCCGGGCGCTGCCGGGCACGACGACCGCCCTCGTGGGCCCGAGCGGCTCGGGCAAGAGTACGCTCATCTCGCTCGTGATGGCGTTCAACAAACCGGCGTCGGGCAAGGTCACGCTGGACGGCCAAGATCTGACCTCGGTTCGCCTCCGGGACTACCGCAGCCGACTCGGCGTCGTGCTGCAAGAGAATTTCCTGTTCGACGGCACAATCACCGAGAACATCAGCTATGCCCGGCCACATGCGTCTCCCGAGGAGATTCGCGCCGTGGCCCGCCTAGCCCACGCCGACGAGTTCATCGAACAGTTCGAGCAGGGATATGAGACCATCGTCGGCGAACGAGGTATCAAGCTCTCGGGAGGTCAGCGCCAGCGTATCGCCATCGCGCGGGCAATCCTGGCTGATCCGAAGATCCTCATCCTCGACGAGGCCACTTCCAGTCTGGACAGCGAGAGCGAGGCGCTGATTCAGGATGGCCTGCGTTCGCTTCGTCGGGGGCGCACCACCTTCGTCATCGCACATCGCCTCTCAACCATTCGCAGCGCCGATCAGATTCTCGTGCTGGACGCCGGTGAGATCGTCGAGCGAGGGACCCACGAGGAGCTGCTCGCCAACGGCGGATTGTATCGCCGTCTCTACGACAAGCAGTATCGCCTCGAGCACGACCGGTTCGTTAACCCCGGTGAAGACCCGGTACCGGAGTCGCCGGATGTCGTTCGGGAGGCCCGACGAGTGGGAGTAAGGGTGCCGAGGGATCTCTGAGGTGGACCTGTGACCCCCGCCGGAGCGTTGCCGCACCTCTATCTCGTGCGTGTCGCGGCGGAGCTGGCAACCAAGGCCCGCCGGACCAGAAGGCGATTTCAGCAGCAGCTCGTTCGTAACATCTGCGACGCGCTCGATTGCGCCGGTGTGGATTCCCGGGTGGACTCGCGCTGGAGTCGCATCTTGGTTGAGGCGTCGGACCGCACGGCGCTGCAGCAAATTGCCTCGGTGTTCGGCGTGAGCAGCGTGTCCGAAGTGGAAGCCCGCCTGCCGGCGGATCTCGACGAGATCGTGCGAGTGGGGGAGTCGTTGTATGCGGATCGGGTGCGCAGCCGCAGGTTCGCCGTCCGGGCGCGCCGTGTAGGGGACTACCCATTCTCGGCCCAGGATATCAAGGTCAAACTGGGCGCCGCCCTGAACGAGTACGCGACGGTGAACTTGGACCATCCCGACGTCACCGTCTCCGTCGAAGTTCGGGACGGCGAGGCGTTTCTCTACAGTGGACGCGTCCCAGGGGCAGGAGGCTTGCCTCTGGGTGTCGAGGGCAAGGCGGTATGTCTCATCTCGGGCGGGTTCGACTCCGCCGTCGCCGCCTGGCTCATGCTGAAGCGGGGGATTTCCCTCGACTACGTGTTTTGCAATCTGGGGGGCGAAGCATACGAACGCGTGGTGGTGTCCGTGGCGAAGATCCTGGCCGACGGTTGGAGCTTCGGCGATCGCCCCAGGATGCACGTGGTGAGCTTCGAACGGCCGGTTGAGGAGCTCAAGGCGGCGGCGGAGCCCAAGTACTGGCAGGTCGTTCTGAAGCGCCTCATGTACCGAGCGGCCGAGGCGGTCGCCGGGGAGATCGGTGGTGAGGCGGTCATCACCGGGGAATCAGTGGGGCAGGTGTCGTCCCAAACCCTGGGCAATCTCCGGGCGATCGACGACGTCGCCTCGCTTCCGGTATTCCGCCCCCTGCTGGGTGCCGACAAGACGGAGATCATCGCGCAGGCAGAGCGGATCGGCACCGCGGTATTGAGCGCTCACGTACGCGAGTACTGTGCGATCCTCCCGGACCGGCCGGTGACGCACGCGAAGCCGTCAGCAGCACGGAGTGAGGAGTCGAAGGTAGACTTGGCCGTGCTCGACCAGGCCGTCGCTCAGCGCAAGGTGCTGGATCTACGGGCGCTCGATGCGGTGGATCTGGTCCAGCCCTATATCTTCGCCAGCGACATCGCCGATGGGGCCGAAGTGTTGGATTGTCGCGATCCGCATCACTACAGGGCCTGGCACTATCCGGGAGCGAAACGGTGGGATCTCCACGAGCTCGCGGCGCGATTCCAAGAGCTCGATAAGGGCCGGACCTACGTTCTGTGCTGCAACTTCGGAGTTCTGTCTGCCCATCTTGCCGAGAAGATGCAGCGAGCCGGCTACGAGGCCTATTCGTTCAAGGGTGGGCTGCGAGAGCTGATGCGCTATGCCGAGGCACGCGGCCTCGCGGTCACGCCGTTCTAGGCCACCGTCGGCTCGGTCCAATCCCAATCAAGCTGCTGCGACTCAGTTTCGGCTGACGAAGCGATGAGGGGCGTAGCATGCCACGCCCCTACCGACGGCGTGCAGGGCCGCGCAGCGTTGGGCCGAGCATGGGTGGACAGCTCGCTCGCCCGCTCCAACGAGTGCCTTGCCTGGCAGCAAGGTGCCCAACCACGCGGCGGCCGATTCCTTCCATGGCTGCGCTCACGGGAGCGCCGCGGGTCAGTCGCCCTGAGTGCACGGGAGCACGGGCGGTGCCAGAGCAGCGTCGTGCTCCGGGAAGTCGAACTAGTGGCTTGTCGGATAACGAGTTACGGCGGTGGGATGAGCTTCAGTGACCTAGTGGCGTCGCCGGCCTCACTGCCGAGATGTTGTGAACTCACAGCATATTGGTAGTTTCTCCGGTCCAGTCATTCCTCTTGTTGGGAACTATATGGCTCGCCTCTCGCGTATCAAAATCACACGGCAGATCAGCGGTAGCAGCTTGGCATGACGCCTGCCGCGGGCCTTCCAAGTAGCGCCGCAGAGGGTCGTCCTCGGCCTGGCGTGCCCGGCCTCCGCCGGAGATCCCCCCGGGCGCCTCGTGCCTCGCGGGATCGTCTCTTTCTCGAGGTGCGCGGTGCCCGCTGACGCCGAGACACGGGAGCGGCTCTTGAGAGAACTGGAAGCTGTGCGCGAGCAGCTAGCGGAGTTGCAGCGGGCGGACTCCCTGCATCGAGAGATCCAGCAAGCCCTGCGACTGGGTGAGGAACGGTATCGCTCGTTCTACAACAACACCCCGGTGATGATGCACTCGATCGATGACCAGGGCAGGTTGGTCAATGTCAACGATTACTGGCTGGGTGTGCTGGGTTACGAGCGGAGTGAGGTACTGGGACGGAGGTCCACGGACTTTCTGACGGAGGCATCGCGGCGGAAAGCACTCGAAGTCGACCTCCCCGAATTCTGGAGGACGGGGGTTGCGAGAGAGGTCGAGTACCAGATGGTCAAGAAGAATGGTGAGGTGATCGACGTCTTGCTGACGGCGGTAGCCGAACTCGATGAGCAGGGAAAGATCGATCACACCCTTGCGTTCATCGTTGATGTCACCGAGCGGAAGCGGGCCGAACTGGCGCTTCGTGCCAGCGAGGGGCGCCTCCGCAAGTTCTTCGAGCACTCGAATGATGCCGGCTTCATCCTCGACCCGGCCCACGACAGCATCGTCGACGTGAACTCCCGCGCCAGCGAGCTCCTGGGCTATACCCGGGACGAGCTACTCGCCCTTCCCGTGTCGGCAATCCACCCGGATGAGATGCCTCGACTCCGGGCCTTTACGCAGTCGGTGCTCAAAGCGGGGAGTGGGTGGACCGATGAGCTCACATGCCTGACGAAGAGCAAGGAGAAGGTTGATGCGGAGATCTCCGCCTCCGCGGTGGAGATCGATGGCGAACCCCGAGTTGTCGCCTGGGTGCGCGACATCACGCAGCGGAAAAGGGCCGCAGCCGCGCTGCGGGAGAGTGAGGAACGGTTCCGCCTGTTGGTCGAGCACGCCGCCGACGCGATCTACGTGGTTGAGCAGGACGGCCGGATCGCGGACGTCAATCAGCAGGCCTGTGAGCAGACGGGATACACTCGGGATGAGTTGCACCGCATGCGGGTCTGGAACGTCGCCGAGGGGCTGACGCCCGACAGGCTCCACCGCAATGTGGAGCAGATGCGCGAGATCGGCCCCCTGACGCTGGGGGACTACCACCGCCGGAAGGATGGAACGCTGTTTCCGGTGGAGGTGCGTGCCGCCCTGTTCGAGGCCCGGGGGACGCAACGTGTGCTGGCGCTCGTCCGAGACGTGTCTGAGCGGGTTCGGGCGGAGGAGGAGCGCCGCAAGCTCAATCTCGAGAAGGTGTATCTCCAGGAAGAGCTCGAGATGGAGCACAACTTCGGAGAGATCGTGGGGAACTCCCCGATGCTCCGCAAGCTGTTCCGCGACGTGGAACGGGTCGCTCGCACGGATTCCACGGTGCTGATCACCGGGGAAACCGGGACGGGGAAAGAGCTCATCGCACGGGCGATTCACGGCGCGAGCAGCCGCAAGGACCGAGTGTTGGTCAAGGTCAACTGCGCCGCCCTATCGTCCGGACTCATTGAGAGCGAGCTGTTTGGTCACGAGAAAGGGGCATTCACTGGAGCGGTGTCCCGGCGGGTCGGACGTTTCGAGCTGGCCGATGGTGGCAGCATCTTCCTCGATGAGATTGGTGATCTCCCTGCCGAGCTCCAGGTAAAGCTCCTCCGGGTACTGCAGGAAGGGGAGTTCGAGCGGGTGGGAGGCAGCAAGACCATGAGGGTGGACGTGCGCGTGATCGTGGCCACTAACCGCGACCTCGAGGAGGCGGTCGAGGATGGCCGGTTCCGAGTGGACCTGTACTACAGGCTCAAGGTCTTCCCGCTCCATGTGCCGCCACTGAGGGAGCGGAGGCAGGACATTCCGCAGTTGGTCAACTATTTCGCCAGGAAGTATGGGACGAAGCTTGGCAAGAAGATCGAATCGGTTCCCCAGCAAACGCTGAATGCGCTGATGGACTACTCCTGGCCGGGAAACGTTCGTGAGCTGGAGAATGTGATCGAACGGGCGGTCATCATTAGCGTGGGGTCGGAGCTGGACTTGAGCGACTGGCGTGAGCGGCCCGCCGCTGCGGCAGCTCCCGTCCGCCCCGCCACGCTGGACGAACACCAGCGTCAGCACATCGTCGCCGTCCTGGAGCAGACCGGCTGGCGCGTCAGCGGCCCCAAGGGCGCCGCCCGCATCCTGGGACTCAAGCCCACTACCCTTGCCGCGCGGATGAAGAAGCTGGGGATCGAGCGGAAGCGCTAGTCCGAATACCGCAGAACGCTTTAGCAACATTCCGTGGAGTGACGATATTTCGTAGGACTGACGAAATATCGTAACCTCGCGTTTCTTCACGCCTTCCCCGCCGCCCAGGGTGGGGTAGCTAACCCCTTCAACAGCAGAGAATTGCAACCGCCGGCCTGGCCCGGGAAGCTGTGGCACGCCCCGTGCACAAGTGCCGGCCCAATCAGCACTCCCGATCCCTCATACGCCGTGTTGCGCATTACGCCGCTCGCCGAGGCCCCACCGCGGGTCACCCTGAAGGTGGAGGGTCGCATCGCCGGCGAGGGTGTGAGGGTGCTCGAGGGGGAGTGCAGTGGCTGGATCGACCGGGGCTACTACGTGGAGCTCGACTTCGCAGAAGTCGCCTCGGTGGATCATGCAGGCGTGGTCATGCTCCAGCAGCTGCCGCGCTCGAACGTTGAGATCGTGAACGCCTTGCCGTTCATCGAGGCCCTCTTGGCCGAGGAGTGACTGAGATGATCCCCACCGGAACCAGAAGGCTGCGGTTCGAGGACGAAGCGCTGCCGCATGTCGATTTCCTATACAGCTTCGCCCTTCGGCTCACTGCCGAGCCGGCGTTTGCCGAGGATCTGGTGCAGGAGACAATGCTCAAGGCCTACCGGGCGTGGCACCAGTTCCGGCCGGGCTCTAACGTCAAGGCATGGCTGGCCACGATCCTGCGCAACACCTTCATCAACGAGCGGCGAAAGCAGTGGCGTCACGACGATCACCTGAACGTGGATGCCGCGGAAGGCTATTCCGTGCTCAGTGACGCGCAGGAGGTCGATCCGGAGGGCCAGTTCTTCGACCAGATGGTGGGCGAGGAGGTGGTCCGGGCCATCCACAAGCTGCCTGAGGAGTACCGCGAGGCGCTGGTGCTGAGCGACATGCAGGGGTTGCCCTATGCCGTGATCGCTCGGGAGACGGGCACGCCCTTGGGCACGGTAAAGTCGCGCATCTTCCGGGCGCGCCAGGCGCTCCAGCGGGAGCTGTCTGGCTATGCCGCCGCCCTCGGTTACGAGAAGGCGCGGCAGCTCGCCAGCGCGGCGGCCTGACGGGATACCCTGCGCCGCCGTGGGGTCGAGGAGAAGCGGTCCCAATTCATCGAGACGCTTGCGGGTCTCAACGACCACGTCAACTACTTGCGCACGAAGTACTTGCTGATCGATCCGCTCTCGGACGATCCGGTCGTGATCACGGGATCGGCGAACTTCAGCCAAGCCTCGACCGTGAACGACGACGAGAACATGCTCATCATCCGGGGCAACAAGCGGGCAGCCGACATCTTGCTCTGCGAGTTCATGCAGCTCTTCAACCACTTCCGGTCCCGGAACGTCCTCAATCGACAATCCGACGAGGAGGAGGCCGAGTATTCCAAGCCGGTCGCGGACGACTCCTGGACCGGGGCCTACTACGACGGGGGCTCGCAGAGCTGCGCTGAGCGTCGCCTGTTCGGCGGAGGGCAGCTCGAATGATCGCGGTCGGGAGGGCCAGGAGTCTGGTGGATCGTTGAGACGAAGGAGAGGAACCATGAACGCGGAACACGACGGCGAGAGCTTCTACCTGTTCGATTTCGACGACAACATCATGTATCTGAAGACGAAGCTCCTCCTGCTGAACACGGTTACGGGCGAGCGGAAGGAGGTCAGCACGGAGGACTATGCGAATATCCACTCCCTGCTGGGCAAGCCGGGGAAGTGGGAGAACTTCAAGGAGTTCGAGGGGACTTTCAGATACTTTCGCGATGCCGAAGAGGGGCGACGGCAGTACTTCGTCACCGACATCGAAGAAGCGATCAAGAACGATGCCGATGAGTGGAAGGCACCGTCGTGGGACCTGTTCGTCTACGCGTGTGAGAAGAGACGACCGGTCTCCCTGGTGACCGCCCGGGGCCACAGCCCCGAGACGATCATGGCCGGCCTCCGCGTCCTGGTCGAAAAGGGCCTGATCCCTCGGGAGCCTAACTACCACACGATCTACCCGGTCAACAACGAGCAGGTTCGGCGTAAGCTGGGCGATTGTGACCTCGGGTGGACCGTCCCCAGACTGAAGAGGGTCGCGATCAAGAGGTCCGTGGAGAAGGCAGTCGAGGAGTACGGATCGGACCACGAGCACCGCTTCGGGATGTCGGACGACGATCCGGCGAATGTCAACCTGATCATCCGGGCCATGTGCGATTGCAAGAAGAGCAATCTCGACATGCGGTTCTTCGTGATCAACACGCACCAGGGAGAGCACGTCAAGCTCGAGGTGTTCCCCATCGACTACCGTGTGACGGTCACGTCACAGCGGGATCCGGACGACCCGCTCACCTGAGTGCATTCGTCCGGAAACCGGCAGGGCGCTACACTCCCTCAACCAGGATCATCTGCGTCGTGGCAGTCTCCTGGCGCAGCGTCTTCCCCGGGGCGTAGTCGTCCGAGCTCCACCAGGCACGGGCCTGCTCGACCGTCGGGAACTCCAGCACCACGATCCGGCCGGGCTCCCACTCGCCCTCCAACCGCTCGACGGCTCCCCCCCGGACGATGTACCGACCGCCGTGCGCCATCACGGTCGGGGCCGCGATCCGTCTGTAATCCTCGTACCGCACCGGGTCCTGCACGTCGACATCGACAATCACGTAGGCTGACATCTTGTCCCCCTCCGGGTGTCGCTTACTGCAGCTCGCAGCTCATCGGGCGGGAGTTCCACTGCCCGCTCGCCTCTGCGTCCTCCATCGTGAGCCAGAGGTTCCCTACCCAGAACCCACCCTCCAGCACGATCGCGCGCAAGGCGTTCCCGTCGTTCCACGCTGCAACAATGGGCGACACAACGTCGCCTCCGACGAGTCGGCCCTGATGGCGGCCGTGGCCGCCACCGGCTTGGAGACGCTCCCGATGCGCATCCGGGTCTGCGGCGTCACCGGGACCATCAACTCCAGATCGGCGAAGCCGAAGCCCTCGGACCACACGACCTTTCCGTCAACGCCGACGGAAACCGACAGGCCGGGAACGCCGACGTCGTTCACGATCGCCTGGGCTACGATGCGGCCACGGGCGATCGCGGCCTCGTACTGCGAAAGACGCGTGTCACCGGCGTGTGTCGGAACGACTTGGGCGTGCAGGGGTGGGGTGAGAGCGCCGACGAGCAACGCCCAAGTGAGGCTGCGTGTGGTGTGTCGCATGGCTGCGATCTCCGGGTTCGAAGCGGTCGACGACGGTCTGTGGGGCGTCTACTTCTTTCACTGCCGGCTCCGGCGCTTCGACGAATGACTGGAACGTGTTATTGATGACCGAGGACGGATGTTTCGACACTTCTTCCGGCACAAGTGTAACGCATCAGCCTAGAACAAAGTGTCAAGGATCAACCCGGCCGTTCACATCTAGGTGACTAGCATCACGACTCCGGCAAGTGCCGGTGACAGAAACACCATGAGTACCGCTCCACGAGCATGAGATCTCAGTTGGTGCAAGTAGTCCCTGTAGCCTGCCAGGTCTTCGGTATTCGGAATAACAAGTCGCTTCGGTGTAATCGTGCAGTAGACCAGCCAATCAACGACCACAAGCTCTACAACATTTGCAATGAGAAGTACAGCGAGAATATGGCCTGTAAGAGCTAAGTACGAAACATCGCTCCCGTGCTCGCTCTTGAGCGCCAGGCCAAATGCAAGAGGAATCCCAATCATGAGAGCGATCACCGGAACGAAGAAGAACAGCGCTTGTAGCTTCTCCCGCATCGTAAGCGGTGGGACCTTGTTCTGGATCTCCTTCGGCAAGCCCTTGCGAGCAAAGCGAGGGTTGATGAATACAGCCAGCAGTAGTATGAGCGAAGCTAGTACAGAGAGAAGCGTTCCGTAGACGACTATTCCACCGAGGTCGAGCATTGCAAAGTTCTGCACGCAAGGCGCGTTAGCGGCGCCGTGTAACGGTCAGCGCTTGAGCTGCGAGCCGACTGGCTCGCTGGTCGCGCATATCGGTGAACGTGCTCGAATCAACGCCAGCCGCATCAGCTAACGATTTCCTTCAGAACGTTCGCGCTCGCCGGGTCCATGCGCGCGTTAGACCGCTGCCAACGGTCGTATTCTTGGTGCACTAGCTACGGGCGGTACCGAACACGCGCACTTCCACTGCGATCGTCGAACGAGACGCCGACACCCGGCTGTTCGTGGGCCACGTCCCAGGCTGGCCCGGCGCCCACTCCCAGGGAGCTACGGTCGACGAACTGCTCGCGAATCTCAAAGAGGTCATCGAACTGCTGCCGGACGATGGCGAGCCGACCCTCGAAGCGGAGTTCGTAGGCACACACACCGTTCGCGTGGCGTAGTCGTTGGGTTCGGTTCCGGTACTCGAGCCGCGCGAAGTCGAGCGCCTTCTGAAGCGGCACGACTCCAAATGTGCACCCCCCTCGGAGGCTCTGCTGTTTCATAAGGTCGGGTTAGGCTGCAGGCCGGAGACCTCGTCACCAAACGCCGGGAAGTAGCCGATATCTGACTTCCCGAACGAAGTCCTGATAGCCGTCCAGTTCACGTTGAAGCATGGGATCCTCGAGAAGCGTCCGAATGACCATGAGCGCCGCTGCCGCAACGCCGGGCACCAGCGCGAACGGCGACCCGAGAAGCACAGGCGTGCCAACAGACTGCATGACGAAACCGACGTAGCCGGGATGGCGAACAAACCGATACGGTCCGCTTCGACACACGGTGTGGCCACGATCGGTTTGAATCCGAACGGCTGTCGAGAAGAACGCGTTCGCTATCATGGCCCAACCTGCTAGCCCAAGCCCGACCGCAAGCACCAGCGCGCCTGCAATGTTCCACGCCGGACCGATCTGGCCAGTCCAGGCGAAACGCTCATCCAGGCCTGCCACCACGGGGACGACAAGGAACAAGCACAGCGCCCAGAGACCGCCCACGAGCTTGTCCCAGCCCTTTGTCGCTTGCGGTCGGCCGCGCTCCGCGATCGTCTCCGGACTGGTGCGCAACAGGATGGTGCCGTTGATCGCCATGCTAAGGAGACAGATGCCCAGGAACACCCATGCCCAGAGCCAGTCCACTCGACCCGCCGACACGAAGAGCAGGGCCGCATTGACGACCAGGAAGACGGCGACCGTCCCAACGCGCTTGATGATGCCTCCGACCACGGCAGGACTCCTGCCACTCGGTGACTGAGCTTCGGCAGTCATCTGGCGGTCCCGTCTCGATTCATTGATTGCAGCCTAACGGCTGCGAGCTGAGCGGCGCAGCACGGCTACATCGTACATGAAATCGCGCTGAGGCTGCGTCCGCTCCAGCGAGTTGTTAGGCAGCCTGACGGCACTCGTGAGACTGGGCCACCTCCTCCGAACGCGGATCATTGCTTCTGTGCTTGGGCCCGCCGGACCGCTGGGCGGAAGAAGGCCTTGATGATGACCCGATCGATCAGGGCCGGAGCAACGAGCCGACCCAATTGGGCCAGCCTGCCCGGAGCCATGACGACCTGGCGCTTACGCTTTCTGGCCGCCTCCACAAGTATACGGGCGCACTGATCAGCCGTCATTGTACGTCGAGTGTATATTCTTCGCCCAGCAACTCCCCTCGGCCGACCCTGGCCGTCCATCATGTTCTCATGGAACTCGGTGACAACCCAGTATGGGCAGATGACCGTAACGCTCACGCCGGACCCGGACAACTCCATCCGGAGCGAATCAGAGAACCCAAGCATGGCATGTTTGCTGGCGATGTACGACGTGTTCGCTGGAATCGGCAAGACCGCTCCCAGACTTGCCACGTTCACCAAACGCCCGGCCACCTGCTTCAAGTGCGGTAGCGCGTTATACGTACAAGACACCGCACCCAGGAAGTTGACATCGATGACCCGACGGAAGAGAGTCAGGTCAGGAAGCTCACTGAAGAGGGACGCCACGGTGATCCCGGCGTTGTTGACGAGCATATCAAGCCGACCGTACTCGGAGACCGTGCGAGCTACCAGGTCTCGGCAGGCGGCTTCATCCGCTATGTCTGCTGGGAGCGGCAATGCCCGGCCGCCCCTCTCCTTGCAGACGGCGGCTAGCGCGTCCAATCGTTCGGCCCGCCTCGCAGCAAGAGCAAGCCACGCGCCCTCCGAAGCCAGCCGTAGAGCTAGTGCCTCGCCGATTCCACTTGAGGCGCCCGTTATGACAACGACCTTCCGGGAGAATCGGTCAGCAGGCATGGGCAACTCCTAAGATCTTCGAGCCGGCAGGTGACGCCAGCTTCGGCTCTCTGGCGGACTTGAGCCCTCTGCGATCACAAGCCGGGGAGGATGAAGATCCTGAGGTGTGAGCAATGCAATCATCAACGCGACTCCAGGCTGCCTAACGGGCTAGCGTTTCACCTGCGCGGCAACGACCGCGTCCGAGTGAGGAAGCGGGCTGGCTGCTGCACTTGACCAATGACAAGGCTAAGGCCGCCTCCCCGTACCCCGCCCGCGTCAGGTGCAAACGCTTGATTAGCCAGCCGAAATGCCACTAGTACCGCGTGTCGCTAGATGACGGCTGCCATGGTTCCCGGACCTGAGGCACGGCCTCCATCAACAGCGCCAACGCACGTTCGAGGGCTCGGTAGCCCTCGTCGTCACCCTTGGCGTGGCCGAGCCGCACCACCACCAGATCGTGCGTCGGGATGATGAAAGTGAATTGCCCACCGGCGCCCGCCATGTAGTAGGCGTCCTCGGGGACCGGCCAGGCGTTCGTCCGATTGAGCCAGAACAGCCCGCCGTACCGGGGCTCCGACCACGCCGGGGCCGGCGTCCGCACGAATTCGACCCAGCCCTCGGGGAGCAAGCGTTCGTCGTTCCAGACGCCGTCGTTCAGGTAGAGCAGCCCCAGGCGTAGCCAGTCGCGGCCGGTTCCCAACTCGTAGCCGGTCAGCTCGAAGTTGCCGTAGGGGTCTGTCTCCAACACCATGTGGCGGATGCCTAGCTTGTCAAACAGATGGCGTTGCGGATAGGACAGGTACTCTTCGCCACGGGCGATCGCCGCCTGCTTGATCAGATAGAGGAGCGTGAGCGGGTCACAGTTGCGATAGCGGCCGACGGTATTGGGCGGCCACTGCAGCGGACGCGTGATGGCCCATTGATAGGCGTCGATCGCACCCGTGTACACGTACAAGTGATCCGGGTAGCCGGCGGAGTCGGAGGCCTCAAATCGAATCCCGGACGACATCCGAAGCAAATCAGCGATTCGGATGGCGGCTCGCGGGTCCCCCGGCTGCTGCCACTCGTCCACCGGGGCGGGCTCCCAGAGGTCATACACGCCCTCGTGAATCAGTTGGCCGACCAGCGTCGCTGTAAGGCTCTTCCCCATGGACCATCCGGGAAGGCGCGTCGTAGAATCGGCTCCCGGTCCGTACCGCTCCGCGATGATTTGTCCCTTGTAGGCGACCACAAATGCCGCGGTGAGCGCTTCCGGCGGGTCGAACACGGCGGCGGTCGCGGCCGCCAGCTTGGCGGCATCGATCTCCGGCGGGCGCGGCATGTCGGGCAGTAGATCCCCCATCGGCCACGCCTGCGTCGCTGCGTCCGGGAGCGCCGCCGTCACCTGCACTGGGGCGAAGTACACTGAGTCGGCACCGTGCGGGAGTATAACGCACCCTTGATCACCATAAAGCTTCGCGGTGCGCGTCACACCGTTCCGCAGGGTCAGGTGCACCGCCTGCCGCTCCAAGTCCACGACGGTATCAGTTATCGCATACCGCGTGTTGCGGGGCGACACGGCAAGACCGTCCTCATCCGCCGCCGTCGCTAGGTGGCGCCCCGTAATGAAGAGCGCGGAACACAGCACCTTGGCGAACCCGGCTGCAGCATACTCAAGGGGATCGCCCGGAGGGGCTTCCCAAGTGGTGGGCAGTTCCCTCGGAAGAGGTCTCTCCTGTGCTCGGCAAAGGCCGCTCGCCCACAGCAACGCAACGCTGAGAAGTAACAAGCTACGCATCGTTGCCTATCCAAATCACCAAGGCAGACCATCGACTAGCGGCCCTGCCGCTGCCCAACGACTTCGCGCCTGACGTGCGAGCGACCGCTCGCCGGCCAAGCCTCTCGGTGAACGTGCTCGTATCAACGCCAGGGGCACCAACGCACCTTCCCTTTCAACGTGCGCGCGCGGCAGGTCCGGGCGCGGGTTAGACTGCGGCTCTCTTTCGCCGCGAGCGAACGACGCCGAGACCTACCAGCAAGACACCGACGACCAGAACGACGAGGTTGGCCGCGGCAACCGGAAGACCACCAGCCCAGAGCGCCGCGCGCAACCCCGCCAGGGCGAATGCGGCGGCCAAGATCTGTTGGAGTCCGAACTGCCAACGCACTTGCGGCGGCCTTCGCCTGTGCAGACCCCACAACGCAAGGGCCGTGCCGAGAAACAGGATGGCCTCCGCCCGCACCACCCAGACCACGTCGAAGCCGGTGGCGAAGCGGATCCCGAAGTCCGCCAGTGCGACCGCTAGGAGGAGGATGGTCCAACGTAGCCCCCAGGACACCGGCATTGCTCCTTAGCCTCGCCGCGGTCTAACGCTGCCGCGGCGGCAACGGTCCGTCGTGGGACCCACGACGGAACATCTCAAGCTGGCCCTCGATGAGCATCTCCGCTGTGAACCCCGGGGGCATCCCTTCCATTACCTCTGGGTGCTGAGAGATGAACTCACGAGAAAGCTCCCGAACACAGCTGTCGCAAAACGATCGTGTCACCCCGTAGACGATCATGTCCTCCGCAATCGCGCTTTCTGATCCGCAGCGAGTGCATGTTGCCATTGTTGCTGCCTAATGGATAACGGCTTTGCAAACAAGCTGCGAACCCACTCTAAGCCAGCTTCTTGATGCACGAAGTCACGACGATGTGACGCTGCGCACAAACGGACTGCTCGTACCGCGTTCGGCAGTTTCATTTGCGTGTTAGCCGGCCGTTCACTTCACTGTCAAGGTCATGCATATCCGGCCGCGAGTCTCGGGACTACATAGACCATCACGTCGGCGATGAAATGACCGACAACTGCCGCGATCAGACCCTGTCGGATGTAGAGCCATCCCATAGCCATGCCTGCTACGGTACTGAATGCCGCGACTGGAACTATGAAGCTGGAACCGCCTGGAGTCAGCTGCGGTAGATGCGCGCAGGCAAATGCCACAGCCGACAGCAGATTCCCGACCCACAGGACGGGCACCCAAGAAGCCGGCTTCTTGGCAATCAAAACGACTAGCCAAACAAACAGGGTCAGGAGACCGAATCGGAAGAAGATCTCCTCAGTAAGTGCTGCGCTGAGACATCTGAGTAGCCACGCGGACGTGCTGGGCGTCCCAAGGCCCGAAGTCAAGGCGCCCTCGGGCAAGGAGTTCTGTGCAACAAACCCAGCGCCTCCGAGCGCCAATCCCACCAGGACGGCTGGCAGAAGCCCCATTCGCGTGAATGCACTGCGTCCGAGCGACCCAGACACGAGCTCCCTCGCCCGCGAGCCCAGACACACTCTCTTGCCCAGCCACACTCCCACTGCTGACGCTGGCACAAGCAAGAGGAGAAACTCCGCAGCAGCAGACACCCGAACGGCGCTGGCGTCTCCCAGAATCACAATGCTCCAAGGCATGCCGAGCAGAGTGCCGACCAAGCCAGCGAGAAGGACCACCATGAAGAGCACTCTCTCTGTTCTCTTGTTGTTTGGCGATTCCTTCATATAGGATCCCTCAACGAGTGTGCCGTGCCGCCTGACGGTGTGCGATTCTGCTGCGGACCAGGACGTATGCAGACGCCGGGAATCTCAAGGAAGATGCCCTCGGACCGGTCTCCGTCAGCAGCAATCGCTTGCTAGGTGGAGCGCGTTTAAGGAGCGGCATCCAGCAGGTTAGTCTCCTCCTTGCTGATATCCGAAGAGTGGTCCATCCAGAAAGTGCTCGAGCGCGAACCGTGCCATTGCCTGGCCAAGGGTGCGGCGCTGCGAGTCGTCCAGTCGATAGTTCCCGTAAACGGCCGTGTCGACCGTCAACTCAAGGTGATGCGAAACCCTCAGTCAGGCTAACGTCGAACTCGGCGCGGGGATACTCCTGCCGAAGAGCCCGCTGCAAGGCGTCAACATCAGAGGTCTCACCCGCGCGGGCGGCAATGGCAGCGGCGAAGTGGACGGCGAGTACTACAGGGAGGTGACGCGACATGCGGCCCTCCAGGGTCAATGTTGCGGCCCAACGGCTTTGCGCATGAGCTGCCGCGTGCCACCCCTCCGGCTGCTAGATGCGGATCGTGAAGCAGATCTTCCCAAGCTCATGACTGCAATGGCCTTCCTTTGA
>JABAOF010000112.1_pt5 | contig 29062 bp, 27 predicted proteins | sample 7062171 | NCBI WGS metagenome assembly JABAOF01 (sample SAMN14538628, study PRJNA623070) | marine sediment metagenome | biome: marine biome [ENVO:00000428]; feature: marine pelagic biome [ENVO:01000023]; material: deep marine sediment [ENVO:00002113] | place: India: Gulf of Khambhat ...
AGGGCGGAAGAATTACTGAAGCGCGGCCCTCCACCTGATACGGACGAGTATCTCGCAATTCAAGCCGCGTTGCGCCGTTCCAATCTTAGGCTGGATGCTGTGCGACGTTATCGTCGTAGACCCAGACCTGCGCCAGATCAACTGTCCGAAGAGGCGTAACTCCCATGCCACTCTTTGGAAAAGATTTAGGCATCGATTTAGGTACGGTCAATACGCTGATTTGCGATGGGGGCGAGATCGTCCTCCATGAGCCGACGATCGTTGCGATCGATGTTGAAGAGCTCAAGATCGTCGACGTCGGCCAATCGGCGCGCGAGATGGATGGTCGGGCTCCTGAGATTATTGAGGTCAGCCGACCCATGCGGGATGGCGTAATCGCCGATTTCGAGGTCACTCATCGCATGTTGGGTCACTTTGTCGAGAAGGTATGCGGCCCGGCGCGTCTCTTCAGGCCGCGCGCCATGATCACGGTACCACTCGGGGTAACGAGTGTGGAAAGCCGGGCGGTTCACGAAGCGGCTTTACAGGCTGGGAATCGCGAAGTCTTCCTTATTCAAGAGCCTCTCGCGGCTGCAATCGGTGTTGGATTACCGATCGCCACTCCCTCCGGCAACATGGTTGTTGTCCTGGGCGGGGGCGTGACGCAGGCCTCTGTCATCGCTATGAGTGGTATCGTCGCTGCAGACGCCGTTCGTATCGGGGGGATAAAGCTCGATGAGGCGATCGTGTCCTACGTACGAAAGAAATACGGTTTGATCATTGGTCCTAGGACTGCTGAACTTGCCAAAATCCGCATTGGCGCTGCCATCCCGCAAGAAGAAGAGCAGACGATCGAAATTCAGGGCCAAGACCAGGTGACGGGTCTCCCACGACCTATCACGCTCTCCACTGGTGAGGTTGTGGAAGCGATTCGTGAGACACTGCAATTACAGATTAGCGCAATCCGAAACGTTCTCGAGCGGACGCCTCCCGAATTGGCTTCGGATGTTATCGATCGTGGCATGGTCGTTTGTGGAGGAAGTGCACTACTTCGCGGGATGGATAAATGGCTCACGAGGGAGACCGGTGTGCCTGCCTATCTAGCTGAAGAGCCAGTTGCGAGCATCGCCAAAGGTGCTGCGCGCGCACTGGGCATGCTGGATAGATTGAGGCGCACGCTACCCCAGGCTTGAGCATCCATCTGCATCTTTTTTGTTAATAATCGAATTTAACCACCAGCTCGCCATTCGGCGAGCTGGTGGTTTTTTACAATTCTTGCTCCGAACTATCGCAAGTTTCAAGGTAAGTAATACGTCATATGTTGTAAGTGTAGAACGGGATCAATGTATTGAACTTTTACGTTGTCTGGCACGGTGATCGATGTGGGTGCGTAGCATAAGATGGCTTGGATGCCGGCCTCTACCAATTGATCGGCAACCGATTGTGCATTGATGGCGGGAACAGACAGCATCGCCACGCGAATCTGCTTTCGGCGAATGGTCTGCACCATGTCATCTGCGCCGTGGATGATGAAAGGACCTATTTGCTTTCCTACCTTGCTGGGATCGTTATCGAAAACGAGTTCGATCTTGAAGCCACGATCGAGAAAGCCTCCGTAGTGAGCGATCGCCCGGCCAAGGTCACCTACTCCTATTAGTGCGACCGCCCAAACTTGATCGACCTGTAAGATTCGCAGCAACTGCTCCGAGAGATAACGGATGTTGTATCCAGTACCCTGCTTACCGAATTCCCCAAATTGGGACAGATCCTTTCGGATTTGAGCAGAGGAGATGCCAAGACGTCCTCCGAGTTCTTGGGAGGAGGTGATCTCCTTCCCCTCGAGCGCCATTTCCGACAAGGCACGTAGATACAAGGGCAGTCGTCCGACAACAATGTCTGGTACAGTGGATGCGGACATGCCTCCCTCCGTTGAGTCTCTTTGCGCTGCGCCAACTCTATCACAAGACCCACCCAGGTGCAATCTTGCACTGGGTTTTGGGATTTTCGCTGCAAGGTATAATCAGAGGCAGGATCGAACAAGGGCGCACGACGTATGGTGTGATATGTTTTTCGATGAGGCTAAAATCTTTGTCGCTTCAGGTCGCGGTGGCGCAGGAATCGTTCATTTTCGACGTGAGAAATACGTCTCTCGTGGTGGACCTGATGGAGGCGACGGCGGAAAGGGGGGCGACGTCATCCTGGAGGTCGATGCGAAGTTAAACACGCTTTCCCCATTTCGCCGACGGATCCACTTCCGGGCAGGCGAAGGCGGTCGTGGAGGTGGGAACAATAAAACCGGCCGAAATGGGAAGGACGTCATCATCGCCGTTCCACCTGGAACGGTAGTCCGCGAGGATGAGACTGGCGGATTGTTGGGAGATCTCGTACATCCGGGTCAGCGGCTGGTCGTGTGTCAAGGTGGTAGAGGGGGGCGCGGGAATGCCCGTTTTGTTTCCGCGCAGAATCAGGCACCGCGCATGGCTGAAAAAGGAGCTCCTGGGGAGGAACGTTGGCTACAACTAGAATTGCGGCTTATCGCCGATGTGGGCATCATCGGTGTGCCCAATGCAGGGAAATCTACCCTGCTTGCGGCCGTTACGAACGCACGTCCAAAAATCGCATCATACCCTTTCACAACGTTACAGCCAAACCTGGGGGTGGCGGAATTGGACATCGATACCGTGCTAGTTCTTGCCGATATTCCTGGGTTGATCGAAGGGGCTCATGAGGGAGTGGGGTTAGGGTCCACTTTCCTGCGTCACATCCAGCGAACGAAGGTGCTCATTCATTTAATCGATGGGCTATCCGCGGACCCACTCGCGGATTTCTCGCAGATCAACGCGGAGCTTGCACTGTTTGACGAGGCTCTGACGACCAAACCGCAGGTGATCGCCATTAATAAGCTTGATCTTCCTGAGGTGGAAGCGCGCTGGCCAGCTCTGGAGGCGCAATTCCGCGATCGTGGCCATCAAGTCTTTCCAATCTCCGCGCTCGCCAAGCGAGGGCTGCGCGAACTGTTGTATCAGACGAATCAACTACTCGAGCAGGTTGAGGTGGAAACCGTAACCGTCCAGGAATTGCCACTCTATCGGCCAGAGTCTGATGCGACCGAATTCGAAATCGTAAGAGAGGGAGACGAAAGTTGGCGTGTGAAGGGCAAAGCCGTGGAGCGCGCTGCAGAGATGACTTATTGGGAGTACGATGAAGCGGTGCGGCGTTTCCAACAGTTGCTCGAGCGGCTTGGTGTTGAAAAGGCCTTACGTGAGGCTGGTGCTCGGAATGGGGATACCGTGCATATCGGGGAGTATGAGTTGGAATGGCAGGATTAATCGGCGTTTTCGGTGGGACCTTTGATCCGCCGCATTTGGGACACGCCATTTTGGCGGATTGTGGGCGCGGTGCTTTAGGATTGGATCGCGTGCTCTGGGTCCTAACACCAGAACCGCCTCATAAACCCGATTGGCCGATAACGCCTGTGGAACATCGCCTGGCAATGGTTATGGTCGTGATTGAGAACGACATGGGCTTCGAACTCTCGCGCGTGGACCTTGACCGGCCCGCGCCACACTATTCTCATGGGACCATGGAGATACTCCGGACTCAATACCCACAGGCGCAGTTGGTTTATCTGATGGGATCGGATTCATTGAAAGACCTCAATAAGTGGAACCAACCGGAACGATTTGTCCGTCTTTGCGATGCGCTTGGTGTGATGCAAAGAACAGGTGCCAGCTCCGATGTAGATCAACTTGAATCCGAAATTCCCGGGATCAAAAAAAAGCTCCGTTTCTTCGAAGCTCCCTTCATCGATATTTCGGGAAGAGACATCCGCCAACGCGTTCGCGAGGGTGCACCCTATCGATACCTGGTAACGGATGCGGTAGCGAAAATTATCAAGGAGCGTGAACTCTACCGAGTGCCGCCCATGTAGGCGGGTGGGATCTGGTGAGGAGAAGCCCTCAATTACCCTCCGAAAATGAGTGCCAGGATCCAATCAGGGTTCAGACCCGTTTGTGACAGGGAGAGCAGGATCAGCACACCATGCTGACCAGGATCCGGGGTAAAGACGTGCACCTTCAAATCCCAAGTGTGTCGTGACGAGCACATTAAGGCAGGCGGTCACACCGGATCCGCAATAAAAGACAACCGAATTCGGGTCGTTGCCCGAGATGAGGGTTTCGAATTCGGCGCGTAAACGTGCTTGGGGGAGTAAGTTCCCCTCTTCATCTAGATTGGCACCCCAAAAGTGGTTTAAAGCACCAGGTATGTGCCCTGCAATCGGATCGTACGGTTCCTCCTCACCCCGATATCTCTCTGGGGCACGAGAATCGATAAGGCGCAACTCCTTTGAACCAAGGTTCACGAGTAGATCCTTGGCGGCGATACGCATCTCTGCCCGAACTTCAGGACGGAACTTTTTCGGCGATCGACTCTCAAATCCACTGCGCAGGGGATAACCAACTCGCTCCCATGCCGGTAAGCCTCCTTCAAGTACTGCCACAGCATCATGTCCCAAGTAGCGTAAGGACCACCATAATCGTGCGGCGAATCCGCCTCCTCTGGCATCGTAGGCGATCACTTGGACACTTTCATCAATACCCCAATGCCCGAATAGATTTGTCATCTCCTCGATAGAAGGCAACGGATGTCGTCCGTTTGTGCCGTCCGGAGTGGTTGAAAGATCGCGCTCGAGATGAGCGTAGATTGCGCCCGGGATGTGGGCTTCGAGATAAGCATTCTCTGCGATCGAGTCATCTGTGAGGTCGAAACGGCAATCGACGATCGCCCAGGAGAGATCGTCGAGATGGCGAAATAGCGTTTCGACGTCGATAAACGTTGAGTGGGTCATGTCTCGCTTGTTTCTTCGGGCTCCTCTTCTTCCAATGCAACAAAATCTCTGGGAGCAGCGCGCTGCAGCTGTTCCAGGGATATCGGTGTGTTTCGACGACATCGAGGACATCGTGCGTCGTAGTGGGTGCCCTCGCTCTCCTCGAGTGCCTGCAAGGCGAATGCGATCTCCTCCTTTTTAATTGCGTAACTCCAGTTGCATCGAAAACAACGGATCTGCATGTTTACCTCCCACTACGATTCTACTCGCTAATTGTTGCTTGTGGGGAGATGTGGTTTTGCGTGGAGCGCCGCCAAGTAGCGATTCCTATGCCGACTAAGATCAGCAATGCACCGCCGATTCGCAACATAGGGGGTGATTCATCCAATAGCCAATAGGCCCACAGGGTCGAGGCAACGGTCTCTCCCAGAAGTGCTATAGAGACCAATGCGGCGGACAGATAGCGTAGAACCCAATTGTAGGTTGAATGAGCAATAAGTTGAGGTACGAGCGCTAGCAGAAAGAACCATACGAAAGTCATGGGTGCATAACCAGTGAGCGGCGTTTTTGTGACCAACGCAGTAAAGATCAGCCACAACGCCGCTGCACCGTAAACGAGGAATATGTACGGCAATAGATCGAGCCTGGATCGAAGTCGCCGACCGATTAAAAGATACAAGGCACCTCCAACTGCTCCGCCCAGTGCGAGAAGGTCTCCTTGCAGTGCCTTTCCTTGGAAGAACGTAGAGAGTGGTGGGCAACTTAATCCTGCCTCCCATACACAGGCGTCGCTCAAGGCGATGATTATGCTTCCCGTGAAAGAGATGACGATGCCAATCACGAGATTGCGCCCGATCGACTCCTTGAGGATGAGGGGGGACAGCAGGGCCACAAAAAGGGGTGAGGTTTGCACGATGGTAACCGAGCTCACGACGGATGTGAATTCAAGTGAAGCAATCCACAAAGCGAAATGCATGCCCAGGATTGAGCCCGAGAAAATCGCCAAAAGGATTGCGTCCCGAGGAAGATCTCGGAACGCTCGCCGGTGTCGGGTTAATATGAAAGGTGAAAGCAGGAGCGTTGCGAGTCCCAGTCGATATGCGGCAATGGCTATTGAGGGTGCATCTTGCTGCGCGAAACGTATGAATATCGAGGAGGTAGAAGCGGCGAGAACACCGATCAACAATCCAAGTTTCGGTGATGGTGAAAACCGAGTGCTTTCACTGTCGGCAGTGTTTTTTGAAAACTTGGACACATTCACAGAAACAACCCGAGATTTGTGTTGTATGCCCGCCAGTCTGGGAAAAGTGGATTTGTATCGGAGAGAATCTGCAATCGCAAAACCAAAGCCCCACGGCGATCCCCACGGTGATACAATTTATAGGACACCCCTGTTGTTCAAGCCTGTTCTTGACAAAATTCGATTCGGGGGTCTACAATCGCCTTGACACGGGCGGACCATCATCCGTAGATCGTACTGGATTTGTCTGGCCCGGTCAATCCAACTACTTTCGCCAAAGGGAGGATACTGTACCATGAGTTATCAGTTACCCGAATTGTCGTACGCCTACGACGCCTTAGAGCCTCACATTGATGCCCGAACGATGGAAATCCATCATTCCAAGCATCATTCTGGCTACGTCGCCAAAGCCAATGCCGCACTTGGGGAGTATGCGGATTTGCTCGGGAAGCCTGTCGAAGACTTGCTAGCCGATATGGACTCAGTCCCGGATGCTATTCGCACGGCGGTTCGCAACAACGGCGGCGGTCATGCCAACCACTCACTTTTTTGGAAGATCATGTCTCCTGATGGAGGCGGTGAGCCGACGGGAGATCTAGCGAACGCGATAACCAAAGCCTTTGGGGATTTTGGAGCTTTCAAAGATCTGTTCTCAAGTACGGCAGCAGGTCGATTTGGAAGTGGATGGGGATGGTTGGTTCTGGATGGTGCAAGTGAACTGAAAGTGCTTTCTACGGCAAACCAGGATTCCCCATTAATGGACGGAATGAAACCCATTCTGGGAATCGATGTCTGGGAGCACGCATACTACCTGAAGTACCAGAATCGTCGACCTGACTATATCGTGGCTTGGTGGAACGTCGTTAACTGGGCGCACGTTGCTGAGCTTTTCGAGACCTTCAAAGGGTAGGTCTTCACAAGGTTTGATACACATTGTCCAAATACAATATTGGAGGATCGGAACATGACCCACATCATCACCAGTTTGTGCCTCCGTGATTCCGGATGCGTGGATGTTTGTCCGGTAGAGTGCATCGTGCCTGGAAAACCGGTTGACAAGTGGCCGTGGTACTACATCGATCCAGACACCTGTATCGATTGTGGCGCTTGTATTCCGGAGTGCCCCTACGAGGCGATATTCGTCGAAGAAGAGACGCCTACAGATTTTACAGCCAGCGGTGGTGAGTATCAGAGCATGCCGGCTGGTACAGAAGGCTTCGAGACCGTCTACGACGGCGAGAACCATCATGGGGAGCCTGTCCACCTCGAGCATACACGTGTCTTGGAAGCCGGTGAAGTCGTTGATCTCACTCCTAATATCCAACCAAACTACGACTACTTCACTGACGGCCCGGGATACGACGCACTAGAAGAGTAAGCTGCGCGCTTTCTCCAGGAGGGAGCCGAGAGGCTTCCTCTTTCTTTTTCTCATAGAGGAGTATTAGCATCGCAATTGAATGAATTGGGAATGGACAGCATTGGGCTAATGACTGTAAGAGGTGACCACATGAACAAGAAAACGCGCCTTGAGGGGGATACCATGGGAGATATACCTGTACCGGTGGATGCCTTGTACGGGGCTCAGACCCAGCGTGCAGTAGAGAATTTTTCTGTCTCGGGGATGCGGCCTTGGCGTGCATTTATCTGGTCCATGGGGATGATCAAGCGAGCCGCGGCAATGGTCCATCTCGAGCTTGGGCTGCTCGAGGATGCAAAAGCCAATGCGATTGCAGAGGCAGCGAGAGAGGTCGTCGAGGGGCGCTGGGACGATCAATTCGTGGTTGATCCTTTCCAAGCTGGTGCTGGTACAAGCCAGAACATGAATACCAACGAGGTGATCGCAAATCGGGCGACACAGATCTTGGGTGGAGTGCTGGGGGAATATATCGTTCACCCAAACGATCACGTCAACATGGCACAGTCGACAAACGACACCATTCCGACGGCTATACGTCTGGGATGTCTATGGCGATTAGAGGAGCTCCTATCGGTTGTCAAGGCACTTGCAGAGGCTTTGAAAGAACGAGCAGTCGCATTCGACGACGTCCTCAAGTCGGGGCGCACGCACCTCCAGGACGCAGTCCCGATTCGATTGAGTCAGGAATTCGGCGCATACGCTCGTGCCGTCGAACGAGATGGCGATAGAATTCGCCGGGCAGCCGAAGGGTTGCGCAGGCTAGGGATTGGAGGGACGGCGGCCGGAACGGGTTTGAACGCCCATCCTGACTACCAAAGCCGCATGGTTGAAACTTTGGCAACATTAACCGGTTTGGAGTTACATCCATCCGATGATCTTTTCGAAAGCATGCAATCCATGGCGGATATGGCCGATTTTTCGGCGGCTCTTCGTACCTTGGCGATCACGTTGACCCGTGTTGCCAACGATTTTCGTCTGCTCTCTTCTGGACCTTCAACGGGGTTCGATGAGATCCATTTACCGGCTGTACAACCGGGATCGAGCATCATGCCTGGTAAGGTTAACCCGGTGATGGCAGAGATGCTCAATATGGCTATGTTTCATGTCATCGGCTGCGACGCGACCGTGGCCCTGGCCGCGCAAGCTGGACAGCTTGAATTGAACGTTATGATGCCCGTCATCGCCCATAACCTGTTCGAAATGATGCAGGTGACAATCGGTGCGGTAGATGCCTTCACGGAGCGATGCGTCCGAGGGATTCAGGCCAATCGAGAGAAAGCAGGGATGTGGCTTGAGCGTAACGCCATCGTTGTCACCGCGCTCAATCCGATCATCGGGTATTCTGCAGGTGCGGATCTGGTAAAAGAGGCGATCTCGAAGGATCAGACGGTGCGTGAGCTGGCTTTAGAAAAAGCAAACAGAGGGGAGTTGCATCACCGTCAGGAAGATCGACCTGTGACCGTGGATGAAGTCAAGGCAGCCCTGGACGACCTTCGGCGCTTGACGGAAGGGGGGATCTTTCGCTAGTCACCTCTACCTTTATGTTCTCTCTCCACGCAAGATTCTCCGTATTGTGATCATGCTAACGTCGCCAGGATACGCCAAATCTGAGCGATGAAAAACGTGATCGCAAAGCCTAAGCCTAAAGGAAGTAATGCGGATACCAAAGTCCACTTGCGGCTACCCGTCTCTTGGTAGATGGTGAACAGCGTCGTGCTGCATGGGTTGTGTATCAAACTGAAGAGCATCACGTTTACTGCGGTCAGCAACGTCCAGCCGCCGGCGCTGAGGATGCCTAGCGTGGCGATCTCCGAATCGAGCTCGAACATCACACCTGCGCCTGCACCGACACCCTGCATTCCAGTCACCAGGACGGTGAGCATAAGAACAGTCGGAATGACGATCTCGTTAGCTGGAATAGCGACGACGTACGCGAGCAAAACAACCCCGTTGAGACCTAATAAGAATCCTAGAGGATCGAGGATGTTAATCAGGTGTTCCGCCAGGCTAGTCCCGCCAATGTGGGCGTTGGCAATGATCCAGATAATCGCACCCGCAGGCATGGCGAAAACAACCGCACGCCAAAGGACAAATATCGTACGGTCGATGACGGAGGTATAGATCGTCTGCAAGATGCGAGGTGGCCGGTAGGGAGGGAGTTCGAGACTGAACGTGGACACCTCACCTTTCAACCACGTCCTCGAAAGCATCCAATTAATGAGAAATGTTAACACGACTCCAAGTAAAGCAACTCCGACAACGGTGAGGGCTGATATGAAGCCAGCGAGACTTGCAGGCACAAGAGTGCCAATAAAGATTGATGCGAGTAGTATTTGCGTAGGCCAACGTCCGTTGCACAAAGCAAAGTTGTTCGTCAGGATGGCGATCAACCGCTCCCGTGGGCTATCGATGATCCGAGTTGCGATCACTCCAGCTGCGTTGCATCCAAAGCCCATCATCATGCTCAAAGCTTGTTTGCCGTGCGCACCAGTTCTTCTAAAGAGCCTGTCGAGATTGAAAGCCACACGAGGGAGGTAGCCGAAGTCCTCGAGTAGGGTAAACAATGGAAAGAAGATTGCCATTGGGGGGAGCATGACGCTGATCACCCAAGCCGTCGCGAGGTACACGCCATCTATCAGGATCCCACTCAGCCACCAGGGAAATCCGAGAGAGCCGGCGCCACTCTTTAACACGGGATAGATGGTATCTAAAAGCAGCGAGGAAATCCATCCTGAGGGAATGTTGGCGCCTGAGATGGTGAGCCAAAAGATGAGCGTGAACAAGAGCAACATGATGGGGAAGCCCCAAACGCGGCTTGTGACGAGTTGATCGATAGCGCGATCCAGGTCGAATCGTGGTCGTTCATCTGGGTGAGTTACCGCACGATCGGCGAGGCGTGCCGCGTCGGTGTAGATTGCTTCCACGAGCTTCTCATGAAGATTGCCGCCAATTTCCCAGCGCAGCGCCCTTGCGATTGATAAGACCTCGTCAATGGAAGGCTTTCCAGGCTTCTTCATCAAGTGTGTTCCCGGATCGTTTCGGGTTTCTCCTTGAGGTCAAAAGATATGCTGTGCGACAGATCTCCAAGTTCTCCCTCGCGAATTGCTTCGATGATACGCTCATCACCGTCCAGAAGTCGCATCGCTACCCACCGTGAATTAGGCAATCCTGGGAACAATGATGCGACTTTTTCACTCAGTTCGGAGATTGTTCTTTCTAACGCCGCAGAGAAGGACTTGATTTTGTAAGGTTGGGGGTTGTTCTTACCCGTTGCCACATCGGCGATGGCATGGAGCAAGTCAGTGAGACCCTCACTGTATCGTGCTACAGTTGGAACGACTGGTACACCTAAATCGCGTCCTAAACGACGTTCATCGATTTGAATGCCATGGCGCTTGGCCTCGTCCATGAGGTTAAGGCAGATGACAACACGGTCTGTGATCTCCAAGACTTGTAGTGCCAAGTTTAGGTTACGCTCCAGCCGAGTCGCATCGGCGACCACGACCGTCACATCGGGTTGACCAAAGAGAATGAAGTTCCTGGCGATCTCCTCGTCGAATGTCATGGAGAGCAGGGAGTATGTTCCAGGGAGATCGACGAGTTTGTAGCGCCGATCCTGGAACTCGAAACCGCCTTCCGCGCGGCTTACGGTTTTTCCAGGCCAATTCCCGGTGTGTTGACGCAATCCGGTTAACGCGTTGAACACCGTGCTCTTCCCCGTGTTCGGATTACCGGTGAGTGCGACCACGTAATCCCAGTCTTCCATGTCCACGCCGAGTTTCAACAGGTTGGCGGTGTGGTGGACGGGGCAAGTTTCACACGCAGCGGAGGTATTCGACAGCTTGTTTGTCATACATCAGCCTCAATGATGTCGTCGATGTAGATCAGGTCGGCCTGATCTTTTCGCAATGCAATGAGAGCCCCACGGATGCGGTAGGCGATCGGATCACCATTTGGACTGGAGAAATCGGCTTGCACGATCGTGCCACGTAGTAATCCAAGATCCATCAAGCGCCGTCGTTCTGCCCCCCGACTCGCCGGTGAGATACCCAGCACTAGCGCTTTCTGACCGGGCTCGAGGCAAGAAAGCCGCTTACAGGGGAATACATCTTCGGCTTGCTGCTCGGGCTCAAGCACAACGGAGAGGTTGTTTGCTACGATCGGGGCTAAAACGTGTTCGTCGCCGTTGGCCCAAAAGCGGATACGCTCCGTTGATTTTTCGATCACCCAGATTTGCATGCCGGGGTGTAATCCTACGGCGACGATTTGCGCGAACAGTTCGGCCGGTTCATCTTCAATGTGTACGATGCGGATTAAGGTATTTTCGTCGACTGATGTGAGGGGTATACCGCCATGGGAAACATACTCGCCGTCTGCTGTAGGAATCGGATCACCATGAGGATCGTGCGTCGGGTGGCTTAATTGCGCCGAAAGCGCATTTAGTTCTTCTGGTGAGAGTCGATGCTCATGAGTTTCAGCGCGATCGTGCCATTCGGCCTCGGACAGCCCCGTTGTCTCAGCCAGGTATCGCTCCCAGACGCGATGAGCACGCAAGATGTGGAGTGCCGCATTTCGCCCGTTAGGTGTCAATGTGGGGCGTCCCTCTTGGTAAGTGAGCAGTTGGCTCGTTTCCATCTTCACCAGAATCTCCGCGGCCTTGGAAGCTGAAACCCGTAGAGCACCGGCAACACTCTTCACACTAATGTGGTGCCGTTCCATCTCATTGCTGTGGATGTGTTTGAGTGCATCTTCGATCAATACCCGCTCTGTGAGACGGCGATTGTGTAAAATCCGGTTCACAAGTCCACGTTCGGGCCAGAAGAGCGCGAGGCAAATTGCGAACGAGGCCATTGCGATGAGAAGTGCGATAAGGGGATGGATCATCCTGCCAATTCCTTAATCTGACCGAGCACAGTGCGATACGAACAAAGACTTCGGTTCCAGAGAGAGATAGATTAAACTAACTATAATATTTGACGAACCTAACTTGGACAAGATTCTATGGCTAGTTCATGGAACTGTCAAGCCCAGAGAGAGATCCTCGGGCGCCAGCAAATTGTGGCAAGCCGGTACACCTCGATAAAAGGCGGTATGATAGAACTGTATCCTCGTCAAGGCTATGTGATGACTGGTTCCATTGGACACGGGTGTTGATGATGCAAGTGTCCCCCAAAATCCTTTCTCTCGAACTCGATGATTGGCGATCGATGCGGGAGCACGTCGACGCGTGTCTGCCCAATGAAGCCTGTGGCTTTCTTTTTGGAAGTGGGGGGAAGGTTCGAGTGGTTATTCCTGTGACCAACATTGATCATAGTCCTTTTCGCTTTCGCATGGACCCGAAAGAGCAGATCGAGGCGATGTTTCGAATGGAAGCCGAAGGCTACGAATTGATCGCCATCTTTCATTCCCATCCGCGAGGACCACAGGGACCATCCGAGACGGATGTCGCTGAAGCAGCCTACCCTGAAGCTTTTTATCTCGTATGGGCTCCGGACGGCGCTGATTGGGGGTGTCGTGCCTTTACACTGGCAACCGATGGGCCAAGGGAGATCCCAATTCATATTTTGAAATGAGGAACTCCGATCATGACAGGGTGTTTTCTGAAGTGTAAGCCAATCGGAAAAGGAGGCAGGTGGTTATGCGGATTGGCGAGCTAGCAGCAGTGTTGGTGGGAGCATACATTCTCGGTTCATTTCCAGTCGGGCTGTTGGTGGTCAAACTTCTTCGCGGTAGGGATATCCGCTATTGGTTCAGTGGTAGGACAGGTGGCACCAACGTCATGCGCATGGCAGGATTCTGGGCAGGATTCTTTACGGCCCTAATCGACCTGGGGAAGGGCACACTTGCCGTGTTCCTCGCTCGCTGGTTGACCCCTGGACAGCCGGGGACCGAGGTCGCTGCCGGTCTCTTGGCTATCGTGGGGCATAATCATTCCATCTTTCTTCTCGAACGCAAGGAGGGCAAGTTGCGGTTGCGTGGTGGTGCTGGAGGCGCAACCACGGGCGGCGTTGTTTTAGGACTATGGCCGCCTGCGTTATTAATTCTCGTGCCCATCGGATTAGGCATGCTCTATGGTGTCGGGTATGCCTCTCTGGCGACGATGAGTATCGGTATTGCCACGACCTTGATTTTTCTCATACGCGCGCTGACCGGACAAGGACCTTGGGCTTACGTGGTCTTCGGTGTCATTGCTGAGGGACTTCTTATTTTTGCTCTTCGTCCTAATATCCAAAGGCTATTGAAGGGGGAAGAACGACTGGTCGGCTGGCGTGCCCGTAAAGCTCGTCAGCAAGAGCAATCCAAGCAGGTAAACGGCAACGCTCAAGTTTAAGGCTTCTGGGCATTTGAGTACTCCCACTTCTCTCGAGCGAACAAAATCCAGGCAAGGGGACATCTGGAACTGCCACTCACATGAATTATTCATTGCGAGGTGGACCTTGACCGTATCCTAGATTGAAGCTGAGCCGTCTGTTACGTAGGCGCAGGCGTTTGATCATGTCAAGCTGAAAATGAGCACGATCGCAACCGTGAAAACCGCGGCGAACTCCCACACGCGTGATCTTTCGAGCCGACCTTGTTGATGCATGAGCGTGAGACCGCTCGCCAGGTAGACAAGCAATCCGAGTAGGAGTGCGCCACGTAGTGGAGGGAGTGGCCAGTAATGGAGCCCCCAAGCGAGCTGTGTGGTGATTGCACTCATGAGGAGTGCATACTGTGGGGCTGCCCTGTCCCGCGGATTAAGGTTATGGAGTCGCCAAGCGACAGCGGCACTTGCTATGAATATCAAAGGGATTGAGAAGGCAGCGCGCAGGTCCGCAGTCAGGATGGCGAAGAAAGCACCTATTAAAAGGAGGTATGCCAGTGCTGAGAGGCCTACGGAGGCCGTATCGAATCGTGGGTCTCTTGCATCGACAACGACGTATTCTGCCATCAAAACTGCAATCAGCAGCACGGCTGTAAGTATCAGGCCGATCCACAGCGGTGGTCCTCCGGGGATGCGCGTCAGGATGGCTCCGGAACCGAGTGCGGCCAAGCCGGGGATGATCCAATGCTCGGAAATCGATTTTCCATTTTCAAAATTCGGGTGCGATCGAATGAGCCAATCAGCCCCAGCGGTGGCGAGAAGCGCTGCCAGGGTGAGCATCACGAAGTTAGTGTTGAATTCAAATCGGATGATCAGACCAAGGATTGCGAATTCGGCGTCCAACGTGGGCAAAACTACGATGCGGATTAACGTATATGTGAGTAAGACCAACGCGGTCAGCGTGCTCACACGATCTCGATCTGGTTGCGGTAATTCGAGCATCTCGCTGGCATTCTAGCATTCGAACGCAGACCTGTCTATGCTGGCGAAAGAGGATGGGTGTAATCCATGATTGTCAGGACACAATCACAGTGGAGAAGGAGGTCTCGTTAATCAAATCAAACCCATAGCTGGTTTCGTTAGATTACCCAAGTGGTGTCATTGCGAGCTGAAGGCGATGCAATCTCCTATTTGCGGCTTGGGGATTGCTTCGTCGCCCTTCGGGCTCCTCGCAATGACGGGCAAATCCTATGCGTTTTGACAGCCCTGCAACATACAACACAGACTTGTATAATGGGGGCCATGTTAATCCCTCTGTTGTTCCTGGCGTGGACGATGGGTGGTCTCATCAATCTGCTTGCCGATAGTCTCCCATTCACACGTCGACCGCAGTTGCCACATTGTCATTCCTGTGGAGCACCTTACTCTCCTGTGGCTTGGCTCTCGGTTTCCGCCATTCTGGCTCGGGTCTGGCGATGTTCCTATTGTGATTCACCTAGAAACTTGCGCGCCCCGATCGTGGAACTGGCTTCCATCCTGATTGCTCTTTCTCTTTACCATCGTGAACCCTATATGGGAACCATTTGGACAGGGCTTATTATCGCTGGCATCTTTCTGCTGATTGTGGTCATTGACATCGAACATCGCTTGATCCTGCACATCGTCAGTGGTCCCGCCGCAATCATTGGTGGGCTATTTGGATTCCTCGATCCTAATAAAGACATTGCCAAAACAATTCTTGGCGGCGCGGTCGGTTTGGGTGTCGTTCTCATACTCTTTCTCCTCGGAGCGTTGTTTGCAAAATTCGTTGCCGTTCGACGTGGCGATGACCTCGACGAAGTGGCATTCGGTTTTGGCGATGTGACTTTGGCTGGTGTAATTGGCCTTACCGTTGGGTGGCCGGGTGTGATCGTCGCACTCTTTATTGGGGTTCTTATCGCGGGGGAGTTCAGCATGGTTTATATCATCGATCGCTACTTGCGAGGCCGCTATCAAGCATATCTCCCTATCCCCTATGGCCCGTTTCTCGTCATTGGCGCGTGGATCATTTATCACGGCGGACCTGCATTGGTATATCAGCTCTTTCCTTGGGGTCCTCTCGTCCTTCTCCTTCTTCTCACCCTCGTCTTTGCGGCGAAGCACCTCTTCGAGCGGATAAAAGCCCAATAACCACTTCTGGGAGTCCTAAAACTGGGTCGAAATGTTCCCGTTTTGTTACAAAACTGTTTCCGTCTGGAAACAACCTGATACGCTGGTCCATGGGTACTAGGAAGAGCCGCGGGGTCGCACCTTATAATGTAAGCCAGATGACAAGAATGAATCCAAAACAATAAAACCGTGCGAGAGGCGTGATGAAAATCAAGCGCAATGTTATAAGAAAGAAGCCGGGTCGCAAGAAATCGATTGGGCAAAGCCTCGTCGAGTTCGCGGTGTTGCTGCCCATTCTGATCATGATGCTTTCCGGCCTGGTGGAATTCGGTTTTTTATTAAATATCTACTTGGATCTCATTGACGCTGCGCGAGAGGCCGCCCGCTTTTCTGCCAACGACGATCCCGTGCGCCTCATCGACGGAACACCAACGGATCTGAATCCTCTCTTCTATTCCAATGCCCAAACACTGACGAAGGAAAGCCTCAAAACCTCATCCGATGACCGCATCGATTGGTTACCGCCTTTTGATGATTGCGACAATATTGATGGCGATATTGTCATCTCCACATTCTCCATCCTCGATGGGGTCATTGACACTCGATATCCGACGATTTATGGAGATTCCGGTGTTAGCCTTTGTGGCCATTATTTCTCCGAGTTTACCACGGCGGAGGTTAACGCCAGGTTGGACGCCGCGGCACCGAATGCGGGGTTGGTGCTGGTGGAAATCTTTGTTAATTACAATCACGTTCTAGGATTACCTTGGATAAGAGCCTTTGTTCCAGATCCCGTCTTGTTACACGCCTACAGTTTTATGCCCAACACGGCTGTGGAACCGACGCCAACACCACCATGAGAGGCAGTATGAAGAAAGAGCGACTTCAACGTGGACAAGCGATGGTTTTGCTCGCGCTGGCCTTTGTCGGCCTGGCGGCCTTCATCGGGCTGACTGTTGATGCAGGCATATTATTCATTCAGGTTGGTCATCTGCGGCGTGCCGTGGACTCCTCCTCGCTGGCTGCTGCAAACCAGTTTCGCGAGGGGCGAAACACTGCGGATATCGAGGCCGCGGCAAACGAATTCATCAACCTGAACAGCCTGAATCCTGCGGATGCAGACGTTTTCATCTGTGACCTCATCGATCCTGGATCTGTTTATCATGATCCAACGCTTTGTCCAGATCCGGGAGATCCGCCGCGTAAGTTCGTGCGCGTAAGAGCGCAAATGCCGGTCAACTTTGTCTTCCTCACCATTATTGGATGGCACGGCATTACGATCCACGCGGACACAATCTCCGAAACGGCCTCCGTGGACATCGTGCTTGCCATCGATACGTCCCCTTCGATGACCTTCGACGCCGCCTGTGATGACGGTGATGATGACGACGGCGACGGGTGGGACGATGAGTGTGAGGACTACGATGGTGATGGCTGTCTGCCTACCGAACCGTGTGATACCGGCACCGAGGCGCAGGAAGATTGGGGACCCAATGGGGTGCCGGATGACTTATTCAGTGACCCGGCGACGTGCAACGGGCCGCCGCGCGAGTGTCACCCATTCGAGGAGGTTCGTGATGCGGCGCTGGCGCTTGTCAATCGCATGTATTTCCCCTACGACCGCATGGCCGTGGTTACCTTCGATCGTACCGCCCAAGTCCAAGTGAATCTAACGTCCAACAAAGCCGATGTTGTCAATGCCGTCAACGCGCTGGAGGTGGCGCTCTATCCAGACCCTTCGGAGTGCGACCTCTTGGTTGGTGGCGACGATGCCAGAGGCTGTACATCGACGAACATCGCCGGGGGTTTACGATTGGCCGGGAATGAGTTTGGTTTGTCGACGCGCGAGGAAGCGGTGTGGATCGTCATTGTGTTGAGCGATGGCTCGGCAAACGCAGCACAGACCGCCGACGTCCCTCCAAAGTGGATTTGCCCGGGCAGCCCCGGAGCTCCGACGTGGGTCGCGCCGCTCTGTCGAGACACCCAATTCGAGAAAGGTTTGGGTGCATCCGGTTACGACCCAGAAGATGCTGCAGAAGACGAGGCGCTGTTTGTAGGTTGCCCTGATGCGCTTTCGCCACAGCCCGCAGGATGCCCCAACCCGGGTCAGGGCGCCGTGATCTTTACCATCGGACTGGGTGACGACGTGACCAATTCCACCACCTGCGCCATTCCACCCTATGCATCGTGTGAGCCTGATCAGGGAGAAAAGATCCTGCGTTTCATTGCTGGTGTCGGAGATGACAACGACCCCGATACGCCCCCCGCCATTGATCCTTGCGAAGGAGTAACTACAGGTCAATCGTGTGGTAATTATTATTACTCACCTACAGGATCCGGACTTCTGCAAGTTTTTGAGGCTATCGCCTCACGAATCTTTACTCGTATCACTCATTAGTTAGGGGAAGCGTAAGGAAGTTTAAGATGGTGTATCGATGGATCAAGAAATTGCGATCGAACCGCAGCAACTCTCGAGCACAGAGCCTGGTTGAATTTGCCCTCATCCTTCCCGTCCTGCTGATGCTTATCTTCGTGATCGTCGAGTTGGCGCGTCTCCTGCACGCCTGGCTGGCGGTCGAGAATGGCGCCCGTTTCGGGGTCCGCTACGCAATAACCGGCGAGTTCAATCCCACGTATTGTATAGGGTTCCCCGGGGACATCTGCGATGATCAATCCGAGGAGGACGCCGCCCGCATCCCATCGATCAAGGATACAGCGCGCGCCGGTTCGGTCGCCATCTTGCGCGACGAGACCAAAGCCGTCGGAGAACCCGGGTTCTATAAAGTGACGGTCTGTTCCAGTCGGCGGGATGCCTTTGATCAGCCCATCTTCCAGTACAACGAACCGGATCCGGGTAACGACCCTGCAATGTGTATCCGTATCGCAGATAGTGTGCCGATGGAAGACGGCGGAGGTCCGGGCGATCGCGTATCCGTGACAGTCGAATTCGAGCACCCTCTGATCGCTCCGATCCTGAGTTCGTGGTGGCCGCACATTCACCTACGTGCGAGGCGACAGGGCATCGTCGAACAGTTCCGGGTTGCCAGGGTTGTCGGGTTGCCGGCCACGGTTGTCGAACCCTCCTTCACCCCGACCGAGACCTACACACCGACGATCACATCGACACCAACGGAAACGGCCACTGTGACGCTTACGCCTTGTAAGGTGCCACCTGTTGTCACTATTCAACAGCCTGTGTCAGGGGAAGTCATTAACGATAAGATCCCGTCGTGGGTCACGGCGTACGATCCCGATAACGAGGATACCTTAAACTGTACGGCACCCGGAGGCGATGGTGAAGGAATCGTACAGGTCCAAATCGTGTTCTATTATTGGAACGGTGTTTGGGAGCAAGTGCATTCGCAAACGGAATACAACGTCTGTTATTGTGGTTTCGGTGGCAACTGCCCATGCGGAGAACATCCTGCGGTTGCTAATAAATGGCCGGGTGGGATTCCAGTCACAAACGGTCTTCACCGCATGATGGCTCGCGCCCAGGACGATGAGGGCGTGTGGAGCGATTGGGAGTACGTTGATTTTCAAATCAACGCTCCCACGCCGACACCCACGATCACGCCAACGGCAACGAAGACTCCGTCTTGCTCAGGCGTTAGCTTTGGTAATTTTCAGTTCCTCAATTATGGTACGATTACCCAAAGAATCAGCAACACGACTTATCCTGGTCTTGAAGTTACAAGAATAATCGTGGATTGGGATCCGTTGGAGGCGCTCTCGGACTTTAACAATTGGAACATACGTGTGGACTGGATGTGGTGGGAACAAATATATGTGAACGACGGCAACGATTACAGCTCAACGACTCCCTCTAACGTTAGGATGCCACAACCAGTTTACGAAGGTTTAAATGCCAACGAGATTCGGGTCGATTTCGATGGTGTATTTAATGGCTATTTCGATGGTCCACCTCCCAATTTCTCGTCCGCACAATTCGGTTGGACAGTCGAGTTCGATGATCCTTCGTGTAATCTATATCGCGCTGCCGTAGATATCCCCCTCCCGACGATCACCCGCACCCCGACGGTCACACGCACACCGACCAGGACGGGCACACCGACCAGGACGAGCACACCGACCAGGACGCCCACCCGAACCCGGACTCCGACCGCCACACCGCCGCCCAATTGCAATGACATCAGAGTGGTGGACATCTGGAAAGCGGGAAGCGACAATATCAGGATGAGCGTTCGCAATGACAATCCGATGGCGGTCTCCATGAACATGGCGGACCTTTTCTGGACCAAGACCTACTCCGGCATGTACGTCGACTGGTTCGAATTCAAGAGCAACCGCTTCTACGGTGGCAATGACTCCTCCCCGGATACAACCGGTCGATCCGCCAGCCCGACCATTTTGTTGGATCCTGGTGCGACCGGTGTGTTCGATGTCGATTTCGATGGCAACGACGGAAACATCGGCGGAGCGTTTGGGGTAAAGCTCTATTTCGAAGGCGGAAGGTGCAGTGTTTCCGATTCGGTCAACTTACCCATGCCGACGGTTACCCGCACGCCTACGAAGACGTCCACGTCCCCGCCGGCAACAGCTACAAGCACCGTAGGCGCTCAGACTCCTACTGCGACGAAGACCCTCCCGCCTCTCGACTAGCGTTCGCTGTGATACTACCCTGTGGCCCCACTCGCTGGGGCCACAGTTTGGTTTAAGCTAACCTTCAGTCAGGAGTTCGGATCAGATTTGTGGGCAGTGCTCCCTCCCCCGTCAGTTTCTTATAGTAAATCCCATGAAGTTCGCAGACTCTGCCTTGCGCTTCGCCCTGAGCAATGTCGAAGGAGGCGAAAGGGTAGCTTCCAGACACCATTAGGTTCAAATGTGTGAGTGGACTGAAAAGGAGAAATTCAGGTCGGCCCCTGTGCTTGGCCGATAGGGATCAATTCCCATGATTCGTAGCGAAAACGTGCGATGAAGAGAACCAAGGGCTTTTAAATCCTATTTTCATCCAGGAGATGTAGGGGCGCATCGCGATGCGCCCCTACACAATGATTTATCAATGCTTCGCCCCTACCTGTTTTCTAACCATCGCCTTGCTCCGTCAACGACGCTGACATACAATCCAAAGATGGAGGGTTTTTAGACTTGAAAAGGCCTGTGCGAAAAGTCTGGCCGTGGCTCATGATGGTTTCCGGGTTCACCTATTTGATGTGGAACCGGCAAGCACTATCCTACGTAGCACAAAATAGCATCGCCTCACTCGTCGTATTATCCACATTCACCTTGGCGGCATGGGTGACCTTGCAATCTTCTTGGCAATTAATCCCCCCGGAACTGCAACGCGCGTGGCGCCTTCTCGGAGTAGCGCTCACGCTTTGGGTTCTGTCGCAAACGTTGGATGTGGGATCCTGGGTTATTCTGCAGCGATCGGCGAGCTTACCATCTGCGCGGGATTTTCTCAAATTCTCCGGATACCTGGCGGTGTTGGCAGCGATCCTCACATATCCTGCGTCACTTCCAGAAAGGTTCGGTCGGTTGCGGGAATTCCTCGACAAGTTAATTCTAGGTGTGGCAGTGCTGGCTCTCACCTGGCTCGTGCTCCTTCGACCAGTTCTGGAGGTTGGGTTGGCAGGGGCTGTTCGAATCTTTTGGTTGGGCATCGGTCCGGTTTTCAACCTAGTGATCCTGGTTCTTCTCCTACGACTTGGGCTGCTCAGTCATGACGCACAGGAAGCCGCTATATTCTGGGTGTTCGCTGCGGCAATCCTTTTCTTCACAGTCGGTGATCTTTCCTATGGGTTCCGTCTCATGCAATTCGAGCAAGGGTCGGGAGGATTGGTTGAGATTGGATGGGTGCTCGGTGGCATGCTTTTAGCGGTAAGCTCGCTGCGTAGGTTGGCGGTTCCGTATTTCCAGCGTGAGCTGTTTCACACGCAAAGGCCTTCTACTTTTAAATCGAGGTTAGAGACTTGGCTGCCACTCATCTTCACCTCCATTGTGGTCGGATTCGCAGGTTTCTCCTCGCTATTTTCTGGCAATGCGGATTGGCATGCAATTGTCGCCTCGATCGTGTTGGGTCTACTCTTGATTACTCGGCAGGGAGTGATCGCGGGTCAATTTGAGATGCGACAGTATGCGGCACTGGTAAACGCCTCAGCGGATCTGGCCTTCATCTGTGAAGCCGATGGTCTACTTCGCTTGGCCAACCCTTCGCTCTCTATCTCCCTCGGTCAGACTATTCGCCCGGAAGAGACATTATATTTACGTGAATTTCTTTTCGATCGAATGGAAACAAAGCAGATCCTCTCAACTGCACTGGAAGATGGCTGGACCGGAGAGGTTGAGTTCCGCCGAAAGGATGGAAGCGCCTTTCCAGCCACCCTTTCTTTAAGACCGGTTCGCGATGCCGGGCTAGGGCGAACGCTACTCGCTGCGACAGCGTACGATCTGACAAACGTTCGCGAACGTGAAAATGCGTTGCGTGACGCGCTAGAAGATGTTGCAGCAGCACGTCAAGAATTGGAGACACTCAATATTGAACTCGAGGCCAAAGTGGAGGCACGCACCAGTGAGTTGGAAACCATGGTGGCAGATCTGGCGAGACTCAACGAGGAACTGAAAGAGCTCGATCGGTTGAAGACGGAATTCGTCGCACTTGTGTCTCATGAATTGAGGGCTCCGCTTACGAACATCCGCACAGGGATCGAGTTGATCCTTGATCGGTCTCCGGCGTTGAAAAAGAACGTCGCTGAATCTCTGGCCTTGGTCCATGCGGATACGCGTAGGCTGTCGCGCTTTGTCGAGACCATCCTCAACCTTTCGGCTTTGGAGGCCGGTCGCTTCCAACTCGAGCTTGTCCCGCTGCCGCTTGATACGATCGCTCAGAGCGTCTGCTCTCGGTTTTTGGAAAAGGCTCAATTAGAACGGTTGAAGCTCAGCTCTAACGAGGTCCTTCCCAATGTGATTGCCGATGAACAAGCCCTGGCGAGTGTCTATTTCCACATTTTAGATAATGCATTGAAGTACGCTTCAGAAGGGGAAGTCATGTTGGAAGCATGGGAGCAAGGATCAGAGGTGTATGTTGCCGTCGACGATGACGGTCCTGGCATCCCAGCAGAAGAACGTGAACGTATTTTCGAGATGTTCCATCGATTAGACGCCAGCGATTCGAGGGAGGTGTACGGCTATGGTTTGGGCCTTCCTATGGTGCGACGGCTTCTGGAAGCCATGGGAGGAGGGATAAAAGTGGAGGGGAGTCGTAGGGGTGGCGCGCGTTTTATTTTCTGGTTGCCGCGTGCTGGCGAGTCACATATAGAATAGTTCCGATGAGCTTATGTGCGAATTGCAGTTCCTTTTCCCGTTGCACATCCTTGGTGGAGTATCCCGGCGCGGTTTACAGGACTACCGTGTGGGAAGGATCCCTTCCGGACAACCCGCTTGCAGCAATCTGCCGAGTAGTGAAGAATGTGTCAACTTATGAATCGCGATTATGACTTGGAGGGAATTCGTGTCTGCCAAAATCTTGGTGGTGGATGACGATAGGACGTTGCTTCGTTTTCTTGAAGAATATCTAGTGCGCGAGCGATACAAGGTCGTAACCGCCGATCGCGGCTCGAAGGCCATGCGCGCCTTTTACGAGCAACAACCCGATTTGGTGGTATTGGACGTGATGATGCCAGGTATGGACGGATGGGAAGTCTGTGCTCGGATTCGTGAGCTGGCCGACACACCCATTATCCTGCTGACGGCGAAGACTTCCGAAGCGGATAAGCTGCGCGGCTTTCGTCTGGGGATCGATGATTACATCACCAAGCCATTCAGTCTGCCCGAATTGGAAGCGCGAGTGCATGCCGTTCTCGCGCGCACGGTCTCCTCGCGTCCTGACGAACCTGCCCTCTTCAAGGCGGGTCCGTTGATCGTGGATATGCGTAAGCGCGAGGCCATGTTGAAAGAAGTTAAGTTGGATCTGACGCCGACAGAATTTCGGCTCCTAGCAGCGCTGGGGAAGCGTGTGGGGGAGGCGGTTTCCAAGAACACGTTGATAAGTGATGTTTGGGGTCCAAGTCGGCAGGGTGGGGGGAGCGCCCTTCGTCGTTACATTTCCTTGCTGCGCGAGAAAATCGAGAACGACCCCAGCAACCCAACACAACTCGTAACTGTTAGGGGGTTCGGATATCGCCTCGAACGCTAATCCTCGTGAATCCGACTCCTCTTTCCAACGGGCTGTCGGTATAGATCTTTCCAACACGGCTGCACAACTCGAGATTTCTACCTGAAAGAGCGCAATGCAATGCGCCCCAGTGTGTAATCATCTCTTTCCTGTCGATATAGGGCGACCCACCGGCTCTCAACAGTCCCTTCTCCCTTGAGGGAGAGGGGTAGGGTGAGGGTGAAATCTCCCTTGAAGATTTTCCATTGGGGCGACCCACCAGGTCGCCCTTACAGATTCGAAAAATGATTGGAGGGTCTCAACAATTCCCTCTCCCTTGAGGGAGCGGGGTAGGGTGAGGGTGAAATCGAACATGAAAATCTGCCCAAAACCCAGCCGCTCAGGTCACCCCAAAGCCCCTATGACCGCGGTACTCGAAACCCAGTCGCTGTTGTAGGTAGATTGCAAGGTTGATTGTTGGGCTTCTCAGCTATGATGAAATCGGATGACTGTACCTGGAGAAGGGATTCTCTGGCACAGGTTTATTACATATTTGTGAGGAGTTTATGTTAGCGCGCGTCATGACAAGACCAGAAGAAAGCATTGAGAAGACGGCGACAATAGGCCGGGTTTTGATCGCCGATGACGATCCCGACTTCCGGAAGATTCTGGTTCGCAGAACCAAGCAAATCGGCTTGGAAGTCGTGGAAGTGGAAGACGGTCAGAAAGCCGTTGAAGCCCTGAAGAAGGAATCTTTCGATCTCATTCTGGTGGATCTATACATGCCGAAGTATACCGGTCTGGAAGTCTTTCAAGTCGCTCATGAGATCGATCCTGATATCGAGGCGATCATTTTAACGGGCAGTGCTACGCTCGAAACCGCTGTAGAAGCACTTCGCATAGGCGTATACGACTATTTAACCAAGCCGCTCGAATCACTTGCGGCCCTTGAGCTAGCGGTTAACCGTGCGCTTGCGCACCGTCATTTAAAGATGGAAAACGCCAGGTTATTTAAAGAAGTGCAACGCCTTGCTGTCACCGATCAACTGACCGGTCTTTTCAACCGCCACAAAATGGACGAGGTACTTGCTTTCGAGGTCGAACGCGCGCACCGGTACGATCGGCCGCTCTCCCTGATTATGATCGACTTGGATGGTTTGAAGCGCGTTAACGACACCCATGGTCATTCAGCAGGGGATGAGGTTTTGAAATTGGTCGCGAATGGGATTCGCAATGAAATTCGCACCGTCGATTTACCGACGCGTTTTGGGGGCGATGAATTCGTGGTCGTGCTGCCAGAAGCCAACTTGGAAGCAGCTACACAAGTCGCCAAGCGGATTTGCGCATTGATCACCAACACCAAATTTATGGGTGAGTTAATCTCGATCAGTGCGGGTGTGGCGCAATGGACTCCCAGATATCCGACCGTAGAAGGCTTCCTGGCGGCGGCCGATCAGGCGATGTACGAGGCTAAACGGGCGGGTGGAAGGCGGATTTTTGTACTCAAGAATTAGAAGTCGTTGTGTCTACAAGGGGTAGGTACCGAACATGATTGTAAAAGGTTCATGTAATAGCGCTTACATGCGCAGTCGGCGCTCATGTAAGTGCAATACGTCTGAATTAACTGGGTTCAATTAGAGGGGAGGCTAAGATGGAAGCAATGCGTGAAAAGATCATCAAACAGCCTGTAGAAGAGTTGGAGCAACGTTTGGCGGGGCGGTTGAACGCCCAGATGCTCCTACGCTTCATCTCGAGCTTGCGGGCTAAGCTAATCGTGCCGTATGTCCTGTTGACGCTGGTTATTGCCATGGTTGGTGTTTATGTGGTCACCCGGCTGGTGACGTCCTCTATACGCGAGCGTTTCGTCAACCAGCTTTTCGAGGCCAGCCGTGTGGCATCCGACGGCTTGGTGCGAAGGGAGCGAGTCCACCTGGTTGATCTGCGCCTGATGGCCTTCACAGATGGTGTCCCGCAAGCCGTTGAGAGTCTCGATGTTGATAGCCTGAAAGCGATGCTCTTGCCACTGGCGATGAACAACAAGACCGAAGCCGTAACGATCATCAACCTCGAGGGTAAGGAGATTCTCACCCTTGCCGTTGACCCATCCACCGGACTCTACCTCGAATCTCACGGGGGCGATTTCTCCGGCTTTAGTATGGTTACCAAAGTCCTTGAGGGCAAGGCAGACGAGCTGGGCGACAAGTTCGCAGATATTCTAAGGACTACGTATGGAGCGTACCTCTTCACCAGTGCGCCCATCCGCACGAGTTCTGGGGACCTGGTCGGTGCTGTGCTCATCGGAACACGGATGGAAACACTTTTAGGTGAACTGAAGAATCAAGCCCTTGCTGACATGGTCTTGCTAGACAACTCGGGGAAATTGGTGGCGACCACCCTCGTGATGCCCGAGGAGGGTCCTGAGGTGCTCGAGGAAGATCCGAGCATTCTCGAAGGTGCCGAGGGCACGGAAACGATCGATCTCAAATTGTACGGCCGCGATTATCAGGCCGCCGTTGCCCCGTTAATCATCCGGCAACAAGAGATGGGCATCCTCAAAGTCGTACTGCCGAGTAATTACATCGTCTCGACGATCGCCACCAGCCGTAACGTATTTAGTCTGATCTTTTCCTTAGGCACGGTGGCGACCATCATCATCGGATATCTGCTTGCCCAGAGCATCGCCAAGCCGATCCTGCGTCTACGCAACATCTCACAAGCCGTTGCCGCCGGTGATCTCGAGCAGACCACAGGATTGAGGGGCAGCGACGAAATCGGAGAGCTGGCGAGCGCCTTCGATACCATGACGGGTCGCTTGCGTGAACGTACGGCTGAGGCTGCTAGGCTTTACGCCGAAACTGTCAGGAGAAATGAGGAGTTGGCAGACGCCAACGCTCGTTTACAAAGCGCCCAGGCTCAATTGGTTCAATCGGAAAAGCTGGCTTCTGTAGGTCAATTGACCGCCGGCATTGTCCACGACGTAAAGAATCCATTGGCCGTGATCAAGGGGTTGGCAGAAGAACTGCATGAGGAATTGGGTCTCGATCGAACCACAAAAAATCAGTTGAAGACGATCCGTGACAGCGCCTCTCAGGCAAGCACCATCGTCGGGGATTTGCTCAAGTTCGCGCGGCAATCTACACCTGAATTGTCACGTCGTGACATCCGTGAAACCATCGAGAGTTCCCTGCGGCTGACGGAGTACCTCACACGCAAGGGCGGTGTCGATGTCATGCTCGATATGCCGAAAGAAAACGTCATAGTGACCTACGATGCCACACAGATCGAACAGGTGCTCATCAATCTGATCACCAACGCTGTCCAAGCCATGCCCAATGGAGGCACGTTGCGAGTCAATCTCGGCAAAGCCGAAAAGGCCGTCGCTATCGCGGTGATGGATACGGGCATGGGCATTCCCAGGGAAAATCTTTCCAGAATATTCGACCCCTTTTTCACGACCAAAGATGAGAGCGAAGGCACGGGCCTGGGTCTCTCGGTGAGTTACGGTATCGTCTCCAGACATGGTGGGCGTATCGAAGTTGAGAGTAAAGTCGGTCGGGGCACAACGTTCACGGTCCTGCTCCCGGTTGTGCCAACGGTTAGTGAAGGCGAAAGAACGGGATGAGCATGGAAGGTGTGTAACCAAGGCTCATCCGTCGGTGATCCTCAAGCCGGCTGGAGGAGGGATCATTAGCTGAGGGGTGGCTAGCCGTGACGGATTGAGGCGTGGGTGTGGAATTTGTAGACGAGCCGATTGAGGAACAGAGTCGCAAAGATCAACTGAATGAACTGGCGCAATGGCTGCTCATTGTGCCGATCATTCTCTTGCTTTTATTCGGTTGCGGCACTTGCAGTATCCTTGGCGGATCCAGAGTCCATGCCGACACACGGTCACAATTGAGGGCCGACTACGGTCCCTGGCCCTTCATGGTCATCCATCCGGTTAACCCGGGGATCATCGAAGAGATCCAGCGAGATGCCGAGCGCTACCCAGGGCCAGGAGGCTATCCTCCTCAACCGATTATTCAACCCGGACCATTCTGGGGCACGGCCACACCGACCGTCGTTGGAATGGTCGGCACAGCGACTCCCAGCCCGACCTCAACCGCTTCACTGTGGCCCTCCGCCACACTATCTGCGACAGCCAGCGCTACCTGGTGGCCATCTGAAACATTTACGCCAACGAGCGTTAATACAAGCACGAGTACAGTCACCCCCTCCGCCAGCCCAACAGCGGCGCCGTCCCTGACTCCAGCGCCCACGTCGACCGCCTGGCCACCCCCTCCCGTACCGCCGCCAAGATCTCCACCGAACACATTCTGGTTCTACAACTCCACTGTCCCCTTCAGCTACATGATGTACACCAGCCCGCCGAGCGGACCCTTCCGCAGCGGAACGACGGTGACCTTCTACTCGCCGCAATACGCAGCCGGGCAGAGGCTGGCAGCGGGGACAACGATCGTGCGTTTCTACGCCTACAATCCGTCGCCGTCTAACGTGGTGTTCAGCGTACAACTGAGGGCGGGAAGCACCGTGTTGGGGACAGGCTCCTTCGCCTTGCCGCCGACCGCTTCGACGGCCCGTTTCTATTCCGCCTCCATCCCCACAGCGCAGCACGATTTCATCGGCGGACAACGATTGATCCTGCGCTTGAGCGTTGGGTCACCAGGTGCGATCTTCTGGGACGGGGGCTACAAGGACTCAGGTGTGCAGATCCCTGGGGTTGTGACGCTGCCGACGGCGACGGCAACGCTATCGCCGACGATCACGGACACACCGACGATCACGAACACGCCGGTGCCTTCGAATACGCCTGCGCCGACCAACACCTCACCGCCGCCGCCTCCGACCGCAACAGACACGCCCGTGCCGCCGACGGATACACCCGGACCGACATCGACACTGACGGACACGCCGACGGTGACAGACACACCCGTCGACACAGCCACACCAACGGACACACCAACCGCGACAGACACACCCGTCGACACGGCGACTTCGACAGATACGTCCACGCCGACGGACACGCCTACAGA